>Ga0196970_1001857_pt1 | contig 12423 bp, 10 predicted proteins | sample S1v_513CmetaG_FD_148672 | JGI IMG/M metagenome (GOLD analysis project Ga0196970, IMG submission 148672) | Soil microbial communities from Anza Borrego desert, Southern California, United States - S1+v_5-13C | ecosystem: Environmental > Terrestrial > Soil > Desert | place: USA: California... | reverse complement strand
GAACCAGAGCTTTGTTATATTGACGCCAGTTGCGTTTTCGCATCTAGAACTCCTTCGTTTGTCTTGCAGGACGACAAAGGAGTTTCTTTATTTTAGGGGATTTTTCTCAAGTCCTCTCTAGAGAATTTTTCAACACAGCCGAATGAGGGAATGTTTATCTCTGAATTAATAAAAAAAGTTAATAGTTCTAAACAAGGCTTTCCATGTACTTTTACGTCATTACTTAAGATTTCTGAAAAAATTTTTCAAGAAATTGAAGTTCTTATTATTGGATGCAAGATGGCTGAAAATCTTCATCGATATGAAGAAGATCAGAAAATGTATGAAATATGTGATATTGTGATCGAAATGATTGATGGCAGTTTTTGGGAGGTCTTTTCGTATGACATATCATGGATTAATGATTTAGAAAAAAAATATAAACAAATAGAATTTCTTAAGCCAGACTTTCAACAGTAAACTGGATTTTTGAATGTAAGTTTATATTACAAGATAAATATCTAATCTAATTAAAATTATATAGGTTCATATGAATTATTCGTAGATAATTTATAATTAAAATATCATGACGATCCTGTTGTACATCCACATGAGCGCTCTTGTAGACATGATTCGATAGAAGGATCCCTCAGAGAAGAAACCTTCAGCTACTAGAAAAACTGATCATTTATGTTATAAGTGTTAATTGTTTAATATTTTATGTTTATTTAATTTAATTTTATTTTAATGTAGTGGACATGGTTTTTTGATGGGATTATTGGTGTTATTATATTTAAAGATGCAAAAAATAAGAAAAATGCTATGAGCTGAATTATGGCTAAAAAATACGATGAAAGCTCCGTTCAGTCCTTGGACGCTCTAGCACATATCCGGCTGCGCTCAGGTATGTATATTGGACGTTTGGGGGATGGATCTCAAGCGGACGATGGGATTTATGTCATGCTCAAAGAGGTCATCGACAATGGTGTCGATGAGTTCATTATGGGCAACGGCAAGAAGATTGAGATCGAGTTGAATGAGAAAACCTCTACCGTCTCAGTGAGGGACTGGGGAAGAGGGATCCCGTTAGGTAAGGTCATTGAGTGCGTCAGTCAGATCAATACAGGGGCCAAATACAATGATGATGTTTTCCAATTTTCTGTAGGACTGAATGGAGTGGGCTTAAAAGCTGTGAATGCGCTCTCTTCTCATTTTGCTGTCAAAAGTTTCCGAGATGGTCAGTTCGTCGAAGTTGTTTTCTCTAAGGGTGTACTGAAGGAAAAGAAAAAGGGGAAAACAAAAGAGGCAGATGGTACGTGGGTTGAATTCACGCCAGATCGTACTATTTTTAAGAATTTTGCTTTCCAAAAAGAGCTGATTGAAAAACGAGTTTGGCACTATGCCTATCTGAATGTAGGCCTTACACTCATTTTCAATGGCCAGAAGATTTTCTCAGAAGGTGGGCTTTTAGATTTATTGAATGAAGAGGTGAAAGATGATCAAATGTATGAGCCGCTTCATTATCGAGGCAAGCATATCGAATTTGCCTTTTTACATAGCTCGAGTTATGGAGAGACCTATTTTTCCTTTGTGAATGGTCAATATACCCATGATGGGGGAACTCATCTATCTGCTTTTAAAGAAGGGATCTTGAAGGGGCTCAATGAGTATGCAAAGAAGAACTTCCAAGGTGTGGATGTCAGAGAGGGGATTGTAGGGGCTATTTTAGTTAAGGTCAAAGATCCTGTATTTGAGTCTCAGACGAAAAACAAGCTGTCGAATACAGAGATCCGGACTCCTATTGTACAAGAAGTAAAAGATGCTGTTCAGAATTTGCTATATAAGAACGAAGAGACGGGTAAGAAAATCCTGGAGAGAATCGTTTTTAATGAAAAGCTCAGAAAAGAGTTAGCGGCAGTTAAAAAAGAAGCGAAAGAAAAGCAGAAAAAAATCTCTTTTAAAATCCCTAAATTGAGAGATTCGAAGTTTCATTTTGGCGATGGAACGAAACAAGGTGAGCAGGCAGTGATTTTTCTCACTGAAGGGGACTCTGCTTCCGCATCGATTGTGATGACGAGGGATCCTTTAACGCAGGCGGTCTTTTCTTTAAGAGGTAAGCCTCTGAATGTCCATGGCATGAGAATGGAGCAGCTCTATAAAAATGAAGAGATGTATAACCTCATGTCCGCTTTGAATATTGAAGATGACTTGGCCAATCTTCGCTATAAGAAGGTTATCTTAGCTACAGATGCGGATGTGGATGGGATGCATATACGCAACCTATTGATCACTTTCTTTTTGACTTACTTTGAAGGGCTGGTTGTCAACGGTCATTTGTACTTTTTGGAAACGCCTTTATTTAAGGTGAGAAATAAGGAAAAAACGATTTATTGCTATTCCGAAGAAGAAAAAAATAAAGCGGTGAATCAGTTGAAAAAAGGTGTTGAAATCACTCGTTTTAAAGGTCTTGGAGAAATTTCTCCGGAAGAGTTTCAGCAGTTCATCGGAAAAGGGATACGTTTAGTTCCTGTTAGGATCAAAAATATAGCAGATGTGAAACCAACGCTTGAGTTTTATATGGGTAAGAATACCCCAGCTAGAAAAGCATTTATTATGGAAAATCTTGAGAGTGAAAATGGATGATCTGAAAACTCAGATGAAAGATCATTTCATCAAGTATGCCTCCTATGTGATCTTGGATCGGGCGATTCCGAATGCAATAGATGGCTTGAAGCCTGTCCAAAGAAGAATTTTGGAGATTTTATGGAGGCAAAATGATGATAAGCTTCATAAAGTGGCCAATATTGTTGGTCAATCGATGCAGCTTCATCCTCATGGGGACGCTCCTATTTATGAAGCTCTTATCACTTTAGCAAATAAGGGTTATGTATTAGAGAGGCAGGGGAATTTTGGGAACATTTTAACGGGAGATCCTCCGGCTGCGGCTCGTTATATAGAGACTCGTCTTTCTCCTTTGGCCAGAGAAACTCTTTTCAATCCTGACATCACTGAAAAAATAGCCTCTTATGATGGGAGAAATTTTGAGCCTGTAGTGCTTCCGGCTAAAATTCCTCTTCTTTTATTGCAAGGCGTTGATGGAATTGCTGTTGGGATGTCGACCCATATTTTGCCTCATAATTTTGTAGAAGTTCTCGAAGCTGAGATCGCTTGTTTAGAAGGGAAAACTTTTAAGATTTTTCCTGACTTTATTACAGGCGGGATCATGGACAAAAGCGAGTATGACAAGGGAAAAGGGAAAGTAAAGGTTAGGGCGAAAATTGAAATCAAAGATCCTAAGACCTTAGTCATTAAAGAAATTTGCTATGGCACTACAGCTGAGAGTTTGATTCGTTCTATCGATGATGCCGCCAAAAGAGGCAAAATTAAAATTGATGAAATTAACGATTATACTGCCAGAAATGTAGAAATTGAAATCAAATTGCCTAGAGGGCAAAAAGCAGAAGATTTGGTCGATGCTCTTTATGCATTTACAGATTGTGAAATGTCTCTCAATTCGCAAGTTACGGTGATTAAAGATGGCGCTCCTTGGGAAACGGATATTCATGAAATTTTAGCTTATAATGCAAAAAAGTTAGTTGAGTTCCTGACCTGGGAGCTGGAAATTGAAAGAGATCGATTTTTAGAGAAAATTTTCTATAAGACTTTAGAGAGAATTTTTATTGAAAACAGGATCTATAAAAAGATCGAGTCGATAAAAACTCTAGAGCAGATTTATGAAACGCTTCACGCTTCTTTCAAGCCGTATAAAAAGCAGTTAGCTCAAGAGCCGACACAAGAGATTTTAGAAAAACTTCTTCAAATACCTATCCGGCGTATTTCTCAGTTTGACATCGATAAAAACAAAGAGGAAATTGCTCTTCTAGAAGAAAAGCTCAACGAGATTTTGAAGCATCTTAAAGACGTTAAAAAATACGCGATAGATTATCTGAAAAAACTGATCGAAAAATATGGAAAGGAATATCCGCGAAGAACACGTATCAAATCGATTGAGGAGCTAGACATTCGCTCGATTGCTACGAAGGAAGTCGAAGTGGGATTTGATGGATCGGGTTTTGTGGGAACTAAGGTTTCAGGTCCTATAGAGATCCAGTGTACAAACTTTGATAAGCTGCTCATTTTCTCCAAAGACGGCACTTACAGGGTCGTTCACATCCCTGAAAAGCAGTATTTTGAAGAGGCTCTATGGGTAGGGGTAGCCGATAAGAAAACGATCGTCAATGTGGCTTATAAGAATTTAAAAACAGGTCATGTTTGGGCTAAAAGGTTTGTGGTAGATCAATTCATTTTAGATAAGACCTATCGATTCTTCGATGAAAATGCGCAGCTAGAGCATTTTTCTATAGAACCGGAGAGTGCAATTGAGCTCCAGTTCGCTTCAAAGACGACTGATAAAAAGAAAAAGCCGATATTTTTCTTTAAGGACATTGAAGTGAAAAGTGTTCGGATTCGAGGAATTCGCCTAGCAGATCAAAAAGTGAAAAAGGTGATTACTCTCAGTTCTGAGAAAAAGAAAAAGTAAGTTTTACTTTTGGCTTACATTTTCTGGAATTCTTTCACGCAAATAATCTTGCATTCCTTGTTTGATGGAGGGCTCTTGAAGAATTGTAGATAAGCCTTCTATTAAGCATTTTAATTCGATTTCATTGAGTTCTATGTGCTTGATTGTTTTCCTTTCTCCTTTTTTCCAACCGCCGTCTTGAAAGGCTTTTCTCAGTTCTTGAATATTAGAACTAGAGGATTTAAGTAGTTGTTCAATCCCAGAAAAATCTTCATGGAGAATAGTTTCAGTGTGTTCTTTCCAGGCAGGAACGTTGGTTGTAAGTCGGGTTTCTATTTCAGAAAAAGCTCTTTCTATAGAAAGTCTTCCTTTGATCACGTCGCGTGAAAGATCGTTTAGGGTACTCATGATAACATAATTGATAAAATCTATAGTTTTTGGGTTTAAAGAGGGGCCATTTTTCCATTGTTGAAGTTTACTGATTTCAGTAGATAGGTTTTGCATTAAAAGTTCGCTTCCCTGGAGTTGGGGACGGTTTAGACCCCTTTTAGTAACTTTTTCTTCTATTTTAGGATCGAAGCGCACTTGTCTTTCACTCTTAATTAGGAGAGGATCGCACGATTGATTGGGTGTATTGGGCAAGAGTATAGGATGTGTTATGGAAGTGAATTTCTTACTTATTTGATTCATGATATGGGAAGTTTCTGACTCTAGAAGATTAGATGTTTTGTTCCAGATCCATTTCTTAGGATCAATACGCTTTACTTCTCCTGAGAATTTAATGATAGTGCCGAGAACAGGCTCTTCTACCCAACGAATCACTGCGCCTTCTTTATTTTTTAAAGGGAGTCGTGTTCCTAAATCACGAGAAGCTATGATCTTTATAGCAACTGCATAACAGGAGTTTTTCTGGGGGGAAGTGTTGATATGTTTGAATTTTTCATCGAAATAGAGACATTCAATATCTGGAGTTAATTCGATCTTTGATTTAGGTAAGAAATAATAATTACGTAACATATAAGATTGCATAAAATTCTTATTATTTTAATTAAATTATAATACAAATTTAATTATTATTCAATAAATTTCTTTAATATTGGTCAGCTCGAATGGACTTAAATATATTAATTATCAAAGACTTATGAAAATTAGGGGCAAGGAGCTGGGTAGATGCCTATTCTACCCAGCCTGTAAATTTAGGCTTTGAGAGATACGTTCGTTTGTCTTAAGACGCGATATAAAAGATCGATCGGTTTTAAAATTTCAGCAATACGATTGATCTTGAGTATTTTGTCATCAAGAAGCTCTAATTTTGCTTCTTCTTGAGTGAGGAGATCATTCATTTTGGTGAGCTCTTGATCTCTTTTAAAGGCTTTGTAGTTCGTGTGAAAGAAAACAAAAGTAAAGTAAATCGTAATTCCTAGAGCGATGATTACTTCGATGTGTTTGATATAGGGTTGACTTAGAAAATAGAAAAGATCTCGTCTTCCCATTTCCTGAGCTAATTTAGGGGCGCCTCCAAAATAGACAAACAGAGAGCTGAAGCCTCCTAGTACAACCGGTATGATAGAAACGATGATTAAGCGAAGATTTTTCCTAATCCAAGATTTCATTCGGACTTTGAAGGGGAGAGAAGAGTTTTTGAGTTTATGAATGGTTTGAGTAAGCTCTTCTTTTTTTCTTTTTTGTTCTTTGATTAGATGAGATTGAAGAGAATTTTTGATTTTTTCTACTTCAGAAATAAAAGCTGCAGATTCATTTCCCTGAAGCTCTTTTGTGGCATGTTCCATTTGATTGAGTAAATTCAAGCAGACTTCAGAATCATTGAGCTGTTCAATAGGGAGTTCTAAGAATTCACTGTCTGTAATTTGCAAGTTTTTTAAGATTTCTTCGATTTCTTTGAAGCTTTCTTTGAGCTCTTGTTCTCGTTTTTGATTTAAAACATGTAAAATTTGAGTCTCAATTGCTTTGGTTTTTCTTTGTTCAAGCGCCTCATCAGTCGCTCTTTTTATGGATTGATAATTGCTATAACCAAAAGATCCCCCAATGAGAATGCAAGAGAGTAAAAGGAATAAAAATATAGGAAATGAATCAAGTCGATATTCTAAAAATCCACTAATTCCCATCCAAGCTCCCAAGATGGTCGTGAAAATGGTGTTGATCATTAAGCTAGCACTCCCCATCAGCTCTGGGGTGTCGGCAGCTATTTGCCTCTCGGTTTGTTTATCAATTTTTCTTAATTTATAGATTTGTGAAATTTCTTGTTCTGTGAGTCTATCTTTGAGGTGGTTTTTCCCTAATTTTACATGTTTTTGAAGAAGAAGAAGATCTGTGGGTGTTAAATGTTCTAATCCATTTCTCATGATTTAACTCCTTTAAAAAAATTTTGCACTTAAAATTTCTATTCATAAATCGAGATCAATCATTTGTTTGAGGAAATAATAGTACTTGGAATCATTTGTGAAAACCTAACTCTTTTAGGTAATCCTATTGAATGGTTAAACTAATGCGCTAAAAAAAATGGGGCATTATGCGAGGAAAAGAAGAGAACAATAAATGGCTTTTCCCTGAAAATTTCATAGAGGCTCAAGCTGTTCAAAAAGAGATGGCTGAAAAAGTCATCTTGAAGGATGTCTGGAAGGAACCTGTCAGATATATCGCAGGAATGGATGTTAGCAATACTCCTTTTGATCCTGACCAAATGGTTTTTGGAGCTGTTGTGGTTTTGTCTTATCCTGGATTAGAAGTCATAGAGACCGCAACTCAAGTAGATAGGCAAGAATTTCCTTATATTCCGGGTTTATTGGGGTTTCGTGAAGCGCCCACCTTAGTTCGTGCTTATCAGCAATTATCTGTGCTTCCCGATTTGATTTTGGTCGATGGTCATGGTGTGAGCCATCCTAGGGGGTTAGGGATTGCTAGTCATTTAGGTGTTTTGTTGGATATCCCTACAATTGGCGTAGCTAAATCTCTTTTAGTAGGTAAAGCGGAAAAAGTTTTGCCTGAAGAAGTGGGGAGTCAAGTGTCTGTTTTTTGGAAAGGAAAAGAAATTGCAAAAATGATTAGGACTAAAAAAAGATGCTCTCCTTTGATTATTTCTGCGGGACATAAGATGACTTTGGAAACTGCCATCCAATTTGTTTTGAATTGTTTAAAAGGATATCGTCTTCCGGAGCCTACAAGACAGGCGCATTTAATGGCTAATCTTTGTCGCAAAAGTCGATTGCTATCAAAGTGATAAAATTTTAAGGCCTCATTGGCAATCGACAAATCTAGAGGACTTTCGTGTTGTCGAAATGATCATTTAAGGTTTAATCGACTATAGAACTTTTCAAGAAAAGATGAGTGTGTTATCAAAGATCCTCTTTGTGTTTAAAATTTATTTTAAATAAGTTTGGGGAGTATCTTTGAAGCTCATTTTTTTTATTCTGAATTTTTTTTTAGTGACTCATCTTTTCTCAGAAGAATATGTCTCGGCTCGCCTTTGGGGGCAATTAGGTAATCAGCTGTTTATTGTTTCAAATGCTTTGGCTCATGCTTGGGATCATGGGGCTATTCCTATTTTTCCTTGTTTAGAAAGTGAGACGATCCGAAATATTCCATTGAATCGACAGAAAATTTTTTTTCGGCTTGAATCAAAAGTCCCGAGTCATATTCGATTCAGAGAACAACACTATACAAGCATTCATTATACTCCGCTTGATTATACGCCAAACAGTGTCCTTGTTGGTTATTCTTTGTCTTTGGATTACTTTCATCGCTATGAAAAGAGATTGCAAGAGGTTTTTGCTCCCTCCGCAGAAATGGAATTATTTTTGGATGAAAAATATGGGGCCTATTTGCAACATCCTTGCCTTGTAGGAATTCAGATACGCGTTTGTGCATTGGATATTTATCCATTTTGCGGATGGGAATATTTTGAAAAAGCAATGCAGTATTTTCCTCCGGAAGCTATTTTTTTAGTTTCATCAGATCGAATTGATTGGGTGAAAAGCAATTTTCCTATTCAGGGGAGAGAAGTGATTTTCATTGAAGGGAATGATCACTTGGAAGATTTTTTTCTTCTTACAAAATGTAAGCATAATATTATTTCGAATTCTACATTTGGATTTTGGGCGGCTTACTTAAATAGAAATCCTGAAAAAATTGTGATTGCTCCTTCTTTATGGCATGCGGCTCATCATGAACTAACAAGAATCGGATTTCCTTCAAAACAAAATATTTATCCGAAAGATTGGACAGTGTTAGATGTTCCTTTGTATCGCGTTGTACCGATTGATATTTTGCGATACAAGACAACAAGCGTTGAAGGTGGTTAATGTTCCGGTTTGTATTGATTTGGTTTCTGTGTTTACTTCATCCCTTTTTTGGAATCGAAAAAAGAAAGGAGCCTATATCTTTAAGTTCATCGGTCATTATCCCTTGCTCTCATTCTCATTTTTTTATTCTTCCGGAATTATTAAACCACTATTGTCATCAAACAAGACTTCCCTATGAGATTGTCATATCTTTATCCGGTATTGAGCGCTTAAATCCGGAAGAAATTGAGGATTTAGAAACCAGATCTTGGCCGTTTCATCTTAAAGTTTTAAAAACTGAAGGACCTTTAAGTGCTGGACAAAATCGTCATATGGCTTCTTATGCTAGTTCGGGAGACATTTTGATTTATCAAGATGCTGATGATTTACCTCATCCTCAAAGAATCGAAATGATTCAATATTTTTTTGAATGTTATGATGTAGATCATATTCTTCATCTGTGGCAAGGGATTGATCCGTTTGTAGTGTCTTCTCCGGAAAAAATGAGTTATAAAATACTAGAGCGTTATGAAGAAGTGAGCAAAAGCATTCTTCCTATTCATAATGGGAATTTATCTATTTTGCGCCCTATATTAGAAAAAGTAGCTTGGGACCCTACATGGACCCCGGAAGCGGATATCACCTTTAATCGAAATATTTTTGCAAATTCTTTTAAAACGATTTGTTTAGATTACCCTCTTATTAGTTATCGTCCTTTCTCTGCTTTTTTTAATGATCGATTTGAGCCAACATTTGAACATATCTGCCGCTTATTAGGTATAGAAGATAAATCATCTGGTTTCAAACATCTCAAAAAGTGCATAGCTCATTATGGAAATCATCCCAATAAGATCAAAATTTGGCGGCATCGAGTTGATAATTTTTTTCGTTCCGTGAAGGAAACTTCAGATTGGCAAAAAGCAAAAAAAAGGCTTTTTTCGGGTTCTTATCAAATTGCTAAAGAGCGCTTAGGTTCTTTTTATTCGGAAAAAGAACTTCAAAAAAAATCTGAAAATTTATCTGAATTTATTCTCCGATTTTTAGTTGATCAGAATATGAAATCCAAATCCTATTGGTTAAATGAAGCTACTTGGAAAAAAATCAAAAGTCAAAAATCACAAAGAATTATGGATTGGATCATTGATCTAGCTTTATTTGGAGATGGACTTTCTTTAGGTAAACTGAATAAAAAAAGAGCTCAGGAATTGTTTAAGCAAGCATTTTTCAACCTCCAAGAGGAACTGGAAAGAGCTGATTTTAAAATGCAGAAAATTATTTACGCGTATCAATCTTTGCCCATAGAAAATATTGCTATCTTATCGACAATACCTTTAGCCGACTATCCTTTTGAGCTTATAAATTTTGTCGCAAAATTTGGACCTCATCTATCTGTTGTTACTTCTTTTCAATATTTTATAGAAAAGCAGACAAGATTTTTTTTACAGAAGATGGGCGAAAAACTAGAAAGAATAGACGGGTTAGAAATAGATGAAATAGAGCAGTTGAAAGTTCAACTGAGAGACCAAACACTTTCATTGAAAAGGATGGTTTTCGACTAAGAATATAGAAAATAATTCGAGGACCGGCAGAATAATTTTCGAGATGGAGTGTTAGATAAAGAGATGGCTTAATTTTATTTACAGATTTAAAGGAGATTGATCGAATGTTTAAATTTTGTGCTTCTATTCTATTTTTTTCATCACTTTGCGCAAGTCCGCCACCAAGAGAAATTCCTTCTGACTTATGGGATGCATACACAGACCAAGGACAAATTCGAGTTGTTCCACATTATAATGATGATACGGCCATGTCTGTGGGAACTCGATTTTTTCATAGGAATGAATTGAATGACTTAATTGAGAAGGCCAAGCGAAAAGAGGCGAACTACTATGGAATTACAGATCAGTGGTTGTATGAAATTTTAGATCGGCAACCTGAGTTGGTCGTTGGTAAAAAAGTGGCAATTATGGGGTCTACAGTTCCTTGGTATGAAGCGGTTATTTTATCCTATGGAGGTATACCTGTTACTATAGACTACAATCGCATTGAATCTAATGATGATCGCCTTGAATTTTTAACGGTTGAAGAACTTCAAAAAAACTTATATCAATTTGATACAATTTTATCGATTTCAAGCTTTGAGCATGATGGATTAGGTCGATATGGAGATCCTTTGGATCCGACAGGTGATTTCCGCGCTATGAGAGAATGTCTTTCTTTTCTTAAACCAAAGGGCAAGCTTATTTTGGCTGTTCCTGTAGGCGGAGATTGTATTGCTTGGAACTCTCATCGTATTTATGGTCCTAAGCGTCTTCCAAAACTACTTGAAGGTTGGAAAATTATTGATTATGCAGGTAATTATAAAGAACTATTAAAAAATCCGGCGGAAGATCGTTATTTGCAGCCTGTGTTTTTATTAGAACCTCAAGATGATCTAGATACTCAACCATAGAGTTTTTCCTTATTTTTTTAGAAATTGTTAACAGTCTTTTAGAAAGAGACTAAGAGACTGTCGACAAAGTTATTTAATCAATGGAAGATCATAACTCCTAAGACATCAGTTAGCCTATGATATTTAATAGGTTGAGATTTCTGATGCAGTTAAGTGTGAATTTGTAGATTGCTTTTCGTATTATTCTTCAAAAACATCAAGACATAAATAAGAACTGAATATTAAAATCGGAAAGCTAAAACCTGTCATTTACCTACAACAAGGAGGAATTTATGAGTTTAAATTTATCTCTAAGAAACGTAGTCCATCATGGAGTGGAAGGTTTAGCTTTTGTAGCTATAGGCGCTTCTTGTACTACTTTAGATAGCGCACTTGGAGCCTATTTAGCGGGAAAAGTTGTTTACTTAAGTGCAAAAACCATTTTAGATTCTTGCGCACCTCAATGGACACAAGATTCAAAACGGATGATTAGTTGGACAGCTTCCCTATTGACAGGGTGTAGTGTTCTTCAAACAGCTTTAGAAACAATAACTAAGCAATCGGTGAGTTTTACAGCTGCTATGGGAACGACCTTGGCAGTTACAGGGTGGAGTATAGCGGTTCGTAATTTAGCTGATAAAACCGTTTCCTGGTTAACTAGTCCTACTATTGTAAAAACTACTAAAAGAACCGAAGTAGTAGTATAAGAAATCCTTTTCTCGCCAACTACTTAAGGAGTAGTTGGCAGTTACTTTAAAATTTCAACCGATCCACTGCCTAGGTAGTAATAGGCACCTACACAGTCAATTTTATTTTCAGAGATCAGTTGTTTGATGAGGGAAGATTTTCTAAGTTGTCTTACGACTGATCGTACATTCGCTTTGATTGCGCTCTCAAGTGTTTTAGTGCCTCGAATGGCCGGCTTGATTAAATTTGCTATATCTTGAATATCTTCTGTGTTCTCGTCTACTACAGCCCTTACGGCTCCACAAGATTGATGTCCTAGAACAACAATGAGTGATGATCCCAAATATTTTGCTGAGTAGGCGATGCTATCGAGTTCAATTGGACCAATGACATTGCCGGCAACTCTTACAATGAATAGATCTCCTAATCCCTGATCAAAAATGATTTCAGGGGAAACGCGCGAATCGGAACAACCTAAGATGATGGCAAAAGGTTTTTGCTCTTTTAAG
>Ga0196970_1001854_pt1 | contig 12431 bp, 10 predicted proteins | sample S1v_513CmetaG_FD_148672 | JGI IMG/M metagenome (GOLD analysis project Ga0196970, IMG submission 148672) | Soil microbial communities from Anza Borrego desert, Southern California, United States - S1+v_5-13C | ecosystem: Environmental > Terrestrial > Soil > Desert | place: USA: California... | reverse complement strand
ATTCGCTCAAGGCGGCCAACGGCATCCCCGTGGACATCGCTCCGGTATTCTCTTGGCCGGTCAAGGTGCAGTAAGCGAAGTGTGGCTTCGTGAACAAAGCTGAAAAGGCCTCCACGAGGGTGGAGGCCTTTGGTCTTTTCGGCGCGTCTGGTCAGTCGGAAACGGCAGTTCGGGCGGTTGGCCTGCGCACAGGGCGGTCGTCGATGAATTCGACTTTTGCCGGGTGCGGGATGACGCCCGCTTTGTAACCCATGTCGAGCAGACGATGTACGGCTTCGCGGCCATCCGAGCCGTAGTCCAAAGTGCGTTCGTTCACATACATTCCAACGAACTTATCTGCCAACTGTGTGTCGAGATCTCGAGCAAACTGCATCGCGTATTCAAGTGCCTCTTCACGGTGATCCAGTGAATACTGAATGCTTTCCTTTATGGTTGCCGCGACCAGAGTCATCAACTCGGGCCCCAGAGCACGGCGGATTGCGTTCCCGCCAAGGGGAAGCGGCAGGTTCTCGGTATCACGAAACCACTTGCCCAGATCGACTACTCGAAACAGTCCTGACTTGGAGTAGGTCAGTTGTCCTTCATGAATGATGAGGCCTGCCTGGTACTTGCCCTCGAGAACTTGGGGAATAATCTGGTCGAAAGGCACCACTTCCGTTTTGATCTCAGGGGCGAACAACTTCAAGGCCAGGTACGCCGTGGTCAAAGTGCCGGGGACGGCGACGGTCATCTCCTTGATCTCGTCCAGCGTGTAAGCCTTGTGGGCCACGATCATGGGGCCGTATCCGTCGCCAACGCTGCCACCGCTGGGCAGAAGCGCGTATTTGTCCTGCAGATACGGATAGGCGTGGAACGAGATCGCCGTGACGTCGTAAAGGCCCTCGCCCTCCATCGCCTGGCGATTGAGGGTTTCGATATCGCAGAGGGTATGGGTGAACTTGTAGCCGCGTACGCGGATCTTGTTGGTCGCCAGACCGTAAAACATGAATGCGTCGTCTGAATCAGGACTGTGCGCGATCGTTATTTCTCGAGTCGTCATAGATGCGATGTCCAGTAATGCGCGTGTTATCTAGTGCCGTTAAGTAACCTGAAGGACTTGCGGGCGGGTAGTGGCCGTTTGGCGCTAACGCTGTACGCAAGAGCCGCAGGCTTACTGACGGCCGTAAACATGTGCTGTTGTCATCCGTGCAGGAACTCCTCTGCACTAGTGCAGACGGACGCTGGCCACGGTTGCTCGCGGATGCCTTGAGGCCTATTGCCGATTCAGGACGCCATCGCCTTGAACACCGGTTATGGCGGTCACAGGGACTCCTGTGGCAGGGATTTCCGAATGGGCCGACTGCAGGTGCCGCCGGACAAGACGCCAGCAAGCGAACGCCACGCCGACGACAGCCACCGTACACAGCACAAGGATGACGTACAAGATCAACACTGCCTAAGGATAACACCAGATCTCACTTTTTGGTTTCTGGTTTCGAGGTCGGAGACTAAGTCTGATGACCCGAAGTAAAGCAATCGCACCCCTCCCCCCGAAATCTCGCAAAATCAGGCTTTAAAAGGACTTAGATCCAAAAATCCAACATGAGATACGGGGCGACGTTCTTCCGCTACGTCCATTGTGACAGATTGGGAGAGGTAAAACCGACAGGGTCGACGGGTGAATATCTTCTTGGTCTTCGACAACTTAGCTCATGGGACGGAGGCGCCTAGGTTGACAGACACATATTGCGCCGGGTTTTCGCCCGGCGCACCGTCACCCGCTACTGTTGAGGACGTTGCTGCATTGGCACCATGATTGGCGCCTGGGGATAGTACGCCGGCATGGCTGCCTGCTTAAGGATCTTTTGCTGATCGAGAGCGATGGCGTGGTTCAGCACGACATCGACAACCGTCCCGGTTTCAAAGCGAACATCGCTGCCGCGGGCAAGAAGTCCGATCATGCTGCCTGCGGCGATTCCGGCCAAACCACCTACGCCGAAACCGCGTGCGCTGGGGCTGACTGCAACACCTGCAACGCCGCCGATCGCAGCTCCCTGCGATGCTCCTCTTCCGATCTTTTCCAGGTCCTTACCTTTCTCCGAATCATGCTTTACCGTGCCCGGCTCCTTCATCTGGGCGGTTTCAGAGCCGGGTACCTGGTCGATCGCGGCCGCCATATTCAGGACGTAACCGTTCGGGTAAATCAACCTGGTGAGGTGGAAACGAAGCTCAGCCGTGCCCTTGATGCGTCCAGCGCGCTTCACTGAATCGACTACGCCCTGAACGAAAGTGCCGCCCGGGATCATGATCTGGTCGTCGACGAATACCGGAAAGGTGGTCTGGCCATAGATCGGGTCGCCCGGTTGGGCGTTCTTGGTGGAAATCGCCTGACGAAGCTGGACCGGAATCTTTGTACCGGCGGGGACGATCCACAGTTGTTTTTCAGGCGCCTGCGCATCGGCCGTGGTTTCACGATCGGTGGCCGTCACGTCTGTGCGTGTTTTCAATTGGGGAACGTCGTTCGTAGTTTCGGGAACTTGCTGCGCGACTGCGCAGGCACAGAACACCAGAAGGATGATGGTCAGCTTTCGCATGGGCGCGTCTCCAACTCTCGTATTTGAACACGCAGATCGTACGTTAGTTGTGCTTGAGTAGCGTGGGAACAACAGTGTGTCGCCCCTACGGGGCTTCGGAACGATTCAACGCGCGAGCCCAGCCCTTCCGGGCTGGGCTAAATGAATGCCGCCCCTGCGGGGCTGTTTCGCAGGTCGCGTCAGTCTGGGACGGGGCAGCCCCGTCCCCACATCATCACAGGCATCGGGCGCTACACGCCTAGAAGCCCACTGCTGGGTACGGCTTCGCTGTTTGCGGTTCGCCGTGCCAGGCGAGGCGTTCGAAGCGGCCTTGCAGCAATGAGAGTGCTCCCGTGTACCAGTAGCCAATCACGAACAGGATCAGGAATGGCAGCGTGAAGTAGTTCTCCGTGCTGAACGCGTAGTAGACCGTCCACGCGAAATAACAGCCGATCAGTAACTCAATCCAAGGGATGATGCCCAGCCGTTTGCGGTACTTGGAGGCGATCGGCTTGTCAGTTTTGCTGACGACGCGGTATTTCGGCGTTCGAGCGAAGGCTGTCTGCTTGCCCATCAAGGCTTCTATGACGGCCTTTGTGTTTGTGACGGTCAGACCGATGCCGAGGGCCATGAGGAACGGCAGGTACGCGAACGTGCGATACCACTTCTTCGGGAAGAGTTCCTTCTGAGAGACCAAGTAGAAGCTGGAAATCGAGAAGGTCGAGGCCATGAAGAGCGGGAAGTCGATGAACAGCATCTGGAACCAGCCCTGGTAGGAGCGGATGATCATGGCGGGCATGAGCAGCACGCTCAGCACGATCATCAGCGGATAACTGATATTCGCGGTCAGGTGGTACCAGGCTTCGATTTTCACGTGCTTCGGCACGTCGGGGTTCTTTAGTACACGCGGCAGTATCTTGAGGCCGACTTGGATGAGTCCCTTGGCCCAGCGTGCCTGCTGGGTTTTGAACGCGGTCATTTCGACCGGCAGTTCAGCGGGGCACTCGACGTCTTGCAAATATGCAAACTTCCAGCCCTTCATCTGCGCCCGGTAGCTGAGGTCCGTGTCTTCGGTGAGGGTGTCGTGCTCCCATCCACCAGCTTCGTCGATGGCTTTGCGGCGCCACATACCCGCAGTTCCGTTGAAATTGAAAAAGACGTCGGCACGGGAGCGGGCGCCGTGCTCGAGTACGAAGTGGCCGTCGAGCAGGATGCCCTCAACTTCACTCAGGAAAGAATAGTTGCGGTTGATGTGGGTCCAACGAGTCTGCACCATTCCGATCTTGGGATCGGTGAAATGGTGAATAACCTTGCGCAGCCAATCTGAGGGCGGCACGAAATCGGCGTCGAAGATGGCGATGAACTCGCCGCGGGATTTCTCCATCCCGGCCTGAAGCGCGCCGGCCTTGAAGCCATGACGATTCGTGCGGTGATGGTAACTGACCGGATAGCCCTGTTCGGCATAATGGCGCACGACGGCGCTGGCGACCTCGACCGTTTCGTCTGTGGAGTCGTCGAGGACCTGTATGTCTAGCTTGTCCTTGGGGTAGTCGATTCGGCAGACGGCGTCCACGAGGCGGTCGATGACGAACTGTTCGTTGAAGATCGGCAACTGGATGGTCACTACCGGAAGCTGCTCTTCAGAAAAGTATCCGGCCGGCTCGGTACGTTTGTGCTGCTTGTGCTTGTAGTACTTGTAAACCAGGATGTAGCGATGAATTCCGTACCCGGCCAGAACGACCATGACCACGAAGTACGGGATCAGAAGACAGAGGTCGAACGCGTTCAGTTCGTAGAGGCCCTTGAAAGTCTTGTCGAAGACGTGCGACTGGAGCCACTGGTTGACGCCGCCACGGCGCTGGATGAACTCGAACCAAAAAATGGCAAATGTGGTGATCAGGGCCAGACCCTCGAACACAAGAATGCCGACAGACTGCCGGTCAGGGAAAAAAAGATTGTACCGCGAAGAGGGCTGCTTAGGTTGCGGAAGTTGCGCGTAAGCTTGAACCAACCAGCAGCTTCGTCTCGTCGCTACCGTGCGCAGGTAAGTTGATTGTTCCGGCTGCCTGTGCCAACATCGACCTATGATGATGGGGAGACGATTAGTCCTGGTCGTTGCCTTCGCAGCCATGTTTGTTCTGTTCGCTGCGATGGTGACGCCGTTCGTCGCGACGCCGCTCTCCCTGACGCATGGTAAGCGCGTTGCCGACGCCGCACACCTGATGGTTGTTCCAGCATGTGCGCTACTGGCGCGAACGGCTACGCTTGTGTTTCGTCCGGAAACCGCTCCCGCCATTTCGCTGAGCGGCGTAAACGTCATTCGTTTCACCTGCGCCCGGATTTGTTAGCCACCACGTTCCCTTCTGCTTTCTTTAGCAGGCGCATGTCTGCCCCTGAGGCCTGCGCACCCTTACCACTCTGTAACCTCGTGGAGGGAATCGTTAGTGAGTACAAAAGTAATTGGCGCCTACTCGGATAAGTGGGAGTGCTTGAGTTCGCTGGAGTACCTGGTCAGTCCATTGCAGTCACCATCAGTCCGCAGCACGCCAGACAGCTCGAACCGCAACGAGGACCGCTTGAGAAGCGACCTCAACAACTCACTGCAGAAGCTGACGAATCTTGTATACCTGCTCTCGCGGGAGGCGATGGACGAGGAGGAAAAACGGACGATGTTGACGCTGATCCAGTCGGAGGTGGCGCATTTGTCTGTTCTGTCGCGACGGATCGGAAAGCCGACGACAGTGCGAGATCAGGCGGAGGTTACCCAATGAAGAGAAACAAGAGAACGCTCGTAGTCACGTACGAGGACATGGAGCGTCTGCGGAGCCTGTTGGAGGCGACCAGGAAGTTTCATCGGGACCGCGAATATCTTGCGGCGCTTGAGGAAGAGTTGGAACGGGCCGAGACGGTCCCGGCCATGTCCGTCCCGAGAGATGTGGTTACCATGAATTCAACAGTGCGGGTGAAGGACGTTGAGAGCGGAAAGGAAACTACTTATACGCTAGTGTTCCCGCGTGACGCTGATTTCACTCGCAACCGGGTCTCCGTTTTAGCGCCTATCGGCACGGCTTTGCTGGGGTACCGCGCTGGCGACGTTGTTGAGTGGAGGATGCCGTCCGGCGTTCGTCACCTGCGGATTGAAGATGTGGTCTATCAGCCCGAGTCGGCGAAGCAGGCAGCATAGCGACTTTCCCCTAAAGCTAGATGTCTCCTTGGTTGCTGGACCGCGCACTGCGGTCCAGCTTTTTTACTCTTCCATGTCGGGAACGAGTTTGAGAGTAATCTCATACCGACCGTTGGACTTGGCGCGGACGGAAACGCCGAGTTGCTCGAAAGGACGCATGTAGTCCGGATCCATGAACGCTCCGTCCTCGGTATCTTCCCAGGCAAACAACGTATAGTCGCCCGGGCGAAGTCCGCGCATGGTGAACCGCCCTTTCTGGTCGGTTTCCGCGCGTCCGTACATCTCGTACCAGTCGCGATACTGGGTTTCCGGTATCGCGATGATGGTCGCACCGGGGTAGAGGCGGTTGTTGGCATCGGTTACCGTGCCGTCTATCCGGGCACCGTCGTCAGCGACGACGATTTCGAGTCTGCCGGCAGTTGCGCCAACGTTGAAGCTGTTGCCGGTTACGTCACGGTTGCCATACGTGACCGACTTGGTATAGAAGTCCTGGAAATTATCACTGGTAGCGTTGATGTTGGTGAAATAACGACTGCTCGCGCCGAGTCTCAGGGTGAAACTGCCGTCTTTGTTGACGCGCCCCGAACCGCCTTGTGCCATGCCAAAGAAGTCGGCAAAGCTTTCAAGACGCGTGGGTTGAGCGGTGACACGAAGCTGATCGAGCGGCTTGGGATTCGCCGACTGAATTCGGATCTGACCGGGAACTTCAGTCATGCGTTTTCGCGATTCTGCGAGGTTCAGGCGAATACCGTCGACGTCGGTGTCTCCGACTTCGATTTCCTGTTGTGCCATCGAGATCTCAGGCTCAAAGTCCTCCGGACTGCGCGAAGACGAGGTTCGGCGCGTCATGGCCGGATTACCGTAGCTGTATGCGAGCAGGCGGTACGTGCCGGGCAAGACATCTCTGATGATGAACCTACCGTCAGCCTTGACTTCCGCCTGCGAAGCATCGCGCATAGGAAATTCAAGACCGGGTTGTGAGAGCATGAGACTGTAATGCTGTCTGGGATCGGCACCTACGATCACACCGCTCACGTTAACTGCCTTTGCGGGGGCAAGGTGAAATGCCGCGTCGGCCTCGTCGCCTGCCCGAATTTGAATCGGCGAAGCGGCGTCAACCGAATTAGCGTCCGGGAAAAAACGGGTTGCGTAACGCATGCCCTTTGGAGCTTCGTTGGCGGTTGCGATTGCCTGAATGAAGTAGCGTCCGGGACGGAGTTCTCCGAGTCGATATTCGCCGCGATCGTCGGTCTGTGTGCTCCCGACAGGCATAAGCTTTCGGGCGTGAAGCATGTAGCGATACTGGAGCGCCGTGATATTCACGTTGGCCATCGGTTCGCCATCTTCGTCCACCACTCGACCGGTTATGGCTGCGGACGGCGAGAGACGGAGAGTGATGTTTCGAACCTGCTCCCCGCTTTGCACGCTGATCAACTGTCCCGCACTGTGGCGCCCGAACGCGGCGTTGGCATAGCCTGAACGGCTGGCGACAGCCCGGTACTCGCCGGGTGCGACGCCTGTGAATTCGAAAGCGCCGGAGGCGTCAGTCACGGTGGTCAGGGGTTCGTTGGAAGAAGACCGACTGGATCTCACGTAGTTTGCAGAAGTGGGGTAGAGCGTTACCTTTGCCTTCTTCACGGGCTCGGAGGTGTTCGCCTTCACGACAGTCCCGCGCACTACAGCCGGCGTGGGCGTTTGAACGGCATTCTGGGCGTCTGCTGAAGCGCACAGGAGGGCGATCCAGCAGCAAACCACGATCAATACAGACTTCATTCCTGATACTCCCGTTCTGAGCAGAAGGCAGATTTTAGGCTGGAGATGGCTGTGAGAATCGGCGAAAGGTTCTCAGTAAGAGTGTTCACGTCCAGTCCGTCAAAAAAAGAACTTAGAACTCATGCCGAGATAGGCAGCGCATCAGTTCAGGAAGAAAGTGCGGTAGAGCGTATCGCGCTGCACGGGGCGGAAGCCTGCATCGCGAATGATGCGCCGCAACTCTTCTTCCGAAGTGCAATTCATGGTTCCGGCGGCGCGAACGACATTTTCTTCCAGCATGACCGAGCCGACGTCATTTCCTCCGAAGCGCAAACCGAGCTGGCAGACCTTTGTCCCCTGCGTCACCCAGCTTGACTGAACATTCTGAAAATTCGATAGGAATATTCGCGAAATGGCGAGCGTCTTCAGGTACTCGACTGAGGTCGCTTCATCCCATCCGCGACCGCCAAGAGCGGTGTTGTGGGGCTGGAAGGTCCAAGGAATAAAGGCTGTGAAGCCGCCAGTTTCTTCCTGGAGATCGTATATGCGCTGGAAGTGATTAATTCGGTGCTCAACCGTTTCGCCGACGCCGAACATCATGGTTGCGGTAGTCCGCATGCCGAGTTTGTGCGCGGTACGGTGAACGGCGAGCCAGTCGTCAGTCATGCACTTAAGGCGGGCTATTTTGAACCGGACTTCGTCGTCAAGGATTTCGGCGCCCCCGCCCGGGATGGAATCAAGCCCAGCATCACGCAGGCGCCTAATTGTTTCTTCCAGCGAGATGTTGCTGTATTCAGCGATGCCGAGTATTTCGCTGGCTGAAAGGCAGTGCAGGTGAATCCTGGGGAAGCGCTGCTTGATGCCGCTGAACAGCGATTCAAACCAGTCGATCTTCAGGTCCGGATGAATGCCGCCCTGCATGAGCACGCCCGTGCCGCCCATCTCGATGGTCTCGTGAATCTTGTCGTAGATGACCTCGAACGGGAGCACATAGCCTTCTTTCGCCAGGGGCCCTTTCAATGGGCGGTAGAAGGCGCAGAAGGAGCAATACTCGGTGCAGTAATTCGTGTAGTTAATGTTGCGATCGATGATGTAGGTAACGACGCCATCGGGGTGAAGGCGGCGTCGAACCGAATCGGCCTCCATGCCGATGCCAATGAGATCGTCGGAACTGAACAGGTCGAGAGCTTGGGCCTTGGTTAAGGACATGGATGTGCTCAAACCGACATTGTAGCTAAAAGAAGTTTCGGGTTTCGAGTAAATCGGGTACTTACACCTCTTCTCGTATCGTAATAGGCAGTTAGGCAGCCTTAGGTTCCGCTGCTGTGGCGTCCTGCTGTCGGGCCTTTTTGCGAGGCAGGTACCACTTCCAGTAGAGCAAGGCCCCAATGCCTGCCAGTACTCCTACGGTGATCGCGAAGTACAGCATCGGGAGATAGTACTGCCCGAAGAAGCTGATGATGTGCTTGCCATAACGGTGGCCCACATAGGCGACGGCGAAAAAACGTACTGCACGCCCGAGACCAAGCGCCGCAACAAAGTTCTTGAGCGGGTACTGTAATGCACCCGCCGCCATGAGGAACGGGACGATTGGGAAGGGCGGTGGCAGCATAGCTCCCAGCATGACCCAAAACCAACCATGCTTCTCGAACTTCTTGTAAACCTTCTCTGCGCGCTGCTGTCCTACTTTCTTTTCCAGCGTTTCCTTGCCGCCTTTGCGAGCGAGACGATAGGTGAGGAAACCACCGAAAACCGATCCGGTGGTGGCCATGGCGCCGTAATAGGGCCACCAGTCTCGGTATTGTGCCGAGAGCAGGATAGTAAACGCGTCCATGCTGCCGGGGAGGGGGACGAAGGAATTGTCGGCAATTCCGAGCAGAATCAGGCCTATGCCCCCGAGACGATATACCCATTTCCAGATCGGTGAGGTTTCGGCGGCAAGAGCGGCGAATGCGGCGAGAGTCAATGACATAAGCGAAGCGGCGTGGGTTAAGCCCCGAACGCCAGTTCCGTTAGACGCAGGACGAGAGTTGCGCGACGGTTCTCTCGCCTGAGAGCCTGCAATTTAGACGAAATTGGATCCGAGACTTACCCCAGAACGTCGCAGAGGGCACTCACGCCCAAGAATCGCAACTGCGGGTCGCGAGGGATTGCGCCGCACTTGTGGGCACAGCTATAGAACAGCTGAAGCCCTTTCCGATTCTCGGCGTCAAGGTTGTAGTCGACATTGACTGTAAGGTAAGCCGAGACGTCCGCTTCAGAAAGGCCCAGTCGAGGGCCCCATTCACGCGCAATTTGGGCAACGCTGCCCGGTTCAAGGCCATGGTCGCGAGAATCTCGGAACATCGCCGCGAGATCGAGATCCGCACGCAATTCGTTCAGAGCGCGTAGCCGTACGGCCCAGAAGGCGAAAACAAACGGATTGGAGGTCAGATGCTGCCATTCTTCAGCAAGATCCCACGTGAGATAACGCGAACGGTCCACAACGAGGGCCGCGTCGCCGATTAATAGAGCGGCATCGCAGCGCGCCAGCATTGAGTCGAGCTGCGGAGGCATGGGGACAAACTCGCGATCCCCGCCCCAAAATCGACTGAATAGAATGTGCAACAGTGCCACGGATGTGCGGGAAGACGTGTCGGCTGCAACCGTGCGAATCTGTTCGAGGGGAACTCTGCTGACCAGCAGAATGGAGCGAACCGGACCCTTGGCGGCTATGGCCACGTCAGGCAGGATCACCAGGTCGGGAATGCTGGCGTAGGCGGCTGCCGGGATGATGCCGATATCAGCCGAGCCTGATCTCAAGGCCTCTGCACATTGGGACGGAACCGTGTAGACGATGTCGAAGTCATCGCCAGCGGAGCCATGCTCAAAGTCCCACATGAGCGGGGCAGTGTTCAGGAAAGAGATCGCGGATATGCAGAGTTTACGCATGTTCCAAAAACCGAACATTTTAACAAACCCTGGTTCAGAGAGACGGTCGAGCGGCTATGCTGCCCGAGAAGGTTTGGATAAGAGCCTTAACCCATCAGCTTAAGCGATATGGGACGCAGTTGTTGGTGAAGATGAGCGTTGATGCGCGGGTGCTGATGGTAAGAAGGAGGGGACGTGGCGGGGAGTGGGCAGATACTCGATTCGACAACTACTTACTGGCTGGCCTTGAAAATGACCCTGGGTCTGGGCGCGACTCGGTCACGAAAGTTGGTAGAGCACTTTGGTGGGATCGAGAGAGTGTTCCACGCATCGCTGACTGAGTTGGAAGCAGCAGGGTTGCAGGCGCAGTCGGCACAGGGAATAGCGCTGGGGCAATCGCTGGAGGCCGCGAGCGAGGAGATGGTGCGGGCTACGACCGCTGGCGCGCATGTTGTAATGCTCGACGATCCGGAATACCCGTCTGAGTTGAGGGAGATCTACGATCCTCCGACGATTCTCTACGTCAGAGGCAGTGTCGAGGCGCTTTCTCAACCGGGGATCGCGGTTGTCGGTACCAGGCACCCGACTCCGTACGGACTAGGAATGGCAGAGAGGCTGTCCTGCGACCTGGCGGCACATGGACTCATCATATTCAGCGGGTTGGCACGCGGAGTGGACACTGCCGCCCACCGAGGGTGTCTGGCCGCGAAAGGCAAGACCGTGGCCGTCCTTGGCACCGGGGTCGACGTCATTTATCCCAAAGAAAATAAGAGAATCGCGGACCAGATACTCGAGGCTGGCGGTGCAATCGTTTCTGAGTTTGCGATGGGCACGTTCGCTGCGCCGCAGAATTTTCCCATCCGAAATCGGATCATCAGCGGGCTTTCTATCGGGGTATTGGTGGTCGAGGCGGGTGAATATAGCGGCACCAGAATCACCTCACGTTGCGCATTGGAACAGAACCGCGATATTTTCGCAGTTCCGGGGAACGTTACAAACAAGCTCTCTTGGACTCCCAACACCTTGATAAAGCAGGGCGCGAAGCTTGTGGCAACCTGGGAGGACATATGGGAAGAGCTGCCGACGCACGTTAAGGTGCAACTCGAGCCGGCAGCACAGAGTGCAACGGCTCAACCGACAACCGCATCGCTGTTCGAGGAAGCGCTCTCGCCTAATGAGAAAAAGGTTTTCGCGCTGATCAAGGCAGATCAGGCCACCCAAATTGACGAAATGATTGAAGCGCTGGAACCGCAGCTCTCATCTTCAGAGATTTTCACAGCCCTATTTGAGCTGGAACTTGCTGGAAAGATTAGGCAAATGCCGGGCAAGAACTACGTGAGAACAATGTGAGCGGTTCGACAGGGGTTGACAGAACGTGCTAGTTTCATCGTTCATTACAATCATTCCGCCATACATTCGAAGTAGGGAATCATAGGGTAAGTACATTGGCAAAAGGTTTAGTTATTGTTGAGTCGCCGGCAAAAGCCAAGACAATCCAGAAATACCTAGGTAAGGATTTCGAGGTTGAGGCTTCGCTGGGTCATGTGAAGGACCTGCCGAAGAGCACGCTCGGCGTTGATATCAACAACGAGTTTTCGACTGATCTGGTCGTAATACCCGGTAAAGAAAAGGTCTTGGCCAAGCTGAAGAAGCTTGCGAAGTCGGCGGACGCCGTGTATCTGGCGCCTGACCCGGATCGGGAAGGCGAAGCTATCGCCGCTCACCTCGCCGACGAACTCGCGGGCGACGGCACCCCGAAACGAAAGAAAGGGGCCGACGCTGTTGTCATTCGACGGGTCACCTTCAACGAGATCACCAAAAAAGCAGTTCAGGATGCTTTTCAGCATCCGCGTGACATCGACCGCAACCTGGTAGACGCGCAGCAGACTCGGCGTGTGCTGGACCGGCTCGTGGGCTACCAGGTCTCGCCGCTGCTATGGGATAAGGTTCGCCGTGGTCTAAGTGCAGGGCGCGTTCAGACAGTCGCACTGCGGCTGATCGTGGAGCGCGAGCGTGAGATCAAGGTCTTCGAA
>Ga0196970_1001852_pt1 | contig 12443 bp, 18 predicted proteins | sample S1v_513CmetaG_FD_148672 | JGI IMG/M metagenome (GOLD analysis project Ga0196970, IMG submission 148672) | Soil microbial communities from Anza Borrego desert, Southern California, United States - S1+v_5-13C | ecosystem: Environmental > Terrestrial > Soil > Desert | place: USA: California... | reverse complement strand
AGGGGAAGGCCGTGCGGTCGGAGGTGAAGAAGATGCGGGGGAAGCCGGTGGAGTAGCGGGGTAGGGGGCAGACCCACACCAGCGGCGTTCTGGCGGGCTGTAGGGAGACTCTGTGGAGTCCTCTCAATGTCTGAGCCGCCGAGGCTAAAACAGCGACGATTGCCGGACGGAGACCTCCTTGTGGTCAAGGACTTCCTCGATCACGTGTTCGGCTCGCAACCCGCGTCCTACTCGCTTTTGTGTCGTCCGGAGCCGCACGTACATTACGTCCCCCTTCCCAAACCGCACCTCGCCTTGCTCAACCCGGTTCAGGAATTCCTGGTCCTCAATCTCAGCCGAGAATTTGTGGGTACCGTCGTAGAACCGCCACTTGGTTTCGCCATCTAGGACGGCCGTGCCTACCGTTAGGTAAACGTCGTTGGTGTTTTCGGCCAGCACCTCGCCAGCATCAACCGGGACGAAGGACCGGGCCTCTTCCTGGTCAATACTCGCGATTTCCTCCCGGTCAGCCAGGATCTTGATTTCCTCGGCTGACCGTTCCAAAGGCTTCCGAACGAACTTCTGCACTGCCCGACTGGTTTCTGGATCTAGGGCCAAGTTGAGGGTTAAGTTGTTGACGTTGATCACCTGCCCAGAGTTGTTCTCAACGAACACGGACCCGTTCTCGGCTTTCTTGATGCTGGCCGGCGGTTGTCCCTTGAGGTGCTTTATCAGCTTAACAATTTCAGGAAGGATCTTCAGGAGATCAGCGGCCGGAGCCGCAACGGTTGCCAGCAGGCCAGCCCCTTCGGTGAGGAACCGCAGAAGGAACTCGAACTCAACCGACCCATGGTGAACACCTCGGATCGTACTCTTCACGTAAGCCTTGCCGTACAGGGCCTCGCCGACTCTTTGGCTAAAATCAGCGAATCCTCTGATCGCTTCGGCGGCTTCGTGGGCTTCCATTTCGCCTTGTCGGGCAAGGAATCCATCGTATTTGAGCGTGAATGCCTGTTCCATGCGTTCTCCTCTCAATCCTACCTTGCCATTTTGGATGATGAAGAGAAAGAGGGTTGAGGGCGGGAGCCAGATTGCACGTCTTCCAAAATCTATTGCCGGATCCGGGGATGAGGGTTGGACTCCAGGCCCAGCACCTCCTCGACCAAGGCCAGGAGGCCGGTGTCGTAGCAGGTGAACGCCCAGAGGCACCGGGGCGTGTCGTCCAGGTCGTCGGTGATCTGGTGGACGCAGCGGGACAGGTTCCGGGCTCGGCCGATTTCCTCCAGGCTGTCGATCAACAGAAGCACATCCCGTGCGGATCGCGGGATAATCAGGACCGTGTTGTAAATTTCGTGGAGGCGAACCGCGTAATTCAGCATCGGGTCAAAGAATGGGCGGGCTGTTGAGGCCCGCCCGAGTCCGAAGTAAGGAGTTCCCAGCGATGGCCGCTGGACTCTTATTTAGCTTGGAGCTACTGGGTAACGGCCCAGCCACATGGCAGCCTCAGCCTCCCGGCGGTTCACCAGACCCCGGACGACCTTCCCGCCGGCCCTGACCCACTTCCGGAGTTCGGCCGGCACGTCGTCCAGCCGGCCGGCGTTGACCCGCTTCAACAGGGTGGAGCCGGCCAACGCCCCGGCCCCCAGGTTGAAGGTGAAGCTGACCAATGCGTCGAATTGACCTTGTGTCAGGGGGACCCGTACCAACCGGTTGACCGCGGCTTCCGCGGTTTTCACGTCGGCCCGCAAGAGGTCCAGCACCTCCTGGTCAGTCAACCGGGCCGTCAGCAGGTGGGGCTCGTCCCGGCGGATCAGGTGGCCGACCCCAATTGTCCAGAGACCGGCGGAATCCCGGTACGCCCTGTTCTTTGACCCCTCGAACACCATGATGGCCTTCAGGCCCGCGTCGCTGATCTGCATTTCACCCCCGGATTGATCCGGGGGTATTTATTTGGCAGGGTCAGGCCGAGAGGATGCCTGGAGAAGAACGGATTACCGTTAATAAACTCATTCCTAAGGTTGTTTTATTGGCGGCTAGAACACCCGCTCTGGTTGGTTGCGGAGCCGGGCTCCCGTGGTCCCGCTGTATTCAAACTGTTCCGGGTGGCGGCGGAGGAAGTTGTCAACCGACTGGGGAGCCCAGTTTTTACCGGTTGTTGTGGTCAAGCCCATTTCGTTGAGGCCGTTGGCCAAGCCGTACAAGCTCGTTACACCACCGCGGATCAACGTTGAGATGGCCAACTCGGGGGTTGGTGTCGGGGCTCCCCCGCCGCAGTACCGGTATTGCGGGGGCTCGGCCTGAGGGACGGCGGAGACATCCAGGTCGAGCACGCGTTCTGCAACCTCAGCAACCTCCCGAATGGCTGCATCCAGCATGAGGCGAATCCGGTTCCTCGCCCGGCACCGCGGGGGGGCGGGCGGGATGCCGGCTGCCTCCAGGATCGAGTCCACCATGGAGTCATAGGCGGCTGTCACTTCCTGGTATTGCCGCAAGCCGGCCTGTAGCTCGCCGGCCCGGACAAGCCGCAGCATTTCGGATCGGGCCTCCTGCAGGGTGGTCAGGCCCGTAAAGCCCTCCCAGGCCGGGGCGAATCCCTGATCGGCCCTGACCTGGGCCAGCCGGTAGATTTCGCGGTCCCGCCAGTTGTCCAACGCCGCCGCGATGACCGGGACCGGAACAGGCAGGGGATCGGCCGGGCGGTCACCGTATGTCTTAGGGATGTCGGCCAGCCGGGCCAGCACCGCCGGATCAACCGGCCGGGGGAGGCTCCTGTGCCATGCATGGCAAAGGTCGTGGTGGGTGACATGGTCGGGCACCGCCAACGGTTCGATGACCGAAAGGAACGCCTCAAGATCAACCAGAGTGGCCATGGCGGGTTTCGCTGCTTCAAAGTTTTAAGCCCAATCGCCTCCAGGGATAACTCGAATTACGCTCAGGATCAAGATCGAATGCCGATCCGCAAATCCTCCCGGATGTCAACCTACGTGATGGTTGTATCCCCCTAACCTGGAGTAATGACCATGGCTGCTACTGAAAAGAAGCCCGCGGAGACTTCCGCGGCGGTGGGAGAACGCGTCCTGGACGTGACCATCACCCAGATCAACGCCGCCCAGGAGGCCGGTCGTGTCGTCTACACCGCGGCCTATGCCGAGGCCACCGCCAACAAGACGACCGGCGAGCGGATCGGCGACCTCGTGCCGCTCGCCCTCCCGATCTATCTGGCGGCCGTCAAGCTGGCCAAGGCCACCAGCGAGGCCGACGCCATCGCCCACCTGATCGCCCTGGACGGCGGCAAGCGGAAGCCGCCGGGGGGAACGGCCAAGAACCGGTTGGCCTCGGCCGTTGCCCATTGGTTGATCTGCCCGGCCGAGCCGACGCCGCCGGCCGGCGTGTGGGCCGTCACGGTCTCGCGGGCTGCCGCACTTATGGCCGCCCTCGCCGATCTGGGCGAGACCACCCAGGAGGGGGCGGTCGAGCGTATCCGGGCCACCACCCAGGCCGGCATCCTGGAAGAGGCCGAGGCCAAGCGGGCCGAGCGGGCCAAGGCGGCCGACGCCGCCGGGAAGCCCGCCGGTTCGGGCGACGCCGCCGGCCAGGAAGGGGGCCAGCCGGCCGGCCAGAACGACACCGGCAAGCCCGAGGGCGACGGCGAGGCCGCCAAGAGCGACGGGGAGGCGACCGGCACCGCCTCCAAGCCGGGGCCGGTGGAGAACCTCGCGGCCATCCGGGCTCGCGTGGCGGAGCGGTTGGCTGGCCGGGCCAAGCCGATCAAGATCCACAAGGCCCAGGTCGCGGGCCTCCAGGGCGACATCGGCGACGGCTGGCACGTGGTCGCGGTTCGCATCGTGGGCGACGGCCTGGAGGTCGCCCGCCTGGAGGCGGAGGAGGAGCACAGCCTGTGGGCCGCCCTGGACATCCCCGACGACACCGGGGAGGAAATCGAGCCGGACCCCGCCGACAAGGCGTGACCTGACCCAACAGCGGCGGCCCCAGTAGGTCGCTGCGGGGGCGGCCCCCGGTGGTCTCGCCAGTAGGCCACCAGACGGGGGGCGTTCCAGGGGGCCGCCCCTCCCTTTTCCAGAACCGAACCCAAACCCAACCGCCACTGGCGGCAAAGGAGGAGTCATGACAGAGTTGGAGATTTTGACCAGCCGGGTTGTTAACCTGGAGGCCGGGGCTACGGCATTCATTGATGCCTACGGCCGGGCCGGGGGGCCGGTGGCCGGTACCGCCAAGATGTGGGCGGATTCCGCCCGCAAGCTCGCGTGTGAACTCGCTGACCGCATGTGCGTGGTCGAAGGTCTTGAGGTGGGTGTCGCCATGCGGGGCTTGTACAATCGGGTCACCGCTGCCCAGGGAAAGGTTATCGTTGCCCTGGACAAGTTGATACCCCGCCAGCAGTGAACGAAACCTAGAAGTGAAGCATTTGGAACGCCGGGGGCCTTCCCCCGGCGTTTTTTTGTCGTCCGAACCACAACTTTTTAGCGAACACTGCGGCAACCCAAGCGGGATTCCGTTTCTCTGTAATCGATCAATAAGTCACCGGGGCGTCGGGGTCAGTCGGCACGTCCGATTAGGCGTGGTTCTACCCTCAATTCAAGATGATCAGGATGGGCGTAATACAGGCCGTACCCGAGCACTACGAACGCGGGAATAAACGATTCGGCGTGCCGCTCGAAATGGCCATTCGCGGGCACTACAAGGGATACTTTGTGAGGGCTTATTGCCTGCCAGATCCCACCAATTCTGAGTTCCTTCAATCCAAATGCCATTTGGGGAAGGCGGGCAAACCCATCATCGAAATACTTCTGACACCGCCCCCAAGAGTGGTGAGAGCCCTTGGCTTCGAAAGCATGTCGCAGACCGGCTGCGTCCTCGAAGCAGATGTCAATTCCTCGCCCGCGTCCCCCTACGCGTGCACGCCCGATTCGTTCCCCAAAACCGTATGCCTCAGCGTTGTCCTGGATGCAGCAGATCACCTGTTCTTCGTGCATTGTGCCTCCCCTCCTTTAGTGCATCACTGGGACGACGACCGACTCTTGGTTCTGTAGAACTGCCCGGACAGCCTGGAGCCGCATTCGGTCGGCCATCCCACCGGCGACCGCCAGTGCGGTCGGGGCGGGGTCGAGAAATGACCTCCGGGCCTCCAGGTCGGCTTGGGCGAGGGCCTGACAGGCACGGGCCAGCGTGTGGTGATCGTCATTGAACATGCCGAAACCGTATTCGCTGGATGGTGCTGGAGCAAGTCAGGTTGAACAGCCATGGCCAAGGTGCCATCCTGCCGGGTGGATGTGACGGGGAGAGAGCCATGTTGCGGTGCGTGGTCGGGGCGACAGTGTTGGCAGTGGTGGCGTCCTCGGCCCAGGCCCAGCCCGCCCCTCAGCATGGCGGCGTCGTCGCCGATCCCGATCAGGCCCGCAAGGAAGAGATCGCGGCGTTCCGGGCCGAACTTCGGGCGAAGAACCCCAAGGGCTACCTGATTTCGATCCGGGATGAACCTTACTACCTGGAGGAATTGAAGGCCCTCGACCCTGAAGGGTACCGGCAGCACATGCAAGAGCAGGAGGCCGAGCAGAACCACCAGAAATTCCGGGAGAAACACCCAGAGCTTTTCCAGCCAAGACCCAACCCAGAGCCCAAGCTGATCCTTTCGGCCTCCCTGAAGAATCAGATCCTCCAGAAGGGCGTGGAGGCCGCCAAGGCCCGTCTGCGGGACCCGGACTCGGCCAAGTTCCGCAGCCTCGCGGCCTACGCCCCGTCCGTGGTCTGCGGGGAGGTGAACGCGAAGAACGGGTACGGGGGGTACGCCGGATTTGAGCGGTTCATCTCGGCCGGTACGCCCGACTCAACGGCGTTCCCCCAGGACAAGGGATTTGATGACGCCTGGGCGAAATACTGCCGCTAAACTGGGGCTAACGGCGGGGCAAATGATGATGCGACGTGCGGTTAATGTGGTGGTGCTGGCCCTGGTGACGACCACCGTCAAGGCCGGCGAAACGCCGGTCACCATGGAGGCTGTCCAGGGGCTTCTGGCCCGTCAGTTCGCTGGACAGGCGGTTGAGTTGCGGGACGCTCAGTACAACGCTCGAAAAGGCGGGGAAGATGCGGTCTGCGGGCTGGTCAGGATCGGCGACGACCCGGACTTCCGCCCGTTCCTCGCCGATGACCGTATGGTGGAAGTGATTGAGGGGGCGGGCTACGCCGCAAAGTTCGGGGCGGAGCTTTGGCAGAAGTACTGCCCCGGTGCTGTCCCGGAGATCCGGCCAAGCCGAAAGGATCAGGCCGCCCTGGACAAAGGGCAGGAGGCCGTGAAGTACCGGCTGAAGGACCCGGAGTCAGCCCGGTTCCGCGGAGTTGCGGTTTACTGGGAAAAGGACGGCACTGCCTACACTTGTGGCGAGGTCAACGCCAAGAACTCCATGGGCGGATATGTCGGCTTTGGGCAATTCCTCACCAATGGCACGCCGGCCGGGACGACATTCGAGGACGACCCGGACTTCACGTACCTCTGGACCCGCTACTGCCGCTGATTGGCCAGCCGGGACCCACCGGAGGCTGCCCCCGTCGTCCAGTCGGCCGACCTCAGCGGCGTGGTTGGTCGGGTAGCCCCTGCTTACCCAGTGCCGCCCTTCTTCCCTGCCAACTGCGAGCTAATCCGCTGAAGTTCAGCGGCTGCCTCCCGCTCTTCCTCAATGCGGCGGCGTTGTTCCTCGTCCTGGCGAAGAATCATCAAGGTTGCTCGGTAGACTGCCGGGAAGTATGACAGGCAATCGTCCTCAGTGAGCTCGTGTATTCCTTTGCTTAGGATGCCGTAAAGATGCTTATTCTGCACGAGAAACGGCGGTAGAGTGGCCTCGAGTGCCTCAATTTTTTCTTCCATCCGAAAGCCGTCGTAGCCTTCAATTGCCTGTCCTCTGATTTCCAATTCTTTGTGGTGATCCCAGAGGATGGACTCAAACACCCGGCGGAGGTAGGTGAATGCACCAATCCCTACGCCATGAGAAATCAATCCACACGCCCTTTTGAGTTCCGTAAGCCGCTTCTGCCCGAGCAATTTACGGTACTGTGTGAGTTCTGGGTTGGATATATCAGCGTGGCTCGGAAATTGGCCAATTTTCAACAGTCTCCCATCGGTGAGTAAGTACCAGATGTTGACCTGATGTTGATGTACTCGTGAGCAGTGAAGTTCGACGTAGAAATTGCCTGCCTCCATAAATTTTATTGGGTCAGCGTTACTGCCGTGTCCGAATTTTGAAAAAGTGCTCTCTTTGCCGCAATGCGGGCAGAAGAAATCAGACTTAAAGCCTGTGGCACGCAACTGCTTCAGCACGCCCGCGTCGTCACCGGTGACTTCCTGGGGGCTGTACAGCGGCAGGAACAGGACATCTTCAATGGTCAGTGGCATGATCGATCACCCCTTGCGAGCCGCCCGCTTTCGGGACGGTGCCGACGGGGCTTCGGCCACGGGCTCCGCCTTCCGGCGGTTCCTGCCCAGCCCCAGAGTTTTCGCCAGTTCCGACCGCTGGGCGGCGTACTGCGGGGCGACCATCGGGTATTCCCGCGGAAGTCCAAACATCCGGCGGTAATCGTCGGGTGTCATGTTGTGCTCCGACGCAAGATGCCTCTTCAACATCCGGCCCCTCTGTCCGCAGATAAGACAGGTAATCGAGTCCGGGTTCACCGACCGGCGAATCGGAACAGCCGGCTTCAGGGGCTCGGTCAACGCCGCCGGTTCAGATGTCCTCCCGAGGCCGGCAAGGGCGGCGGCAGTGGTCGAGATCAGGGCGGGGAGGTCGGTGGGCGACATGGCATTGTGGGTCAGGTAAGCGGCCACCACGCGGGTGGTGAGAGCCTGAAGGACCTGGAGGTCGTCGGACATCAGTCGGGGGGTGTCCTGTTGGTTGAACGGGCGAAGGATATGCGTGCCGGCCCAAGCTTTCTACCGGGAACTTGGCTTCGACCTCTACGTCGTGGGCCACCCCGTTACCAGCGGTCGGTGGATTACCTGGACCCCGTCGCCCAACGTGCCGTTCTTGGTCGCGGTCCACAAGGTGCGGGCGAAGCCGACCTCCTGGGCCAGCAGGGCCGCCAGCTTCCCGAAGTGCTCCTCCTCGGCGGTCGCCGGCACCACGGCCAGGAAGTCAAACTCGGCCCCGTGGGCGAGCATGCGGCCGGGGATGCTGCCCTGGTACCCGCCAACCACCAGACCGTACCTGATGTACGGGTGCAAGGCCCGGTGGGCGGCTGCCTTCTGCGAGTACGTGATCAGGTCGTGGGTGGTCACGCCGCCGTATTTGCACTCGACTACCACAAGGGGACGCCAGTGCTGCCCCTCGACGGCGTCTTCCGGACGAACGACGACACCGGAATGAACGTCGTCAATCCAGTCGGCCAGGAGGAGGTCGGTCTCGTACCCCTTGTCCTTCGGGGCCGTCGGAGCACTGTTCGAGTACGCGTACCGCACTGACGAATACGGGAGCCGCCAGCCGGCCGTTACATCCACGTCGCTGTAGGCGGCAGCGTCCTTCAGGTACCGCTGAAGCCGCCCGACGAATTCCTTCTCCTTCCCGGTGGTGCTGTCCATGTCCCGTTCCTCCGGTTGCCGCTTCTCATTGGCGTAGACACGCAATCCGAGCGAGGCAAGGTGAAGGTCAAGGCTGAACGCTGCGAGTGATCCGGTGGTGATCAATGACGGCCTCCCGGTGGTCGAGCACCGCGACGACAACGGCAAGGCTACTGGTTTCGCCCGTTGTGGATCTTGGGAAAAGAAATTACCGGCGTTTCTACAGTGCATGCTAAATAGGGTGGTCATAGGGGCAAGTGCTGCAAGAGGACGCGGCACTTCTGTGAAAGGCCAGACAGAGGGAAAAGGGGCTCAATACCCCGCTGACCTCCTGGAACAGGGTTGCTCCACCGAAGACGGGATTCAGTACGGTTCACTTCGTGTAGGTCGAACCCGACCGGTCGGTCCGTCTTTAAACAATACCAAGCAACGATCCAGGCAACGGGAAAGACACCGACCTTGACGGATGCGGTGGGTCTCGCAGCCTACCGCGTCCCGCCGCTGGTCCCTCCGGGGAATAATCAGGATGTAAATGGGGTACAGCCCAACCGCCCCTGCCCACGAGTACAAATCGTGGTCGTCCGCTGCGAGAGTCGACGGCTCCATACGATGATGTGGACGTGGACAGACTGAGCCCGTCAAGGGCTTGGTCTGTCAACTCTCCACCGATGATGAGAGCGGCTTTGAGAAAAACTTTGGGTTTTCCCTCTCTGACAGATCCAATCAAAGATTTCCACCGAGTGAGGCCGGGGTGAGCGAGCACCGCGAGCGAACCCCCGGACGAACGAAGGTGGAAGGTGGACGCGAGCACCGCGAGCGGACACCTCAAGGCCCAGCACGTGGGTCAGCCCACCGGGCCAGACCTCCAGGCCAAGCCTGGGGCCTCTTCCACCAGCACCACCACCACCGGGCACAGCGGGGGCACGGCCGAAACCCGGAAGGTGATCACCGTCAGCCGGTGGCTGGCTGAGATCAAGATCAGCCGGCAGGGCACGAGGTGGCCCATTTTGGGCCCCCGAATCGTTGACAGCCGATGTCGGGGGCGGGATGGTCGGTGCGAACGAGGAGGCTACCGTGACCGCCGAGACCACCATCACCTACGCCGAACTGAACGCGGCGTACTGGGCCTGGATTGAGGCCAATTGCCCTTACCCCAAGGGAAAGGAACGTAACGCGTGGCTGAAGGCCAATCCCTTCGTCCACAACGGCGTGGCCTATGTCCGGGACTCCTCGCCCATGCGGTCGAACTCCGGAAAGACCGTCGTGGCCTGGAGCGTGTGGTTCCGCGGCCCCGGTGGGGTTGTGATCTCCAACGAGGTAGAACCCAATCGGCGGAACGACGCCAACCGGAATTGGGGGCTGGGTCGCGAGTAGTCCGCGGGCGAAGGCCCTCCAGGAGATCCAGCCCCTCCTAGGTGAGAACAGAAGATGAAAGTCGAGGAAGTGAGGGCGACCATGAGCAGCACGACCGCCGACATACACCCGGCTTTACTGGTCCCGGTTCCGGAGGAGCACCTAGAGTCAGGGCTTCAGGTCTGCCTGGATCAGGGCAAGGTGGCCTTCGGGTCGCGGCTGTTCGAGGTCTTCCGCGAACTCGACGCCATGCTGGACGGGAAGCCCTGCCCGGTGTTGATCTACGCGTCCTGGCCGAAGTTCCACCTCCCAGTGCCCACGGTGACATGGAGGGGAACCTACGTGGGCAGCATCGAGGTGCAGGCCGGCCGGCATCCAGATGGAATGCGGTACCGCCCGCCCACGACAGCCAAGTACCCCGATGACAACGCCGGCCACTGGGCGGTGTTCTACCACGTCGCCGACCTGAAGAAGCTCCCGAAAGAGGAGCGAATCGGCATCCCCGGTCTGTACCCGTTCGGGAAGTCCAAGCCATACGGGAAGGCCACGAAGATCGAGCATCCGGTGATCGTCCGGTCGCTGGATTGATGCCGCCCAGCAGGTGCCGCTTGCTTCGGGTGCTCAGGCCGGCGTCTTCTTGATCAGCACCAGCCGATCATCGGGCCGGCCCTGAACCACGCGGTAGCGGATACGCTTCTCGGCGTTGTAGGCGATCACCGCCTTGTGGGTCCCCGCGAGTTCCTTGGTGGGGACGCTGCGGAGCCGCACCCAGGCATAGTCATCCGGCCCCCCATCCAACAAGCCCTTCTGGAAGGCCAGGGGGAGCCAATCGAAGTCAATTTCGACATCCTCTTCCTTCCACTCCCGGAGGTCGTGGTAGGTCTTGCCGAGTTCATGGAGAAGGCTGAAACCGGAAATGACGAGACCAGCGAATTCCAACATGGCTCACATCACGGGATGTTCGAGGAGGTCGGCCATATGTGGCCATCCCTGAACCCCTGAGCAATCCTGCGGTCGAAACGGATCGGTGGACGGCGGATTCCTCAGCTTTGCGTGTAGATCCGGCTGGTCCGCCGTCAACCATTAGCCCGGCGGTCAGCCCGTCACCCACGCCGAACTTGAAACTGCATGCCCTCACGGTGCGGTTGTTAGCCGCAATTAGTCCTCCTCCTCCTCGTCAGGTTCGACGGGAAGATCATCGCCCTCGTCGGTCTGATCCATGTACTTTTCCGGATCGGGATCGGGATCGACATCGGAGTCATCATCCGTGTCATATGCCTCGGGATCGGTATCGAATGCGTCCGGATCTTCTTCGGTATTTGGATCACGACAGTTGAAGCAAACGAACCCATCGCCGTCATCGGAACCGAGTGCGTCAACGTCAATGTCATCGACGTTGAACATACGACCACATACGTGGCATGCCCTGGTCTTCATTGCGGTTTCTCTATTTGGAGTGGCCCCGGACAGGGCCAAGGGTCACTGGGTTCAACCAACCAGCGGGACTTTGTGGCCCTTACCATCAACCGTGATGTAGGCTTGGCCTGGACCGGTAATCCCCCAAACGTCACCATTCTGCGTGTTGATGGGGGCATTGGGAAATTCCACGTGATGGACGTGAGAATTCGGAACAGGGTCCCCGTTCGCGTCAATGACGACCGGATGACCATTCACATTAAGCTTAACCCTGTACATTTTTTCTCCCAGAGCGGGTTTCGGTGCGGGGGTATTCTACTGCACCCATCACGCAATGCAACCGGAGCCGCCGCTGAGAGGTGGGGCCGACCCGCTCCCCCGGTTATTGGTGACCCGCAACGGCTGGCCGCCCACACCAAATGAAAAAGGCCGGCTGAACTGAAGTACAGCCGGCCGGTTCGTCATCAAAACACACTTTGTAGAAGATCAGCGGGACGGCGATGATGCAGCCGAGAAACGCCGCCCGCACGTCTATTTAGCATCGGAACCCCAAAGCCCGCCCCGAACACCGGTTGGAGCCCACCGAATAAATACCTGCGTCCTGAACCCGAACAAGGATGCAGCCCGATGATTTCCCCTTTTCAACAGTACCTCCGCGACTTCAACATCCCGGCCGCAGAAGCTTGCCGGCACTTCGACTCCCTTGTGGCCGAACCACTCCGCCGCCGGATGGCCGCCCAGCGGGTTGCGGTCGCGAACGACATCGCGTCCGCCCCGCACCGGTTCGACCTGGAGGACGCCGAATTCCTCGCCCAGGTCGCGGAGGAGGTCGCCGACACCGCGACACGCCAGCGGCTCCTGGACGCGGCCCTGGTGATCGCCCAGCGGGTGGCCGGTGAGGCCGGCGAATGAGCCGGCGGAAGTCCAAGGACGCCGACGACCTCCAGGTCGGGTACCGAGCCCAGCACGCGGCCGGCGTCGTCCAGGCAGAAAGCGACACGGCCGGCAAGCGTCACCACGTCGTCCAGTCGCCGGTGGATCGGCTATACGCCCGCGGGTCGATCCCGGCGGCTTCCTACAGTGCGGCTCAGCGGTTGTACGCGTCCTGGGCCTTGTGCCAAGGAGCCCGCGA
>Ga0196970_1001851_pt1 | contig 12447 bp, 14 predicted proteins | sample S1v_513CmetaG_FD_148672 | JGI IMG/M metagenome (GOLD analysis project Ga0196970, IMG submission 148672) | Soil microbial communities from Anza Borrego desert, Southern California, United States - S1+v_5-13C | ecosystem: Environmental > Terrestrial > Soil > Desert | place: USA: California... | reverse complement strand
TGGCTTCCCATACCGCTGCCTGGTGGTACCCAGGGCTGGGCCCAGCTTCACATCCAGGAAGAGGACTCCCCGCGGGCCCGGGCGGTCAAGGGCGGCCCGGTCCAGCAGGTCCGCATCTGGTGGGAAACGCCGGCCCTCGGCCCCATCCAGGTTACAATGGACGCTGCACCGGCCAGCCTCTCGGCCCTCTTCACAGCGGCGGCAGCCGACAGCAAAAGCCTGTTGGACCAGAGTATCATCGAACTGCAGCAGCGCCTGGCCGAAGCCGGCTTTCCCGAAGCCAGGGTAGGTTGTCGGGCGCCCGCCCCGGGCGAAGCGGTGGAGCCCGCCCGTATCGACGGCGCAAGCCGCCTCGACAAACGACTGTAGGTCTGCGGGGGTGAATGGCGTGACCGCCGACAAGAAGGGCCGCAAGGCCGCCGTAGCCCTAGGATACGACGCCGATAAAGACAGCGCCCCGCGCGTCCTGGCCGCCGGCCAGGGCGAACTGGCCGAGTCGCTCATCAACATCGCGAAAAAGCACGATATTCCCGTGCATACGGACCATCCGTTAGCCAACGCGCTGGTCAAACTAGAAGTAGGGGCGGCCATTCCGCCCGACATGTACGCCGCCGTTGCCGAGGTTCTGGCCTTCCTGTGGCGGCTTGAACAGGAAAAGGCCGCCGGAGGGAGGCCCCGTGCATGATTGCTGGTATCGGTGTCGATATCATCGAAGTGGAACGCATCGCGCAGGCCATTGACCGGCATGGCGAGCGGTTTGCGGCCCGGATCTTCACGCCGGGAGAATTGGCCGAGTGCTGGCCGTCGGAACAGCAGCGCTGCCGGCGGCTGGCAGCACGCTTTGCCGCAAAGGAAGCGGCACTGAAAGCCCTGGGCATTGGGCTGCGGGGCGTTAGCTGGCAAGAGATTGATGTGGTGAAGGACGAGCTGGGCAAGCCGTCCCTCCGCCTGACCGGGCGCCTGGCCGACATTGCCGCCAAGCAGGGCATTACGGCCATGCACCTCTCCCTTTCGCACTGCAAAGAATACGCTATGGCACAGGTGGTGGCCGAGAGATGAAAGTGGTTTCGGCTGAACAGATGCGGTCGATTGAGAACCGCGTATTCAACACGTACGGACTGCCCTCGAACGTCGTAATGGAGATTGCAGGCCGTCAGGTGGCGGTCATCGCTCGGCGGCTTCACCAGGAAAAGCATCCCGGCAATATCGTCGTGGTGTGTGGCAAGGGCAACAACGGCGGCGACGGCCTGGTGGCCGCCCGGTGGCTGCGCCATTGGGACGTGCCGGTCCAGGCGGTGGTCTGGTCGGCGTTCGACGACCTGCCCGCCGATGCGCAGCACGCGCTCCATGCAGCCCGCATGATCGGCGTGCAGATTTTGATGCCCGCCCAGGCGGCGGAGGCGCTGCACAACGCGGGGCTCGTCCTTGATGCTGTGCTTGGCACTGGCTCCACGGGCTCCGCCCGCGGCCTGGCCGCCGAGGCGATCAAGCTGATCAATCAGGCCGGCCGCCCGGTCGTGGCCATTGATATTCCCTCGGGCATTTCCACGGACACGGGCAAGGCGGAAGGCCCGGCCGTACGGGCGGATTACACCATCACATTCGGCCTGCCCAAGCTGGGCCTTTTCCAGTTCCCCGGCGCCGACCTGGCCGGCCAGTTGATCATCGCCGATATCGGTCTGGCGGATGCGGCCATTGAGGCCGAAGAAGTCGATGTCGAACTGACGCTTACGTCGGACGTCACATCCTGGCTGCCGACGTACAGCCGGAACGCACACAAGGGCACCCGGGGCAGGGTTCTGATCGCGGCGGCTTCCCGCGGGATGACCGGCGCGGCCGCCCTTGCCGGCGAAGCGGCGCTGCGCGTGGGCGCCGGCCTGGTGCACGTGGCGGCGCCCGAGTCCTCGCAGCCCGTGGTCGCCACCCTGCGCCCGGAGTTTATGACCCTCGCTTTCCCGGAGTCGGCCTTCGGCGGGTTCGCCGAGGCCGCGGCCGAGCCGTTCCTGGCCCGGGCCGCCCGGGCTGATGCCCTGGCCGTGGGCCCGGGCATGGGCACCGACCCCGAAGTGCAGGCCTTCATCCGCAAGGTCGTCGCAAACGCACCGGCTCCCATGGTTATCGATGCCGATGGCATCAAGGCGTTCTCGGGCAGGCCCGAAATGCTGGCCGAGGCGCCGGTGCCGCTGGTGCTGACGCCGCACCCCGGCGAAATGGCCCACCTGCTGGGCATTTCCGTGGAAGAGGCGCAGGAAGACCGCTTCAGCACGGTGCGCCTGGCCGCCAAGATGACCAAGGCCGTCGTGCTGCTGAAGGGTGCCTACACGCTCATTGCTGAACCCGGCGGCGTGGTCTGGATCAACCCGACGGGCAATCGGGCCCTTGGCACCGGCGGCTCGGGCGATGTGCTGACCGGCATCATCGCAGGGCTGCTGGCCCAGGGCATGGGCGCCCAGGAAGCCGCCGTGACCGGCGCCTACATGCACGGCATGGCCGGCGACCGCCTGGCCGCGGCCGAAGGCGAGGACGGCGTGCTGGCCGGCGACCTGGCCGACGAACTGCCCCGGGTCCAGCGCGACCTCCGGGTCGGCCTGCCTGACTCGTTCGAGGAGTTTTGGGGGTAAGCGAACATGGAGTTTGCGCGGCTCCGCCCAACCTGGGTGGAGATCAACCTGGACGCCATCGGCCATAACGTGGCCGAACTGCGCAGGCAGGCGCCGGACTCACAGCTCATGGCCGTGGTCAAGGCCGACGGGTACGGCCATGGCGCCCTCCCGGTCGCCCGAACCGCCCTGGCGGCCGGTGCGACCTGGCTCGGGGTGGCCACGGTTGAAGAAGGCGTTGAACTGCGGCGTAACGGCGTCGTGGCGCCCACCCTGGTCTTTGGCTACGTGCCGGAGGAGCAGACCGGCATGGTCCTGCTGCACGGCATTCGGCCTGCGGTCTTCAGCCTGGACCTGGCCCGCGCCCTTGAGGAGCGGGGCAAGGGGCTGATTCGCAAGGCGTATGTCCACTTGAAGATCGACACGGGCATGGGTCGGGTCGGCATCCGGCCCGACGAAGTGGTGCCTTTTGTACGTGAACTGAAGAAACTGCCGCATATCGAGGTGGAAGGCGTTTTCACCCATCTCGCAACGGCCGATGAGCCCGAGAATCCGTTTGCGGCCGACCAGTTGGCAGAGTTCGAGCGGGTGCTGGGGCTGCTGCGCGAAGAGGGCATCAATCCGCCGATCATTCACGCGGCCAACAGCGCCGGGCTGATGCTCTGGCCCAAGAGCCGGTACGACCTGGTGCGGGCAGGCATCGCCATGTACGGTCATCCGCCTGACCCGGCGGTCCAGTGGCCGGCCGAGCTTCGGCCGGCCCTCACCTGGCGCACCCGGGTGGGGCTGGTCAAGGATGTGGAGCACGGCACCCCCATCTCCTATGGCTGCACCTATCGGGCGGAAGGCGCTCAGCGTATCGCCAGCCTGCCTGTGGGCTACGCCGACGGCTTCCCCCGGGGCCTGTCCAACCGGGGCGAAGTGCTGATTCGGGGCCACCGCTGCCCTGTCGTGGGCCGGGTCTGCATGGACCAGACCATGGTCCGCATTCCGCCCAGCCTTCCCGTCGAGCCCGGCGACGAGGTCGTCATCATCGGCGAGCAGGAGGGCGAGCGCATCACCGCGTCTGAGGTGGCCGCGCACCTGGGGACCATCAACTATGAAGTCCTGTGCGCCATCTCCAAACGGGTGCCACGGCTGTACCGCAAGGATGGAGTGCTGCAAAGTTAGGCACACTCTAGGAAGCGGTTCCTTTGACCATTCCCGCAGGGCAGGTATAGAATAAGAAGGGAAGCCTTCTACTCCTGGGAGGTGCCTCCATGGCGTCTTCGAAACGCATCGTCGTATCGGTTCCCGCGAACCTTCTCCGCGAAATGGATGGACTCGTGGCCATGGAGCGATGGAACCGCAGCGCCCTTGTGCGGGAAGCTGTGCGCATTTACGTGGCGGAAAGGAAGAAACGGGACATGCGGGAGCAGATGAAGCGCGGCTACCAGGAAATGGCGCGCATCAACCTGACCCTCGCTGAGGAAGGGCCGGTCTTCGAGACCGCTCTGGCTCCCCAGGGCAGGTCCCGGTGGGATGAGTAGGCCGCTCAACATCCGCCGGGGCGATGTGTTTTACGCGGACTTAAGTCCGGTGATCGGATCCGAACAGGGCGGGGTCCGTCCCGTGCTGGTCCTGCAGAATGATATCGGTAACAAGTACAGTCCTACGGTAATCGTCTCGGCGATTACAAGCCAGATCGAAAAGGCCAAACTCCCCATTCACGTAGAACTGAACGGTGAGACGTACGGACTGGAACGCGATTCGGTCATCCTCCTCGAGCAGATTCGCACCATTGATAAGCGGCGGTTGCGCGAGCGGGTGACCCATTTGGGCGGCGACATCATGAAGTTGGTCGATGACGCGCTGCTCATCAGTTTGGGACTGAAAGATTTGTAAAGGGATCCAAACCCGGGTGCCCACGGTGCCCGGGTTTCGCTCAACTATATGGTTATGTCCGATACATTCTAGGCATATGCGGAGGGACATCGGCGATGAAACCGTTGATCGGCATCACGGCTGATACGTTGGCGGACCTGAACCGTGACGGGCTGTGGAACACTGCGGACTATTTCCGGGCCGTGCAGGCGGCCGGCGGCATTCCGGTGCTGCTGCCGTTTATCGCGACCGAGGCGGATGCCGAGGCGATTCTGGACCGGCTCGACGGCATACTCTTTTCCGGCGGGCCGGATGTGGATCCGCTGATTTTCGGCGAGCAGCCGCACGAGAAAATGGGCTCGGTCTCGCCGGAGCGGGATACCACGGAACTCCTGCTGGCCAAGCTAGCCATGGAGCGGGATATGCCGATTCTGGGCATTTGCCGGGGGCACCAGCTGCTGGCGATTGCCGGCGGTGGGACGTTGTGGCAGGATATTCCGGCCCAGAAGCCCGGGTCAATCAAGCACAGTAACCAGGGGCATACGCCGAAGTGGTATCCGACGCACACGGTCGCGGTGACTCCGGGCACCAAGCTGGCCGAGCTGTTCGGTGCCGAGGTGCGGGTCAATTCGCGGCATCATCAGGCCGTGAAGGCGGTGCCGACGGGCTGGGTCGAGTCCGGCGTTGCGGCTGACGGTATCAACGAAGCGATGGAGAAGGTCGGCGCCCGATTCTGCGTATCGGTGCAGTGGCATCCGGAGAACTTTACGGGTAAGGAATATAACTTCGGCAAGCTGTTTGCGGCGTTTGTCGCGGCTGCCGGCGGGAGGTAGCAGGCATGTCGGCCGTGGTGGCGGAACAGACCCGGGGACCGCTGGTGGAGAACATTTTCCGCGGCGATGTGGCGGTGGTCGACTCTACGGGCCGCGTACTGTATCAGGTTGGCGATGCGGCCAAGGTGACGTTCTGGCGGTCGTCGGCGAAGCCGATTCAGGCGATGCCGCTGGTGCTTACGGGCGCCGCGGATGCGTTTGGGTTCGGCCCGCAGCACCTGGCTATTTTCTCGGCGTCGCATAATGGCGAGGTCGAGCATGTTGAGGTCGCGCTGGATGCCCTGGCGAAGGCCGGCCTGGGGCCGGAGTGGCTCCAGTGCGGGGCGCATGCGCCGTTCGACAAGGAGTCGGCGGAGGCGCTGGCAGCGGCCGGCCGGGAGCCCGGGGCGATTCACAACAATTGCTCGGGGAAGCACTCGGGCATGTTGTCGCTGGCGAAGCATCTGGGCTTGCCGCTGGAGAACTACCTGGACCCGGAGTCTGAGCTGCAGCGGCTGATTCGGGCCAATGTGGCCGATGTAACGGGCATGGCGTTTGATGATATCGCCATTGGTGTGGACGGGTGCGGCGTGCCGGTCTTCGGGCTGCCGGTTCGGAACATGGCGTTTGCGTTTGCGCGGCTGGCCGACCCGGCCGCGATGCCGGCGGGCAAGGTGGAGGCGGGGCGTCGGTTCCGCGATGCGATGGTTGCGCATCCTTACCTGGTGGCGGGCCGGAAGCGGATTTGCACGGAGATTATGGCGCTGCCCGGCGGGCGGTTTGTAGCCAAGAGCGGGGCCGAGGGCGTGTATTGCGTGGGCGTTTTGCCGCATGCGGTCCCGGAAGCGTTGAAGGCGGCCGGCGCCGTGGGCGGCGTGGGTATTGCGGTAAAGATTGAGGATGGGAATAACAACGTCCGGCAGCAGGTAACCGTTGAGGTGATGCGCCAACTGGGCATGTTGGGTGCGGATGATTTGGCTGCCCTGGGGCGGTATGGGACGTTCCAGGTGAAGAATCATGCGGGGCGCGTGGTGGGGGAGGTTCGGACGGCGTTTAGGGTTGAGGCGGTCGGGTAGAAGTTGAGGCCACCGGGCTGATCGCACCGGTGGGCAGGCAACCCCCTTCGCCACGGAGACGCCGGAAGGGGGACTAATCCCTCCTTCCTGCACGCCGGCGTCGGAACCGGGCGGGCCTGCGTCGCTGGGCAGCGCACCGCCGCCGCCGGCGAGAGTGGGGTATGGGGATAAGTCCCCCTAACCGTCGATCTCCGAACGGCGCCGGGGGCTACCTACCCACCGGCGCTCCTTTATGCCGTCAAGCTTCGGACCACCGGGATTCCGCATCATCCCCACCCGGTCTTGGGGTGGTGTGGATTGGGCGGGCTGTCCTGGGCCACCGGGGGAGCTTACCGCCCCGACCGACGCGACAGGCCCGGTGATGCCTGGAAACAGAGGAGGGTGAATCCCACACATGGAGCTACAACAGTTCAAAGAAGCAGAAGCGGTGGTGCGGCGGTATTTTCCGCCCACGCCCGTGGTATCGGCGCCTCGGCTGAGCGCCAAGCTTGGGACCGAAGTCAGCCTGAAGCTGGAGTGCTTTACCCCGATCCGGACCTTTAAGATCCGAGGCGCCCTGGTGAAGCTGCAGTCGCTGGTGGATGCCGGGGTGCAGGGCGGGGTTGTGACAGCCAGCGCCGGGAACCATGGTCTGGCCGTGGCCCGGGCGGCCCGGCTCTTCGGCCGGCCTGCCACCATTTGCGTGCCGGACGGGGCCAACCCGCAGAAGAAGGCTCTGATTGAGGCCGAAGGCGCCCGGGTTGTGGAGCACGGCGTTGATTACCAGGCCGCCTTCGAAAACTGCCTGCGTATCGGGCAGGAAGAAGGCCTCTCGCTCGTTCACGCCTATGATGACCCGGCGGTGATCGCCGGGCAGGGCACCGTCGCCCTTGAACTGGCGAACGAAGAGTTCGATACGCTGCTCATGGGCATTGGCGGCGGGGGGCTCATTTCCGGCGTGGCAGCGGCGATTAAGGCCCTGAAGCCGGGCGTCCGGGTCATCGGCGTGCAGCCCGAAGGCGCCGATTCGATGATCCGCTCCGTTGGAGCGGGGCGCATTGTCGAACTGGCGCGCGTAAGCACGATCGCCGATGGATTGGGGGCGCGCAAGCCCGGCGACCATACCTTGTCGATGACCGCCCAACACGTCGACCAGTTACTCTCCGTCAGCGATGATGATCTTTGGGAGGCCATGCGGGTTCTGCTGCACGAGGAGCGGATTGTGGCCGAACCGGCCGGCGCCGCCGGGACTGCCGCCCTGCTCAGGCACGGGACGGCCGGACTTGGGAAGACCATGGTCCTGGTTACCGGCGCCAATATCGCCGATGCGGTCTTTCAGCGTATCCGATAGTCCTGTTGCACTGTCATAATCGCGAGGGACTTGACCAATAAGTCACTTGGGATTAGGCTAGAGTTTGGCCGGGACCGCGCCACTGCGCGGCCTGGACCTTGAATCGACAGGAGGGGCCGCCCATGCTGCGGACCATGTTCAAATCGAAGATTCACCGTGCCACCGTGACCGAGGCGAACCTGAACTATGTCGGGAGCATCACCATCGACAGCGATCTGCTGAAGGCTGCTGATATCCTGGAGCATGAACAGGTTGCCATCGTGAATGTCAACAACGGAGCTCGGTTTGAGACTTACACCATCGCCGGACCGGCCGGCTCGGGCGTCATCTGCCTGAACGGGGCCGCCGCAAGGCTGGCGCATCCCGGTGACCTGGTGATTATCATCAGTTACGGTCAGTACTCGGAGGAGGAACTGGTCGGCCACAAACCTACCGTCGTGCTGGTCGATGCGGACAACCGGATGACCCAGCCCGCCCACGCCCACAGATAAACCAAAAGCGAGCGAGCCTGCTGCAGCGGCCCGCTCGCTTTTTTGTTGCCCGCGCAGGCACTGGGCACAGGGCGGGGTTATCTGGCCGTAGAATTGACTGACAATTACTGGGTGTGTTAGGATGAAATTGGGTATCAACTGCGGTGGCAGACGGGGTGCGTACTATGACGACGGTGGTGAATCTGGTTCAGAACTTCCCATGGCCAGTCGGGGTGGCAGCGCTGGTGGGAACGCTCTTCGTCGGCGCCCTGTTGTGGAAAATCCTCCGCTCCAGTGAAGGGTTTCTGTTCGGGTATGGCAATTGGATCGTCGGCAAGTGGCAGGCACCGAGCTCGACGCCCGCCCAGCCGGTCCAGGTTCAGGTTCAGTCGGCGTCCGCCGTCGCAACGGAGAAGCCGGAGCCAAAGCGGGATTTTCAGTCATTGACGCGGGCGTACAATTTGCAGGGGAGTGTGCTGACCCTTTCGCGCATGCTAGATGGTGACCTCGCTTATTTGATGATGCACGACGCTGCCGACTGGGAGCCGAAAATCCTTGCGGCGCTCCAGACGCTGGTGTCGGGCGTTACGCGCGTGGTGCATCCTATGGGGAAATGCCGGTGCGGATTCTTCATCCTTGATGACTCGGAAGACTACCTCGAGTTGGTTGTTGGTGAGGGGTTTCAGGGTATGACGCGGCCGCGTTTAGCCGTCGAGCGGTCCTGCGCCGGTCGGGCATTCCTGACCGGGGAAGACTACTACTGTCGCGATGTGACGACCGACCCGGTCTATTGGCACTCATCACGCGGCAAAAGCGATTTCCGATCGATCGCCTGTGTGCCTGTGCGGGCCGGTCAGGCGGTTTTTGGCGTGCTGTGCCTGGACGCCGAGCAAGCGAATGCCTTTACGACCGATGACTTTGCGAACCTTGAAGTCTTCGCAGCGAAACTGGCTGTGTTTTGCTCGTTCCATGCGCTTCAGATGGGTGTTTGCAATGTTGAGCCAGGAAGACCATAATCTGGCCATCATAAGTGCGTGAATCCCGGTGCAACATAAAGCCATCAGGGAGCCACAAACAAGGTGGCGAACCTGAACCGGCCCAACTCCCGAGCGAGGGTCGGCCGGAGCCGCATAAACACGCACAAGGGGGACGAACGAATCATGGCTGGAAACAACAACAACGAGATCCTGGTAAACAACGCCCGGGCCGCGCTGAATCAGCTGAAGAACGAGACGGCGTCCGAACTGGGCATCGCCAACTACGCCCAGCAGTACAAGGGCGACCTGCCCTCTCGTGTGAACGGCTCGGTCGGTGGGTACATGGTCAAGAAAATGATCGCCCTGGCTGAATCTCAGCTCGGTGGCGGTGCCGGCACCACTCGGTAACTCACAAAGCGGGAAGGGCAGGCCCTTCCCGCTTTTCCGCGCCTTCTGGCAGGTGAACGGCCGCTACCGGCGAAAACTCCTCCCTACTTGAAAGATCCGGTAAGGGAGATGGATGCGCTGAGCCTTCGCACTCGCCTTTTTCTTCTCCAGGCGGCGCTGAGCGGCAGCCCGCTGCTCTTGCTGGCGCTGGGCGGGCTCATTTCGTGGCGACAATTGTGGGTGCTGGCGCCGGCCGCCGCCGCGGCATACGGCGTCGCAGTAGCGCTGTCCAGGCCTGTGGAGGAACTGCTGGAGACCGCCGCCCGGCTCCGGGCGGGGGAGTTACAGGCGCGCGCCCTGCTGCCGCCAAAGTCGGACCTGAGCCCCGTGGCCAAGGCGCTGCATGGTCTGGCGGGCGATTTTGCCGCGCTCTCCGGGCGCTTTGAGGACCGGGTGCGGGAGCGGACCGAGGCGCTGACCCGCAAGGCACATCAACTGCGGGCGGTGGGGCAGGTCGGGCAGCAGGTGGCCGCCGTGCTGGAGCCCGAGGCGCTGCTGCACTTTGTGGTGCGGGTGATGCGCGGAACATTCGGTTATGATGTGGTGGCCGCGCTCAGGCGGCAGGGTGATCATATGATCTTGGCGGCGTGCGCGGCCAGAAATCAGGAAGATGTGCCGCTGGGTCGGGTCTTTCCGGTCAGCGTGGTGCTGGGGACGACGCCGGATGGAACGGGCCCGGGCGACGGCCCGGCGCCCCTCGCCCCGGGCCTGCCCGTGGCGGCGTCCGAGTTGGCCGTTCCCATGCGCCTGGGCGACCGGGTGGTCGGCGCCCTGGTCGTCCAGAGCGTTCGCTCCGGCGCCTTCGACGGCGAGGACCTGTTCACGGTCCAGACCATTGCCGGCCAGGTCGCAGTCGCCCTCGAAAACGCCCGGCTCTTCGAAGCGGAGCGGAGCCTGCGCGACCTTTCCATCGCCGAGGAGCGGAACCGCATGGCCCGGGAGATTCACGACACGCTGGCCCAGGGATTCATGGGCATCATCATGCACCTGCGGGCCATGCAGGGCGCCGCCGACCCCGAGGCCGCCCGCCTCCACCGGGAGGAGGCTGAGACCCTGGCCCGGGAGAGCCTGCAGGAGGCCCGCCGCTCGGTCTGGAACCTGCAGCCGCACCGGCTGGAAGGCAAGAGCCTGTCCGAGGCCCTGGCCGCGGAGGTGGCCGCCATCGAGCGCCGCACCGCCATGGGCGCCGAACTGTGCGTTACAGGGGACCTGCCCCCGCTCTCCCCCGCCGCCGAGGCAGCCCTGCTGCGCATTGCCCAGGAGGCGCTGCATAACGCCATGAAGTACGCCAGGGCCGGCCGGGTGTGCGTACGCCTCGCCGGCGAGGCCGCAGCCGTGGCACTGGAAGTCGAAGATGACGGCATTGGGTTCGACCCGCCGGCATATACGCAGGAGCCGGCGCACACCGGCAGCGGGGGCTTCGGGTTGCCGGGCATGGCGGCCCGGGCCCACGCCCTGGGCGGCACCTTTACAGTTGAATCAGCGCCGGGTGCGGGCTGCCGCATCGCCGTGCGCATTCCGGCGGGGAGGAACTGATTGTGGCCATTAACGTACTGGTTGTCGATGATCATCGGGTTGTCAGGGCGGGGCTGGTGGCGCTGCTGCGGCAGAACCAGAGCCTGAACGTGGTGGGCGAGGCGGGAAACGGCGAAGAAGCGGTCCGCCTGGCCGGCCAGCTCCAGCCCGACGTGGTGCTGATGGATATGCAAATGCCCGTCATGACGGGCGTCGAAGCGACCCAGCGGATCAAGGCGCAGTGGCCGGCCATTCAGGTATTGGTTCTGACGACCTACGATGATGATGAACTGATCTGGGGCGGGCTCCAGGCCGGTGCCAAGGGCTATTTGCTCAAGGATGCACCGCCCGAGGAGCTGCTCCAGGGCATCAGGGCGGTGGCGGCGGGCCAGTCCCTGTTGCCGCCGCAAATTGCCGCAAAGGTGATGCAGGTGATCAGCCAGGGCGGGCCGGGCGGCAAGAGCGAATCGGCGGATCAGCTGACCGAGCGAGAGCTGGAGATCCTCGGACTGATGGCCCAGGGCGCCGCCAACAAGGAGATCGCCGCTTCCCTGTATATCAGCGAGAACACGGTCAAAACGCATATCAGCAACCTGTTTCAGAAGCTCGATGTGCGGGACCGCACCGAGGCGGTTACCCGGGCCCTGAGCCGAGGGCTCATACGCATCTGAAAAGAAGGTCCGGTGACCCAGGCGGTCGCCGGACCTTCCTACGCGCCATCACCCGAATGGGTGACCCGCGAAACGCTCACTCCGGCGATGGTTGTGCACCGCCGCCTGCCGTATCATCGGACCTGTGAGAGACAGAACGGAAGGATGAATCGATCATGGCAGACGCAAAAGTCACCGCACGACAACTGACCAAGCGGTATGGCACCTTCACCGCCGTGGACGGTGTCGACCTTACGGTACACGCAGGGGAGATTTTCGGCCTGCTGGGACCCAACGGTGCGGGAAAGACGACCACCATCGAGATGATGGAGGGGATTCGCAAGCCTGATGCCGGTCACTGCACAATTTGCGGATATGACAGCATCACGCAGGGAGCCCGGGTGCGGGAGCGGGTCGGCCTGACGCTGCAGGCTGCCAACATGCCCGAAGCGGCCAAGGTTGGCGAAATGCTTGAGCTATACGCCAGCCTTTATGCGGACCCGATCCGCCCGGGTGACCTGCTCCAGCAGTTCAACCTGGTGGAGAAGGTGCACAGCACCTGCAAGTCGCTCTCGGGCGGCCAGCGGCAGCGGCTCTCGCTGGCTCTGGCCCTGGTGGGGCGCCCCGAAGTGCTCTTCTTGGACGAGCCGACGACTGGACTCGACCCTCAGGCCCGCCACAGCCTCTGGGACGTGATTCGTGGCCTG
>Ga0196970_1001850_pt1 | contig 12458 bp, 8 predicted proteins | sample S1v_513CmetaG_FD_148672 | JGI IMG/M metagenome (GOLD analysis project Ga0196970, IMG submission 148672) | Soil microbial communities from Anza Borrego desert, Southern California, United States - S1+v_5-13C | ecosystem: Environmental > Terrestrial > Soil > Desert | place: USA: California... | reverse complement strand
GAAACTGGTCGAGACCTATGCCAAGGAAGCCGGCCTCTGGTCCGACACGCTGAAGAACGCCGTCTACGAGCGCGAGCTGAAGTTCGACCTGTCCTCCGTCGTGCGCAACATGGCCGGCCCGTCGAATCCGCACGCACGCGTGGCCACGACCGACCTCGCCGCCAAGGGCATCGCCGGCAAGTGGGAAGAAGTCCCGGGCCAGATGCCGGACGGCGCGGTGATCATCGCCGCCATCACCAGCTGCACCAACACCTCCAATCCGCGCAACGTGATCGCCGCCGCACTGCTGGCGCGCAACGCCAACCGCCTCGGCCTCACGCGCAAGCCGTGGGTGAAGACTTCGCTCGCGCCCGGATCGAAGGCGGTGGAACTGTACCTCGAAGAAGCGGGCCTGAAGCAGGAATTGGAAAAGCTCGGCTTCGGCATCGTCGCCTTCGCCTGCACCACGTGCAACGGCATGTCCGGCGCGCTCGATCCCAAGATCCAGCAGGAGATCATCGACCGCGACCTGTATGCCACCGCCGTACTCTCCGGCAACCGCAACTTCGACGGGCGCATCCACCCGTATGCGAAGCAGGCCTTCCTGGCCTCACCGCCGCTGGTCGTGGCCTACGCCATCGCCGGCACGGTGCGCTTCGACATCGAGCGCGATGCCTTCGGTACGGACGCCAACGGCAAGCCGGTCACGCTCAAGGACATCTGGCCGTCGGACGATGAGATCGACGCCATCGTCAAGGCCAGCGTGAAGCCGGAAATGTTCAACAAGGTCTACATCCCGATGTTCGACCAGCGTTCGGGTGAGGCGGCTTCGGTCAGCCCGCTGTACGACTGGCGTCCGCAGAGCACCTACATCCGCCGTCCGCCGTACTGGGAAGGCGCGCTGGCGGGAGAACGCTCGCTCAAGGGCATGCGTCCGCTGGCAGTCCTCGGCGATAACATCACCACCGATCACCTGTCGCCGTCGAATGCCATTCTGCTCGACAGTGCGGCGGGCGAGTACCTCGCCAAGATGGGCCTGCCGGAGGAAGACTTCAATTCCTACGCCACGCACCGGGGCGACCACCTCACCGCGCAGCGCGCGACCTTCGCCAACCCGACGCTGATGAACGAGATGGTGGTCGTCGACGGCAAGGTGAAGAAGGGTTCGCTGGCGCGCATCGAGCCGGAAGGCAAGGTCACGCGCATGTGGGAAGCCATCGAGACCTACATGGAACGCAAGCAGCCGCTGATCATCATTGCGGGTGCCGACTATGGCCAGGGCTCGTCGCGCGACTGGGCGGCGAAGGGCGTACGCCTGGCCGGCGTGGAAGCCATCGTCGCCGAAGGCTTCGAGCGCATCCACCGCACCAACCTGATCGGCATGGGCGTGCTGCCGCTGGAGTTCAAGCCGGGCGTCAACCGCCTGAGCTTGAAGATCGACGGCACCGAAACCTTCGATGTGATCGGCGAGCGCAAGCCGCGCGCGGACCTGACCCTCGTGATCGTCCGCAAGAACGGCGAGCGCGTGGAAGTGCCCGTGACCTGCCGCCTCGATACGGCGGAAGAGGTGTCGATCTACGAAGCGGGCGGGGTGCTGCAGCGGTTCGCGCAGGACTTCCTGGCTGCGACGGAGTCGAAAGCGGCGTAAAGCACTCCTTGTATGGCTCCTTCCCCCTCTCAGGGGGAAGGTTGGGATGGGGGTAGTGAGTTCGAACACACGACTGCGATAGTTCAACCTCACTACCCCCACCCTAACCCTCCCCCTGGAAGGGGGAGGGGACACCGTAGTCAGTCATCCAAAAATCAGGAACCGAATACATGGCCCACGTACCACAGATCAAAATCCCTGCGACCTACATGCGCGGCGGCACCAGCAAAGGCGTGTTCTTCCGCCTGCAGGACTTGCCGGAAACGGCACGCGTGCCCGGCGCCGCGCGCGATGCCCTGCTGATGCGCGTCATCGGCAGCCCCGATCCCTACGGCAAGCAGATCGACGGCATGGGCGGCGCGACTTCCAGCACGAGCAAGACCGTCATCGTCTCGAAGAGCACCCGGCCCGACCACGACGTCGACTATCTGTTCGGCCAGGTCTCCATCGACAAGGCCTTCGTCGACTGGAGCGGCAACTGCGGCAACCTGTCCTCCGCGGTCGGTCCGTTTGCGATCAGCAGCGGCCTGATTGATGCCGCAAGCATCCCGAAGGATGGGATGGCCACGGTGCGCATCTGGCAAGCCAACATCGGCAAGACCATCATCGCGCACGTGCCGATGACGAACGGGGAAGTGCAGGAAACCGGCGACTTCGAACTCGACGGCGTCACCTTTCCGGCCGCGGAAGTGCAGCTGGAATTCATGGACCCCGCAGCCGAGGAAGAGGGCGCGGGCGGCTCGATGTTCCCGACCGGAAATCTCGTGGATGACCTCGAAGTCCCCGGCATCGGCGTGCTGAAAGCGACCATGATCAATGCCGGCATCCCGACCATCTTCGTCAATGCGGAAGCGATCGGCTACACCGGCACCGAGCTGCAGGAAGCCATCAACGGCGACGCCAAGGCGCTCGCGATGTTCGAGACGATCCGCGCCTACGGTGCGCTGCGCATGGGCCTCATCAAGAACGTGGATGAAGCCGCCAAGCGCCAGCACACGCCGAAGATCGCCTTCGTCGCCAAGCCCAAGGACTATGTCTCCTCCAGCGGCAAGACGGTTTCCGCTGGCGATATCGATCTGCTGGTGCGCGCGCTGTCGATGGGCAAGCTGCACCACGCGATGATGGGTACCGCAGCGGTGGCGATCGGCACGGCGGCGGCCATTCCCGGCACGCTGGTCAATCTTGCCGCGGGCGGCGGCGAGCGCACCGCAGTGCGCTTCGGCCATCCGTCCGGCACGCTGCGCGTCGGCGCGGAAGCGGTGAAAGCCGGCAGCGAATGGAACGTGACCAAGGCCATCATGAGCCGCAGCGCGCGGGTCCTGATGGAAGGATGGGTACGCGTCCCCGGCGACGCATTCTGAACGGCAATAACCGTGGCCATGAAAAGCGCAAAGACCCTCCCGTCGATGCGCTTTTTTTTCGCGCTGCGCGGCCCACCGTAAGTGCAGAGTAAGTCAAGGTGCAGATACTGGAACGATAAGCTGGAACGGCACGACAATTCTATTCGGGGGCAACATGACGTACGCAGACTTCTACAAGAATTCCATCGACAATCCCCAGGCGTTCTGGGACAAGGAAGCCAAGCTCATCGACTGGAAAGAGCCCTACACCCAGGTGCTCGATTACAGCAGGCCGCCATTCACGAAATGGTTCGTCGGCGGCAAGACCAACCTCTGCCACAACGCGGTGGACCGCTGGGCCGACAGGCAGGGCGACAAGCCGGCGCTGATCGCCATCTCCACCGAAACCAATACCGAGAAGGTCTACACCTTCAGGGAACTGCAGACGGAAGTGATGCGCGCCGCCGCGATGATGCAATCGCTCGGTGTGGCCAAGGGCGACCGCGTGCTGATCTACATGCCAATGATCGCTGAAGCCGCATTCGCGATGCTCGCCTGCGCGCGCATCGGCGCGGTGCACTCGGTGGTGTTCGGCGGCTTTGCGGCCAACAGCCTGGCAACGCGCATCGACGATGCGAAGCCGAAGCTCATCGTCTCTGCGGACGCCGGTTCGCGCGGCGGCAAGGCCGTCTCCTACAAGCCGCTGCTCGATGAAGCGATCGGCCTCGCCCAGCACAAGCCCGCTCATGTCCTGCTCGTCAACCGCGGCCTTGTTCCGATGGATCTCGTGGCCGGCCGCGATGTCGACTATTCGACGCTGCGCGAACAGCACCTCAAGGCCGAGGTGCCTGTGGAATGGCTGGAATCGAACGAGATGTCCTACATCCTCTATACCTCCGGCACCACCGGCAAGCCCAAGGGCGTGCAGCGCGACGTCGGCGGTTACGCAGTCGCGCTGGCCTCGTCGATGAAGCACATCTTCTGCGGCAATCCCGGGGAAACCTATTTTTCCACCTCCGACATCGGCTGGGTGGTCGGCCACTCGTACATCGTCTACGGCCCGCTGATTGCCGGCATGGCGACCATCATGTACGAAGGCTTGCCGATCCGCCCCGATGCGGGCATCTGGTGGAGCATCGTCGAGAAGTACAAGGTCACGCGCATGTTCTCTGCGCCGACCGCGGTGCGCGTGCTGAAGAAGCAGCCGCCGGAATTCATGAAGAAGTACGACCTGTCCTCGCTGAAGGCGCTCTACCTTGCCGGAGAACCGCTCGACGAGCCGACCTCGCAATGGATCTCATCCGAGCTCGGCGTGCCCATCATCGACAACTACTGGCAGACCGAAACCGGCTGGCCGATCCTGACGGTGGCCCACGGCGTGGAAAACACCGCGACGCGGCTGGGCAGCCCCGGCTTGCCGATGTACGGCTACAACGTCCAGCTGCTCAATGAATCGACGGGCGAGATGTGCGGCGCGAACGAGAAGGGCGTGGTCGTGATCGAAGGCCCGCTACCTCCGGGATGCATGCAGACCGTGTTCGGCGACGACGAGCGTTTCGTGAAGACCTACTGGTCCAACTTCAGGCAGCAGGTGTATTCCACCTTCGACTGGGGCATCCGCGATGCCGACGGCTACTACTTCATCCTCGGCCGTACCGACGACGTGATCAACGTCGCCGGCCATCGACTCGGCACCCGCGAGATCGAGGAAAGCATCTCCAGCCATCCGAACGTCTCCGAAGTCGCCGTCGTCGGTGTCGAAGACAAGCTGAAGGGGCAGGTAGCGGTCGCCTTCGCGATCCTCAAGAATGCCGACGCGGCAACCACGCCGGAAGGGCGCAAGGCGCTGGAGGCGGAAGTGATGGCGGTGGTGGACAAGCAATTGGGCGCGGTCGCACGGCCGGCGCGCGTGCACTTTGTCAGCCTGCTGCCCAAGACGCGTTCGGGCAAGCTGCTGCGCCGTTCGATTCAGGCGCTGTGCGAAGGACGTGATCCCGGGGATTTGACAACGATTGAAGATCCGGCATCGCTGCAGCAGATCAAGGCGGCGTTGACGGCGTGATGCGAGCCCGCCGCGCGGCGGCGGGTGCATCTGCCCGGATCGTCGTCCACCCGTGCCCCGTCATCCCCGCGAAGGCGGGGATCCAGCGACGTCAGGATGTCCGGCCCTGACCCTCATCTCATTCGATCGTCGCTACCACCGGCGTATGGTCCGACGGCTGCTCCCACTTGCGCGGCACCTTGTCGATCTCGCACGCCTTGCAACGCGACGCGAGCGCGGGAGACAGCAGGATATGGTCGATGCGCAAGCCCATGTTGCGGCGGAAGGCCATCATGCGGTAATCCCACCAGCTGTACATCTTCTCCTGCTGTTCGAACAGCCGGTAGGCATCCTTGAATCCGAGGTCGAGCAGGCGGCGGAATTCCGCCCGTTCCGCCTCCGAGCACAGCACCTGGCCTTCCCAGGCCTTCGGATCGTGCACATCGCGGTCTTCCGGCGCGATGTTGTAATCGCCCAGCAGCGCCAGGCTCTCGTGGGACTTCAGTTCATCCGCCAGCCAGCCGTGCAGCGCATCCAGCCATTTCAGCTTGTACTGGTACTTGTCCGAGCCGACCGCCTGGCCGTTCGGAATGTAGGCGCAGACGACGCGCACGCCCTCAATGGTGGCGGCGATGATGCGCTGCTGTTCGTCCTCGTAGCGCGGATTGTTGCGCGTGACCTCGCCCATCGCATGCTTCGACAGGATAGCGACGCCGTTATAGGTCTTCTGTCCGGTGAACACGGCCTGATAGCCGGCGGCCTCGATCTCGGCAAGCGGAAACTTGTCGTCGGTGAGCTTGGTTTCCTGCAGGCAGAGGACATCGACCGGGTTTTCACCCAGCCATTGCAGTACCTGCGGCAGGCGGACTTTCAGGGAGTTGACGTTCCAGGTGGCGAGTTTCATTGAGGACGTTGAATAGTGATCTGCATGGTGTGCCCGATTCTAGCGTATGTCCGCATAATGCATAGAGGACTGTAATGTCCGGATAATCCATAGAGGACTGTAGGGTGGGTAGAGCGAAGCGAAACCCACCGAAACACCTCCTGCCGTTCGCATGGCGGGTTTCGCTGCGCTCTACCCACGATCGAATCATGGCGCCGAGGAACGCGCCCCGTCCACACTGTTCGTTTCGACTTTCCCCCTGCCTTGCAGCCACAGCATGATCAACCAGCAGATCAGCGCCCAGCCCGCCCCGACTGCCCAGCCGGCGAGCACATCAGTTGGCCAGTGCACGCCGAGATACACCCGGCTGACGCCGACCGCCATGGTGAGCAGGCTGGCTGCGGCGAGAAGATAGATCTTCACGCGCACGTCCCGTTCGGTGCGGGCAAGCAGCGCACCGAGTGTCAGGTAGACCACGGCCGACAGCATGGCGTGGCCGCTGGGGAAGCTTTGCGTGTACACGGCCGTCACGTGCGGCACGAGGTCTGGCCGGGGGCGTCCGAAGCCCCACTTGAGCAGGTTGCTGAGTGCGATGCCGCCGATGATGGAGACGAGCACCATCCACGCCGCGCGCCGCTTTCCAGTAAGGAACAGGAATCCGGCCACGAGCGCGGTGACGGTTGTGAGCACCGCTACTCCGCCCAGTGCGGTGAAATCCCGCATGATGCTTTCGAACCACGCCGGGCCGAGCGGGTCGGACAAGTCCGAGCGGTTGCGGAAGGCGAGAAGGATGGCGGTATCGAAGGCGACGGTATCGCCTTCGCTGACATCGTCGGCGATCTCGACGAAGGCAAACAGCGAGGCCGCCGAAATGAAGGCGGCGAGGAGCACGGACTTTTCCGCCGTGCTCACGCGCCGGAGCAGACCGGACAGGTTGAACGAGACTTTCTTTAGCCGGTTCGGCAGCTGTTCCATGTTTTCCCTCGCGCATGCTTGTTATCTTGATCGCGCGCGGGAAAAACAGTTTCATTCAGCGGCTTGACGGAAAGCTGAACATCGCCCGGCCCGGGTCGTTCGATGCCGGCCAGCGCTGGGTGATGGTCTTGCGGCGCGTGTAGAAGCGTACGGCATCCGGCCCGTAGGCATGCAGGTCGCCGAACAGCGAGCGTTTCCAGCCGCCAAAGGAGTGGTAGGCCACGGGCACCGGCAGCGGGACGTTGACGCCGACCATGCCGACCAGGATGTTGTCGCAGAAGTGACGTGCGGCTTCACCGTCGCGGGTGAAGATGCAGGTGCCGTTGCCGTACTCGTGCGCGTTGATCAGGCCCATCGCTTCTTCCAGCGACGCGGCGCGCACCACCCCGAGCACAGGGCCGAAGATTTCTTCCTGGTAGATGCGCATGCCCGGCTTCACGTGGTCGAACAGGCAGGGGCCGAGGAAGTAGCCCTGGCTGCGTTCGCCGTTGGCATCGCGCACCACCAGTTCCCGGCCATCCACCAGCAGGGTGGCGCCTTCGGCCACGCCGGTATCGACGTAGCCCTTGACCTTGTCGAAGTGCTCGCGCGTGACGAGCGGGCCCATGTCGTTGCCCGCATCGGTTCCGGGGCCGACCTTCATCTTCGCGATCTCGGCCTTCAGGCCGGCGATCATGGCCTCGGCGGTATCGTCGCCGATGGCAACCACCAGCGGCACCGCCATGCAGCGTTCGCCGCAGGAACCGAAGGCTGCGCCCATGAGCGCATTGACGGCATTGCCGATATCGGCGTCGGGCATGACGACCGCGTGGTTCTTCGCGCCGCCCAGGGCTTGCACGCGCTTGCCGTGTGCAGTGCCGGTCGCATACACGTATTGCGCGATCGGGGTCGAGCCGACGAAGCTGACGGCCTGCACGCGCGGATCGGTCAGCAGCGTATCCACCGCTTCCTTGTCGCCGTTGACGACGTTGAGTACGCCCGGCGGCAGGCCGGCTTGCAGCGCCAGCTCGGCGATGAACACGGCGGCCGACGGGTCGCGCTCTGAAGGCTTGAGCACGAAGGTATTGCCGCATGCGACGGCCATCGGCCACATCCAGAGCGGCACCATCGCGGGGAAGTTGAACGGCGTGATGCCGGCGGTGACGCCGAGCGGCTGGAATTCGCTCCAGGAATCGATGGCCGGGCCGACGTTCTTGCTGTGTTCGCCTTTCAGCAGCTCGGGCGCGTAGCTGGCGTATTCGACGTTCTCGATGCCGCGCTGCAGTTCGCCCATGGCGTCGCTCAGGACCTTGCCGTGTTCGGCGGTGATCATCGCGCAGATCTTGTCCGCGTGTTCCTCGAGCAACTGCTTCAGCCGGCTCATGACGCGCGCGCGCTTGAGCGGCGGCGTGTTGCGCCACGCCGGATAGGCCTTCTCGGCGGAGGCGATCGCTTCCTCCACGGTCGCCTTGTCCGCGAGGCGCACCTTCTTTTCCGCGACGCCGGTGGCAGGGTTGTAGACGGGGGCGGTGCGTTCGCTTCGCGAGACGTGTTCGCCGTGAATGAAATGGCCGATGGTGCTGGTAGTGGTCATGTGTGGTCCTTGCGTTCAGGCGGTTTCGTTGATGGCGTCGCCGAGTGCGTTGATGAGCGTGTCGATTTCTTCGCGGGTGGAAATGAAGGGCGGCGCGAGCTGGATGGTGTCGCCGCCATAGCGGACGTAAAAGCCTTTCTGCCAGCACTTCATCGCGATGTCGTAGGGCCGCTTCGCGGGTTCGCCCGGCACGGCGGCAATCGTCAGGCCCGCTGCCAGGCCGTAGTTGCGGATGTCGACCACATGCTTGCTGCCCTTCAGGCTGTGCACCGCGTTCTCGAAATGCGGGGCCAGCTCCCGCACGCGCTGGATCATGTTTTCCTTCTCCAGGATGTCGAGCGCTGCCAGGCCCACGGCGCAAGCGACCGGGTGGGCGGAGTAGGTATAGCCGTGCGGGAATTCGAGCATGTATTCCGGCCCGCCGCTTTGCATGAAGGTGTCGTAGATCTCCTTCTTCGCGATGACCGCGCCCAGCGGTTGCGCGCCGTTGGTGACCTGCTTGGCGACGTTCATGATGTCCGGCGTGACGTCGAATGCCTCGGCGCCGGTGAATGCGCCGCAACGTCCGAATCCGGTGATCACTTCGTCGAAGATCAGGAGGATGTTGTTCTGCGTGCAGATCTCGCGCAGACGCTTCAGGTAACCCTTGGGCGGAATAATCACGCCGGCCGATCCGGAGAACGGCTCCACGATCACGGCGGCGATGTTGGAAGCATCATGCAGCGCGATCAGGTTGAGCAGTTGGTCCGCCAGTTCGGCGCCTTGCTCGGGCATGCCGCGCGAGAAGGCGTTCTGCGGCAGCAGGGTGTGCGGCAGGTGGTCGGCTTCGACCGCCTGGCCGAAGGTCTTGCGGTTGCCGACCATGCCGCCGACCGAGATGCCGCCGAAGTTGACGCCGTGATAGCCCTTTTCGCGGCCGATCAGGCGCGTCTTGCCGGCCTGGCCCTTGGCGCGCCAGTAGGCGCGGGCCATCTTGAGCGAGGTATCGGCGGCTTCCGAGCCTGAGCCGGTGAAGAACACATAGTCCAGACCGGACGGCACCAGTTCCTTGATGCGGTTGGCCAGCTCAAACGACAGCGGGTGGCCGTGCTGGAATGCCGGCGCGTAGTCGAGGGTGTCGAGCTGCTTGCGCGCTGCTTCGGTGATTTCCTTGCGGCCGTGGCCGAGGCCGCAGCACCAGAGTCCGGACAAGCCGTCGAAAATCTTCCGGCCGTCGCTGTCGGTGTAATAGGCGCCCGAGCCGCCAGTGATCATGCGCGGCGATGCCTTGAAGTTGCGGTTGCCGGTAAAGGGCATCCAGTGGGCTTCCAGCCATTCTGCGTTGTGTGCTTGTGTCATGTCCGCTCCAGTCCATTCCTGTTGGCTTATGTGGGTTTAGCCATCCTATTCTGAACCTCCGTGTTACTATCATGAATACTCAAATATCAATGTTTACTTGAATATCCATGCAAGTAAAAAGACGGGCCATCCTTGGCCAGCTCAGCGATACCGACATGCGCCTGCTGCGCGTCTTCAAAAGCGTGGTCGACTGCGGCGGCATGGCGGCGGCCGAGCTGGAGCTGAATATTGGCATTTCGACCATCAGCAAGCATGTGAAGGACCTGGAAACCCGCCTCGGCCTGACCCTGTGCCACCGTGGCCGCAGCGGTTTCGCCACCACAGCGGAGGGGCAGCGCATCTACCAGGAAACCCAGCGCCTGCTGGCGGCGACGGATGCCTTCATCCGCGGCGTCGACGATATCCACAGCCGGCTCGGCGGCCAGCTCAATGTGGCGGTGTTCGACAAGACCGCCAGCAATCCGGCCGCGCGCATCGGCGATGCGATTGCGCTGTTTACGCGGCTGGCGCCGGAGGTCGCGCTCCACATGCACGTCGGGCCGATCAACACCATCGAGCGTGGCGTGATGGACGGGCAGTTCCAGGTCGGCATCATCCCCGTGCACCGCAACTCGGCCAGCCTGCGCTACGACACCTTGTTCGGCGAGACCATGCTGCTCTATTGCGGCAGCAAGCACCCCTTGTTTGCCGCACGGAATTCCGCGCTGACCTGGAAAAGCCTCAATGCCCACCGTTTCGCGGGATTGGGCTACCACTCGCCCAACATGGAGATCAGCCAGCGCGTGCGCCTGGCGCGGAAGGCAACCGGCTTCGATCAGGAATCGATCGCCACGCTGATCCTGTCCGGCGAGTTCCTCGGTTTCCTGCCCGACCACTACGCGAAGAGTTTCGAGGCGGAAGGATTGATGCGGGCCGTGAAGCCGTCAGTGTTCCGCTATGAATGCAGTTTCGTCAGCGCGATCCGGCAATCGCCGGAGCCGCAGCGGGTGACGCAGGTGTTCCATGACTGCCTGTTGCAGGCGCATGGGAAGAAGCGGGAGCAGGCGGGGTGAGGGGAGATGAGGGGGAGATGAGGGAAGACGCGGGCACGGATGCCGTGCCCGCGTGCGGATGAAGCTTACTTGCCGTTCGCCCTGTTGATCAGGAAGGTCGTGAGCAGCGGCACCGGGCGGCCGGTTGCGCCCTTGGCCGCACCGCTCTTCCATGCAGTGCCGGCGATATCGAGATGCGCCCAGGTGTACTTCTTCGTGTACCGTTCCAGGAAGCAGGCCGCGGTGATGCTGCCGCCCGGCGGGCCGCCGATATTCGCCATGTCGGCGAAGTTCGACTTGAGCTGTTCCTGGTAGGCGTCCTCGATGGGCATGCGCCAAGCGGTGTCGCCGGTTTCCTTGCCTGCCGCGAGCAGCTCTTGCGCCAGCGCATCGTGCGCATCATCGTGGCGCGTGAACAGACCGGTATTGTGATGGCCGAGCGCGGTGACGCAGGCGCCGGTCAGGGTGGCGATGTCGACCACGGCCGCCGGCTTGAAGCGTTCGGCGTACGTCAGCGCGTCGCACAGGATCAGGCGGCCTTCGGCATCGGTGTTGAGGATCTCGATGGTCTGGCCGGACATTGAGGTCACGATGTCGCCCGGCTTGGAGGCGCGGCCGGACGGCATGTTTTCGCAGGTCGGGATGACGCCGACCACGTTCAGCTTGAGGCCGAGCTCGCCGAGCGCGCGGAAGGTGCCGAGCACCGACGCGGCGCCGCACATGTCGTACTTCATCTCGTCCATGTTGGCGCTGGGCTTGATCGAGATGCCGCCGGTGTCGAAGGTGATGCCCTTGCCGACCAGCACGATGGGCGCATCCTTCGGCTTGCCGCCGTTGTACTTCATGACGATGAACTTCGGCGGCTCGTCGCTGCCCTTGGTCACCGACAGGAAGCTGCCCATCTTCAGCGCTTCGATCTGCTTGCGGTCCAGCACTTCGACGCCGAACTTGTAGTCCTTGGCCAGCTTCTTGGCCACGCCGGCAAGATACGTCGGGGTGCAGATGTTGGGGGGAAGGTTGCCGAGATCCTTGGTCAGCGCCATGCCGTTGGCGAGGGCGGTGGCCTGGGCGGCGGCGGTCTTGGCCGCGTTTGCGGCAGCAGCGGACGTCAGGACGACGATTTTCTTCACGCCGCCTTTTTCTTCCTTCTTGCTCTTGGTCGTGTCGAAGCGGTAGTTGGCGTCGCGCACGGCGAGCACCGCGCAGCGGATGGCCCAGGTCACATCGCGGTTCTTGATTTCCTCAAAAGGGAGGGCAAGCGTCGCCTCGTTCGTTCCCAGATTGGAAAACACGCGGGATGCGGCCTGCAGCGCGGACTGGAAATTCTTTTCGGAGACCGATTCCTCATTCCCGAGTCCGACCAGCAGCACGCGTTCCGCCGACACGCCGTCCAGGCCGCGCAGCAGGAGGGACGTGCCGGCCTTGCCGGTGATGTCGCCCGACTTGAGCGCCGCGGTGATCGCTCCCTTGCCATCGAGGGCTTTCGCGCCCGCCGACAATTTCTTGTCTTCAAATACACCGACCGCGATGCAGCCGGTTTTCACTCCCGTGAGGCCGGTTTTAGCCTCGATTGGTTTTATGCTAAAGTCCATAGGTCACTCCTTCTCCAGACGCAATTATAGTCTTCTATTCAATGATCTTTCAGCGCGC
>Ga0196970_1001847_pt1 | contig 12484 bp, 9 predicted proteins | sample S1v_513CmetaG_FD_148672 | JGI IMG/M metagenome (GOLD analysis project Ga0196970, IMG submission 148672) | Soil microbial communities from Anza Borrego desert, Southern California, United States - S1+v_5-13C | ecosystem: Environmental > Terrestrial > Soil > Desert | place: USA: California... | reverse complement strand
CGCCCATCATGCGGCGCAGCTCGCGCATGTTGATGTCGGTGGCTTCGTTGATGCGGATCAATAGGGAGGGATCGAGCGGATGCTGCCCCTCACGCACGCGCTTGACGAGGTAAGGTTCGACATGGAGCCGGTGCGCAAGCGCTTCGTCGTTGTCGAGTTCAAGCATCTGCAGCAGCGTATCGAACAGTCGGTTCGGATCGAACAGTTCCGGGGTGTGGCGTTGAGTCATTGGACCTTCATTGCTTCGCGTTGGCGGGATGTAGCAAGTGACAACAACGGGGCGGATAAATTCCCTCCCGCATGCCTGCCTGTCTCATTGATGGCCGGCGCGCGAGCGGACGACGTCGTGCACGAAGCGCAGCTTGTCGATGACCGGCGTCGACAGCGTGAACGGATAGGGATCCGGCATGCCGACACTGCGGTTGAGGCTGTTGAGTGCGTAGGACAGCGCAAACCAGTCGTTGAGGATGTCGTCGAAGTCGTTGCTGCGCACCGGTTGTTCCTCGATCACGAGTTCGGGTTCGTCGGGGCGTTTCGGCTTGAGCGTCATGCCGCAGGCAAAGGCGGTGTCGAGCGTGTCCACCATGTGCAGGTAATGCGCCCAGGTCTCGGCCCAGTCTTCCCACGGGTGCATGCTGGCATACGCGCTGACGAAGTTCTGCGACCAGTCCGGCGGCGGGCCGTTGTCGTAGTGGCGCTGCAGGCAGGCGCCGTAGTCCTGCTGTTCGTCGCCGAAGTGTTGGCGGAAACGCGCGAGCCAGTCGCCACTGTCGAGCAGGCGATCGAAATAGAAATGACCGCTCTCATGGCGGAAGTGGCCGAGCAGGGTGCGGTAAGGCTCGCCCATCTGCTCGCGCGTTTTCTCGCGGAATGCCGGATCGGCTTCGGCGATGTTGATGGTGATGACGCCATCCGCGTGGCCCGTCATCACATGCTCCCCGGGCATGTCTTCCCGGAACTCGAAGGCCAGCCCGGCGTCGGGATCGTTCAGCTTGGGCGTCGGCTGCAGGCGCAGCGCCCACAAGCTGTACAGCAGGCGCCGCTTGGCCGCTTCCAGCCGTTGCCAGTACACGCGGTTCTTCTCCGACGAAAGCGCGGGGATGACGCGCGTGAGCTGGCAGGAGGCGCACAGTTCGCTCGGCGCATCGGCGTCCAGCATCCAGTTGCACACATCTTCGCGGGCATAGTTGATGCACTTCTTGAAGCGCCGGCCCGAGAGTGCGGGACTGCGCAATACCCCATCCGTGCCGCCCTCGAAGGCAAAGATCGCCAGCTGCTCCGGGACGTAGCCCAGAACGCTGCCGCAGTTTTCGCAGCGTACGTTTTCAAAGAAGACGAGCTGACCGCACTTGTCGCAGTGGAAGGTTCTCATTGGAAAGTTGCAAAGCTGTATGCGACGGAGAAGGTGTTGATTGTCAGGCCGGCAAAACGTTCCGAAGCTTGAGGCAGTTTCTTGTCCGGCAAGTTGTCAGGAACAAAACCTGCTTGCAAACCTCTACATGAGGGTTGGCAGCATGACAGGCATGCTGTCGTTTCTTTTTTTTCCGGAGTGAATCATTCATGTGTGGAATTGCGGGGGAATTGCGGTTCGACCAGCAATTCGCGGATATTCGAGCGGTCGCGGACATGGCGGAAAGCATGGCGCGGAGAGGGCCCGACGGCGAAGGGGTGTTCAGCCTCGGAAGCCGTTGTTTCGGCCACCGCCGCCTGTCCATCATGGACCTGAGCAGCCGGGCGCACCAGCCATTCGTGGACAACCAGCTCGGCATGGGCGTCGTCTTCAACGGCGCCATTTACAACCATCACGAATTGCGCGCGGAGCTGCGCGAGAAGGGTTACCAGTTCGCCTCCACGGGCGATACCGAAGTCATCATCAAGGCCTGGCACGCATGGGGGCCGCAGGCGCTGGAGCGCTTCTACGGCATGTTCGCGTTCGCGCTATGGGAACGCGACAGCGGCATCACCTACTTTGCGCGCGACAGGCTGGGCATCAAGCCGCTGTACTACACGCGCGATGAGCACAGGCTGCGCTTTGCCTCCACGCTGCCGGCCTTGCTCAAGGGCGGCGGCGTCGATACCGCGCTCGACCTGCAGGCGCTGCATTACTACATGAGCTTCCATGCCGTCGTGCCGGCGCCGCACACCATCCTCAAGGGCGTGCGCAAGCTGCCGCCGGGCTGCTGGATGAAGGTGACGCCGGACGGCGATTGCAGCGTGCGCGAATGGTGGCGGCTCGATTTCACGCGCAACGAAGAGGACGAGAAGCGCAGCTTCGAAGACTGGAAGTCGGAGGTGCTCGGTGCCTTGCGCCTGTCGGTGAAGCGCCGTTTGGTTTCAGACGTGCCGGTCGGCGTGCTGCTGTCCGGCGGACTCGATTCCAGCCTGATCACCGGCCTGCTGGCGGAAGCCGGCACATCCGAGCTGCGCACCTACTCGATCGGTTTCGAGTCGGTGGGCAGCGAGGCGGGCAACGAATACGTGTATTCCGACCTCATCGCCAGCCGCTACGGCACCGTGCATGAAAAACTGCACATCCCCGCCGACAACCTGCTCGCGGCCCTGCCCGAGGCGATCGCCGCGATGGCTGAGCCAATGGTCAGCCATGACTGCGTGGCGTTCTACCTGCTGTCGCAGGCGGTCTCGCGCCACAGCAAGGTGGTGCAGAGCGGGCAGGGGGCGGACGAAGTGTTTGCCGGCTATCACTGGTATCCGCCGCTCACCGACGTGCAGGATGCGAATACCGGTCTGGAAGCCTACAAGCGCGTCTTCTTCGACCGCAGCCACGAGGAGCTGTGCGGTCTGCTGGCGCCAGGCATCGGCGTCGAGGACGCGAGCAGTGCCTTCGTCGCCGCCCACTTCGCACGCCCCGGCGCCGACAGCGCCATCGACCGCGCACTGCGCCTGGACACCACCGTGATGCTGGTGGACGACCCGGTCAAGCGCGTGGACAACATGACGATGGCTTTCGGACTGGAAGCGCGCGTCCCCTTCCTCGACCACGAACTGGTCGAGCTGGCTGCCCGCATTCCGGCACGGCACAAGGTCGCCAACGGCGGCAAGCATGTGCTCAAGGAAGCCGCGCGCAGCGTGATCCCGGCCGAGGTGATCGACCGGCCCAAGGGTTATTTCCCGGTGCCGGCGCTGAAATACCTGCGCGGCGACTTCCTGCAGTACGTGCGCGACACGCTCGATTCCAGGGCGGCGCGCGAACGCGGCCTGTTCCGCCGCGACGCGATCGAGCACATGCTGGAATCGCCCGACAGCCACCTCACGCCGTTGCGTGGTTCCAAGGTCTGGCAGATCGCGCTGCTCGAAGCATGGCTGCAGACCAACGGCCTCTGACGGGCGCACCAGGCGCCCGGCCATACCAGATCAATCCCATTTCGGAGGACAGCAATATGAGCGTCTCCCCTCACGACCTTTCCATCAACGGAAGCCACCAGCATCACGCCTTGTTCAGGCATGCAGACGACGGCGTCCCGCTGCCGCTGGAAGAAAGCGCGTCATGCCGCCCGAACGCGTTCATCGATTGCGGCTGGGGCCGGCTGTTGTACGGGCCATCCTTTGAATCGCCGCAAGTGCTGGCCGAGTCCCTGCGCCAGGAGGAGCCGGGAAAGCGTGACATCGCCCTGCATGTAGAATCGCCGCAACTGGTGCTTGCCGAAGCGCCGTCCCAATTGTTCCTCGACCCGTCCCTGATCTTCCGCCGGCCCCTGGGCGAGATGCCGGAAGAAACGTCGACGTCCGGCATTGCCGTGCGTCCGCTCACCACGCGCGCCGACATCGCGGCCATCAACCGCCTCTACAGCATGCGCGGGATGGTGCCGGTGGACCAGCAGACCGTCTGGCGGCAGCGGCATTCGGCAGCGGTCCACTTCGTGATGGCGGAAGACGACCGCACCGGCGAGATCGTCGGCACGGCCTTGGGCATCGACCATGCCGAAGCCTTCGGCGACACCGAGGGCGGCTGCAGCCTCTGGTGCCTCGCGGTCGATCCGCAGACCGGGCTGAGCGGCGCCGGGCGCGCGCTGGTCAATTACCTCATCGCCCACTTCACGGCGCGCGGGCGCAAGTTCCTCGACCTGTCGGTGCTGCATGACAACGAGCCGGCGATCAGCCTCTACCGCAAGCTCGGCTTCGAGCAGGCGCCGGGCTTCGTCGTCAAGAACAAGAATGCCATCAATGAAAAGCTGTTCGTCGACAGCACCGACTTCGGCGGGCTCAATCCCTACGCCATGATCATCATCAACGAGGCGCGGCGGCGCGGCATCAGCGTCGAGGTGATCGATGCGCAGGCCGGCATCTTCAAGCTGCGCAATGCCGGCCATGAGATGCTGTGCCGCGAATCGCTGACCGAACTGACCGGCGGCGTGGCGATGACATGGTGCCAGGACAAGGTGCTGACCTCGCGCCGGCTGGCCTCGATCGGCCTGCGCGTGCCGAAGCAGATCGTCGCCGGCGACCCGAAGGACAATGCGGAATTCCTGCAGGAATGCGAGTCCGTGGTCGTCAAGCCGGCGCTGGGCGAGCAGGGCAAGGGAATCAGCGTCGACGTGCGCACCGAGGAGCATCTTGCCGAAGCGATCGCCCGCGCGGCGAAGGAAGGCGGCCATGTCGTGATCGAGGAATTCTGCTCGGGCCAGGACTTGCGCATCGTGGTCATCGGCTACAAGGTTGTTGCCGCGGCCATCCGCAAGCCGGCGGAAATCGTCGGCGACGGCACTTCCACCGTGGCCCAGCTGATCGAGCGGCAGAGCGCGCGGCGCGCGGCGGCCACCGGCGGCGAAAGCCGCATCCCGGTGGACGCGGAAACCGAGCGCTGCCTCGCCGCGCAGGGCCTGGATTACGATTCCGTGCTCGAAGCCGGGCAGCCGGTCAAGGTACGCAAGACGGCCAACCTGCATACCGGCGGCACCATCCACGATGTCACCGCCGAGCTCCATCCGGTACTGCGCGAGGTGGCGGAGAACGCGGCACGCGCTCTCCGCATCCCGGTGGTCGGCCTCGACTTCCTCGTACCCTCGCCGGACTCGGACCAGTACGTGATCATCGAGGCCAACGAACGCCCGGGCCTCGCCAACCACGACCCGCAGCCGACGGCGCAACGCTTCGTCGACCTGCTGTTTCCATTCACCGCCGTGCAAACCTGATCCGTCATGGAAAAGCTGCGCATCGATGCCGACTACCTGAAGACAACGCTGCTGGAACTGCTCGCCATCCCGAGCCCGGCCGGCCTGACCGATGAAATCGTGCATTACGCGGGCGGCCGGCTGGATGCAATCGGCGTGTCCTACGAACTGACGCGGCGCGGCACCATCCGCGCCATCCTGCCGCGCACGCTGCCGGAACGCCGCAAGTCCAGCCCCGCCTGCGCCATCGTGTCGCACCTCGATACGCTGGGCGCGATGGTGCGGGAGATCAAGCCGAACGGCAGGCTGTCGCTGATGCCCGTCGGCACCTGGTCGAGCCGCTGGGCGGAAGGCGGGCGCGTCACGCTGTTCACCGAGACCGGTCGCTACCGGGGATCGGTGTTGCCGCTGCTGGCATCCGGGCATGTGTATAACGAAGCCATCGATACCCAGCCGGTCAGCTGGGACCAGCTCGAACTGCGCATCGACGAGCAGATAGCGAGTGCGGCCGACGTGGTCGCGCTCGGCATCCAGATCGGCGACTTCGTCGCCTTCGACGCCAATCCCGAATGGCTGCCGAACGGTTACATCGTGTCGCGCCATCTCGACGACAAGGCCGGCGTGGCGGCGGTACTGGCGGCATTGAAAGCGGTGGTCGAAAACGGTGCGACCATACCGATGGACTGCCATGTGGTCTTTACCGTGACCGAGGAGGTTGGTTCCGGGGCGCGCGCCGTGATCAAGGACGACGTCAGCGAAGTGATCGGGATCGATATCGGCCCGGTGGCGGCGGGGCAGGGGGCGCGCGAGCACGGCGTCACCATTCCGCTGATGGATTCCGCCGGGCCGCACGATTACCACCTGACGCGCCGGCTGCTGCGCCTGTGCAGCGAGCACGGGATTCCCTGCAGCCGCGATGTGTTCCGTTTCTATCACTCGGATGCCGGGGCCGCCGTGAGCGCCGGCCGCGACGTGCGCACCGCACTGCTGTGCTTCGGCACGGATGCCTCGCACGGTTACGAGCGCACCCACCTGTCGGTGCTGGTGCATCTGGCGGAACTCCTTGCGGTTTACATCCAGAGCGGACCGACGCTGGCCGAAGACCGGGAGGAGCGGCTCGATTCGGTGGAGAACTTCTCGCACCAGCTCGATGCAGGTCAGCTGCAGCAGGTGGAAGTGCCGCAGCAGGATGTACCCGACCTCGTCAACCTCGGCGAGACGAAACCCCCGCCGGATGTTTCATCCATATGAAATTTTTGTCGGCCGCGAACTAACACGCGCTTTCCCCGCCTTATACACGTGGCGCGGGCAACTGCCTGCGCCACGTTTTTTTCAAGGAGAAACGATGAGTCGAGAAAACGATGTGAGTGCAGTGCTGCAACAGTACGCAGCCGAAACCGGTGTGCATTCCGTGCAAAAGGTCGAGCAGGATTTCGTGGCCGTTGCGCAGCATGTCCCGGCCGAGCATGTAACGACCGGTCTCGCCGAAGCAATGCACTCGGAGCAAACGCCTCCTTTCGAAGACATGGTGGGCGATGCCTACGAGCGCGGTTCGGACGAACTGCGCGCCTCCATGCTCAAGCAGCTGATCGACGGCGCCAGTCCCTCGGTGGTGAAACCGCTGATCGATGACGGCTTGCTTCCGCGAGCCGCCAACGGCAGCGGGCATCCTTCGGTGCCGGTGGACACCGGCCTGGTGCAGGAACTGGATACGGAGGTGATACGCCGTCTCGCCCGCGAGGCGGCGCAGGAAGACCCGTCGATCATCGACCGCATGAGCGAATTCTTCGCCGTCGACCCTGCCGCGGGCAAGACGCTCGGCGGGGTGGCGCTCAGCGTCGCGCTCGGCAAGATCGCCGGGGCCCGCTGATCCCTTTACATGAGGAGAGACGCCCCGTGCCAGTCCGGCACGGGGCGTTTTCTTTTGGATCGCGCTATAGTGCGTTCTTCACTCCACGAGGACGCGCCGATGACCATCCCCGCATTTTCCGTTGCACGCCTGCCCGAGATCCGCTTCGGTCCGGGACGGATCAGGGAAACCGCGGAGGTGCTGGCGCAGTTCGGCCGCAAGGCGCTGATCGTGACCGGTGGCCGCTCCTTCGTCTCCGCGCCGCAGTGGCCGGCACTGCAGGAATCGCTCGCCGCGCAGGGCATCGCATGGGAAAGCATGCAGGTCACGCAGGAGCCTTCGCCGGCGCTGGTCGACGAGGCTGTTGCGCGTTTCCGCGCCTCGGGCATCGAGGTCGTCGCCGGCATCGGCGGCGGCAGCGTGCTGGATGCCGCCAAGGCCATTGCCGGCCTGCTGGCGACGGGCAACTCAGTGATGGACCACCTCGAAGGCGTGGGCCGCGGCGTGCCGTACATCGGGCCGGCGGTCCCCTTCGTCGCCATCCCCACCACCGCCGGCACCGGCAGCGAAGCCACCAAGAATGCGGTGCTCAGCGTGCAGGGCAGCGAGGGGTTCAAGAAATCCTTCCGCCACGACGCGCTGGTGGCGCGCGTGGCCATCGTCGATCCCGACCTGCTCGCCGGATGTCCGAAGGACCTGCTTGCCGCCAACGGCATGGATGCATTTACCCAGCTGCTCGAGTCCTATGTCTCGACCAATGCAAGCCCGTTCACGGACGCGCTGGCGCGCGCCGGCCTGGAGGCCTTCCGCGACGGGTTCTGGCAAGCATGGGAGGCCGGGCATCCGCGTCAGCGCGAGGGCTACGCCGGCGTCGCTTTCGCATCGCTGATGTCCGGCATCACGCTCGCGCAGGCCGGCCTTGGCTCGGTGCACGGACTGGCGTCGCCGCTCGGGGCATTCTTCCCGATTCCGCATGGCGTGGTCTGCGGCACCCTGGTGGCGGAAGCGACCGCGCTCAATATCCGGGCCCTGCGCGAGAGGGCGCCGCAGTCGCCGTCGCTGAAAAAATATGCGGATGCCGGACGCATCCTCGGTGCAGCGTCCGATGCATCGGACGCTGCCGCGTGCGACGCGCTCGTCGACATCCTCCGCGCATGGACCGAACGCCTGCGGCTCCCGCGTCTGGCCGCCTTCGCCGTGACGGCGAGCGACATCGGCAGGATTGTCGAGGGCAGCCGGGGCGGCAGCATGGGCACCAACCCGATCGCGCTCGACGATGCGGAGCTCGCCGGCCTGGTCCGTGCAAGACTGTGATTACCGCGTTTCCCTGCGGATATAAACTTACCCACCCTCACTTTCCTTGAGCTTTCCCTAACTCCCGTCCGGGCGCGTTTGCGCCACCGCAAATTTACCCGGCGAGTTGCCAAGAAAATAAGAACTACAAATACATCAGGGGGAACATCATGGAGCTATTCGATGCGGAGCTGTCGCCGTCGGCGCGGCAGCGCCTGCGCCGGCAGGCAAAGAAAAGGAATGAAGCGTTCCGGCGCCGGCTGGACGAAAAGAAGGCCGAACAGCGCGAGATCACGCGCCTGAGGCTGGCGACCGCAGCGGCTGCCATGTCATGGGCGCTGGCGGGCATCCAGCTGATCCGCTAGACATCACTGGCCGCTGTCGACCAGCTTGAAGCCGTACAGGTGTTGCCCGCCGCTCTCCAGCGGAATGTAGATGGTCAGCATCGTGCCCTTGCCCGGCGCGCTGGTGATGATGAATTCGCCGTTGAGCGCGTTGACGCGCTCCTCCACCCCGACCAGGCCGAAGGAGTTCGATGACTTGCGGTTCTCGGGGTAAATGCCGATGCCGTTGTCCGTGATCTTCATGACGAGGCGCTTGTCCTCCTGGTACAGCTCGATCACGACGCGCGTGGCCTGCGCGTGGCGGATCACGTTGGTCAGCGATTCCTGCAGGATGCGGAAGAGCGAAGTGGCGCGCATGTCGTCCACCACGATCTCCGCCTCGCCCATGCGCAGCTCGCAGTCGATGCCGGTGCGGCGGCGGAATTCGGCGACCTGCCATTCGATGGCCGCGTTCAGGCCGAGGTCGAGCACCGCCGGGCGCAGGTTGTTGATGATGGTGCGGATGGTTCTCACCGTCGCATCGATATGCTGCAGCGCGCCGCGCACCTTTTCGTTCAGGCGCGGATGCGACTGGCCGGTACGGGCGTCGAGCATCGAGACGTCGATGCGCAGCGCCAGCAGCGTCTGCCCGAGTTCGTCGTGGATCTCGCGTGCGATGCGCTTGCGTTCGTCTTCCTTCACGCGGTCCTGGTGCGCCGTCAGTTCGCGCAGCAATTCCTGCGACCGCTTCAATGCCTCCATCGTATCCTTGCGCTCGGTCACATCCATGATGGTGCCGCGCAGCAGCCTCGTGCTGCCGCTGTAGCCCAGCCGGCAAATGGTATGCACCCAGCGCACCGAACCATCCACCTGCGTGATCCGGTGTTCGGTATCGAACTCGATGCCGCTGGCAAGGCATTTCTCCAGGCCTTCCTCGACGTGCGCGCGGTCGCTTTCATGAATGCGGTGGATGAAATCCAGTTGCGTCGGCGTGGCGTTGAAACGGTCCATGCCGAAGATGCGATAGGTTTCGGCGGTCCACGACATGCTCCCGTTCGACGGATCCAGCATCCAGCTTCCCAGGCGCGCCATGTGCTGCGCCTCGGCAAGGCTGGCCTCGCTCGCGCGCAGGTCCTTGGTCATTTCCCGCGCCAGTTCCACCGAGCGGCGGCGCGCGGTGGCCAGCGAGTAGTACACGCCGTAGAGCAGCAGCGATGCCGCCAGCCCGGTCGCCAGCACCAGCCACGGCAGGTAGGCTTCGAAGCTGTTCATCATGGACGACTTGTGGGCGGTAAATTCGGCGGACCACACGCGCGGACCCACGCTCATCGATACCCGCTTCACGAACAGGCGCGAATCCGCCGCGTCCAGTCCTCGGGCGGGTGTCGACTCGGGCCCGGCGCTGGTGTCGAAGAGCAGGGTCTCGGCGTTCGCGGAGCCATCGCCGCGGCCGACGTCGTACAGGCGCACCCGCATGCGGTCGAGGGTATTCTTGTCCACCGCGCCGAGCATCAGCTTGTTGATGTCGAAGCCCGCGCCGACCGAACCGACATACGCGCGCCTGCGCTCCGCGACGGTGCGCGTCGGCATGCCGCGCCGGTAAAGCGGAGCGCGCATGGCCAGCGCCACATGCTGGTACGGGCCGGTGATATGGATGAGCCGCCCCGACGATGCGAGCCGGCCGCTGTCGCGCGACACGTCGAGGGAATTGGCGACGACAGCGTTGGAAGCGATATCGAAGCCGAACGAGACGAGGTTGGTTTCCATCGGCTCGATATAGGTGATGACATGGTATTCCGGGCGGTTCCCCGCGGGGCGGACGGCGAAGTTCGGATAGCCGGATTTGTCGATGCGCGTATCGGCGCGAACCGCTTCCTCGAAGGCCGCCTTCTCTTCGCGCGTGACGCGGCGGGCGTAATTGAGGTTGGTAATGCCCGGGAAGGTGTGCTGCAGGTTCAGTTCCCGCACGTAAGCCCTGAACTGGTCGCGCGTGATGTCGTCGGCGGTATAGAAGAGCGCGGCGGCGCCGCGCAGAACGTCCACGTACGAGCGCACCCGGTTCTGTATCGAAAGCTGTGCATTCTCGACGCGATACTCGAACTCGGCCTGGCTGCGCCGTGTGATGGCCTGCTCCACCAGCAGGTACAGCACGAGCGATACGGCCACCCCGACCCACCAGGCGGGTGAAGCAAATAGCGACCTGACAAAGCGTCTGGAGATGGGCATTGGTACGGTGACTGTGCGGTGGTCGGGCGTCTCTCCGCCTGCGGCGCGGCGAAGGAAAACAGCAGTGTATATCGATTTCTATCGGGAAATTATGACATGGGCGTCGCCGCCCTGCCGGGCAGCGGCGGTCGCGTATCCGTATTGTTTCAGGCTCGCTGCGGCACATGCATGTACCCCACAGGAAATTTGATTTTCCTCAACGGTGTTACAGGTTTGCAACAGGAGCTGCGTGCTACATTGGGCGTCCGAAAAGGTGCCGCACAACAACGCCCCGAATCCCTTTTCGACGAATCAAACTCAACAACATCGAGAGGTGACCGAAAATGAACCAGCATGCTCAGCAAAAGACACCGGAACAGATCGTTGAAGACGTGTTCGCGCTTGACCTTGATCCCATCAAGTTCAAACTGATGGACGCCAACGAGGGCTACGGCTGGACGCGTGCCGAGGCAGACCGGCACGAACTGGAATACAAGCGTTTCCTGGCGCTGGTCGCGAAATATCCGGAGGAAGCGATCGTGCCGGACAAGGACGTGGACAAGTTCTGGCACGCCCATATCCTCGATACGATGAAGTATGCGGAGGACTGCCACAATGTGTTCGGCTACTTCCTGCACCACTTCCCGTACTTCGGCATGCGCGACGAAGAGGATGCCGCCAATCTCGCCAAGGCATCGGGCAGGACGCAGGAGTTGTACCGCCAGGAGTTCGGCGCCGGGAAGCAGGCGGATGCTGGCTACTGCGGCGTGGCGGCTGCAGCCTATTGCGGGGTGGCGGCTGCAGCCTACTGCGGCGTGGCGTCGGAGAAGGCGTCTGCCGCCTACTGCGGCATCGCCGCGGACAAGTCTTCGGCAGCGTATTGCGGCGCGGCCGCGCCCGCCTATTGCGGCGTCGTCACCGGCAAGGGCCGTCCGACGCTCGACCAGGCGGCTGCCTGAGTCAGCTGAGCCCGCAAAGTAAAGATGGCATTCCTGCGAAAGCAGGAATCCAGTGTCGTTAAACGCGCCATGCACGCCGCTGGATCCCGACTTTCGTCGGGATGACGGCGGTGGGATCGAGCGAACCACGGGCCCTGCATGCGTCACCAGTTCTGCGGCCGGTTCCAGTAGCCGGGCTGCGCGTACACCGTCTTGAGCATGTCGATGAAGAAGCGGATCTTCGCCGGCAGGTGCCGCTGCTGCGGATAGACGGCCATGATGTCGTAATTGTCGAGCGCGTAGTCGTCGAGCACGGTGATGAGCTGGCCGGCGGCGAGCTCGGGCTGGATTTCCCAGGTCGACCGCCATGCCAGGCCCAGCCCCTCGCAGGCCCAGCGGTGCAGCAGTTCGCCGTCGTTGCAGTCGAGGTTGCCGTTGACCTTGATGGTGACCGGCTTGCCGTTCTGCTGGAAGTACCAGCCGCGCTGCTGGCCGCCCTGCAAGTTGAAGGCGAGGCAGTTGTGCCGCTCCAGGTCGGCCAGTGTTTTCGGAATGCCGTGCCTCTCGAAGTAGGCCGGGCTGCCGCATACCACGCGGCGATTGCTGGCCAGCTTGACCGCGACGAAGTTGGGATCGATCGCCCCGCCGATGCGGATGCCGACATCGTAGCCCTCGCGCACCAGGTCCACCACGCGGTCAGTCAGGTTGAAGGAGATGCGCACGTCCGGGTTGGCGGCCAGGAAGGCC
>Ga0196970_1001846_pt1 | contig 12487 bp, 14 predicted proteins | sample S1v_513CmetaG_FD_148672 | JGI IMG/M metagenome (GOLD analysis project Ga0196970, IMG submission 148672) | Soil microbial communities from Anza Borrego desert, Southern California, United States - S1+v_5-13C | ecosystem: Environmental > Terrestrial > Soil > Desert | place: USA: California... | reverse complement strand
GCAAACACGCTGGCATCCTCACGAAATCCATCACCCCATACCGAGACATCCGCGGGGTGGAGCAGCCCGGTAGCTCGTCAGGCTCATAACCTGAAGGCCGCAGGTTCAAATCCTGCCCCCGCAACCAAATTAAGCCCACCGGATCAAGCACTTAGCTTCGATCCGGCGGGCTTTTTCATGTGCCATTGGCTGTTGCATGGCAGTGCGGCAAAAGAACGAGAATTTTCAACGGTTACGGGGCGTTCCGCCTGCTATTCCCGCCGGTTCCCGGCGGTTCCGTGTCACATGTTCGGCACATGAAATCAGCCGTGTTGTTCTATTCATGTTCTCGCGAACGACAGTCAGAAGTTCGACCATGACCGAACCCGGCGCGGGTTTCCAATGGATCGTGCCCCGAGGCGTGGTGTCTGAGGGGGCTCTGTGCTCTTCGGCGGGTTGAGGCCGCCAGTCTACTCCGCTTTGATGGTGAGCGGATCAGGGGTTTGAGGGTGGCACAGCTCGGCTAGGCTTTCCATGGTCATGTAGCGCCGGGCCACCGCCCACTCGTCATGCTGTTCCAGCAGCAAGGCTCCAACCAGGCGCTCAACCGCTGCTTGCCCCGGAAAGATGCCAACGACGTTGGTGCGCCGTTTAATCTCGCCATTCAGCCGCTCCAGAGGATTGGTGCTGTGCAATTTGGTGCGGAGGTCCTTAGGGTACTTCATGTAGGCCAGCACGTCGAACTCCGCCTCGTCCATCAGCGCCGCCAGCTTGGAGAACCGTGGCCTTAGGCTATCAGCAACCCGGCGCCACTGCTCATGTGCTGCCTGCGCGGTGTCCTGGGCAAAGGCGGTGCGGATGGTCGCCGCGACCATCGTCTGATGGCCCTTGCTGACGCAGGCCAGCAGATTCCTCATGCAATGAACTCGGCAGCGTTGGAGTGTCGCGCCCAGCACCTTGGATGCGGCGGCCGTCAGCCCGAGATGTGCGTCGGCGATCACCAGTTTCACCCCGCGCAGGCCCCGGCGGGTGAGCGAGCGCAGGAACTCGGTCCAGAAGGTCTCGGCTTCCGACAGCCCGAGCCCCAACACCTCGCGCCGGCCGTCGGTGTTGACGCCGATGGCCAGTATGGCGGCGAGCGACACGATGCGGCCGTCCTGGCGCACCTTCACGTAAGTGGCATCCAACCACACGAACGGCCAGTCGCCCTCCAGCGGCCGGCTCAGGAACGCCTGCACGCGCTCGTCGATATCCTGGCACAGGCGGCTGACATGGCTTTTCGAGATCCCGGTCATGCCCATCGCCTTGACCAGATCATCGACGTTGCGCGTCGAGATGCCTTGCACGTAGGCCTCCTGGATCACGGCTATCAGCGCCTTCTCCGCTGTGCGCCGTGGTTCCAGGAAGGCCGGAAAGTAGGAACCGCGCCGCAGCTTGGGGATGCGCAGGTCGATGGCGCCGGCGCGGGTCTCCCAGGTGCGATCTCGGTATCCGTTGCGCTTGGTCTGCCGATCCTCACTGCGCTCGCCATAGCCGGCGCCGCACAGGTTCTCGACCTCCAATTCCATCAGGCGCTGGGCGGCGAAGCCGACCATCTCGCGTGAAGCAAGTCAGCGTCAGCACTCTTCCCAATCAGCTCCTGAAGAGCGATCCTGTCCTCGGTCATCGTGGTCTCCGTTACGGTTGATGGTCGTCAAGCAACCTCAACTTAGCCGAAGAACACAGTGACCGCCCGCTTCCGAACGGCCGGCCCGCCTGCGCCAGCTATGGGGGAGCGCTCCGGCGGGCCAGCCTCACGCCTCAGAAACCACGCGCTGGGACGCGACCTTTGCCCCGGTCCCGCCCTCGGCATCGGCGAACCAGCGCGCCATCTGCGTCAGGTTGGGCTGGTCGCGCGCGTCGAGATAGGCGGCGACGAGTTCATCCTTGCTCTCGAAATGGTAATAGAATGGTAATAGAGCGTGCGCTTGGTGATCCCCGCTTTTTCGGCGACGGCATCGACGCTGACGCGGCCGATACCTTCCGCATAGAAGAGCTTGGAGGCGGCCTGGATGATCCGTCCGCGCGTGTCCGCATAACGTGGCATGGCATCGAAAGTATACCGTACAGTGAGTATACTCAAGCAGCTTCGGCGGCGATCCTGTCCTTCTCACCAGCAAGGAGGAGTCGATCATGACCGAGTGTGTCGTTAAGGAAATCAGCGGAGCGATTGCGACGTTGACGCTCAACCGTCCGGAAAAGCTGAACGCCCTTAATTACGAGACCATCGACGCCTTGCTCGCCGCTCTCGACGGGATAGAGGACGATTTCCAAGTGCGTGGGGTGATCCTCACCGGAACCGGGCGCTCCTTTTCCGCCGGCGGCGACATCCCCGAATTCTCACGTTCCGTGGCACAGGGTCCCGAAGCGGCACTTCGGGACTTCGTAGCACGCGGCCAGCGGCTCACCGCCCGCATCGAAGCCTTTCGCAAACCCATCCTGGTGGCGGTCAACGGTCTCGCCTATGGCGGCGGCTGCGAAGTGACGGAAGCCGCACCGCTCGCCATCGCCAGCGAGCGCGCTGTCTTCGCCAAGCCCGAGATCCGTCTCGGCATGCCGCCCACCTTCGGCGGCACACAGCGCTTGCCGCGGCTGGCCGGGCGAAAGCGTGCCATGCAGCTGCTTCTCACCGGCGAGAGCTTCCCACCCGACCGGGCGCTGGAACTGGGACTCGTCAACGCCGTCGTTCCTCACGAGGAGCTGCTGCCGGCGGCACGGGCGCTGTTGGAGCGCATCCTCGTCCACTCGCCGCTCGCCGTCGCCACCATCCTCACCGCCGTCACGCGGGGCGTCAATCTGCCCATCGGCGAAGGATTGCTGGTGGAGGCCGAGCAGTTCGCCCGGATGGCGCCGACCGCCGACCTGCGCGAGGGGCTCGACGCCTGGATCGCCCGGCGGGTTCCGGCCTATGGCGGTACGTGGTCATCCACGGTCAGGAACTGAAAGATGGAAGGCTATACCAGCTTCACGAAGCAAGTCTCCGAAACGCTCCGGGCCGCTGATCGGCCTGGTCCGGTGCACATGCTCAATCTCATCCGCCTGCTCGGGCGGGCCGCCTACCAGGACGGCCCCGACGCCACGGGCCTTCAGGCCTACGAGGCGTACAGCCGGCTGAGCGCGCCGGCTTTTTCCCGAGCTTGGCGGGCCCATCCTGTGGCGCGGGGGGGCGAACTCTCCCTGGTGGGTCCGCCGGATACCGCGTGGGACATCACCTTTATCGCCGAATATCCCAGCCCGGCGGCGTTCGTGGAGATGCTCCGCGACCCGCGCTATCGCGAGCCGATGGCGCACCGTCAGGCAGGCGTCGCCGACAGCCGGCTCATCCGTTTCTCCGCATTGCCGCTCGGAACCAGCTTCGAGGGGTAACCGGACCGAAGCGGCGAAGGAGGCAGGCATGACCCGCACCGGATCCAGACGCTAGTGGTCCGCGCCTGACGCTCGTTTAGCCTTGTTGATGCTGGCGATGATGCGGTCTGGATCGGCGGGCCAGACGAAACGCTTGGCCGTCTTGTTGTGCTCGGCAATGAAGCGGTGGATGGCGGCCTGCAGGTCCACGATGCCGCGGAAGCTGGCTCGCCGCAGGCGTTTGGCCGTCAACTTGGCGAAGAAACCCTCCACTGCGTTCAGCCGGGACGCCGAGGTCGGGGTGAAATGGAAAACCCAGCGCGGGTGCTTCTCCAACCAAGCGCGGACCTTCGGGTGCTTCTGGGTGGCGTAGTTGTCGAGGATCACATGCACCACCTTGCCGACTGGCACCGCCGCCTCGACGACGTTGAGAAAGCGGATGAATTCCTGATGCCGGTGGCGTGCTGCGCATTGGCCGAGCACGGTGCCGTCCAGCACGTTGAGCGCCGCGAACAGCGTCGTCGTGCCATGCCGGGTGTAGTCGTGGGTCTGCGTCGCCGGCTGCCCCTTGGCGGCACACACCCGGGTCAGGGTCCCTTGCTGGCCGACCCGGGCTTCGTCCTGCCACCAGAGTTCCAGCAGCTTACCCTTGGCAGTGTCGGGGAGGATGCCGGCAACCAGGGCAGCGAAGTTCTTTGTGCTCCTCAAGCGCTTCGTCATCCTGCTGAGGATGCTGGGGACGCACCGACAGGCGACGGAACCCCGGGCGGCGCGGCAGCCCGCCACCGCAGCACGCCATCCTCGGAGAGAGTCGGGCCGGAGCGGACCCAGGACGCCACCTCCGCTTCCTGCTCCGCAGACAGCTTGGGCTTGGCACCCGGTGTCTTGCGATCCCGCAGCCCCGCCACGCCGTGAGCGTTGTAGCGGTGAACCCAATCCCGCAGCGTCTGCCGATCCACCCCGCATGACCGCGCCGCATCCTCCCGAGGCCGCCTCTCTAAAACCGGGGCCAGGGCGAAATGACGCCGTGCTACATCCACATCGCCACAGCGCACCGCCCGGAGACGCAACTCCGTCGAACCCATACCGGCCCACAGTTGGCCCAGCCGAAGCGTGCCGTCGTGGCGAGCCGCATCAGCTCGCCGACCTCCATCTGGCGCGGGCGCCGCAATTGTCGCTCTATTGCCAACCGGTGGAGGAGGCAACGGAATCCCCGGTGCGCGGCTGCTTCATCCATATGCCGGTGGTCGGAACGCTGCTCGACCTGACGCGCGACACCGAAGGAGTTGGATGCTGCGCACGCTGATCCGACAGGGATGGATAATCCGAGTGGCCCGTCGCGCCCCGGCGATCCATTTCGGCGCGTTGCGCGTTGTACCACCATGATCCATACAGCCGCCACGCCGGACGCCCGCCTGCGCCTCTCCTTCCATCCGCATGACGCGGTCGATCCCGCGCTGGACAAGCCTGTCCGCAGCAACATCTCGGTCGCGGTGGCCATCGGGCGCTGCCTGTTCGTCGCCTCCGATGAGGGCGCGCGGATCGAACGGCTGATCGCCGGTCCCGATGGGCACTACGCCGACCACCGATCCTTCGCCCTGACCGACTTCTTCGATCTGCCCGCCGGTTCCGAAGGTGAGGCGGATATCGAAGGGCTGGCGGTCGATGACGGCTGGCTGTGGGTGGTCGGTTCGCACAGCCTCGCCCGCCGCAAGCCCAAACCGCAGGAGCACAGCGGCGCCGACTGCCTGAAGCGGCTGACTGAGGTCAAGCGCGAGGCGAATCGCTGCCTGCTCGGCCGCATCCCGCTCGCCGCCATCGGCGACGGCGTGTTCGATCCGGTGCGCCGGCATGAAGGCCGCCAGGCTGCCTGTGTGAAGATGGGCCGCAAGCGCAACGCCTTGGCGAAGGCGCTGAAGGACGACGAGCATATCGGGCGCTTCGTTCACATACCGGCCAAGGAGAACGGGCTGGACATCGAAGGCATCGCGGTGCGCGGCGACCGCGTGTTCCTCGGCCTGCGTGGACCGGTGCTGCGCGGCTGGGCCTGCATCCTGGACCTCCGCATTGTCGGCAGCGGCTCCGACCGGCTGAAACTCCGGATGCCGGACGGCAAGCCCCCGGAGTATCGCAAGCGCTTCATCGATCTGGACGGGCTGGGCATTCGCGAACTGACCTTTGACGGCGACGACCTCCTCATCCTCGCCGGGCCGACCATGGATCTGGACGGGCCGGTCCATGTCTGGCGCTGGTCCGGCTGCCTGGACGCGGATGCCCCCACGGTGATTCCGCGCGACCGCCTGACCCGCGTGCTGGACGTGCCCTTCGGTACCGGCTTCGACCATGCCGAAGGAATCGCATGGCTGCCGGGCGGCGCCGGCAATTCGGAGCGGAGGCTGATCGTCGTCTATGACAATCCGGGACGTGACCGGTTGCATCCCGATGGCACCGGGGTTGACGCCGATATCTTCGCCGTGGCGGCTGATCTGTCTCCCCGCGGAGCATAGGCCCGAACTGATTCCTGCACCGGCTTCGCGGCGTTCCGGTCCCGGACGCCGTTCAGTCGGCCCCATGAACCTCCCGTTCCACCCGCGTCAGCAGGTCGGTGAAAAAGACCACGTCTTCCGGCGTCAGGCCGAGTTTGGCGTGACGGGGCAGGAAATCGGCGACGGGACGACCGCTTTCCCGCCCCCGCAGCACACCGTCACGGTTCACCAGCGATTCCCGCGCCAAGTCGGCGGCGGACTCGTGGCAGCGACCGCACTGTTCCTTGAAGCGGGGCGATGTGCTGGCCTGGGCGAGCAGCATCTCGTACATCGGCTGAACGAGATTCGGCGGCAGATGGTGATTTCCCAGGAAGACGAGCAGGTCGTCCTTGTAATGGCCGCCCTGGAGCCTGCCGTCCTTCACCGTCAGAAACCGCTGGGCGAAAGGACCGGCGTGGGCATGGCAGTCCCCGCAGGTCTGTTCCCAGAATCGGTGCAGGTCCGTTGCCTCGCCCGCCGACGCCGAGAGGAGCAACGCAACCACCGAGACCAGAAGCCTCGCTCCCAGGGCGAAGCCGGTTATGTGCTGAGCCATTTCGCGACATCCTCCGCTTTCGGCAGGCCGCCCGCATGGACCACCTTCCCGTCGATGACGATGCCCGGTGTCGCGACGATGCCGTACCCGGCGATGGCCGCATAGTCGGTCACCTTCTCCACATGGACGGGCACGCCCAGCCGTTCGGCTTCCGCCCGCACCATGTCTTCGGTCGTCCGGCAGCGTTTGCAGCCGGGTCCGAGAACCTTCACGTCCTTCATGGTTTTGTTCCTTCTCTCAGGCGAACAGGGCATTGAACAGGAAACCGACGGCGAGGATACCGAGCCCGACGACGCCGACGAACACGGCGATCAGGCGCGGCGACAGGACCTTGCGCAGGATGATCATCTCCGGCAGGGACAGCGCGATCACCGACATCATGAAGGCGAGCACTGTGCCGAGCGCCGCGCCCTTGCCGATCAGCGCCTCGACGACCGGGATGATCCCGGCGGCGTTCGAGTACATGGGAATGCCCATCAGGACTGCGGCCGGAACCGACCACCACGCATCCCGCCCCATGATGCCGGACAGCAGATCGGCGGGCACATAGCCGTGGATGAAGGCCCCGGCCGCGATCCCCGCGACGATCCAGAGCCAAACCTTGCCGACGATGTCCTTGACCGCGTCGATGCCCGCCTGGATGCGATCGACGATGGAGAGCTTGGCGACCGGCAGATCGACAACGCCGGAGCGGATGTCCCGCACCCACTCCTCCAGCCAACCTTCCAGATGCAGGCGGCCGATGACCCAGCCGGCCAGGATGGCGACGGCGAGCCCGAAACCGAGATAGGTGAGGGCCACCTTCCAGCCGAGCAGCGCGAACAGAAGGCCGAGCGCCACCTCGTTGACCATGGGCGCGGCGATCAGGAACGAGAAGGTGACCCCCAGCGGCACGCCGGCCGAAACGAATCCGATGAACAGCGGAACGGCGGAGCATGAACAGAAGGGGGTGACGATGCCGAGGCCCGCCGCGGCGACGTTGCCGACCCCCTCGCGCCGTCCGGCCAGCAAGGCCCGCGTGCGCTCCGGCGAGAAGAAGCTGCGCACCACGCCCATGGCGAACACGACCAGCGTCAGGAGCATCAGAACCTTGGGCGTGTCGTAAACGAAGAACCGGATGGCGTCTTCCAGGCGGCTGCCGCGCTCCAGCGGCATTTGCGACACGACCCAGTTCGAGACGGGCACGAGCTGGCTGTAGAGCACGAACCAGAGCGCAAGGGCAGCCGCCGTGGCGGCGCTCCAAAGCCAGGGGTTCGGCGGTGGCGATCCCGCTTGCGGGACCAGAGAGGTTTCGGTGCTCATGCCGCTTCCTTTCGTTCTGCGGCCATCGCGGCGATCACGGCATCGATGATGGCGACGATCCGCGGGCTGAGCGCCGGGTTGCGGCGGTATCGGACCCATTGGGCGTCGCGACGGTCGACGACGAGCCCGGCGCTCTTGAGGGCGGCCATGTGACGGGACATCCGGGACTGCGTGGCGGCAAGACGGTCCATCAGTTCGCACACGCAGTGTTCCTGCCCATCCCACAACAGGCGCAAGGCGCCGAGGCGGGTCGGGTCGGAGAGGACGGACATCAGGGAGGTCACCGCATCCACGCCCATGCTTTCACCCGCTTATGCTAATAAGCGCATTATCGCGCCTGCCGGACCCCGCGCGTCAATGTGACGACGGTGGGGCATCCTGTCGCAGGGCGCGGACCGGCGGCCGGCAGTGGTCCCGTAGGGTCACATCATGGCCGCATCCGACGCTGCCTCGGCGCGTTGGCGCGGGGTCGTGTCCGGGGAAATCGTATCGAGCCTCCGGGAATCGCCGCGCGTGGCCTTGAGCGCGTACCGCTCGCGGTTGATCTCCGCGGTGGTCGAGTGATGGGCCGAACAGGCACGGGGACGCGCCATATGTGATCCCGGGCCGGTTGAAAGCGACGGCGGAAGAGTGTATGCGGCGCCCAGCGGGGTGATCCATCGCGCGGCGTCGCGCCGGACACCGCGCGACCGGACTTCCCGGTCTGTCGTCCCAATGCCGGCCCGAGGAAATGATGCGCACCATGCCCCGACCGAGCCGCTCGACGTTGGCCGGGGCGCTCGTCGCCCTGTGGGCCGGGTTGGCAATGGTTGATGCAGCCGCAGCCGAGCCGCCCGTCCGCGTCGGCGTGCTGGCCTATCGGGGCGGTGACCATGCGAACGCCGCCTGGGAACCGACCGTCCGCTATCTGGCCGAGCGGTTTCCCGACCGCGGTGCCGAAATGGTGCCGCTGGACCTGCCCGGCATGGACGCCGCCGTCCGCGCTCGATCCCTCGACTTCGTGCTGACCAACACCGGCAACTACGTGGAGCTCGAGGCGCGCTATGGTGTCACCCGAGTCGCCACGCTTCATTCATCCCGTGCCGGGGCGTCCGGCGCGTCGATCGGCTCGACGATCATCGTCCGGGCGGAGCGCACGGACATCCGCGATCTGGCGGACATCAAGGGACGGACCGTCCTGGCCGGCGACCCGGATGCCTTCGGCGGCTTTCAGATCGCCTGGGGCGAGATGCTCAAGGCCGGTGTCGACCCCTATCGCGATCTGAAGGAACTCCGCTTCTCCGGCTTTCCCGTCGACCGCGTCGCCTTCGCGGTCCGGGACGGCACGGCCGATGCCGGCGTGCTGCGGGCCTGCCTGCTGGAGGAACTGGCGGCGGAAGGCCGCCTGGACCCGGCACGCTTCCGCGTCCTGGCGCCGAAGACGGTGCCGGGCTTCGATTGCGCCGTATCGACCGATCTCTACCCGGATTGGCCTCTGGCCCGGCTGGCCTCGACGCCGGAGGATTTGGCGAAGGCGGTCGTCGTCGCGCTGTTCGAGATGCCGGCCGATCACCCGGCGGCCAAGGCCGCGGGGTACGAGGGCTGGACGGTGCCGCTCGATTACCAATCCGTCCACTCGCTGTTCCGATCCCTGCGCATCGGGCCCTATCGCCACCTGCGCGAGGTCTCGCTGGTGGAACTCGCCCGCGAACATTGGGAATGGCTGGCGGTGGGCATGCTGGCCCTGCTGTGGTGGGCGATCCATTCGCTGCGGGTCGAGCACCTGATCAAGGTCCGCACCGCCGAACTTCGCGCCGCCAACCGCGACCTCGTGCACGAGATGGCCGAGCGCCGCCGGGCGCAGGAGGATGCGCGCGAGCGGCAGAAGGAGATGGACCATGTCGCCCGCTTGTCCATCCTCGGCGAAATGGCCAGCAATCTGGCGCACGAGCTCAACCAGCCGCTTGGGGCCATCGCCAACTACGCCCGCGGATGCACCCGCCGCCTCGAAGCGGGGACGGGGAACCCGGACCAACTGCTGGAGGTCACGCGGGCCATCGCGGAGCAGGCGGACCGCGCCGGCCAAATCATCGCGCGCATCCGCAACTTCGTGCACAAACGGCCCTCCCAACTGGAACCGATCGACGTGAACGATGCCATTCGTGCGGCGGTAGCGCTGTGCGAGGGTCAGGCGCGCAACGGCAACGTTCCGATCATCCTGTCCCTCGGTGACGATCTTCCACCCGTGCCGGCCGACCGTGTGCAGATCGAGCAGGTGGTGCTGAATTTGGTGAAGAACGCCCTCGACGCCACGACGGAAGCGGCGACCGGCCCCTCCGACCGCACGGTGACCGTCCGCAGCGGGCGCGATGGGGAGGGGCGGGTGGAGGTTGCGGTCGCCGACCACGGCCATGGCATGTCGGAAGAGGCGCGCAGCCGGCTGTTCGACCCGTTCTTCACCACCAAGGCAGGGGGAATGGGCTTGGGATTGTCGATCTGCCGCAGCATTGTGGAAACCCATGGCGGCAATCTCCGGGCGACCGACAATCCCGGGGGCGGTGTCGTCATGCGCTTCGTTCTGCCGGTCGCGAACGGAGCCCCGCCGTCCGGAGAGGAGCACCAGCACCATGGCTGACGCGAACCGCACCGTCTACATCGTGGACGACGATCCTGCGATGCGGCACTCGCTGGCGTGGCTGGTCGGCGCGCTGGGTGTGCCGGTGGAGACCTTCGCCTCCGGCGAGGCGTTCCTTGGCGTCATCCGTCCGGACCGGCCGGGCTGTCTGGTGACCGACGTGCGCATGCCCGGCATGAGCGGGCTGGAACTGCAGGACACCCTCGCCCGCTGCGGCTCGCTGCTGTCGGTGATCGTCATTTCCGGCCATGCCGACGTGCCCATGGCGGCACGGGCCTTCCGCGCGGGCGCCGTCGACGTCATCGAGAAGCCCTTCAACGATCAGGTGCTGCTCGACCGGGTGCATGAGGCGCTGGAGAAATCCACACGCGCCGCGGCGCTGCAGGCCCGCAAGGCCCACGTCCAGGCGCGCCTGGCACGTCTCACACCGCGGGAACGGCAGGTCGCCGAACTGGTGGTGGCTGGCAAGCCGAACAAGGTGATCGCCGCCGAGATCAACCTCAGTCCGAAGACGGTCGAGGTCCACCGCCACAACGTGATGGAGAAGCTGGAGGTCGGATCCGTCGCCGATCTGACGCGCTTGCTGATCGAGACGGATTGAGGCCGCATCGGCGCCGCAAGCCGCGGCATGATGTCACTGGGGATATCCCTAAAAAGTCTGGGGAAGCTCCCAATGGGAGCTGCGCAGTGCCGCCGGTACCTTTGCACGAGAACGCCTGCTGAATGGCAGGCGCTGAGGATCAGGTGCGAAGGGGTCGATCATGGACCAGTCACGGCGCAACTTCTGTCGCGGCATCGGCGCCGCCACGGTGGGAGCGGCCACGCTCGCGGCCGCTCCCGGTGAAGCTGTCTCGGGCGAGGTTGCCGGGCCGCGCAAGGGCGGCGATGCGGCGCACCGCTGGGCGATGGTGGTGGACGTGCGCAAGTGCGTTGGCTGCCAGGCCTGCACCGTCGCCTGCATCATGGAGAACGACGTCCCGGAGAACAGCGTCCGCACCATCGTCTCGACCTACGAGGTGACGGAGCAGGGCAAGACAGGCTCCTACATGCTGCCGCGCCTGTGCAACCACTGCGAGGACGCGCCCTGCATCCCCGTCTGCCCGACCGGCGCCACCTTCCAGCGCAAGGACGGCATCGTTGTGGTCGACAACACGGTGTGCGTGGGCTGCGCCTATTGCGTTCAGGCCTGCCCCTACGACGCGCGCTTCATCAACCACGAGACCCAGACCGCCGACAAATGCACCTTCTGCGTCCACCGCGTGGACGCCGGGCTGCTGCCGGCCTGCGTCGAGACCTGCGTCGGCGGCGCACGCATCTTCGGTGACCTGAACGATCCCGACAGCACCGTGTCGAAGCTGATCCGCGAGCAGGACCCGAAGGTGCTGAAGCCGGAGCAGGGCACCCAGCCGCGGGTCTTCTATATCGGTCTCGATCCGAAGTTCCAAGGCAAGGTGGACGGCACGCCGACACTGTGGCGACCGAGCGCCCAGCCGCATGCCGAGGCCCACGTCGAGAAGGAGCATGCGTGATGGACACGAACATCGTCGAAATCATCAACGTGACCCGCGAGGTCGCGTGGCTTCCCTGGGCCGTGCAGTATTTCTTCTTGATCGGCCTGTCGGTCGGCGGCGTGCTGCTGAGCCTGCCCGGCTACGCTTTCGCGAATGACGAATGGCGCAAGCTCGGCCGCGTCGCTCTGCTGGTGGCGCTGACCTGCGGGCTGGCCGCACCGGTCGCGTTGCTGTCCGATCTGCACCAGCCCGGCCGCTTCTGGCATTTCTACGCCGTGCTCCGTCCGACGTCCTGGATGTGGTGGGGATCGCTGATCATTCCCTTCTACGTGACCGGGCTGCTGGTCTATGGCTGGACCTGCTTCCGCGAGGAGTTGCAGGAGCATGGCCGGGTGGACAGCCGCCTCGCCGCGCTCTACCGACTGGCCGCGCTGGGCGGTGGGCGCGACGACCGGCTGATCCGCTATACGGGTCTCGTCGTTCTCGCCGGAGCCGTCCTCGTGGCCCTCTACACGGGTGCCGAGGTCGCGGTGGTCAAGGCGCGCCCGCTGTGGCACACCCCCTTCCTGCCGGTGCAATTCCTGACGACCGCGCTGGTCGGTGCCGCCGGTCTGGT
>Ga0196970_1001845_pt1 | contig 12493 bp, 12 predicted proteins | sample S1v_513CmetaG_FD_148672 | JGI IMG/M metagenome (GOLD analysis project Ga0196970, IMG submission 148672) | Soil microbial communities from Anza Borrego desert, Southern California, United States - S1+v_5-13C | ecosystem: Environmental > Terrestrial > Soil > Desert | place: USA: California... | reverse complement strand
TCGGCCTCAAGGTGATGAACCAGGTGAACCTTGCTGCCCATCCTCAGACAGGTGGAACGCCACCGCCTCAATGGAAGCCTTCAAGCGCCGTCCGTATGAGAACGCGGGAAACTGGCGGATTTTGCCGGTTGGGTTGAGTTCCCCACCGGCTGCGCCGACCCGCAGCGGATGAAACTGTAGTTTCCCTTCAGTTATCACCGGCTTTGCCGACCCGCAGCGGATGAAAAATGTGGCCGCACCGGGCCCCCCTCCTAACCTCCCCCCACTTCGCGGGGGGAGGAATTAAAGCCCTCCCCCGCGTCCGTGGGGGAGGGTTGGGTGGGGGCCCGGCGTAGGGGCGCAGTCGGCGACCTCATCCCGGCCGGTCTATTTTTCTTCTTAGCACAATGAACACCGCGCGAACGGCCCCTTCATGGCGGAGCCGTCGGCGGGTGTTCCGAATCAATCGGTAATGGTCTGCCAGAAGAAGAAGGCGGCGACCAGAACCAGCAGGGCGATGTCCATCGCGAAGCTCCCGGATATGTGGAGGGACGTGATTGGACGCCTCTATACGCCAGATTTCGCGGCAGCGGGAGCGCGCAGTTCAGCACCGCTCCATTTTTCCGCCGACCCAGGTGGCCCGCGGCGTCAGATCCCCGTCGAGGTGCACGAGGTCGGCCGCCATGCCGGGCGCAATGCGGCCGCGCCGATCATCCACGCCCAGGAATTCCGCTGGGTAGGTGGAGGCCATGCGCAACGCCTCTTCCAACGGAATGCCGATCCGCCGCACGCAGTTGCGCACCGCCGTCGCCATGTCGAGCGCCGAGCCGGCCAGCCGTCCGTCGGCGCTGACGCACCGGCCGTCGCGCACCGTCACCGTCTGTCCGTAGAGCTGGAAGTCGCCGGCCATGATGTCACTGGGGGGCACCCCCACCGGCGGCATGGCGTCGGTGACCAGAAACAGCTTGCCCCGCGGTTTCGCCTTCCAGGCCAGGCGCACGGCGGCGTCGTGCACGTGGTGGCCGTCCACCACGATGCCGCACCAGACCGAATCCTCGGCCAGGGCCGCCCCCACCGCGCCAGGCTCGCGGTGGCCCAGCGGGCTCATGGCGTTGTAGAGGTGGGTGAAGCCGCTCACCCCCGCAGCGATGCCGGCCTGCGCCTGCTCCCACGTCGCTGCGGTGTGCCCTGCCGAGACGCGGACGCCACGTGCCGCCAAGGTGCGGATCGTCTCGGCCGGCACGGTCTCCGGGGCCAGGGTGACCAGCGTGCGTCCGGGGCCGAGCCGCGTCATCAGGTAAAGATCCTCATCATTGGGCGGTCCGATGAAGCGGGCGTCGTGCACGCCCCGGCGCTCCCGATCGATGTGCGGCCCTTCCAGATGGAGCCCCAGCACGCCCGGCTCGCCGTCGGCCAGCGCCGCGGCGACCGCATCCACCGCGCGGCGGCGCATGTCGCGCGAATCGGTGATGAAGGTCGGCAGCAGTGCGGTGGTGCCGAATCGCCGGTGTGCGGCGACGATGCGGCGGATGGCGTCGCGGTCCGGCCGGTCGTTGAACAGCACGCCGCCGCCGCCGTTGACCTGTGCGTCGATGAAGCCCGGCGCCAGCACGCCGCCGCCCAGGTCGTGCACCGCCGCACCCGTGGGCACCTCCGCACGGGGCACCGTGCCGGCCACCGAGTCGCCGTCGATCAGCACCGCCGAATCGGAAAGGACGGCATCGCCGGTGTGGATGGTAATGTTGACGAGGGCGTCCACGGGTCTGCATCTCCCGCACGGGGCATGGGTTGTCGCCCCAGCTAACCTCCGCCATCGGCCGTCTGCAAGGGTTTGGCCGTACCAAGATCGAAAGACGGTAACCTTGGGTTTTTGGCGCGGTCGAAATATCCCATTCGTCAGGGATTGCCCAGAGGCCGGGTTTCTGGCAGAAAAAAGGCCGCTGAGTTCAGCGGCCTGAGTTTAGGGAGGAAACGCCCACGAAGGGCGAAGCAGCAATCGCTTGCTGCACTGCAATAAATAGCAGGAAACTACGGTGTGGCAACACCGAAGCACGGCCCCGGTTGCGGGGCCGTCGCGTTTTGGGGGTGATGTGGCGGACATGCCACAGTGGCCACGCGCACCGGACACGCTGCAACAAGGGTCGGCGGGGCCTGTTCCCCAGGAGGGAGCTGCATCAGGGAGACCCCGCATGGCCGATGCGATGCCGATCCACCCGCATCCACCGCCGTCCGCCGACCGGCAGTTCGCCGCGTTCCTGACGGCGCTGTCCGGCCGAACGCCGGCGCTGTTCCTCGACTACGACGGCACGCTGACGCCCATCGTCGACCGGCCGGAACGGGCGCTGCTGGCCGACGCTACGCGGTCGGCCATCGCGAACCTCGCAACGGTATGCCCGGTGGCGGTGGTGAGCGGGCGCGACCTCGACGACGTCCGCCGCATGGTCGGGCTGGACACGCTCGTCTACGCGGGCAGCCACGGCTTCGACATCCTTGGGCCGCAAATGCGCACGCAGATCGGCCTGGAATACGTGCCGGCGCTGGAACGCGCCGCCGCGGCCCTGAGGGAAAGGCTGGCCCGCGTGGAGGGCGTGCTCGTCGAGCGCAAGCGCTTCGCCGTCGCCGTGCACACGCGGCTCGCAGCGCCCGAAGCCAAGCCCGCGGTGGCCGACGCGGTGCGCGCCGTGGCAGCCGGAGAGACCGAACTGCGCGTCACCGGCGGCAAGGAGATCCTGGAACTGCGCCCGAACCTGCCGTGGGACAAGGGACGGGCGGTGCTGGCCCTGCTGGATGCGCTGGGGCTGTCCGACGCGGGCACGGTGCCGGTCTACATCGGCGACGACGAGACCGACGAGGACGCCTTCCGCGCGTTGCGCGGCCGCGGCATCGGCATCCGCGTCATGGACTACCCGGCCGACACCGCCGCGGACTGGAGCCTGTCCGATCCCGACGAGGTGCGGCTGTTCCTGGAACGGCTGGCGGCGGAAATGTCATCATAACGCGCCGACGGGTGAAGGTGTATCGGGCTTCGCTGCCGCTCAGAAGAACAGAGGCACTGGCTTGGCTGAGGCCCCCAGGCGTCCCGTCGCTGGGCCACCACCCTGACCCTCCCCCACTGACGCGGGGGAGGGGATGGCGGCGGAGTTCCCTCCCCCGTCGAAGATGGGGGAGGGGTAGGGTGGGGGCCCAGCACGAGCACGCTTTTCAGCCGCGGCGGGGCGGCAAAATGAGAAAAGCGCTAAACCGCCAGATAGGCGCGCCGCGCCGCCTCGTCGGCCAGCAGGTCGTGCATGGCGCCCTCCCAGCGGATGCGGCCCTTCTCGATGACCAAGGCGCGGTCGGCCACGGCGGCGGCGAAGCCCAGGTTCTGTTCGGACAGCAGGACCGACAGGCCCTCCGCCTTCAGCGTGCGCACCGCCTCGGCCATCTGCTGGACGATGCGCGGGGCCAAGCCCTCCGACGGCTCGTCCAGCAGCAGCAGCGACGGGTTTCCCATCAGGGTGCGGGCGAGCGTCAGCATCTGCTGCTCGCCGCCGCTCATGCGGGCGCCGCGCCGCTCCTTCATCTCGGCCAGGTTGGGGAAGAGGGCGTAGAGGCGCTCCGGCGTCCAGGTGGGCGCGCCGTATCGGGGAGGCTGCCGGCCCACCTCCAGGTTTTCGCGCACGGTCAGCTCGGCGAAGACCCGGCGGTCCTCCGGCACGTAGCCCATGCCGAGTCGCGCGATGCGGTGCGGGGGCAAGGACGTGACGTCCTGGTCATCGAACGCCACGCGGCCCCGGCGCTCGGGCAGCAGGCCCATGACCGCCTTCAAGGTGGTGGACTTGCCGGCCCCGTTGCGGCCCATCAGCGCCACCACCTCGCCCCGGCCGACATGGAGGTCGACGCCCTGAAGGATGTGCGCGCGCCCATACCAGGCGTGCAAACCCACGACGCTCAGCAGAGTCATGCGGCGCCCCCGAGGTATACGGACTGCACCCGCGGGTCGGCGCGCACGGAGTCGGGCGGCCCCTCCGCGATGAGTTGGCCGCGGTCGAGCACGATCACCCGGTCGGCGTGGCCGAACACCACGTCCATGTCGTGCTCGGTGAACAGCACCGCCAGGCCCTGCTCGTGCGCCAGCGAATCGGTCAGATCCATCAGCTCCTGCCGCTCGGCCGGGGCCATGCCGGCGGTCGGCTCGTCCATGAGCAGCAGCTTGGGCCCGCTGGCGATCGCCATGGCGAGTTCGACGCGCTTGAGGTCGCCATAGGCCAGCACGCCGCACGGCCGGTCGGCCTGCGCGCCCATGCCGACACGCTCCAGGATGGCCTGCGCCTCGTCGCGGTACAGCCGCGCCGCCTGCCGCCACAGGCCGAGCAGCCGATGGTGCTTGGACAGCAGCACCATCTGCACGTTCTCGCGTACGGTCATGGAGGCGAAGGTGGCGGTGATCTGGAAGGTGCGCCCGACGCCCATGCGCCAGATGCGGGACGGCGCCTTGCCCACCAGCTCGGTCCCGTCCAGGCGGATGCTGCCGCCGTCCGGACGGAGCTGACCGTTCAGCAGGTTGAAGCAGGTCGTCTTGCCGGCCCCGTTCGGGCCGATCAGCGCCAGCAGCTCGCCCGCCTCCAGCCGGAACGACACGCCGCGCACCGCGTGCACGCCGCCGAAGGAGCGGGCGAGGTTCTCGACGGCGAGGCGGCTCATGCCTCCACCTCCGCGCTCCGGTGCTGCCACAAGCGACGGGCAAAGCCGGCGATGCCCTGCGGGAAGGCCAGCACCAGCGCCACGATAATCAGGCCGAGGATGACCCGCCAGTACTCGGTGGTGCGCATCACCTCGGTCTGCAGGATGCGGAAGACGGCGGCACCCACCACCGGCCCGACGACGGTCTGGATGCCGCCCATCAGCACCATGACCAGCGCGTCCACGGACTGCGGTACGGACAGGAGGGTGGGGAAGACGCTGCCCTTGGCGAAGGCGTACAGCCCGCCGGCCAGCCCGGCCGCGGTGCCGGCCAGGCCGAAGCCCAGCCACTGGTGGCGGCGCACATCGATGCCGATGGCCTCGGCGCGCAGCGGCGAATCGCGTCCGGCGCGCAGCGTGTAGCCGAAGGGCGCGAAGGCGGCGCGGCGGAGCCCCCACAGCGCCGCGGCGACCAGCGCCAGCGTCAGTTCGTAGAACACGGCCTTGGACGCGGCCCAGGCCGGCGGCCAGACGCCGAGGATGCCGTTGTCGCCGCCGGTGAAGCTGTACCACTGGAAGGTCACCGACCAGGCGATCTGGGCGAAGGCCAGCGTCAGCATGGCGAAGTACAGACCCGACCGGCGCACGCAGAACCAGCCGGCGACCAGCGCGCCCAGGCCCGCCAGCACCGGCGCGCCGAGCAGCGCCAGCGGCATGGGGGCCGCCAGATGCTTGACCAGCAGCGCCGCCCCATAGGCACCCAGGCCGAAATACGCCGCATGCCCGAAAGACACGAGGCCTCCGAAGCCTACCAGCAGGTGCAGGCTGGCCGCCACCAGCGCCAGGATGACCACCTCGGTCAGCACGATCAGCGCGTACTCTCCGGCGACCAGCGGCACGGCGGCCAGGGCCGCGGCCACCGCCAGCGCAGCCAGCGCCGCGCCGCGTCCGCCGGGGGCGAAGGGCCGCCAGGCCACGGCGGCGCCGGGCGGCGCCTCTTCCGGCTTGCCGAGCAGGCCGTAGGGGCGCACCACCAGCACCAGCGCCATGAACAGGAACACCAGCACCAGCGTGATCTGCGGGAACACCAGGATACCGAAGGCCTGCAACTCGCCGATCAGCAGGGATGCCACGAAGGCGCCGGGCAGGCTGCCCATGCCGCCGACCACCACCACCACGAAGGCCTCGACCACGATGGACATGTCCATGTGCAGGTTCACCGCCTCGCGCGGCACCTGCAACGCGCCGCCCAGTCCGGCCAAGGCCGATCCCAGGAACAGCACGCCGGTGAACAGCTTGGCCTGGTCCACGCCCAGCGCCGCGGTCATCTCGCGGTCCTGCGTGGCGGCGCGCACCAGCGTGCCCCAGCGCGTGCGGGTGAACAGCAGCCACAGCAGGCCCAGCACGACGGGGCCCAAGGCGATGAGCAGGAGGTCGTACACGGGGAAGGGCCGCCCCAGCACCTCCACCGTGCCTCTGAGCAGCGGCGCCCGGCGGCCCAGCAGGTCCTCCGGCCCCCAGATGCCGAAGGCGGCGTCCTGCACCAGCAGCACCACGCCGAAGGTGGCCAGCAACTGGAACAGCTCCGGCGAGCGGTAGAGCCGGCGCAGCAGCAGCACTTCCATGAGCGCCCCCAGAACGCCCACCAGCAGCGCCGCCAGCAGCACGCCGCCCCAGAAGCCGTACGCGGTGGATCCCCAGCGCTCGACGAAGGTCCAGGCGAGGTAGGCTCCCAGCATGTAGAAGGAGCCGTGCGCGAAGTTCACGATGCGGGTGACGCCGAAGATGATCGACAGTCCCGACGACACCAGGAACAGCGTTGCCGCCTGCGCCAAGCCGCTCAAGAACTGGACGAGGTAGAAGTCCATGGGTTCCATCTCGACCCTCCCCCAGCCCTGCTGGGGGAGGGAGGGGCCCATGCGAAGCATGGGAGGGTGGGGGCTAGGTCTATCCGAGGATCCGGAATTCGCCGGGCTCGGTTAAACACGAAGCAACGAAGATATCCAAGAGTCACAAAGTTACTTCGACCAGCTCCGGCTCTTTTCCGACGTTCGAGCACGTGAACACCCAAGTCTTTGCGAATCTTCTAGATCTTCGTTGCTTCGTGTTCAGGTGCGGTTATCAGGGGCAGGGTCATCCCGAGAAACCTTGCCCCCTCCTAACCTCCCCAGCGAGGCTGGGGGAGGGATTGGGGTGCTTACTCCGCCGGGCGCAGCTTGCGCACCACGTCGTCGGGGGGCAGGTAGTTGGCGCCGTCGGCGTAGCGCCAGTCCACCATGGTGGGCTTGCCGTCCTTCACGTCGGTCTTGCCGACGAAGGCGCCCATGGTCGACTGGTGGTCGATGGCGCGGAACGTTACCGGCCCGAACGGGCTGTCGCTCTTCAGCCCGGCCAGCGCTGCCAGCACCGCCTCGCGGTCGGTGGAGCCGGCCTTCTCGATGGCCGCCGCGATCGCCTTGAAGGTGGCGTAGCCGACCACCGAGCCCATGCGCGGCGGCTCTTTGAAGCGTTTGCGGTAGGCCTCGACGAAGGCGGTGTTCTCCGGCGTCTCCACCTGGTCCCAGGGGTAGCCGGTGACGATCCAGCCCTTGGGCGCCTCGTCCTTCATGGGCTCGAGGTATTCCGGCTCGCCGCTCAGCAGGCTGACCACGCTGCGCTTTGCGAACAGGCCGCGGTTGTCGCCCTCGCGCACGAACTTGGCCAGATCCGCCCCGAAGGTGACGTTGAAGATCGCCTCGGGGTTGGCGGCGGCCAGCGCCTGCACCGTCGGACCGGCCTCCAGCTTGCCCTGGGCCGGCCACTGCTCGGCGACGAACTCGACGTCCGGGCGCTTTTCCTTGAGGAGCTGCTTGAACCACTGCACCGCCGACTGGCCGTACTCGTAGTTGGGCGCCACCGTGGCCCAGCGCTTGGCGGGAAGCTTGGCGGCCTCCTCCACCAGCATGGCGGCCTGCATGTAGGTGCTGGGGCGCAGGCGCCAGGTGTAGCGGTTGCCCTTCTGCCAGGTGATGGCGTCGGTCAGCGGCTCGGACGCCACGAACGGCACCTTCTCGCGCGCCGCGAAGTCGGCCACCGCGAGGCCCACGTTGGAGAAATAGGTGCCGGACAGCAGCTCGACCTTCTCGTTGGCGACCAGTTCGCCGACGATGCGCACGGCGTCGTCCGGCTTGCCGGCATCGTCGCGCGAGACGACCTCCAGCTTGCGGCCGCCGAGCAGGCCGCCCTTGGCGTTGACCTCCTCGACGGCGAGTTGCCACCCCTGGCGGTAGGGGAGCGTGAAGGCCGGCAGGCCGGTGTAGCTGTTGACCTCACCGATTTTGATCGGCGGCTGGCTCTGGGCGACCGCGGGGATGGGGGACGCAAGCCAGACGGCGACGGCAGCGCTGCCGAGCAGGCGCAGTGTATGACGGCGGTTCATGGTGTCCTGCTTCGTGCGTGAAGGACAATCGGGCCGCAAGGCCCCCGCGTTCATACCAAACCGCCGCGAAATGTCACGGTTCCGCTTCGTCCTTATGATAATCGGATTACATCAGCCGTCCAAGAAGGCTGAGGAACGTCGCCTGCTCCTCCGGGGTCAGCGGCGCCAGCGTGCGGGCGTGCGCCTCCAGAGCCTTGGGCAGCAGCGACGATACCAGGGTCTGGCCGGCCCGGGTCAGACGCACGCTGGAGCAGCGGCGGTCCTTCGGATCGGGCTCGCGCTCGACCAGCTTGCGGTCGACGAGGCGGAGGACCACACCCTGGGTCGTCGCCGGATCCATGCAGGTCAAGCGGCCGAGCTGGTTCTGCGACAAGGTGCCTTCCGTGCTCAGGGTCGCCAAGGCCGCCCATTGCGTCGGCGTCAGTTGGGTGTCGCCCACGCTTTCCAGGAAGAGGGCGCTGGCGCGCTGGTGGGCGCGGCGGAGGCGATGGTTGATCTGTTCGGTCAGTGCATAGTCGCTCGAGGCCGACTGGCTTTGCAGCGGCGTCTCCGCCTCGACCGGAACTCTCAGTGCCGTCGAACGCATCTCGTTTCCCCCGTCAATCCGGACCGGATGTGCCGAACTACAACCTACGTTGTATGAGTATGCCGGAAGTGTAGGAGGGTGTGTTTCGCTCTTCAACGAATTCCAGTGCGTCATGTCGGCACAGTTGAAACAAACCCGGCGCAAAGTCGTCGCGATATTTGCATATCGAGGTATGTGGCAGCCGGCATTCCTGTCCGCCGCGCGGTCAGGGCTTCTGCTTGGGCGGGTAGGTGTTGGGTGGTGGCGTGTGTTCGGCTGGCGACGACGGCAATTCGCCCTCGGGTTCCGGCACCCCACCGGGCGTGTAGGGCGGCGAGGTCTGGTCAGCGGGGCGCTTGGGTGATTTCGGCAGCTTGGGAGGGGTATTGGGATCCTTGGCCATCGCGGGTCTCCTCCTGGGATTCCCGACCTGAAACAGTTTGTCGGACGCTCCCGGCAACCCTTCTTCCGGCGTACCAAAAGCGACGATTCCCTTGAGTCCTGGCGAAGCCCCCGGCGGCCGGCTGTGCGTCGAAGCAGTGGGCGTATGACATTTGTCTTGGTCTTGGATGAAACGAGCGCTGCTTCTGCGCGTATCGCGCAAGTCTTGTTGCCCGGATAGCACAGTGGCGCGCAAAAACCGGGGCACTACGGCTTCACTGTTGCCTTGGGAGCACGGTATGAGTTGACTTTGCATCGACTGTCCGCGGCTTTTCCAGTCGGCGGGCGCAACAGATAACGGCCAACGAGCCCCCAAGCGCGGTGTCCAAAATGAAGAAAACGTCCCTGTCGATTCTTGCCCTTGCGTCGGTGGCCACCGCCCTGACCAGCCTGCCGGCCTCGGCGCAGGAGCTGGAGCGTGGCGAAACCATTCTGCAGCGCCGCCGTCCGGAAGTGGAGCAGCTCGGCGTGCGCGCCGGGGCGTTCCTCATCCTGCCGCGCGTCGAGGCGGGCGTCGCGTACGACAGCAACGTCTTCCTGACCGAGAACAACACGGAGGGCGACTGGCTGTACGTCATCCGGCCCAGCCTGGATGTCCGCTCGGACTTTGCGAACCACGCGCTGAACTTTGGGGTGTCGGGCGACTTCGGCCGGTACAGCGACTTCTCCAACGAGAACTTCAGCGACTACCGGGTGGACCTCGGCGGGCGTTATGACATCGCGCGCGAGACGGCGGTCAGCGGCAGCCTGTTCCACCGCCGCCTCCACGAGGGTCGTTCGGATCCGGATTCCACCGAAAGCGGCTTCGTGGACCCCTTCCAGACCGGCAACTTCGCCGAGCCCGTCGTTTATTACGCCTCCGGCGGCGAGGCCGCGCTCACTCAGGACTTCAACCGTATCCGCGTCCGCCTGAGCGCCCTGGCCACCAACTACGACTACAAAAGCGTGGAGCTCTTCGGCGGCGGCGAGGAATCGCTGGACGACCGCGACCGCTGGGAGTACGGCACGGCGCTGCGCGTCGGCTACGATCTCGGCACCGGCTACCAGCCGTTCGTGCAGGCCGCCTACACCCGCACCGACTACAGGCGTGCCGCCGACGACCGGGGGCGCGACCGTGATTCGAACGGCTACGAGTTCGACGTCGGTACGACGTTCGAGCTGACCGGTCTGTTGACCGGTGAGATCTTCGCCGGCTACCTGACCAAGCGGTACGGGGACCCCCGGATCGAGGACTTCAGCGGCCTGTCCGTGGGCGGCCAGCTCAACTGGGCAGTCACCCAGCTCACCACCATCAGCGGCCGCATCAGCCGGCAGATCCGCGAGACGGACGTCACCCTGAACGACGTCGAGGCGTCGAACTACACCCGCACCATCGTCGCTGCCGGCGTTGACCACGAGTTGCTGCGCAACCTGCTGCTCAACGGCCGCCTGCAGTGGCGTCAGGACAACTTCACCGGTATCGACCGCACCGACAACGTCTACACTGCCAGCGCCGGTGCCACCTACCTGATCAACCGGTACCTCTACCTGACCGGCGGCTACACCTACGAGACCCGCAAGTCGAACGTTTCCGGCTTCGACTACAAGGACAACCTGGTGTTCCTGCGCGTCGGCGCGCAGATGTGAGGCACCGGACCCCTCTCGTTCGAGGTTCAACGCCCGCCGCAAGGCGGGCGTTCCTTTTGGGGCAGGTATAGGCCCGCTGTGACGTTTGCGCGGGGCGGGCCTCGCCCGAGTGCGTTAATCCGACTCCACTTTTTCCCAAGCCGCAGCGACTTGCTAGGCTCGATATTGAGACCACCGGGAAGCCATCTGTCCGTCCCCGCGGACGCGCCCGCCGGTCCGGAGTTCACGAGCCAGGGAAGGTTTTGGGATGAATCGACGTATGTTGTTCCGAGCGCTCGGGTTCACCGCTGTCGGCGCCGGTCTCGCGGTCGCCGGCTGCGCCAGCCAGGATGCCCCGCCCGAGCCAGCGGGAATGGCGCCGCAGGTGAGCGAGTATCGTCTCGGTCCGGGCGACGCGCTGCGAGTCATCGTGTTCGGCGAAGAACAGTTGTCCGGCGAGTTCCGCCTCGATGCAGCGGGCCGCGTGGCGTTGCCGCTGATCGGCGAGGTGCAGGCCAAGGACAGGACCACCCGCGACCTGGAGAAGGACATCGCCAGGCGCCTGGAGGCGGGCTATATCAGGGAGGCCAAGGTCAGCGTCGAGGTGCTGAACTTCCGGCCTTTCTTCATCCTGGGCGAGGTGCGCAACCCCGGCCAGTACGCCTACGTCAACGGCATGACCGCGCTGTCCGCGGTCGCCATGGCCGGCGGCTACACCTACCGCGCCAAGGAGGACTACGTCCTCATCTCGCGCGGCGCCGATCCGAAGAAGCAGGTCTACAGGGCGCCGATCACCACGCCGGTGATGCCCGACGACGTCGTCCGCATCCCCGAGCGCTACTTCTAAAGCGGTTTTTCCATTGCTGCCTAAAGCCCTTCTCCCCTTGGGGAGAGGGGCTCCAGGACAGGACGGGCTCAACCGGCCACCATCATCACCACGAGCACCACCAGGACCACCACGATCATCGACGCGACGGCGACGCCCAGGCCCTTGCCCGCGCCGATCTCGCTGCCCCTCTGGTGGCCCTCGGGATAGCGCGCGCCGGTGTGCGGTGCGCCGGGCGGGGCCGTCTCGGCGTCGCGCATGCCGGCGGCTTCCGCGTCGGTTCCCAGCGGAGCCGCGGCGGGATCGGGGAAGGGGATCTTGTCTCCGGTGCGTCCCGAATCGATGTCGTAGCGCAGCCTTTGCGCCGCCATGTCGGGCGGCGGGGTGGCGCCTTCGTCGGCGCGCGGCTTGTACTCGGCCATGACCATCTCCGGTTCCGGGACCTTTGTCCGTCTCAACCGGCTCCGTTCACGGCGGGTTCCCCGTGGGAAAATCAGGTGTAGGCGAAGATCAGGAGCGAGACCACCGCGACCACCGCGGCCGCCACCATGGCGAGCCCAGGCGTCCGCAGCGCCCCCTGCCGGTGCAGCGCCACGGCGGTGCCCAGGATGGCGGCGCCCAGGAAGAGGAGGATGAATTCGCGGTCCGTCATGATCTTGAAACGGAGAGTAGATGCCTCCGGTGACGTTGAGCAAGCCCTCCCTGCTTCGCGTCCTCACGATTTGACGAGCTGCCCTTCCACGGCGGTGGGGATGGACACGCGGCGGACGGTTGGCGCCGCTGTGGGGCGAGCGGGCGGCGGAGGGTCGCCGCGCAGCACCACGTAGATCGCCGGGATCACCAGCACCGTCAGCAGGGTCGAGCTGAGCAGCCCGAACAGCATGGAGATGGCGAGGCCCTGGAAGATCGGGTCGGTCAGGATGAAGGCCGCGCCGATCATCGCCGCCACGGCGGTCAGCAGGATCGGCTTGAAGCGGATGGCCCCGGCCTCCAGCAC
>Ga0196970_1001844_pt1 | contig 12513 bp, 12 predicted proteins | sample S1v_513CmetaG_FD_148672 | JGI IMG/M metagenome (GOLD analysis project Ga0196970, IMG submission 148672) | Soil microbial communities from Anza Borrego desert, Southern California, United States - S1+v_5-13C | ecosystem: Environmental > Terrestrial > Soil > Desert | place: USA: California... | reverse complement strand
CCCGGGACGACGCCGTGCTGGCCGACGACGCAGACGTCCACCGGATCGCCGTCACCCGACAGGGTGTGCGGGATGAAGCCGTAGTTGCAGGGATAGAACATCGCGGTGTGCAGGAAACGGTCGACGAACACCGCGCCCGATTCCTTGTCGACTTCGTACTTCACCGGCTGGCCGCCGATCGGAATCTCGATGACGACGTTCACGTCCCAGGGGGCATTCTTACCCGCGGCGAGCTTGCTCAGATCCATGTATCGCGTTCCTTCGACTGGCGTATTCAGGGCACGTTCTTGTTTCGGCGCCGATGCCCGGTCCGGCGCCACGCGGGGCCGGAGTTTAGGCGGAACGCCGATCAAGGCCAAGGAACTTGCGTGGGCTCTTGCGCAGGTGCGGCAAAGGGGCAACCCTGCCGGGCATGGCCCGCCCGATCATCCTGCTCCTCATCCTTCTGGCTTTGCCGGCGCTCCGTCCGGCATGCGCGGTAGCCTCCGAACACGGCACGCCGACGCACGGCATAGCCATGCACGGCGATCTGGCATTGCCGCCGGATTTCACCGCCTTCCCCTACGTCGACCCGGCCGCGTCGAAGGGCGGAACCATCCGGCAGGCGGTGACCGGCAGCTTCGACAGCCTCCACCCGCACATCGTCAAGGGCATCCCCGCGCTGGGCCTGGGCTATGTGTTCGAGACGCTGCTGACGAGGTCGTGGGACGAGCCCTTCTCGCTCTACGGCCTGCTGGCCGACCGGGTGGAGGTGGCCGGCGACCGCTCCGCCGTCACCTTCCGCATCGATCCCAAGGCACGCTGGCACGACGGGACGCCGGTGACCGCCGCCGACGTGCTGTTCTCCCTGGAGATGCAGCGGCGGCACGGCACGCCCAACCGCCGCCTGTTCTACGCCAAGGTCGCGGTGGCCGAGACACCGGATCCGCAGACCGTCCGCTTCGCCTTCGCCTCCAACCCGGACGGAACCATCGACCGCGAGATGCCGCTGCTGATGGGGCTGATGCCGATCCATTCCAAGGCCTTCTGGACCGGCCGCGACTTCAACCGTACGACGCTGGAGCCGATCCTGGGCAGCGGTCCCTACCGCATCGCCGCCGTCGATCCGGGAAGGCGCATCGTCTACGAGCGGGTGCGCGACTATTGGGGCCGCGACCTGCCCACCCGTGTCGGGCAGTTCAACGCCGACCGGCTGGAATTCGACTATTACCGCGACGACTCCGTGGCGCTGGAGGCGTTCAAGGCCGGGCAGGGAGACGTTCGGTACGAGAGCGACCCGGCCAAATGGGCCACCGGCTACGACGGCCCGGCCCTGCGCGACGGCCGTATCGTGCGGGAGGAACTGCCGAACCGGCGGCCGGAGCCGGCGCGCGGCCTGATCTTCAACACCCGCCGGCCGATCTTCGCCGATGTGCGGGTGCGCCGGGCGCTGGGGATGGCGACCGACTTCGACTGGATCGGCCGCAACCTGTTCCACGGGCTGCTGACCCGCACCGCCAGCTATTACCCCAACTCCGAACTTGCCGCCCGCGGCCTGCCGGAGGGGGAGGAGTTGCGGGCGCTGGAGCCTTTCCGCGACCGGTTGCCGCCGGACCTGTTCTCACACCCTTTCGCCCTGACGGATGGCGGGACCGGCAGCGGCCCGGCGGGCCTGCGCGCCAGCCGGCGCGAGGCGTTGCGGCTGCTGGAGCAGGCCGGCTGGCGGGTGCGCGACGGCCGGCTGACCGATGCGACCGGGAATCGTTTCGTCTTCGAAATCCTACTTGCCGATCCGTCGGAGGAGCGGGTGGCGCTGGAATTCGCCCGCTCGCTGGAGCCGCTGGGGATCGAAGCACGCATCCGCACGGTGGACAGCGCCCAGTTCCAGGGGCGGCTGGACCGTTTCGATTTCGATATGACTCTGCGCTGGTGGGCCTCCAGCCTGTCTCCCGGAAACGAGCAGCTCTATTACTACGGGTCCGACGCGGCCGGGCAGGAGGGTAGCCGCAACCTTGCCGGTATCCGCGACCCGGTGGTCGACGAACTCGCCCGCTCCATCGCCGCGGCCACCACGCGTGCGGAGTTGGTCGGGCGGGTGCGGGCGCTGGACCGGGTGCTGCTGTGGGGACACTACATGGTCCCACTTTTCCACAGCCCGGTGGACCGGATCGCCCGCTGGGCGACCTTGCGGCGTCCAGCCCTCACACCGCTGTATGGACCGATGGTGGAAAGCTGGTGGGTGGCGCCCTAAGCCCTCACCAAACGCGTGGGTTTCCGTTGATGATTTGTTGTGCAACCCCTGACAGGCGGACGATCAGGACGGCCCCTGACTGACGCCCGGCGAACGATCGTTGCTAACATTGCCCCTAAATCTATGTATCGCGCCACGCGGGGGACATCGGATGAATATCCGCGCGAAAGTTTTGTGCGCAAATGTTCTGATCGCCGCCTTTCCGATCTGCATGGCCGTCGTCCTTGCGTGGAACGCCGTGGCCGATCTCCGGCAGCGCCACCGGACGGAAGACTCGCTTTCGGCATTCCAGGCGACGCTGCAGGTCGGCCCCCTGCTGGCGAGCGAACGCGGGCGCTGGGCGGTTGCCTTCGACAGCGACAAGCCGCTGGACACCGCCGCGGCCCAGCCGCTGGAGGCCGCCATCGCCGCCAGCGATGCGGCTCTGACCAGGGCCCGCGAGCAGATCGAGGCCGCCGGCCTGGTCCCCACCCCGATCGTCACCGCCGCCAACCAGCTGAAGGCGGCGCGGACGGCTGCCCGGCAGGCGGCGGAGCAGGCCAAGGCGGCCCGGCCGGCGACCATCGCCGCGGCCACCGTCGATGCCATCGCCGCGGCAAACCAGAATGTCGGCAAGGCCATCGACGACACCTACCGCTCCACCATCGTCAACGGTCCCGACCTGTTCGGTCACGTCAATCTGGCGCGTCTGGCCCAGGACATGCGCGATGTCGGCGGCACCCGCTCCGCGTCCGTCGGGCTGTTCGTCGGCGGCATGGCCTTCGGGCCGGAGCGGCTGCAGGCGGCGACCGAGATGACCGGCAGGATCGGCGGGCTCTGGCAGATGATGCAGCAGGCGGTGCTCAATCTCGGCAACCCGCCGGAGTTGACCAGGGCGCTGGAGCATGTGCGCACCACCATGATGACGGAGGGCGAAAAGCGCTTCCAGAGCGTCATCGACGCCGCCCGCAAGGGCGCACCGCCGCCGGTGACGCTGCCCGACTGGCGTCCCTGGGTGACGCCGATGCTGAACAACATTCTGACGATGCGCGACGCCGCCCTTTCGGTGGCGCACGAGACGAACCGGGAAAGCGTGGCCCAGGCCTGGACCCAGCTGGTCCTTGCCGGGCTGGTCCTGGCGGCGGTCTGCATCACCTTCGGCATCGTCCTGATCGTGCTGTCGGCCCAGGTCACGCGGCGTCTGGGGTCGCTCACCTCCACCGTCGTCCGGCTGGCCGACGGCGACCTCGGCGTCGACATCGCCTATTCCAAGCTGCCGGACGAGATCGGCGCGATGGCGCGGGCGATCCAGGTGCTGAAGGAAAGCGCCATCGAACGCGTGCGCCTGGAATCCGAACAGGAGGCCCAGCATGCCGCCCGCGAGAAGCGCGCCGCCGCCGTCGAACGGATGGTCCAGGGCTTCGACCGCGCGGTGTCGGCCATCCTGACCAGCGTGTCCGGCGCTTCCACTCAGTTGAGCGAGACCGCCGAATCCATGGCGGCGCTGGCGGAGGAGACCAGCCGTCAGGCTTCCGCCTCCACCTCCGCGGCGGAGCAGACGTCGGTGAACGTGCAGACCGTGGCCTCGGCGACGGAGGAGATGACCGCCTCGATCCGCGAGATCGGCGAACAGGTCTCCCGGTCCAACGGCGTCGCCGCCCAGGCGGTGCGCGAGGCGCAGGACACCACCGGCTCCGTCCGCAATCTGGCCGAAGAGGTCGCGCGCATCGGCGAGGTGGTCAAGCTGATCCAGGACATCGCCAGCCAGACCAACCTGCTGGCGTTGAACGCGACCATCGAGGCGGCGCGGGCGGGGGAGGCCGGCAAGGGCTTCGCCGTCGTCGCCAGCGAGGTGAAGCAATTGGCGAACCAGACCGCCAAGGCGACGGAGGACATCTCCGCCCAGATCAACAGCGTGCAGAGCGCCACGCGCGGCACGGTGAACGCCATCGAGGGGATCGGCGGCACCATCGGCACGATGAACGAGATCGCCGCCACCATCGCCGCCGCCATCGAGGAGCAGAGCGCCACCACGTCGGAGATTTCCCGCAACGTCCAGCAGGCGGCCCAGGGCACCGGCGAGGTCAGCGGCAACATCGCCCAGGTGCACGAGGCGGCGGCCCAGACCGGCCGGGCGGCGTCGCAGGTGCTGGACGCCTCCACCGGCCTGTCGCGCCAGGCGGATGACCTGCGCCGCGAGGTGGAGACCTTCCTGGCCGGCATCCGCGCGGCCTGACCGTCATCGGCCTTTCTCTCAAGGCGGCGCTTCTCCCAAGGCGGGAGAAGCGCCGTTCTTCGGCTTGCGGACCTACCGGTCGTGCAGCGGCGCCATCTGGTCCAGGCGGTGGGCGAAGTCGATGTCGGCCGGGGTCACGGCGTCGGCGCTGCGGGTGTAGAGGATCACCTCCACCCGGCCGAGGTCGTTGAACCATTCGGGATGATGGCCGGTCTTCTCGGCCAGCAGGGCGACCTGGTTCATGAACCCCCAGGCGGCCGGAAAATCGGCGAAATGGTAGGTCTTGCGGATGGCGTCGCGTTCCAGCACCTCCGACCAGCCGTGCAGTTCCTTCAGTGCCGTCTGGCGATGCGCGCCGACCAAACGATCGGACATGATGACCTCCCTTTCTTCCGTCCCTCTTTTGCCGCCCGCAGCTTCTTGGCGAACGGGCGGCGGTCCGCTACCTTCTGCGGCATGATACGGAAACCTTCAGGTCCCCATACGGTTCCGCCCACGGTCGAAGACCTGGAGCGCATGGCCGAAGAAGCGCTTGAAACCATCCCTGCGGAGCTTCTGGCCCCGGTCGGGAACCTCGTCATCCATGTCGAGGATTTTCCCGATGAGGATACCGAGCGGGAGATGGAGCTGGAAAGCCCATTCGACCTGCTGGGGCTGTACCGGGGGGTGGATCTGACGCGGCAAAGCGTCGCCGACCTGCGCGGCGGGCCGGACATGATCTTCCTCTACCGCCGTCCGATCCTGGATTACTGGTGCGAGACGGGGGAGGAGTTGCCGGCCATCGTCCGCCATGTCCTGATCCACGAGATCGGCCACCATTTCGGCTTTTCCGACGACGACATGGAGCGGATCGAGACGATGGAGTAAGGGGGCGGAGTAGGGGGGGCGGAGTAGGGGCGTCCCGCCTCAGGCCTTCAGCGCCTCTGCCACCCGGCGGCGCAGCGCCGGCACCAACTCCTCCTCGAACCAGGGGTTCCGGTTCAGCCAGGCGGTGTTGCGCCAGCTCGGATGCGGCAGCGGGATGTAGGCCGGGCCGTAGTCGCGCCAGTTCGCCACCGTCTCCGTCATCGTCGCCTTGCGGCGGTCGCCCAGATAGCGCGCCTGGGCGTACTGTCCGATCAGCAGGGTCAGCCGCACGCCCGACAGCGCCTCCAGCACAGGTGGGTGCCACAGCGGGGCGCATTCGGGCCTCGGCGGGTAATCGCCGCCCTTCGGCATCGTTCCGGGATAGCACAGCCCCATCGGCACCACGGCGATGCGGGATTCGTCGTAGAAGGCGGTCCGGTCCATCGCCAGCCATTTGCGCAGCCGGTCGCCGGACGCGTCGTCCCAGGGGATGCCGCTGGCATGAACCCGCGCGCCGGGTGCCTGCCCGACGATCAGCAGGCGGGCGGTGGGGGTGCCGCGCAGAACCGGGCGGCAGCCATGCAGCAGGACGCCCGCACACAGCGTGCAGGCGCGCACCGTCGCGAACAGGCGGTCCAGGTCGGAACCGCCCTCAACCATGTCATCAGACAAGCGTCAGCAAATCCTGAACGAAGGCCGGCACCACCTGGGTCGCCGGACCGTTGATCGAGCTGTGGAAATAGGAAGCTCCTTCCGACGGTTCCAGGTTCAGCTCGACCGTATAGGCGCCGGCCGACCGCGCCTCCGCCACGAAGCCGGCGGCGGGGTAGACATGGCCGGACGTGCCGATCGACACGAACAGGTCGCATTCCTCCAGCGCTCGCTGGATGCGCTCCATCTGGTAGGGCATCTCGCCGAACCAAACCACGTCCGGCCGCATACCGCCCTTGCGCCCGCAGGTCAGGCAATGGTCGTGCACCGACAGGTCGCCCTGCACCTCGACCACCGTGCGGCAATGCAGGCAGAAGGCTTTCAGCAACTCGCCATGCATGTGAAGCGGCGCCTTCGATCCGCCGCGCTCGTGCAGGTCGTCGATGTTCTGGGTCACCAGCAGGACATCGCCCTTCCAGCGCCGCTCCAGCTCCGCCAGCGCCCGGTGCGCGGCGTTGGGCTGCACCGCCGGGTCGGCGAGGCCGCGGCGGCGGTCGTTGTAGAAGCGGTGGACGAGGTCCGGGTTGCGCGCGAAGCCCTGCGGCGTCGCCACATCCTCCAGATCGACCTGGCTCCAGATGCCGTCGGCGCAGCGGAAGGTGTCCAGCCCAGATTCCTTGGAAATCCCGGCCCCGGTCAGGATGACGATCGAGTCGGTCGGACGCAGGCGGTTGGTCAGCGCGGGTGAGGGCATGAGGCTCCCCTTAGCGGTTCGGAAACCGGTCATGTGGAAAACTGCTGCGGCGTACGCTCGTCGCGCCCGGAAGTAAAGCCGCTGAAAAGAAAGAAGGGGGATACCGCAGGTGGTCAAGGTCCTGTTCGTCTGCACGGGCAACATCTGCCGCTCGCCGACCGCCGAGGGGATGTTCCGCCATCTGGCCGAGAGCGCTGGGCTCGGGCCGCATGTGATCGCCGATTCCGCCGGCACCCACAGCTATCATGTCGGCGAGCCGCCCGACCCGCGCACGCGGCAGGCGGCGCTGGCCCGCGGCGTCGACCTGTCGGCCCTGCGCGCCCGCAAGGTGGTTGCGGCCGACTTCACCCGCTTCGACCATATCCTGGCGATGGACCACGGCCATCTGGCCCAGCTGAGCCGCATCGTTCCAGCCGGCGCCACGGCATCGCTCCGCCTGTTCCTGGACGACGCGCCGGGGTTTGAGGACCGCGAGGTTCCCGATCCCTATTACGGCGGTCCGGACGGGTTCGAAGAGGTTCTGGACCTGTGCGAGGCCGGATCGCGCGGTCTGCTGGACCGCCTGATGCGCGAAAGCAAGTTTCCGATTCGCGAACGCATCGGTTAACGTCTCGCTGTGCCCCGGCCGCTTGGTTTATGCTGCCGGGATTAGCCCTTTCGGAGCATCCGTCCGCCATGACCAGCGCAGCCACCGGCACCACCACGCCCGGCGGGATCCTCGACGGCATCGTCCTGTTCGAGGCCTTCTCGCCGGAGGAGCGCGCGGCCGTGGCCTCGCGCGGGCGGGTGTTCGATGCACCGGCCGGCACGGTGCTGATGCGCGAGGGCGACGGCGCCAGTTCGCTTTACGTGCTGTTGGACGGCACGGTGCGGGTGGTGCGCAACGACCAGTTCGGCGGTCAGGTGGAGGTCGGATTCCGCCGGGCCGGCGACTGTTTCGGCGAGATGGCGCTGATCGACGGCGGCGCCCGCTCCGCCTCGGTGATCGCCGCCACGCCGGTGACGGTGTTCGAGCTGGAGCGCGACCTGTTCCTGGCGCTGATCTCCCCCTCGCCCGATCTGCTGGCGAAGCTGCTGCGCGAACTCAGCCGGATGATCCGCGAGGTGTCGGAACGGGTGGTGCGCGAGGATCTGGAGCGCCGCACGCGCATCGCCGAATCGGCACTGGCCCGCCAGCGCGCCATCACCCAGGCGGTGACCGGGCTGGCGCACGAGTTGAACACGCCGCTCGGCGTCTGCGTCACCGCCGCCAGCCACCTGCAGGAGTTGGCCCGTCCCGGCAACGGCCCGCTCGCGACCGAGGAGTTGCGGGAACCGGCCGCCCTGCTCGACGCCAACCTCTCCCGCGCGGTGGACCTGGTGGAGGCGTTTTCCGCCATCGCCGCCTGCCAGAACGCCGAACCGCTGGAGGCGCTGGACCTGCGCCAGACGGCGGGCGATATCGCGGCGCTGTTCGCCGTCCAGCATCCGGACCTGCCGTTGGCCTTGCGGGTGATGCCGGGCGCCCCCTGTCCCTGGATCGGCTGCACCCAACCGCTGGAGCGGGTGCTGCACCACCTGTTCGCCAACGCCGCCGCCCATGGCTATTCCGGCGGTCCCGGCGCCGTCGAGGTGGCGGTGGAGTCGGCGACGCTGGATGCGGTACCGGCCTGGAACCTGATCGTCCGCGATCGCGGCGCCGGCATCGCGGCGGAGCATCTGCCGCTCCTGACCGATCCCTTCTTCACCACCGCCCGCGGCCGCGGCCACAAGGGGCTGGGGCTGGCAGTGGTCTTCAACACGGTGACCGGCCCGCTCGGCGGCAGGGTCGCCTTCGACAGCACGCCGGGGGCCGGCACCACGGTGACGATCACCCTGCCGCAGGAGCTGTAAGGGCGGAAAAGACCGTCGCCTCCTACCCGTGCAGGACGAGCCCCTTCACCGTCTTGTCCACCGCCTTCTTCGGCCCGCGCAGGGCCAGACCGACCAGATCGGGAGCAGCCGGGTCTTCGGCCCGGAAAGCGGCGCGGTTGGCGGCATCGTGCCCGGTGGCGAACATCGCGGCGACATAGGGCACCAGCGTCAGCCCCCGGTCCAGGGCGCTGTCGCGGACGGCCCTTAGCTGGTCGCCGTCGGCGGCGAAGATCATGATCGGTTGGCCGAGCATGCGGCCATAGCGGCGGTCGGCAGCGTCGACATAGGGCTCGCCCAGCGCTTCGGGGGCCGCGGCGGCGACGCCGGTGGCCAGGAAGGCGGCGACATTCAGCTTCTGCCACGCGGCCAAGTCGGCGCGGATGACCAGCGCGACCTTGGTGTCGAAGCGGACGGGTGCTTCGGAGGACGTGGTTTCTGTCATCAGGCTGTTGGACATCGGGCTGTCGGGCATGGGAGGTCTCCTTCGCCCATCCAGATGCCGGATGATCGCGCCTCAGTCTGGAACGTTCGTGCACAGATCGCGGTAGGCGGCGGGCGTCATGCCGTAGGCGCGGCGGAACCAGCGGCCGAGATGGCTCTGGTCGGCGAACCCGACCTCCGCGGCGACCAGGGCCGGCGCCTCGCCGTCGGCCAGCCGGCGCCGCGCGGCGCGCAGGCGCAGCCTGACCAGATAGGCATGCGGGGACAGGCCGAAGGCGGTGCGGAAGGCGCGGTTCAATCGGAAACGGTCGACACCGGCCGCGGCCGACAGCTCGTCGAGCCCGACATCCTCGGCCATGCGGGCGTGCAGCAGGTCGCGCGCCAGGGCGGCGGCGCGGTCGGGACGCAGGCGTTGGCGGTCCGGCGGCGGAGCGAGATGGCCGGCCAGCCTTGCCGCCAGACGGTCCAGCGACAGGTCGCGGGCAAGCCGCCCCTCCCCGCGGTGAAGGGCCAGGAAGGCGGACAGGATCGTCGCGGCAAGTCCGGGATCGTCGGCCAGCGTGTCACGGAAGCCCAAAGAGCCGGCGGCGCGCGGTATCAAGCCCTTCAAGGCGTCGGTGCGCGCGGTCAGCAGCGGCACCGGGAGGTAGAGCATGGCGTAGGTGAAGCCGTCCTCTTCGGGGCTGTGGCCGTCATGGGCCTCGCCGGGTTCGATCAGGATGACGCGGCCGGGAGTGCTGGTGTGCAGCCGCCGCCGGCAGCGGAAGGCCTGCACCCCCTGTTCGGTGACGCCGACCAGCAGTTCGTCATGGTCGTGCAGGTCATAGGCATGGCCGCGGAAATGGGCGCGGATGGTCTCGATGCCGGTCTCCGCATCACGGCGGACCGCCACCCAATCCTGCTTGCCGTCCGCCATGCGTCCCATGCGGCACCCCTATGGCCGGATCGCCGGTCAGTAGATCAGCTCGTTCTCGCCGCCGCCTTCGGAGATGACCAGTTCGCCGCGGGCGGCGAGATCCTTGGCCAGCTGGACCATGTACATCTGCGCCTCGTCCACGTCGCGGACGCGGACCGGACCCATGGCGGCCATGTCCTCGCGCAGGATCTTGGCGGCGCGCTCGGACATGTTGGAGAAGAACAGGTCCTTCAGCGTTTCCGATGCGCCCTTCAGCGCGGTGCCCAGCTTCTGCTTGTCCACCGTGCGCAGCAGGGTCTGGACGCCGCCGGGGTCGAGCTTCGACAGATCCTCGAAGGTGAACATCAGCGACTTGATGCGCTCGGCGCTGTCGCGGTTGCGCTCCTCCAGGGCCGCCATGAAGCGGTGCTCGGTGGTGCGGTCCAGCCCGTTGAAGATCTCCGCCAGCATCTCGTGGCTGTCGCGGCGGCTGGTGCGGGCGAGGTTGGTCATGAACTCGGTGCGCAGCGTGCGCTCCACGTCGTCCAGAACCTCCTTCTGCACCGCCTCCATGCGCAGCATGCGCATGACGACTTCCATCGCGAAGCTTTCCGGAAGCTGGGTCAGCACCCGGCCGGCATGTTCGGGACGGATTTTGGACAGCACCACGGCGACGGTCTGCGGGTACTCGTTCTTCAGGTAGTTGGACAGGACCGACTCGTTGACGTTCGCCAGCTTGTCCCACATCGTTCGGCCGGCCGGACCACGGATTTCCTCCATGATCTGGTCGACCTTGTCCTTCGGCAAGGTCTTCAGCAGCAGGCGTTCCGTCGAATCGAAGGAGCCGACCAGCGAGCCGGTGGCCGACATCTGCTCGGCGAATTCGACGAACAGGCGCTCGATCAGGTTGGCCGACACCGTGCCCAGGTTGGCCATCACCTGGGACAGTTCCTTGATCTCCTCGTCATCCATCAACGAGAACAGTCTGGTGGCATGCTCCTCGCCCAGGGCCAGCATCATGATGGCGGCCTTTTCCGGGCCGGTGAGGGTCCGATAATCCTCGCGAACCTTCAACGCCATCTGTCCGCCTCCGCCTCTGCCGCCACCGCCCACCCCGCGTCGGGAGCGGGCGGTTCATTCTTACAGGTTAGATTCACGCTGTCGAAGGTCAGCCGAACCGCTTGGCGATCACCGCATAGGCGGCGCGCAGGCCAAGCGCCTCGCCGCCTTCGGGACGGCCAGGACGGGCCGAGCCATTCCAGGCATAGGTGTCCAGATGCGCCCAGGGCGTGCCCTTCGACACGAATTCCTGCAGGAACAGCCCGGCGGTGATGGCGCCGGCGAAGCCGTTGGTGGTGACGTTGTTGATGTCCGCCACCTTGCTGTCCAGCCCCTTGCGGTAGGGCGCCCACAGCGGCAACCGCCACATCGGGTCGTCCACCGCGGTCCCGGCCTCGGTCAGGTCATTCGCCAGCGCATCGTCGTTGCACATCAGCGCCGGCAGGTCGGGGCCGAGCGCCACGCGGGCGGCGCCGGTCAGGGTGGCGAAGTCGATCAGCAGCTCCGGCTTCTCCGCATCCGCCTCGGCCAGCGCATCGCACAGGATCAGGCGTCCTTCGGCGTCGGTGTTGCCGACCTCCACCGTCAGGCCCTTGCGGGTCTTCAGCACGTCCTGCGGCTTGAAGCTGTCGCCGGCCACGACATTCTCCACCGCCGGCACCAGCACGCGCAGCCGCACCGGCAGCCCGGCCATCATGATCATCCGGCCGAGCGCCAGGGCATGCGCCGCCCCGCCCATGTCCTTCTTCATGATGAGCATGGCCGAGGACGGCTTCAGGTCCAGTCCGCCGGTGTCGAAGCAGACGCCCTTGCCGACGATGGTGACCTTGGGGTGCTCCGGGTTGCCCCAGCGCAGATCGATCAGCCGCGGCGCCCGCGGGCTGGCGCGGCCGACGGCATGGATGGCGGGATAGTCGCGGTCGAGCAGATCCTGCCCGACGATCACCTCGACGGCCGCGTCGAACTCCGCCGCCAGATCCTGGGCCGCCTGGGCCAGTTCGGCCGGGCCCATGTCGCAGGCGGGGGTGTTCACCAGATCGCGCACGAGGTAGGTGGCGGTCGCCGCGCGTTCCACCTCGCCGCGGTCGGCCTCCGCCGGCCAGACCAGATTGGCGAAACCCTTCTCCGTCGGCTTCTTGTATCGAGTGAAACGATAGCTGCCGAGCGCCCAACCCAGCGCCGCCCGCGTCGCCGTCCGCGCATCCAGCGCCGCATCGATCTTATAGGAACCGGCCGGCAGCGAGGCGGGCAGGCCGGCGAAGGCCCACAGATCGTCGATGGCCGACACGCCGGCCAGCACATGGGCGACGGCGCCGTCAGGTCCCGGCAGGAAGACGGTCGATCCGGCCTCGCCGGTGAAGCCCACCGCCTTGACCCAGGAGGCTACGGCCGGCGACTGCCCGGCCAGCCAGTCGGCCAGCCCGGCCTTGGTCACGGGGGTGAGGGCGACGGTGTCCGGACCGTCAACGGCAAGCAGGGTGGCGAGCAAGACTGAGGATCCTTCTCACGAGATCACGTCACGCATCCGA
>Ga0196970_1001843_pt1 | contig 12524 bp, 10 predicted proteins | sample S1v_513CmetaG_FD_148672 | JGI IMG/M metagenome (GOLD analysis project Ga0196970, IMG submission 148672) | Soil microbial communities from Anza Borrego desert, Southern California, United States - S1+v_5-13C | ecosystem: Environmental > Terrestrial > Soil > Desert | place: USA: California... | reverse complement strand
ACCTTCAGCTCCTTGGCCAGCGTCACGATGCTCTTGATGAAGGCGAGGTAGACCTCGTCGTGCAGCATGTTGCGGATGAACTCGCCTTCGATCTTGATGTAGTCCACCGGGAAACACTTGATGTACTGGAAGGACGAGTAGCCGGAACCGAAATCGTCGATTGCGAAGCTGAAGCCCTGCACCTTGGCGTCGATCACGAATTTCTCCAGCAGGGTCAGGTTGCGCACCGTCTCGCGCTCGGTGATCTCGAACACGATGCGGCCGGGCTCGATGCCGTACTGCGCGGCGAGCCGGCTCACGTGCGAGGCGAACTCGCCGACGATGAGCGCCTTGGGCGACAGGTTCACGAACAGCATGCCCTGGTATTCCTGCCGGCGGATCTCGGCGAAGGCCTTCTCGATGAGCTGGTAATCCATCTTGTGGGCGATGCCCATGTTCTCGGCTTCGACGATGAAGTCGTTGGCGGTGACGATGCGGTCGTCGAGCTGGATGCGCATCAGCAGTTCGTGGATCACGATTTCGCCGGTCCTGGCGTCGCAGATCGGCTGGAAGTAGGGCACGATGCGCTGCTGGTCGAGCGCATTCTGGATCATGATCACCTTCTCGCCGGCCTTGCGGAAGACTTCCGCCATTTCATCCTCGCTCGGCATCGCGATCGCATTCTTGCCCGCGCCCTTGGCCTTGTACATCATGTTGTCGGCCACCAGGAACAGGTCCTTCGGATTGTCGCCGTGCTGCGGGCTGATCGCGATGCCGATCGAGGTGGTGGCCTTGATGCGGTTGCCGTCCGGAGTGTCCATCCAGAAGTGGTCGAGCGCTTCCGCGATGCGCTGCGCGACGGCGTGCGCCTGCGTCTCGCTGGCTTCCGGCAGGATGATGCAGAACTCGTCGCCGCCGTAGCGCGCGATCATGTCGCCGTTGCGCACCGCCTTGTGCAGCAGCCCGGCGAATTCTTGCAGGAAGGAATCGCCGAAGTGGTGCCCGAAGCGGTCGTTGATGGTCTTGAAATTGTCCATGTCGAGCATCATCACCGCGAAGGTCTGGCCGTGGCGCTTGGCTCGGCCGATCTCGTAGCCCAGCAGTTCCCAGAACATGCGCTGGTTGTACAGGTCGGTCAGCGGGTCGCGCGTCGCGTAATGCTCGAGGTCCTTGGTGTACTTGTAGATCGCCTTGACGGAGCCGACCAGGTTGAGCAGCGTCGTCAGGATGCTGCCGATCACCATGTTGCGGATATTGTCCTCGGCCATCATCGATTGCACGCCGATGCCGACGATGCCCCCGATCTTCGGCGTTTCCAGCAGCAGCGTCTTGGTCTGCACCTCGATGTCGCGCGGGCTCAGCTCGGGCAGCGTGCCTTCCTCGTCGGCGATGTTGTGCGAGATCGGCAGCAGCGTCGCGCCCTGGAAGAAGGGCGTCTCGTCGAGCTGGCGGCGCAGGATCTTTTCGAACATGCGCACTGTCTTTTCCGGCGGCGGATTGCGCCAGAACACTTCGCATTCGTAGGCCTCGTCCTCGACGCGGAAGATGGTGACCAGCGCATAGGCGTCGATGATCGGATTGATCTCCAGCAGCAGGTTCTTGATGAACTCGCGCCAGTCGCGCACCACATTGGAAGTAATGATGAATTTTTCCAGCAGCCGGATCTCGAACTCCAGCACGCCCTTGTCCACCGCCACGCGCTTGATCTTGTCCACCAGCAGGCTCACGTTGTCGAAGGCCTGGTTGAATTCCTCGAAACCGAAATCGACCTTGTGCATGTCGAAGCGGTCGAAATCCTTGATGGTGTTGAAGCTCTCGACCTTGCCGCGGAACAGGTCCATCGAGCGCTTGAGGCGGCGCGCGGCGAAGGAGGTGAGCGCCAGCGCGGCCGACAGCACCAGGACGCCGAGCGCGAGGAACAGCGCGACGTAGTAGCCGCGCACGGTCGAGCTCACGGTCTGCAGCTTGTGGCTCACCGCGACCACGCCCAGCACGTCCCCGGCACCGGCGTTGCTATGGCAACGCAGGCATTCCGGCAGCGCCAGGACCGGCTGCGCGTACTGCATGTGGGTGCCCGTCCTGACCCGGACGTCCGTCCCTGTGTCCAGGGCCTGCAGCACGTAGGCGGGCGTTTCCTGCTTCAGGCTGCCATACCGGGACTCGACCTTGCCGGCGCGGTAGACATCCATCGAATCCACCGTGGTGGCGAAGTTGGCCCTGCTCGCCTCGAGCACTTCCTCGAGCTGCCTGCGGTCGATCCCGCGGCGCAGCGACTGGACCACGGTGTCCACGTTCTGGCGCGCGATCTCGCCCGAGGATTCGAGATTGCGCTCTTCCAGCAGTTTCTCGTACAGCAGGGAGGAGGCCAGCGTCGCGCCGAGGAAGACGATGCCGGCGACGCCGACAGTCGCGCCGAACACGAATCCGCGCAGCGTGGTGAACAGGCGGACGATGGCCTGGTGCAGGGTCGCCTTAAGCATTGGCCGTCCTGCTGTCCGCCGCAGCGGTGGAGCCAGCACAGCCGACGCAGCGGTTCTTGCCGGCCAGCTTCGCTTCGTACATGCGCTGGTCGGCGATCTCGACGAGCGCGTGCCAGTCCTTCGCCTGGTCGGCGATGCGTTCCGCGATGCCGATGCTGGCCGTGAGCGGACCGCCCTCGGGGCGTGTGCCCAGGCCGATGTCCTGCAGCCGGGCGACGGCGGCGGCGGCGGTCGCGCCGCCGGCGTCGGGCAGGACGATCACGAATTCTTCTCCGCCCCAGCGCATCAGGATGTCGCCCGAGCGCAGGTTCGCGCGCAGCGTGTCGGCCACCTGGCGCAGCACGCGGTCGCCGGCGTTGTGCCCGTAGGTATCGTTGATCTTCTTGAAATGGTCGAGGTCGATGAACACGACCGACAGGTGCGCGCCGCTGCGCGAGGCGATGTGGAACTGGATGTCCAGCAGCTCTTCGCCGCTGGTGCGCGAGAAGCAGCGCGTCAGGCCGTCATGCGTGGCCTGGCGCACCAGCGACATCATGAAGCTCAACTGGCTCATGCCGGCCAGCGCCGCGACGGTGGCGATCAGGAACAGCAGCCAGAAAGCGCCCAGGTGGGAGCTCCAGTTCAGCATGTCCAGCTGCAGCAGCGCGACCAATGCTTCGGCCGACAGCACCGGCATGGCGAACAGGGCGGCCTCGACGGCGGTCAGCGGAAACACGCTCAGGCCGGCCACCATCACGAAGGGCAGGAAGGCATAGCCGGCGGCGATGGCGGCGGCCGGGCCGGCCATGTCGAAATGCGACAGCAGCGGATGCGAATAAATGAAGAACAGCGTGGGGATGCTGAACATGATGGCCAGCGCCTTGTACGCTTCACGCATGCGGATCGTCTTGCGGAAGGAAAGCGCCAGCATGGCGAAGGCGATGGTGGTCGCCGTGCGCCCGATGACGAGCAGGATGGTCGCCGGCCAGGAAAAGACCAGCAGGTCGATCACGATCCACAAGGGCGTCAGGATCGCGAACAGGCCGGCGATCATGCGCACGCGCGAAATGATCATTTCGGCGCGGCGGCGTGCCAGCAGGGCGACGTGGCGGCGGGGGAGGATGAGTTCGTCCAGCATGTCTTGCGGCAGCGCGGCGAAGACGGTGCCGGTCAAAAACTTCGCAAACTGGGAAAGTATCTGCACGCTGGTTCCTACGCGGCCCGCGGCGAGGGGCGCAATGGGCTGGGGGATACGAGCAGCCAACCCCGCCAGGGAAGTGGTATCAATGGGGTGCAATGTACGCGTGCACACCCGGAAATTTATTGTTTTGAATCAAAAATTTCCGGAAATAAACGTTTGCAGCAGGGGTGGTTTTGTGATTGAGCCGAGCGGAACCGGGGGCGCGGCGCAGAGTCATAAATAGCAAGTGCCGCCTTTGCGGCAGTGTTCAAGCTGGAGGCAAGTCATGCGAAAAATGATTTTGATGGCGCTCGCCGGATACATCTGGCGCAAGGTGCAGTCGCGCGTGGTGAAACGCGCATACTCCGGCAAGTCGGTTCACCGGCCCCGATAGTGCCGCGTTAGTGCCGCGTTAGTGTCTTCTCGGGCTAATGCCTTCCCGGGGCCCCGGCCCCGGGATCACATGCGTGCGGACAGAATCAGGCGATACTCCCCCATTTCGTCGCCGCACATGCACTGGCAAGCATTCCTCGCCCTCCTTACCCTCGCCACCGCAACCAGCTTCACCCCGGGCCCCAACACCACGCTGTCCACCGCGCTGGCCGCCATGCTGGTGTCGACGGCGGCGTCCTGATCACTGCGCCACGCTGACCGGTTTTCCGGGCGCCGGCCACACGCCGCGCGCGATGGCGCGGCTGCCGTCGAAGACCAGCCAGCTCTGCGCGCCGTAATGCGGCAGCGGACGAAGCAGCGCGCGCATGGCATCGGCGCTGTCGGCGGACACCACGGCAAGCGGTGCGCCCTCGCGCATCACCGTCCACACCTGCGCACTCCCCTTGCCGGCGAGGCTGGGCGGACGCGGGGGCAGTCCGTTGCGCGCAAGAGCGGCATCGACGTCGGCATGCAGGCCGGCCAGCAAGACCGGTGTGCCGCCGTCGAACGCATCCGGTGCCATGCTGCGCGGCGGCGTCTCGAACAGGCGTTGGGCCAGTGCCTCGACGGCTTCGCGCAACGCCCGGTCGGAGGAAGCCAGCGCCAGGCGCGGTTCGCGCGCGAGGAACCACTGGCGCAGGATGGGCGGAAGCTGGTCGCGGTCGGGCAGGCGCCATAGCCGCAGGCCGGGATCGAGGCGCACGCCGGACGGTGCCGCGGGCACATCGAGGGCGACCTCCTCGCGCGTCCGCGCAATCTCGATCCAGCGCGTGTCCGACTTGTTCCCATAGACCAGTTCCACCGGCAAACGCAGCGCATAGGCCGGCGCGGCCTGTTCGACGGTGAGCAGCAGGCGCTTGCCGCGCATGCGCGCCTGCGTGATGGTGATGGCGGGACCGCCGGCGCGGTTCAGCCATTGATCGAAGAACGCGCCCAGCCGCTTGCCCGACGCTTCCTCGAATGCGCTGCGCAGCTCGCTCCATCCGGCCCGCCGGAAACGGTATTTCTCCCAGAAGGCATGGATGCCCTTGCCGAACGCTTCTGCGCCGATGGCATCGCGCAGCATGACGAACAGCATCGCCGACTTGCCGTATCCCACCGCAGCCGCCGCGCCGTGCGTGCGCGAGCGGAAGTCCGCCAGCGGCGCGTGTGCGCCGGCCGGCACGGAAGCGAAATCGCGCAGCCAGCCGAGGCGCATCTCGCGCGCCGCATCGTCCGATTCCTGCTCCTTGTACGCATAGTCGGCCATGAAGGTGGTGAGGCCCTCGCTCCAGTTGCCTTTCGCGTAGTCGACATACACGCCGTTGCCCCACCAGTTGTGCAGCACTTCATGGCCGAGCGAGGTGGCGCGGATGAAGGGCAGGCGGATCACTTCGGCGCCGAGGTAAGTCAGCGTCGGCATGCCGAAACCGGTCGGCAGCGGGCCGGCGACGATGGAAAAACCGCTGAAGGGATAGGCGCCGATCTGTTGCGCGTAGCGCGCGATATAGCGCTGCGTGTCGTCGAGGTAGCCGTCGGCAAGGCCGGGCGTGGCGTCCAGCTCGCGCGTGAAGTAGGTGCGCAGGCGCAGCGCTTCGCCGCCTTCGCGCGGCACCCGCTTCTCGCGCACCGTCCACGGCCCGGCCATGAGATCGATTCCCTCCGCCGGCTGGTCGAACTCGAAGCGCGCGCGGTAGCCGCTTGCATCCGTGCTTTCCGAGGCCAGCCGGCCGGGCACGACCGCAAGCTGGCCGGGCGGTACCGTCACTTCCAGCCGGTAGCTGAACAGCGGCGCCGGCGGGGGATACCAGGCGCCGCCGGAGGGCAGGAAACTGCCTTCGTCCGCGCTCATCGGCGGCAGGCCGCGCAGCACGCCGCGATGGTCGAGCTTGCGGTCGAGCGCGGGGAGCGTACCCGCATAGTCGATGCGCACCCGTTCAGCGCCCGCAGGCAGGGCAAGGCGCCACATGCGCACGCCGCCCTCATTGGCGCCGGCTGTCGCCTTGATCGGCTTGCCCGCCGCCGATGCGGCCTCGACACGCAGGGATTCATGCAGGAGGAAACGGAAGTCCTTGCTTGCGGGCGCGACATCGGCCACTGCCTTGAAGCGGCGCGTGGATGGGTCGAGTTCGACCTGCAGGTCGAGCTGCGCGGCCTGTGCCAATGATGCGGCGAATGCGAACAGCAGCGCAAACAAGGGCAGGCTCAGCGCCCTCATTGCTTCACCGGGAACTTGATCACGAGGTCGAGCAGCTCTTCGCCGCGCTTGATGCGCACCGGCAGCCAGGTGCCGGGCGGCTGGCGGCGCACGGAGGCGGCGACTTGCGGCGCCTTGCCGACGGCAACGCCGGCGATTTCCAGCAGGCGGTCGCCGGCCTTCAGGCCGGCGCCTTCCGCCAGGCTGCCGGCAACGACTTCGCTCAGGCGAACGCCGCCGTCCGCGTCATCCAGGCGCACGCCGAGCCGCGGCGGTTCCTGTTTGTCCACCGGCTGCAGGGGCAGCGCGAACACGGCGTTGGCGAGGCCGGGTTGCAACTCCTTGCACTCGGTATCGGCGGGCATGGCGACCAGCGTACCGACGCTGGCGATGCCGAGGTCGCGCAACTGGTGCGGAATCCCGTGCCCGTAGCGCACATGGCCGCTGCCGACGATGCCCACCGCCAGCGGCTTGTTCGCCGTCTTGACGCGCGCGGCCAGCGCCTCCGCCATCGCGCGGTCCCAGGTCACCTGCGATTCGACGAAGCGGCCGAAGGCGGCATCGGACTTGGCGGTCTTGTCGCCGCCCCTGGCGCCGTGCACGCCCGCGTGCATGCGGTAGACATCGAACAGGTAATCGCGGTAGGCGGAAGAGGGGGCCGCGGGACGCCCCACGCCTTCGCGCTCGGCCTCCGGCACCTGGTCCCAGCCCTTTGCGCGCACCGCCTTGTTGAGCGTATTGCTGACATTCAGCGCCACCATGGGGATGCGGTTGATGCGCGCAAACTCGAACAGGGGAATGTACAGCTCGGGCGGCGTGCTCCATACCCTGTCCCACTCGGCCTGTTCGAGGAACTGCCTGAGCGTGAGCTCGCCCCTGGTCCAGCGGTCGAGCGCCGGCTGCACGCGGCGCGGAAACATTTCAAAGCCGATCACCATGTCCGGGCGCAGCGCATGCAGCGCGGCCAGCGTGTGCACCTGCCAGCGGTGGTGGTCGTCTTCATCGTGGAATTCGCCCAGCAAGACCACGTCGCGCCGGGCCATGTCGGCGACGATGTCCGAAGGCGGGGCCTTGCGCATGCCGGCCTTGTCGAGGACGGTCCAGGCGGCGGGCGCCAGGCAGCCGGCTGCGTGTACTGCCGGTGCCGCCGGTGCCGCCGGTGCCGCAAGCGCGGCGCCGATGACGAGCGCCGCGGGCAATGTGCAGAAGGATTTCATGGTCGGTTTTCCTGTTCGGGACAGCGCATCCTCGAAGGAGACCGCGGCGGGAACGCCCTTGTTCCTCCCCGCAAGGCATCGCTGCAGTCATGCAACTTTTTCCTTGCAGGGTAGGGGAAGTCAGGAGCGGCGGGAATGATCCGGATCTAGCAAAACGCAAAATCCTGCTTCATCCGCAGGATCATTTCAATGCGGCGCGCGCCTTGGTCAGTTCCATCTTCGGCTGGTCGAAGCCCGCGGCAGGCACGATCTCGCCGCTGCGGTCGGCCAGTTTGTGGGCGTTGGCGGCAAGCACTTCCGCCGCATCCGGCCGGTCGCCGATGTGGATGCCGTCGGTAAGCGTCACGTTCGAGCGCGAGAAGGTGCCGGCGCCGGCGCACAGCACGGTCTTGGTCGGGCCCTCCTGCGACACCAGCCAGATCAGGCCGGGGGTGACGTTTTCCGGCTTGAGCAGCGCCAGGTCGTCGGCGCCGATGATGCCTTCCGTCATGCGGGTGGCGGCGGTGGGCGCGAGGCAGTTCACGCGCACGTTGAACTTCTCTCCTTCCAGCGCCAGCGTCTGCATCAGGCCGACCAGCGCCATCTTCGCCGCGCCGTAATTGGACTGGCCGAAATTACCGAACAGTCCGGAAGACGAGGTGGTCATCACGATGCGGCCATAGTTCTGCTGCTTCATGATTTCCCACACCGCCTTGGTGCAGTAGACGGCGCCCATCAGGTGCACATCGACGATGGCGCGGAAATCGTCCAGGCTCATCTTGGAAAAGGTCTTGTCGCGCAGGAAGCCCGCGTTGTTGACGAGGATGTCGATGCGGCCCCATTCCTTCATCGCGCAGTCCACCATTTCCTGCACGCTGGCCGGATCGGTGACCGAGGCGGCGCTGGCGATCGCCTGCCCGCCGGCGGCGCGGATTTCCGCGACCACGCTCTCGGCCGGCGTCATTCCATTGCCGGATCCGTCGCGCGCCACGCCGAGGTCGTTGACCACGACTTTCGCGCCGCGTGCGGCTAGCTGCAGGGCGTGCGAACGGCCGAGGCCGCCGCCCGCGCCGGTGACGATGGCAACCTGGTTGTCGAAGCGGATGGGTGTGTTCATGTCTCCCTCTTGTAGTGGTACGGAAAGTAAGCAATGGTATCGGAAATCATTCATGCGGGCCGGACGCCGGCCGGATCCAACCCGACTTGGCGAAATGTCATTCATTCCCGCCGCGCCATCGTCCATACTCAGGATCAGCGCCGTACACATTAACCATGGAGGAACGATATGCCTTCCGGAAAAATCCTGGTCGCACAAGGCGGCGGCCCCACCGCGGTGATCAACCAGTCGCTGGTCGGCGTGACGCTGGAGGCGCGGCGCTTCCGCGGCGTCGAACGTGTGTACGGCGCGTGGCACGGGGTGCGCGGCATCGTCAATGAAGACTTCGTCGACCTCACGCAGGAGACCAGCCACAACCTCGAAATGGTGGCCGGCACGCCCTCCTCGGCGCTCGGTTCGACGCGCGACAAGCCCGACATGAAGTATTGCCAGGAAATCTTCAAGGTGCTGCAGGCGCACGAGATCGAACATTTCTTCTACATCGGCGGCAACGATTCCTCGGACACGGTGCGCATCGTCAGCCTGGAGGCGCAGAAGGCCAACTACCCGCTGCGCTGCATCCACATTCCCAAAACCATCGACAACGACCTCGTCGGCAACGACCACACCCCGGGATTCCCCTCGGCGGCGCGCTTCGTCGCGCAAGCCTTCGCCGGCGCCAACCTCGACAACGCCTCCCTGCCGGGCGTCTACGTCGGCGTAGTGATGGGGCGCCATGCCGGCTTCCTCACCGCCGCCTCCGCGCTGGGCAAGAAATTCCCCGACGACGGCCCGCACCTCATCTACCTGCCCGAGCGCACCTTCACCGTCGACAAGTTCCTCGCCGACGTGAAGCAGGCCTACGAGCGCTATGGCCGCTGCGTGGTGGCGGTATCGGAAGGCATCCACGACGAGTCCGGCGCCCCGATCGCCACGCTGCTGGCCAAGGACGTGGAACGCGACGACCACGGCAATGTGCAGCTGTCGGGCACCGGCGCGCTGGCCGACCTGTTGTGCGAAGAGATCAAGTCCAGGCTCAAGATCAAGCGCGTGCGCGGCGACACCTTCGGCTACCTGCAGCGCTCCTTCATCGGCTGCGTATCGGATGTCGACCAGCGCGAGGCGCGCGAGGTCGGCGAGAAGGCGGTGCAATATGCGATGTGGGGCAACCGCGACGGCTCGGTGGCGATCAAGCGCACCGGCTTTTATTCCGTCGACTACGAGCTGCTCGACCTGGAGGCGGTGGCCGGCAAGACGCGCACCATGGAAGACGAATTCATCGCGCCCGGCGGCACCGACATCACCGACGCCTTCCGCCTCTACCTGCGGCCGCTGCTCGGATCGAAGATGCCGGATGCCTTCCGCCTGCGCTTCAATCCGGTGCCGAAAATCATGAACCGCGGCTGACATGAAGAGCCATCGCAAGGAGCTGTGGTTCAAGACGCGGACGCGGCGCGCCTTCATCAACATCACGCCGCAGGTAGAGGCGGCGCTCGGCGAGAGCGGGGTGCGGGAAGGGCTGGTGCTCGTCAATGCGATGCACATTTCGGCCTCTGTCTTCATCAACGACGACGAGCCGGGCCTGCACCGCGATCTCGACGACTTTTTGGAAAGGCTGGCACCGCACGAGCCGATCCGCCAGTACCGGCACAACGATACCGGCGAAGACAACGCCGACGCCCACATCAAGCGCCAGGTGATGGGGCGCGAAGTGGTGGTCGCGGTCACCGAGGGGCGGCTCGACTTCGGCCCCTGGGAACAGATCTTCTACGGCGAGTTCGACGGCATGCGCGACAAGCGCGTGCTGGTCAAGATCATCGGGGAGTGAACGCTGGCGGCAGCTCCGGATCGAGGTGATAATAGGAAAAACCCCGTCCCCGATGAGAACGCCAAGCACCGCACCCACCGCCACCTTCGGCCTCGAGCCTGCCGGCTACCGCAGGCTGCTTGAGCAATTCGCCCACGCGCGCAACATCCTCGTCTACAGCGGCGCCGGCATGTCCGCCGATTCCGGTTTGCCGACCTATCGCGGCGCCGGCGAGCACCTGTGGACAGGCGACCTGATCAAGCGCGTCGCCACGCGCTCCGGCTATGCGCGCCATACCGCTTTCGCCATTGACTGGTACGTCGAACAGGCGCAGCGCCTGCTGGCGGCGCGTCCGCACGAAGGACATACTGCCTTGCGCGAACTGGAACGGCACTGGAGCGTCACCCACGTGACGCAGAATGTGGACGTGCTGCTGGAAGAGGCCGGATGCGCCGATGTCATCCACCTGCACGGCCGCTTCGACCGGCTCAGCTGCCTGAAATGCCACTGGAGCGGCAGCGCGGACAGCGCCGACGACTTGCGCCAGCCTTGCCCGCAGTGCGGAGGGCAGCTGCGTCCGGCCATTGTCTGGATGGGCGAGACGCCCGAGCGGGCCGTGGTGGCGCGCGCGGAAGAGGCGGCGTGCAGCGCAGGGCTGGTGATGGTGGTCGGCACACCGGCGGAAATGTATCCCGGCGCGGCGGTGGTCGAGACCGCGCACCAGGCCGGTGTTCCCGTCTGCGTGGTCAATCCCGAGTGGTGCGAGAACCTGCACTATGCGCAGTGGCAGCTGTTCGGCGGCGCGCGCGATGTGCTGCCGGTGCTGGCCCGGGATGTGATCGCCCGCAAGCAGGCCGAAGGCAGGCCGGTGCCGTGGTTCCTGCGCTGGCTGCCCTCATGGGCCAAGTAGGTCGGCGCGCGGAAAGCGCCACTGCGGCACGTAGCTCGGGCAATCCGCTTTCCTGAAAGACTCGAAATCCAGCGTCGTGAAGTTGTCCTGCCGGTCCGGGCCGTAACGCAGGTCGGTCGCGTCCTTCGGGCCCACCGAGGGCGCGCGCGCGAAGCGCAGCCAGGCTTCGAAGTGACAGTTCCCGTCCTTCAGCGCGCGCAGGGTGTGCAGGTCGGCGACCTCCAGCGAAAAGAAGGCGAGCGACGGCGTGGCGTCCGCCGGCAGGGGATCGGCCCAGCGGCTCGCGGGGCAGGCGCCGACGGGCATCAGGCCCGGCCACAGGCTCAGCATCCCGCGGCGCAATGCATACTTCCCGGCGCTGCTTTCGATGGACACGAAGGACCAGCACAGCGGGTTGGCCGGAAACGGGGTCAGCGCCACGTCCGGCACCTGCGTCGCCTGGTCCCGCGCTTCCAGCGCCGTCGTCACGAGCCGCCCGGCATTCCAGGATGCGACGCCCTGCACGGCAATGAAGGCCACGCCCAGTCCGAAGGCGGCGGCCAGGCCGCGCCTGCCCTGCGGCCCCGACTTCAGTTGCAGGTAACCGGCCAGCGCGCCGACCGCCGCCAGGGCCAGAATCGAACCCCAGTGCAGGAAGCCTTTCGACGCAAAGTACAGCGGCACGCCCGCCAGCACGGCCAGCAACAGCAGGCGCAGCGCCAGCGGCGCCATCATCGCCAGCGGCACGCCGAACGCGACCCAGAAGAACGGTTCGAGGATGAACACCATGTCCCCATACAGCCAGCGCGAGTCGAACGGATGGAAGGGATGGATGCCGTAGGAATTGAGGAAGTCCATCGCCAGATGGAGCACCAGTCCGCCGGCCAGCGCGCAGGCGAAGCCCTTGCGCGCACTCGCACTGGCATCGAGCAGGCGCCGCGCGTTCGGCCACAGGGCGTAGATCAGGCCCCACAGCAGCAGCGCCTGCGGGATCGCATACAGCAGCGTGTGCGTGTGCCCGCGGTGGTGCAGCAGGTAACCGAGCGGCGCGGGCAGCAAGGGCGTCAGCACCAGGTCGAGGTCGGGAAAATTGCTGGCCACCCAGCAGGTGAACAGCAACAGCCGGTGGCGGATGCGCTGCTGTCCGGTGTCGGCTTCGTGGGGCAGGCTGCGATGCAGCAGCTCGCCGACAGCGAGGCCGGCGACGGAATGGCTCAGATTATCCATCGGATAATCTTACACGGCTTCCGTGTCCGGCCCCTTGCGGTTTTGCTGCATGCCGCCGGCCTTGAGCCTTACTGCGACTGCTG
>Ga0196970_1001842_pt1 | contig 12525 bp, 11 predicted proteins | sample S1v_513CmetaG_FD_148672 | JGI IMG/M metagenome (GOLD analysis project Ga0196970, IMG submission 148672) | Soil microbial communities from Anza Borrego desert, Southern California, United States - S1+v_5-13C | ecosystem: Environmental > Terrestrial > Soil > Desert | place: USA: California... | reverse complement strand
CGCCTTCATCGCCTAACGAGGAGTGAAAGCACCATCCCCCATTGGCCTCAAGCCAATACTCCTGGAAGCACCCCGAAAATGTAAACAAGAACCTTTCGAACATATCATACGAGGAGCGATCATATGTCGAAGAAAAAGCCGGTGAACAGACGCGGCAACCAAGGCCTCTGGTGGGTTGTGGGCGGTGCGGTGGTGCTGGTCGGAGCCCTGATCGCATTCAACCAGTTTGGCGGTAAGAAAGACAGCGTCGTAAAGACCGACACCGAGTTGAACGCTGTGCGCAACGTCATCGGCTCCTCTGCGGCAAAGGTGACGCTGACCAAGTACAGCGACTTCCTCTGAGGTGGCTGTGTGACGGCCCACAAGGTCGTCGAGCCGCAGTTGGCGGCTCTGATTGAGTCCGGTGATGTGCAGTTTGAGTACAAGCACCTGGTGGTGCTGGGCGCCCGGTCGCAGTGGGCGGCGGAGGCCAACGAGTGCGCCGCTGACCAGGACATGTTCTGGGCGTATAACGAAATGCTCTTTGAGAAATCCGGCAAGGTCAACTTCACGACCGATAACCTGAAGTTGTGGGCCAAGGACCTGGGCCTGGACACAACGAAGTTCAGCCAGTGCTTCGATAAGAAGACGCATGTGAAGGCCATCGACCAGATGGAGGCCGATGCCCGGGCCCTTTCCATCCAGTCCACCCCGACCTATGTGCTCAATGGCAAGGTTTTGAAGGTGACTGATTTCAACCAGGTGGTAACGGCAGTCAAGCAGGCGGTGAAGAAGTAGTGAGTCTGAAGCGGAGCCTTCAGGGCGTGATTCTGCTCGCGTTGGTGGGCCTGGGGATTTCAGTCTACCTGACCTGGGCCTATGCGGCTGACGTGGCGCCGATTTGCGGTGCCAGCGGTGGGTGCGAGACGGTGCAGCATAGCCCGTACGCCAACTTCATGGGCGTTCCGGTGCCCATGTTGGGCGCCGTGGGCTACACAGGCATCCTGGCCCTGGCCGTGCTGGGCCTGCGCCTGGAGGCCCGCCGGGAACTTTGGCTACTGGGCCTGTTCGGAGCGACGCTGGTCGGCGTGCTCTTCTCGGGCTGGCTGACGTATGTGGAGTTCTTTGTGATCCATGCTGTGTGCCGCTGGTGCATTGCCTCGGCCGTCGTGATGGTGGGGGCGTTTGTGCTGAGCCTGGTCGCGTACCGGGCAGGGCAGGAGGAGTAACGTTCCCGGGGGCTCCATGGGCAGAAGTTGAATCGGGTGCGCGCATGTCACCATGCACGCACCCGATTTCTGTTTCGTCAGATGGCCTACCGGGGCGGAGAGCCCGGCGTGTGGCGCTTGGGATGGTCGAAATGCGCCTGCATGACCTCGTCGGCGTTCTGCGAGCTGGTGGGCTGGCCCAGTTCCTCCAGGCTGTGGCCCGCGGCCGGGCCGGGCTGGTGCAGGCTGGCCGGGCCCTGGCCTTCCTCGTGCCGGTTGCTGGTGTTCTGGTGGCGGTTTGCCATGTTGGTCGCCTCCTTTCGGCTCTAGTATTCCCTCACGGCACCGCGACGCTCCGCCCCGGGTTGGTTGGCCGCTGGGCGGGGCGACGGGTGCGTTCCCGAAGGGCCGTCGGCGGTGACACGTACCGGCAGTTGGCCCCGTTACCCGACTGATCAGCCGCCGCCGGCGACAAACCCGGTATAGGCGGCGGCGCCCACCCGAGGGCTTACTGCCGGTAGTGACGCCGCCGTGGCACGAGGGAATGTCCCGTCGCCCCGCCCAGTAGCCCAGGAAGGCAACCAAGCCCGGGAAGGCAAGCAAGCATAACCCCCTCACCCGCAGGCATAAACATGTCCACCGGGAGGCGGTCATCATGTCAAGAAAAAACATGTTGATATCGGCAACACTAACACTCCTCTCACTTACAGCAGCCATCATATGGACGCTCCAAACCGGCCCCACGGCCAAAGCCATGCCCCAGTGCCCCGACTCGCCCCCGATTGTCATTGACCCGGGCCATGGCGGCATAGACGGCGGCACCAACGTCCCGGGCATGCTCGAGAAAGAGGTCGTCCTCGATATTGCCCTGCGCACCAAAAAGTACCTCGACCATTACAAAATCCCCGTCGTCCTGACCCGCGACACCGACACCGCCCTGGGCGGCAACTGGGACAACGGTCACCTTCGCCGTGACCTCAACCAGCGCATCCGCATCGCCAACCACTGCCGGGCTGCCTTCGTGCTCAGCCTGCACGTCAACCACACCCGCAATAACTCCGAACGCGGCATGATGATCTTCTACCAACCGACCCGGCCCAGTCACGACGCTGCTTACCTGTTTGATGACATCCTGCGGCGCTGGCCGCTGCACAGCCGCAAGGAGGCGCCCATTGTGCGTAAGGACTTTGCCGTCCTCAAAACAAAAGCGCCGGCGATTCTGGTCGAACTTGGCTTCATTAGCAATGACCAAGACCGGCAGTTGCTCGCCGACGACCAATACCGCGAGCGGGTCGCCCGTGCGCTTTCATCGGGCGGTGTCGCGATTTACCAAAAATGGCTGAAACATGGCTCTCCCTGAATGGCCCCGTCGTATAACTCTTTTTGAGCGGGTCATATACTAGTACGGCAGATACCCTCGGCTTCGAGACTGATTCGCGGGCGCGTACCGCACCCGCCGAATCTCGGAGCCGATTTCCTGCAAAGAGGGGTGAAACGGCCGTGCAAGCGATCACGATAGGGACCGCCGAAGGGATCGAAGACATCCGCCAGCGTCTGGATGACGAGTTTCGGTTTCTCCAGGAAGAGGGCGTCAATATTCGCATCGGCCAATCGAACCGTGGGAGCTTCACTTTTCTCGACTGTTTCGTAGACAGCGACCCGGGCACCCCGAGCCAAGCAGGCAATTTACTGCGCCATTACGTGGCCAGCGCACTATCGGACGTCATTGTGGAGAAGTGGGAGCAGGAGCTGATCAGACGGACCATCAAAGGCACCTACTATTACTTCTCCCACGATGAGCAGAACCAGATCGCTGAGCACACGGGCAAGACCCTGGCCGGCGGCTCAGGGCTGGTCGAAACAGACCAACTTTATAAGGTGACTCGCAAAGCGCAGATCCTGCACCGGCTGCGCGATTACCTGGAGAATGCCGACGAACTGGTGTTGGAGGGCTTTGTTACCTTCCGACTGCGCGACTACATTGAGGAAGTGGAAGATGCCGTGGATCGCGCGGTGGACGACTTTCTCATGGAGCGGGAGTACAAGGAGTTCGTCCGGCTCCTCAAGTATTTCGTCGACGTGCAGGAGCCGCGCATGGATCATGTCCATGTGCTGATCCGGCCCGAAGGCTCCTTCAAACTGGTCGATGACCAGGGCTGCGCCATACGCAGCGAGTACCTGGAAGAGTTCGTCGTCGAGATGGTCGAGAGCGAAGTGAACTACGAAGATCTGCTGATCTCGGCGCTCATTACGCTCGCCCCCCGGGCTGTTACCGTGCATGCGGTGCCAACGGTGGAGCGGGACGAATCGATCGAAACGATCCTCGGCGTCTTCGGCGATCGGGTTACCATGTGTTACGGCTGTGAGACCTGCTCCCTGCCGCTGCCGCTGTCCAGCGACAGCAGCCACGTGACGCTCGGACACTAAGCGCCAACTGAGCAACTCCCCGGCGGCGGGGAGTTGTTTGCGTGTTTGCGCCTTTCACCCGGCGCAGGAGAATCTGGCGGCCTTCACGAAACAGACCACCTATCCGAACGTCTGAAGTGGGTGCTCAGCCGCATGCAGCATATGATCTCCACACTTACGGCAGAAGCCCGTGCGTTTTGTAGCCATGCGTTGCGAGACTGGGGCGGCCGCATCATGCTCGCCCTGGGCGCCTATCTGTTGCTCTTCTTCACCTGGCAGATTTTTGGCTGGGGCGGCCCCGCACACAGGACGCTCATTTCCGGTCTGGCAGGCCTGCCGGTGTCGCTGGCAGCCGGTCTGCTCACGCTGCGGGCGGCGCGGCGGCCCGGGCTCAGGCCGGCCGGTCGGCGGGGCTGGCGCCTGATCGCTTGCTCGCTGCTGCTCTACTGGGTCGGCGACCTGGTCCGGTTTTATTTTGAGGAGATTCGGCACGTGGCGCCGCTCCCGTCCGTTGCCGATCTCTTGTGTCTGGCGCAGTATCCCGTATTGCTCTGGGGCATCTTAAGTCTGCCCTCGGGCAGGGTCAGCAAGGTTGAATCGATACGCTTCTGGCTCGATACGGTCACGGTCTTCATCTCCGGGTGGGTCGTGACCTGGTATCTGTTGATTGGCCCGGCGGCGGCCCACGGGGCGGGCCTGGTACCCGCGCTCCTCTCGGTGGCCTATCCCGTGGGCGATTTGCTCGTCTTTTTCGGCGTCGTGGTCATCCTGCTCCGCCACCGTGACCTGAGCTCGGTCGGGCCGCGCAGCCTGCTCGCCTTGGGGCTCTTGCTGATTTTCATCGGCGATATGGCCCACGGGCGTCTGACGATGACCAGGACGTATCAGGCCGGCGGCTGGCCGGATGCTTTCTGGCTGGCCGGGCGGTATGCCATGCTGGTCGCAGCACAGTTCCGGTACTTTCGCACGTCCGGGACTGTGGCGCGCAGTCACGCTGAGGTGCGAGTCCAGGGGTGGATGTCCCTGGTCATGCCCTACCTGGCGGTTTTGCTCACCTTTGGGCTGCTGCTCTATGGCGGGCAGTTTGACCAAGCGACCGATGTCATGGTACACGCTGCCGTAGCCGTTACCGTGGCCGTCATGGTCCGGCAGGTCCTGGTGCTGGTGGACAACCGGCGGCTTCTGCGCAGTCGGGCCCACCTGATGAAGGAGCTGCGCCACTTGGCCTACCACGATCCCCTGACCGACCTGGCCAACCGGAGTCTGCTGCGGGAGAAGGCGGACAGGGCCCTGTCCGTGCAGACGGAGCCGGTCGCCCTGCTCTTTATCGATCTGGACGGCTTCAAGACGGTGAACGACAGCCTTGGCCATCTGGCCGGCGATGAGCTGCTCCAGGCGGTGGCTGACCGGCTGCGGGGCTGCGCGGGGCCCAGCGATACCGTCGCCCGTTTGGGCGGCGACGAATTTGCCTTGCTGCTGCCCGGGCTGGATGAAGAGTCCGCCGCGGGCGTGGCCGAGCTGGTGGCCGTCACCGTCTCGCGGCCGATTTCGGTGTCGGGCCGCGAGGTCTACGTTTTTGCCAGCATCGGCATCGCCGTGGCGCAGCCGGGCGCCGACGTGGGCGCCGATGACCTGCTGCGCAATGCCGACGTGGCGATGTACACGGCCAAGGGGCTCGGGCAGGGGCGCCACGCCCTCTTCCACCCGAGCATGCACGAGGCGGCGGTGCAGCGGCTGGAACTCGAGGCCGATTTACGGGTCGCCGTGGACGAGCGACAGTTCTTCTTGCACTACCAGCCCGTTGTGCAGCTGGTCACCGGCCAGATCGTGGGGGTGGAGGCGCTGGTCCGCTGGCAGCATCCCCGGCGGGGCGTGGTGGCACCCGGTGAGTTCATCCCCTTGTGCGAAGAGACGGGCCTGATTGTGCCCCTCGGGCGCTTTGTGCTCAAGGAGGCGTGCAACCAGGTCGCCCGGTGGCAGCAGGCATACCCGGGCGAGGCGCCGATCGCACTGAGCGTCAACCTGTCGGCCCGGCAGCTTCTGCTGGGCCAGGAACTGGTCTCCGACGTGGGGCGGACGCTATCGGAGGCCGGTCTGGCGCCCGGCAGCCTGACACTGGAGATCACCGAAAGTGTGCTGATGCAAGGGCATGCAGCCACCGCTGATACGCTCACCGCCCTCAAGGAGCTTGGCGTCCGCCTGGCCATCGATGACTTTGGCACCGGCTACTCCTCGCTTAGCTATTTGCGCGGCTTCCCCATCGACGCCGTCAAGATTGACCGTTCGTTTGTGGATGCCGTGGGCCGCGGGTATCGGGAGAGTGCACTGCTGCGGGGCATTGTCGACTTGTCGCACGCCCTGGGATTGATTGCCGTGGCCGAAGGGATTGAACGGCCGGAACAGGCCGCCCATATGGAAGGCCTGGGCTGCCCGCTGGGGCAGGGCTACTACTTCAGTCGGCCGCTGAGCGCGGAGCAGGTCGCCCTGCGTCTGTCAGCAGCATGGGAGCAAGATCACGCCTTGGCCACGAAGAATGGTGCAGAGGGACTTCCCTTATAGTAAAATACTGTGTAAGGGGACTCCCCGCCGAAAGGAGCCGATTTTCTATGACCGAACCCAATACCGTTGAGCGCAATCACCTGCAGGGCCTGCACTGGAACTGCTTTGGCTGTGGTGAGGAGAACCGTCTGGGTATCCGCCTCAACGTCCGCCTGGTAGGCGACCGGACCGAGGCCGAGTTTACGCCCATCGCTGAGTTCCAGGGCGCCCCGGGCGTTACCCATTCCGGCGTCATCGCCGCCGCACTCGACGAAGTCATGAGCCAGCTCATCTATTCCCAGCTGCAGTTGGCGGTCACCCGCAAGATCGAGGTTACATACCGCCGGCCCATGCGTGTCGGCCAGACCTATATCTTCTCGGCCCGCATTGTCAAGCAGAACTCCCGCATTATCGCCGCCCGGGCCGAGGCCCGCGACAGCGAAGGCAACCAGGTCGCCTGGTCCCGTGGCATTTACGCCCCGCTCGACGAAGAACGGGTGGCCAAGTTCCTCGACAAGGAATCCGGCAAATAGGGGTTGACAGGCCGGGGCAACTGGCCTATATTGAGTACAATATTTCACCGGCGATGACCGGGGACAAAACCGCCAGCACACCCTCCAGAGAGGAAGCGCCACCGGGTGCAAGCGCTTCTGGGTTAATACCGGCGGGAAACCACCCCACAGCCGTCTTCCGAAACCGTGGCCCAGGCCGACGGATAAGGAAGGAGGGAGCGCCCTCTACAGCGCATACGAGCCGGTTGCGCCGTTGGCGCCCCGGAAAGTAGGGTGGAACCGCGAGAGTTGCCTCTCGTCCCTTCACAGGGACGGGAGGCTTTTGTCATTGGGCACTTTATCATCAGAGAGTCGAAAGGGGTCTGTGAACATGTCCGTGGTCAAGGTAACACTGCCGGATGGTTCGGTTCGTGAGTATGAACAGGGGATTTCGATCGCCGATGCCGTTGCCCAGATTGGCAAGGGGCTGGCCAAGGCCGCCCTGGCTGCCAAGGTGAACGACAACGTGGTGGACCTGTCCGCCAAGCTGGAGCACGACTGCCGGCTGGCCGTGCTGACTTTCAAAGATGAAGAAGGCCGCGAGGTCTTCCGCCATACCAGTACGCACATTATGGCCCAGGCCATCAAGCGGCTCTTCCCGGACGCCAAGCTGACCGTTGGCCCGGCACTGCAGGATACCTTCTACTATGACATCGACATGCCCCGGCCGTTCACGCCCGAGGACCTGGGCGCCATCGAAAAAGAGATGCAGCGGATTATCGACGCGGACTATCCGATCGTCCGGTCGGAAGTGAGCCGTGAGCATGCCAAGAACTTCTTCGCCGAGAAGAACGAAGAGTACAAAATTCTGCTGGTCGACAAGGTGCCCGAGGGCGAAGAGATTTCGATGTACACCCAGGGCGAGTGGACCGACCTGTGCGCCGGCCCCCACGTGCCGTCGACGGGGCGAATCAAGTCCTTCAAGCTGCTGAGCGTCGCCGGCGCCTACTGGGAAGGGAACCAGGCCAACAAGATGCTCCAGCGGGTCTACGGCACCTCCTTCGAGTCGAAGCAGGACCTGGAGCATTACCTGTTCATCCTCGAAGAGGCGAAGCGGCGTGACCACCGCAAGATCGGTCCCGAACTGGGCCTCTTCCGGTTCGAAGACCTTGCCCCTGGTTTCGCCTTCTGGCTCGACAAGGGCTACAAGATCTATCGGGAACTGGAGGGCTGGAGCCGCAGCCTGCAGGGCGCCCTGGGCTACCAGGAAGTCCGCACCCCGTGGATCTTCTCCTCCAAGCTCTACGAGGAGTCCGGCCACTGGTACCACTACCGGGAGAACATGTTCCAGATCAAGGTGGAGGAGCAGGACTTCGCTTCCAAGCCGATGAACTGCCCGGGCCACTGCGTGGTCTTCCGCAGCGAACTGCGCTCCTACCGTGACCTGCCCATCAAGATGGCCGAGTACGGCCCTCTTGCCCGGCAGGAGGCCTCCGGCACACTGCATGGCCTGCTGCGGGTCCGTGGTTTCCATCAGGATGACGCCCATCTCTTCGTCCGGGAGGATCAGATTGAAGAGATGATTCGCGAGGTAATCGGCCTCGTCGACACCATCTACAAGCCCCTCGGCCTGCCGTACGAGATCAAGCTCTCGACCCGGCCGGAGGATTTCATGGGCGAAATCGAGCTGTGGGATCAGGCTGAGGCGGGCCTGGCCCGGGCCCTGGAAGGCATGGGCCGGAGCTACAAGCTGAACCCCGGCGACGGCGCCTTCTATGGCCCCAAGCTAGACTTCGATGTGACGGACGCCCTGGGCCGCAAGTGGCAGTGCGCCACGGTGCAGCTCGACTTCCAGCTGCCGATCAAGTTCGGCCTGACCTATGTGGGTGAGGACGGCAAGGAGCATCGGCCGGTGATGATCCACCGGGCGATCATGGGTACGCTGGAGCGGTTCATCGGCATTCTGACCGAGCATTTTGCCGGCGTATTCCCGGCCTGGCTGGCGCCGGTGCAGGCCAAGGTGCTGCCGATTACCGACCGCCACATGGACTACGCCCGGAGCGTGGTGGAGCAGCTGAAGGCTGCGGGCATGCGGGTGGAGATGGATGAGCGCAATGAGAAGATCGGCAAGAAGATTCGCGAGGCGGAGCTGAGCCGGGTGCCGTTCATTCTGGTCTGCGGCGACAAGGAAGCCGAGGCCGGGGCTGTGGCGGTCCGCCGGCGTGGCCAGATCGACCTGGGTGCGATGCCGCTGGGCGACTTTGTCTCGCTGGCGACCGGTGAGATTCGGGAGAAGGTCATGGATGAGGCCTCTCGCAAGGCGGCTTCGGGTAAGAAGGAGTAGGGTTTGTGTGTGGGGTCGGGCCTTTTGGCCTGGCCCCTCCCTGTAGGTCTTTTCATTTACCGCAGATTACGCGGATTTTAGGATTACGCAGATTAACCTAGGAAAGACGATCTGGGTCCATATGTATATGAATGACCCAGAGTGTTCTACCGGGTTCCGATCTGTTTGGAATCTGCGTAATCCCATAATCCGCGTAATCTGCGGTAAAAATGTATTTCCATAAAGGGGAAGGTGTAGAGATATGCCCGCATGGCAAGGTTTGATCCAGAAGTATCGTCAGTTTCTCCCGGTGACGGATCGAACTCCCGTCGTGACCCTGCTGGAGGGCAACACCCCCCTGATTCCGTGCCCCCGCCTTGGCGAGGAGCTGGGGATTGATCTGTACGTCAAGTATGAAGGCCTCAACCCCACCGGCTCCTTCAAGGACCGGGGCATGACCATGGCGATGTCCAAGGCCGCCGAGGCCGGGGCGAAGGCCGTGATTTGCGCCTCCACCGGCAACACCAGCGCTTCGGCTGCGGCCTATGCGGCCCGGGCGGGCATCCCCTGCTTTGTGGTGATCCCGGACGGGGCGGTGGCCATGGGCAAGCTGGCCCAGGCGCTGATGTACGGCGCCAAGACGATCCAGATTGAAGGCAACTTTGACGACGGCCTCCGCATGGTCCGTGCCCTGACCGATGCACACCCGGAGATCGCCCTGGTCAACTCGGTCAACCCGTTCCGGCTCCAGGGCCAGAAGACGGCCGCCTTCGAGGTGGTCGACGCCCTGGGCGCCCACCCGGATTTCCTGGCCATTCCCGTGGGCAACGCCGGCAACGTGACGGCCTACTGGATGGGCTTCAAGGAGTACTCGGAGTTCGGCGTTGGCGCTGTGGAGAACACGTTTGGCGGCGGGCTGATCGCCTTCGGCCCGAAGATGCTCGGTTTCCAGGCGGCCGGCGCTGCGCCCCTGGTCAACGGCGGCGAAGTGGATGATCCGCATACCGTAGGCACGGCCATCAAGATCGGGCGGCCGGCGACGCGGCAGGGGGCGGTTGGAGCGATTCGCGAGTCAGGCGGCGCCTTCTGGGCCGTCACCGATGAGGAGATGCTTTCTGCCTACCGACGCTTGGCGGCGCTTGAAGGCGTCTTTGCCGAGCCGGCTTCCTGTGCCTCGATTGCGGGCTTGATCAGGTTGAGCCAGTCGGGCTACTTCGAAGGCGACGCCGCAGGCGGGCGCATCGAGGGCGCCTTGGCGCCGGCGCCCATGCACCGGGCCTTCACCGGGCGCCAGCGCCGGCCCCGGGTAGTGGCGGTCTTGACGGGTAACGGCCTGAAGGACCCCGATACGGCGATTCGGGTCTCCGAGGCGCCGGCCCGCATGAAGGCGGAGCTGTCGGCGCTGGAAGCGGCGGTGCTGGGCTGATGGTCAAGGTAACTGTGCCTGCCACCAGCGCCAACCTGGGCCCCGGGTTTGACACCCTGGGCGTTGCCCTGGAGCTGCGCAACGTGATCGAGATGGAGGAGACGGGCATCCTCGATGTGGTAATCGAGGTCGATGCGCAGCACGAAGCGCTGGCCCGGCCCGAGTCCAACATGGTCTACCAGGCGGCGCTGAAGGTCTTCGAGCGGCTGGGGTATCAGCCGCACGGGCTCCACATTCGGGAGCAGGTGGAGATTCCCGTTGCCCGGGGCATGGGCTCCAGCGCCGCCGCCATCGTGGGCGGCCTGGTGGCTGCCAACGCTCTGGTCAGTCAGATGACCGGGCGCCCGGGGCTTGACCGGGAAGAGTTGCTTCGCATGGCCGTTGCCATCGAGGGGCATCCCGATAATGTGACGCCCGCGATGGTTGGGGGCTTTACCGTCTCCTGCATGGATGAAGTTCGGGGGCCGCTCCATGTGCGCTTCGACCCGCCCCGGGCCCTGCGGGCGGTTGTGGTGATGCCCGAGCTGCCCATTACCGGCAAGAAGACGGAGAAGTCCCGGGGCGTGCTGCCGACCGAAGTGACGCTGAAGGATGCGGTCTATAACCTGAACCGGACGGCGCTGCTGGTGGCGGCCCTTGCCCAGGGCCGAGTCGACCTGCTGAGCGTGGCGACCCAGGACCGGCTGCATCAGCCGTATCGGGCATCGCTGGTGCCGGGGCTGCGGTCGGTTTTCCAGGCGGCCCTGGACGCCGGAGCCAAGGGCGTGGCGCTGAGCGGCGCCGGGCCCAGTGTGATCGCCTTTGTGGATCCGGGCGGCGCCGAGCCCGTGGCACGGGCCATGGAGGGCGCCTTCGCCTGGGCCGGCAGCGATGCCCGCTCCCTGACCCTGGGCCTTGCCGCCGAGGGGGCGAAGTTGGTGATGGAATCGCCTGATGTGCTTGACCGGCCACCCCACTGGGGATAGGGTTCAGCTCCCGCCCGTGGCCCAGATCGTTTCAACGAGATTTTCCTTCCCACATTGCGTTCAACTGAGTTTCTTCCAGCTCATTTGTCCTGGATTTTGCTCCAGCGAGTTTGAGCGAGTTTCATTGAGTTTTATTGAGATTTATTGAGTTTCAGGGAGTTGCGGCGAAAACGCTTTGTTCGCCGTACGGATTCTGCTCCCCCGCCCCGGCCGAACCCGGGCTCCTTTGCCGAATGCGGCCTGGTGCCACTTCGTCGTGCGGCTGCGCGAGAATCCTTCGTTCTCCCCGTGCTCTTTGGTCTCTCCCAGCCACAGAGGGTGGGCACAGAATGGCCGGCCTCGTTTTCTGAAACTTTGTCTTCCAGCGAGATTTTTCTTGTTCGATTGTGTTTCAGCGAGTTTCATCGAGATTTATCTCGTTCATTTTTGCTAGATTGTGTTTCATCTCAGCAAAACCAGGCCATGTGATGGCCTGAAGGTCTGACTCACAGTTCGGCCCGGGGCGACTGAAGGAGAAACTCTCTTTTCTCGCCGTCGGGCCGATGCGCGTCTCATTGGCTCCCCGCGCCCCGAACCCCTTGCCGGGAGCCGGTTTCCAGTAGATTCCGAACGAATGTGCTGCCACCGTGAGCCGACGAGCCCCATATTCAGGTGGGCGTTTTCTGTCGATAAACATAGGTTGATGGATAAGAGGAGGCGGGGCAATGTCCAACCTTACCATCAACATTACGCAGATGCAGGTCGTGATGCTGCTTGCCCAGGCGCAGACCAACCTGACGGTGGCCGTGCAGGCCCTGCAGCAGGCGGTCACCGCCGCGCAGGCGGCCGGGCAGGCGAACGTGACGCTGTCGGCGGAGGCGCTCCAGTCGATCGCACTGCAGGTCCAGGCGGCTGCCGAGGCCGTGGTGCAGGCCCGGGTGAGGCAGCAGCAGCAAGCGATGGTGCGCATTCGGGGCGACATCGACATTCGGGTGCGGGCCCGGCAGATGCAGATTGCGAACGTGCTGGCGCAGTCACGGGCCAGCCTGAATGCGACGTTGCGGGCGTTCCAGCAACTGCAGGCAACGGCACAGGCAATGGGCGGTACGGTGACAGTGGCCGTGGCGGTGGTGCAGCAGTTGCTGGCAGACATCCAAGCGACGCTGAACGCCGTGGCGCAGGCGGTGGTGGCCCAGACGCAGGTGATTCA
>Ga0196970_1001840_pt1 | contig 12556 bp, 10 predicted proteins | sample S1v_513CmetaG_FD_148672 | JGI IMG/M metagenome (GOLD analysis project Ga0196970, IMG submission 148672) | Soil microbial communities from Anza Borrego desert, Southern California, United States - S1+v_5-13C | ecosystem: Environmental > Terrestrial > Soil > Desert | place: USA: California... | reverse complement strand
GGGAGACGCCGTGCCCGCCGGTGTGCAGGTTGGCGGTGAAACGATCAGGTGCAGCCACGCGGGCGCCCATGCCGGTCACCTGCCAGCGGCCTTCGCCATCTTTTTGCAGCAGCACCCGGACATCCGTGGCGCGGCCGTAGAAAACGGAGAGATCCAGGCCCTGCTGCACAATGTAGCTGCCCTCCCGCTGCTGCGCCCAGTGGTCCACCTGGGCCGTGGTGCCTTCGATCTCCCGCAGCTGACCCGTCTCCACAGAGACGTATGCCAGCTTGATCAGGCCCGTCGGCTGATACACGGCCCGGATGATGCCCCGTCCGACAGAGCCGGCGATGGGCTTGATAAAGACGGATGGATACCGGGCCGCCAGGTCAATGATGTCGGCCCCGTCACGCAGCAGGCGGGTCTCAGGCAGATGTTTCCGCAGCAGCGGGTCGGCCCGCAGGAGCCGGTAGGCCTCCCACTTGTTCAGACCGATCTCGTTGAGGAGCGGAATGCCCAGGCGGGAAAACGCCTGGATCAGATCATCCTGGTCCCGGCGGAAGTACCGGTTCCAGAGGACGTCGGGCAGGGGCCCGGCAGCCGGGGCCCACCGGCCGTCCTTCAGAAGCAGGCCCCGCACACGCCCGGCGACCAGGTCGACATCATCCGGATCGATGCCCAAGGCCGAGACGCCTTCCGACCGGGCCATCCCGATGACCCGCCGGGCGAACGGGGTCAGCGGGCCGAAGGGACGGTCCGGGTCGGCGCAGCGCTGCATCAGGAGGCCCAGGCGGACATTGCCGGGCGGCTCACGTGTCATGCAGCTCTCCTCCTCGCAAGATCCACTCGTACTGCCGGCGGAGCCCCTCCGCCAGGGGCGTGCGGGGCACAAAGCCAACCTCCCGCTCCAGGCGGAGCGTGGCGGCCCGGGTGACGGGCATGTCGCCCGGCGCAGGTGGCAGGTGGACCAGGTTCAGTGACTTGCCCGAAATCGCTTCGATGGTGCGGATCGCCTCCCGGATGGGCACGGCGCTCCCCCCGCCGACGTTGATGGCCAGCGACCGGGCCGGTACCTGCGCCGCCTTGATCGTCGCCGCCACCGCATCATCGACGAAGGTGAAATCTCGCACCTGGTCGCCTGCCCCGTAGATCTGAATCGGCGTGCCATCGCGGGTCGCCGTCAGCCAGCGGGTGAAGGCCATGTCGGGGCGCTGGCCGGGGCCATACACGGTGAAGTAGCGCAGGGCGAGCCAGGGAATGCCGGCCGTCCGGCCGTAGAGGTCGCACAGCTGCTCTGCGGCCAGCTTCGTCGCCCCGTACGGGGAGACGGGCAGCGTGGGGCCATCTTCCCGGGCGGGCATGGGTGCGCTGCCGTAGACCGACGAGGTGGAGGCCAGCACGAACTTGCGCAGGCCCGGGCGCCCCCGGAGCGCCTCGAGCAGGCGCTGAGTCACCTCGATATTCCCCCGGCTGTAGGCGTCGAACTGCGACCAGCTCTCCCGCACGCCCGGCTGCCCGGCGTAGTGGATGATATACTCCGTGCCGTCCAGCAGCGGGGCCAGGTCGCAGGTCAGCAGGTCAAGCTGGTGGAAACCGGCTTGCTGCGAGGCCGGCCCCGGGCGCCGGTCCACCGCCACCACCTCGTGCCCGCCCTCCGCCAGCCGCCGCACGGTGTGATGCCCAATAAACCCCGCCGCACCGGTCACCAAAAACCGGGCCAAGGTCAGCCCCTCCTCCCGCCAACGTCTGTCAGAACTTCGCAGAGTTCCGCCGCCACCCGGCCCCAGGTGTAGCGGGCCTCCGCCAGCGCCCGGCCCCGCTGCCCCAGCCGCTGCCGCGCTTCCGGGTCGGCCAGCAGCCGGGTGATGCAGTCGGCAAACGCCCCGGCCGAGTCATGGGGGCGGGCGAAGAGCCCGTTGCCCCCCTCCTCGATCACTTCGGCGTTGCCGCCCCGGTCTGTCGTCACGATGGGCAGGCCCGCGGCCATCGCCTCGTAGTGGACCCGGGCCAGGGGCTCCTCCCACTGAGACGAGCAGACGAAGAGGTCTGCTGATGCAAAATACGATGCAAGGGCCGAAGGCGCTACAAACCCCGCGAAACGCGCCCGGGCGCCCAGGAGGCGGCCGGCCTCCTCCAGGACCTGCAGGCCATACGGTTCCAGGTGGTTAGAGCCATAGCGGGAGGAGCCGACGACCAGCAGAATCGCATCGGGAAACGTATCATGGACGGCGGCCATGGCCCGGACCAGCAGGTGGTTCCCCTTCCGCTCGCTCAGGCGGCTGACGTGCAGGACGACCGGTGCGTCCGGCGCCAGCCCGTGCGATTTGCGGGCCGCAGCCCGCAGGTCTTCAGAGGCAGGGCGGAACCGCTCTAGATCGACCCCGGATAGGATCGTGCGCATTTTCCCTGCGAAGCCCGGGTGCCACGAATCGATCGTTCGGCGAACGTGATCGCTGATGGTGACCACCGCGTCGACGCGCCGCAAGATGCCCCGGGCCTCATCGGCCGGGAGCCGATCGGGTCCGAACATGTCGTTGTGCATCGACAAAATCAGGTCCGCACCCTGCGACGCCCGGGCAATGATCGGCACGGACGCCGGCCGGTTGTAGATGATGATGCTGTCGAACGGTGGCGCGCCGGCAAGATAGGCCGCCACCTCTTCGACGTAGTTGTCGCCGTCGACCCGCACGAAGTCCGGCTCGCGGTCAGGCAGGAAGAGCGGGTCACGCCGGCAGACGACCGTGACATCGTGGCCCGCCGCCCGCAAATGCGGCAGAATGCCGTCGATATACGTCTGAATGGCACCGCCGCGCACCGGCGGCACGGGCAGCTTTTCGGTGCAGATTAGGCAGAGGCGTTTGGACATGGCTCACCTCCGCCCCGGTGGAATCTGCAGGCGCCCGTCATCGCCCAGCAGCAGCGTGACGGCACGCCCGGTCTTGGTCTCCACCACGGCGCCCCGGCCAAGCAGGCAATCTTCCAGATGGATCGACGGCGCATCGAGCCGGCAGCCCGGCAGGAGGATGGAGTTCTCCACCGCAGCGCCGCGAATCCAGGCGGCATCGCCGACGCTGGTATACGGCCCGATATAGGCATCTTCCAACTGGCAGCCGGGGCCGATGAGCAGCGGGCCGCGCAGGCGCACGTTGGCGAGCCGCACCCCGGGACCGATGATCACCCGGCCCTGCACCTTGGTGGTGGTCAGGTCCACATCCGCCGCGACAGCTGTCGTGATGGTATCGAGCAGCAGCGCGTTGGCGGCCAGCATCCCTTCGGGTGTCCCCATGTCCTGCCACCAGCCCGTCATGCGGTGGGCGAGCACGTACTTGCCGCTGGCGATCAGGCCGGCGATGGCATCGGTGATCTCGTATTCGCCGCGGGCGGACGGACGCAGTTGGGCGATCGCCTCATGGATGGTCGGACGGAACAGGTAGATACCTGCGATGGCCAGATCGCTCTTGGGAACGGCGGGCTTCTCCTCCACCGCCACCAGCCGGTCGCCTTCGGTGACTGCCACGCCGAACGCCCGCGGGTTGGCAACCTTGCGCACTGCGATGACGCCGTCGGCCTGCTGGCTGTGGAACTGCTGCAGGGCGGGGCGGAGGTCCTCGTTTGTCAGGTTGTCGCCAAGGTAGAGCAAAAAGGGCTCCTGACCCAGGTAGCCGGCGGCCGCCTGCACCGCGTGGGCGATGCCCAGGGGCGTCTGCTGGATGATGAACTCGACCCGGTGTTCTGCGCTTGTGAGCGTGAGGGTCCGCAGTTCTTCCTGATCCGGCGAGATGACGACGCCCACATCGGTTACTCCGTGGCTCTGCAGGTAGCTGAGGATGTGCGCCAGCACCGGCCGGCCCGCGACCGGCAGCGCCGCTTTGGCCCGGGTGTGGGTCAGGGGCCGCAGCCGGGTGCCCCGGCCGGCGCACAGAACCAGGGCCTTCACGCGTGTGTCACCCCCACTGGTCCGGATGCCTGATGACAGGGTATTCAGGGCGGCGGCAAAAGGTTTACCGGGAGCGGCACCTTATGACAACCGGCGCGTAACATTGTTAAGAAGGGAAGCGCTTCGGGGTGATGCTCGTCAGATGCGAACCGATGGAGATATCGCCATTGTCGGGGCGGGGTATGTCGGCCTGACCTCGGCGGCCTGCTTCTGCGAGATGGGCCACCGGGTGCGCCTGGTGGAGGTGAATGCGCACCGGGTCGCCCAGATTCGGGCGGGCCAGTGCCCGATTTTCGAGCAGGGGCTGCCGGAAATGCTGGGGCGCCACCTCGGTGACCGGCTCTCCGTGCATGATGATCTGGCGGCGGCGGTGTCGGGCGCCAAGGCCGTATTTGTTTGCGTGGGAACGCCGCCGAAGTCCGGCGGGGCGCCCGACCTGGGGGCGCTGACGGCGTTGGTGGCGGATCTGGCTGCGCTGGATCTGACCGATACGGTTGTGGTGCTGAAGTCAACGGTGCCGCCGGGGACGAACCGGATGGTCTACGAGGGGCTGGGACAGCAGGTCCCGGTGGTCTCGAACCCGGAGTTTTTGCGGGAAGGAACAGCGGTGTGGGACTTCTTCCACCCGGACCGGGTGGTGGTGGGCAGTCCGGATGCGGAGGCCGCCCTGGGCGTGGCCGGTCTGTACACGGGCATCGATGCCCCCCTGCTGGTGACGGGCTGGGAAGAGGCCGAGCTGATCAAATATGCGACGAACGCCTTTCTGGCCATCAAAATTAGCTTTGCGAACGAGATGGCCGCCCTGTGCGAGGCGCTGGGCGCCGAGGCGCCCGATGTGCTGAAGGGGCTGGGGCTGGACCATCGGGTCGGCTCGCAGTTCCTGCGGCCCGGGCCGGGGTATGGCGGTTCGTGCCTGCCGAAGGATATCAAGGGGCTGGCCTGGCGGGCCCGGCGTGCTGGGGTGAAGCTGGACCTGCTGGCGGCTGCGGAGCGGGCGAACGCCCGGGTTCGGGAGCGCCTGATGGAGCGGCTGGCCCGGGAGCTGGGGGGGCTGGCCGGCGTGACCATCGCCGTGTGGGGGCTGGCCTTTAAGGCCGGCACCGATGACCTGCGGGGGGCGGCGGCGCTCGACCTGGTGCCCAGGCTGCTTGAGGCGGGCGCCCGGGTGCGGGCTTACGACCCGGCAGCGGGGGAGAACTTTGCCCGGCTCTTTCGCCTGGAGGCGCATCCTGGGCTGTCGATTGCCGGGGACCAGTGGGAGGCCCTGCACGGGGCGGATGCGTTGTTGATTCTGACCGAGTGGGAGGCGTTTGCGGCCCCGCCCCTGGAGATTCGGCGCCATCTGGGCGGCCGGGTTGTGGTGGACAGCAGGAACTTGCTGGACCCCGACCAGGCTGCGAGCGTGGGGCTGATTTACCGGGGGACGGGGCGGGGGCGCCTCGGGCGGGGATGACATGGCTTGGCCCCGTACTGCCCTGCTCAGGGCGGTACGGGGCCTTGTTCTGTATGATGACGTTCTTCTGCATTCGGGAGGATTCGTCTCAACCTTTGTTGTAATGCCTCATCGTACCCCGCCGCATGTTCGGCCGATGGAGGTGCACGCGCACGGACGGCAGTCTAGCCGACGCAGTTGACCAGTTGGCATTGGAGGCGACTTATGGTTGACCCGACACCGTTCCTTCAAGTGGCGATAGGCAAGAAAGTCTCCCATGTGTGGCGCGGCCATGGCTCATCGATCTTTCTGGAGTTAGGTGAATTGACGCCAAGGACCCGGCGGGACGGCAGTCCGGGAAACCCGACCGGCGAGATCTCCCTGATGATCCAGTGGAGTTGGCGGATTGAGCGTCCTCAGTCGATCTATGTGGGTAGCTGGAGTTCGGAGCGGCGCTGGCCAGCCGCGTTTGCGAAACTGCGGGGGGCCACGGTGACCACTGCAACGTTATTTGGGCGGATTCCGGAACTATCGATCGGCTTGTCCAACGGATTATATGTCGTGTCCTTTATGACAGCGGAGGAGCAACCGGCGTGGGCTCTGATCTGTCGCCAGAGCCCACGGGGAACGCTGCACGTAAGGCGTGGACGCTTGCACGTTGAGGCCCTGCGCGGATCAGGTGGCGATGCAGAACGCCCAAAAACGATACCGACCTAGCTTAGGGCCGATCAGTTCGTTGACGGGCTCGGCCAGGATTTACAGGGCCGGCACGGCGTCCGGGTCGTGTGCAGAGCGCCCGCCTTGTGAGCCCGGCGGTGGCGTGGTATAGTCCTTTTTATGGAAGAGACAAAGTGAGGCCGCCGCATGCGACGAAACCGGGTCATCTTTTCTGGGATCTTCATGTTTGTCTACGGGTTGATTACCTACTACCTGGGCCTGCAGGGATGGAACTGGCTTCGTGGCCTTGGTCAGGTCGGGGCGCCGGGCGCCTGGATCTATTGGCTTGCGGTCTTCTTTGCGGCGGCAGCCTTTCCGCTGTCGCGGTTCGTCATCGGCCGGTGGCCCGTGGGCGTAGTCAGCCTGCTGGCCCGGGTCGGGGCTTACTGGCTGCTGGTGCTGATGTACGGCCTGCCCCTACTGCTTCTGGTCGAGGTGGCCGGCCTTTTCCTACCTGGTGCGGTGACCGTCGCGGCTACCGGCGTGGTGTTGGCCCTTGTGGCTCTGGCCGCCGTCTATGGCGGATGGCGCGCCCGGCGCCCGGTGGTCGTCCGGCATGAGGTGGAGATTGCCAAGCCAGGGGGCAAGCATCAGGAGCTGCACGTGGTCCTCGTCTCCGATACGCATTTGGGCCTGATTAACGGGCCGCGTGAGGCCCGGCAGATGGTCGAGATGGTCAACAGCCTGAAGCCCGACCTGATCCTGCACGGCGGCGACCTGATCGATGATGATGTCCGCCCGTTCATGGCGCACCGGATGGCCGATGAGCTGAAGCGGCTGCAGGCTCCGCTGGGTACGTATGTGATCATGGGTAACCATGACTTTGGCGAAGAGCATCCCGGCCAGTACCGGCGGGAGCTGGAGCAGGCCGGCATCCGGCTGCTGATCGATGAGTGGGTCAAGGTGGACGAGTCCTTTACCATCATCGGGCGTGATGACCTTTCGGGGCGGTGGCGCACGGGACGGGAGCGGATGCCGCTTTCCGAGCTGATGGAGGGCGTCGACAAAGAACTGCCGCTGATCTTGATGGATCATCAGCCGTCGCGCCTGGCGGAGGCGGAGCAGGCCGGCATCGACCTGATGGTGTCGGGGCATACGCACCGGGGGCAGATGTTTCCCAACCACCTGGTGACCCGGCGGGTTTTCGAGGTGGACTGGGGGTATATGAAGCGGGGTACCATGCATGTGATTGTGTCGCTGGGCTTTGGCACGTGGGGACCGCCGGTGCGGATCGGCAATAGCCCGGAGGTAGTCAGCATCCGGGTCCGGTTCCGCACGTAGGGATACACATCGGATAGATTAACAACATGTCAGGTGCAGCCCCGGGGTATGAAAAGTGTCTGTCATGTGTCGGGCATGTGTCAGGTAACGTTCTGTTATGTGTCGCCTCTGGGTTAGGTAACAGTATGTAAGCGCTCTGCCCTGGGGCGCCCAGCGACCGGGCCTCGCCCTGGAACAGAGCATGATGGGGCTGGGCGGGCAGGTCGCTTGGGTCACATTTTGAGCAGGCGACGTCGACCAAGGTGCTCAAAATCGGTTCGAACCCCGCTGAAGAAGCCCAGTTTCGGGAAAATCAGGCTACGACAGCAGGTTCAGACGCATTTTGAGCACGCGTCACCTACCACCATGCTCAAAATCGATCGGAATCCCTATGGGTCCCTGTCTGGGTCCAGAGCCAGGGGGTACGTTGCGGTCATATCTCTAGTGGGTGCCGACCGTGGTGCGCCAGGTGGCCTGAGCGGTGTGATACACGGAGTGGCCACTACCCGGAACGCCGTGCCGAGTATCTGCGCCATCTGCGTCATCTGCGGCACAAAAACGACCGCCGGCACCCTGAGGGCGACCGGCGGTCTTTGATGTACGGTTGACTAGTAAGAGGCCGGAATCCGCTTGACAACGGTCTTGCCGCTGCCGAGGACGGCCACCAGGGCATGGCGGCTCACAAACGCAGCTTCGACGCTCTCGCTGCCGACGGCGTCGTTCATGAACTCGGGCAGCTCCATTCCCGTCACTTCCCACACGCCGGCTCCACCGGCCATGCGGGCACGAATCTTCTCCGGCAGGCTCTGGACCTGGGTTTCCACGAAGGCGATCATGCTAAGACCCTCCCGCAACACGTTATTTCTGGCCGGTACCCGGCACACAAGACATAACTATACGGGAGGATCGTCGTTTTGGCAATACATCCTGATCAAAAAAACTTTACAAATTCCATTTACTCCTCAGGGAAGTGGGAATGTTGAAGGCGGCCCGCTCATACCCGGTCATGGCGATGGCTGTGGCCTGGAGCATGGCCATGCCGATGCGGTGAGCGGCCGGGCGGAGCCAGTCGGGCAGGTTCGGGGCGTCCACCTCCCCCACCACCCGGCTCGCCCGCTCCACCACGCCCTCCCAGGGCGTCTGCGGGACCTCCATCCAATCCGCCACCTGATCGCCGGCCCAAAACCGGACCAGGCCCGGGAAGATGCCATCGAAAAGCTCCCCGGGCAGCATCTGCCGATGAAGGTCCAGCAGCGCCCTGGTCATGAGCACCCCGTCCGGGGACGGGCCATGGTGCCGGCGGAAGATGGCCTCGGTCAGGGCTGCGGCCTCCGCCATGTTCAGGGGTATGGTTGAGGCGCGGATTCCGAGCATCTCGCCAACGGCACGCCAGATATAGAGGAAGTCCTCCGCCTCCCGGTCGCTCACCGCGATGCCCAGCTTGCGCAGGTCACGGATGACGATGTAGGAGAAGGCCATCAGGGTGCCGGCCAGATCTTCCTGGTTGATGGGGACGCCCAGGTCGCGGGTATCCCACCCGCCCCGCTGCGCGATCAGATACCGGATCGCCGAATGCATGAGGCGGATCTTCTGGGTCGCCCGGATGCCCCGGCCGTCGGGGGCGGTCAGCCCCCCTGGTGCCATCACCAGCAGCACCCACTGGGCGGTTTCGGCGATGCGCCGGTACGGGTTCTGCGCCAGGCGGTAGGTCTGGGTCAGCACCTTGACGCCCTTGCGGGCGGCGTAGCACTCGATCAGCCCGTCGGTGGCGAGAATCAGCGAGATCAGCACGCCGTGCTCCGCAAAGAAAGCGGCGCCCCGTTCCAGGCGGCGCAGGCTGACCCAGGAGGGCAGGTGCCCTGTCGCCTCCACCCATGCCCCCACCGGCGGCGGCAGGTCGGCGGGCACCGCCTGGTCGTTGCGCAGGAGCGTGGTCAGCAGCCGGCTCACATCATCCAGTTCGCCCCGGGCGCCCAGGTCGGCGACCAGCCGGTCGGCCGGCGGGTCCCCTTCCTGCCGCAGCGCATCGAGCATCGGGTCAGCATAGCGCACGCGCCTCTCCCCCTCTGGGAGAGGTTTATGCTATAGCTGCTGCCGGCTGGCCAACTCCTTGACCCGATCTGCCGTGCGGGCGGCCAGCGCCATGATCGTCAAGGTCGGGTTGTGCGGTGTACTGGTGGGAAAGAGCGGTGCGCCGGTGATGAACAGGTTGGGAATGTCGTGGCACTGCCCGTAGCTGTCGGTGACCGATGCTGCGGGATCGTGACCCATGACGCAGCCGCCCATCAGGTGGGCGGTGTCGTCGCCCTCGTAGAGCGGTTCGCCACCGGCGGCCCGGGCAATCTCCTTCATTTTGGCGATGGAGCCTTTCGCCATGCGCTTCTCGTTCTCGCCGTAGCTGAACGTGACCTTGGGCGCAGGCAGGCCGAACCGGTCCTTCTCGCCCGATAGGGTCACCTGGTTCTCATCGTACGGGAGGACTTCGCCGACGGTGGTGAACTTGGCGTAGTAGTTGTAGTCCCGCAGGAGCTCCTTGAGGTGCCGGCCCCAGACCTGGTTCTGCACGGCGATGCCCTTGGCAAAGGCGATGGGCCGGAAACCGTGGGCATGGATGGTAAAGCCCCGGACCCAGTCGTTGTTGCGGTCGGTCGGGACGAAGTGCTGGCTGGTGGCCAGCACCGGCGTGCCCTTGTAGGGGCGGACCTCCTGGTCGAACCGGACCCAGACGTCCTGGCTGAGGTGGGTCATCAGCCGCTTGCCGACCAGGCCGCTGGCGTTGGCCAGGCCGTCCGGGAACTGCGGGCAGGCTGACATGAGCAGCAGGCGGGGCGTCTCGATGGCGAAGGCGGCCAGAATCACCACCTTGGCCTTCTGTTCGTGCTCCTGCCCATCGTGGATATAGGTTACGCCGGTGACCCGCCCGTCCTTGCCGACGTTGACCCGGGAGACCAGGCAGCCCGGGCGGACCTGCGCGCCCTGCTTCTGCGCCCGGGGGATGTAAGTGATCAGCGTGCTGAACTTGGCGTTGACCATACAGCCCTGCACGCAGAAGCCCCGGTTGGTGCAGGCTGGGCGCCCGTCAAACGGCGCCGAGAGGATGAAGAGCGGGGCGGGAACGCTGTCGATGCCCAGCTTCTCGCAGCCCTGCCGGAAGAGCATGGCCGGACCGCTGAGGGGGTTGCGGGACGGGTATGGGTAGGGCGGCCGCTTCGGCGCCCAGGGCCAGTCACGGGGGCCGGAGACGGCAGTCTCCTTCTCGATCTTGTCGTAATACGGCGCCAGGTCGTCGTAGGTCAGGGGCCAGTCGGCGCCGACGCCATCTTCGGTGTAGGTCCGGAAGTCGGACTCGCGCAGGCGCAGGGCGACGCCGTTGAAGTGGACGGTGCCGCCGCCCACGCCCCGGCCGGAGTTGTTCTTGGCCAGCTTGAGCGGGTTGGCGCCGGCGGTGATCCGCTTCTCCCGCCAGGCCTGGTTCTCGGTCGCCAGCTCGTCGGAGGACCAGTCCTTTTGTGGATCCCAATGCTGGCCGGCCTCCAGGACGACCACGGAGAAGCCGGCCTCGGCAAGCTCTGCGGCCAACACACCGCCTGCGGCGCCGGCGCCCACGATGCAGATGTCGACGGGGTCATTGCCCATGCTGTTTCGCCTCCCAGGGGTCGGTCAGGCCCAGTTCGATGCGGACGTAGCCCCGCGGGAAGGCCGGGCCGCCATAGCCCATGAAGGACCAGACCGGGGGCAGCGAGCAGTAGCCCGTCACGGTCTCTTTGAGCAACGCCTTGAAGAACTCAGGGAAGGCCCTTTGCAGGTAGCGCAGGTGTTCTTCCTGCCAAGGTGGGGTCTTTTCGGCGAAGTCGTCGCCGAGGAGAGCCACCCCGCCGCGCCAGAACTGGGCCTCAGGCGGCTGGTGGTCGGGGCGGTAGCCTTCGCCCGTGCCGTGGGCGAGCGTGCCGTCGATATGCTCCAGGACCTTGGCAATCAGCCATGGGTCGTTTTCCATTAACAGGTGGCCGATGGCGGCTCTGAGCGCGGCTGCTTCGTTCTCTGTGAAGAACTGGGGCGGCTGCGCTTCCGCCATCCGTTTCTCGATGACGTGGCGGGTGTGTTCGTCCCATTCTTCGATGTGCGTCATCACGTCGTAGCCTTTGTACCGGCTCTCTACCATGCGTTTGATGCCCTCCTTACAGCCGCCAGTAGAGCGCCATGAGGCCCAGCAGCGAGAAGGCGCTCAGGGTGAGCGGCAGCACGATGGGCGGGCCGGTCAGCACGTTGTTCATGACGAAGCCGCCCAGGCGCTGGCGGATGCCTCGGGCGTGCATGCCGAAGCCGCCGAGGCCGGCGAAGGCTTCGATCCAGAGGACCCAGGTGAGGAGCAGCCGCAGCGTGGCTGAGGGAAAGAAGGCGAACCAGGCGAGCACCAGGGCGGCCAGGGGGGCGCCGACGACGGGTGTGTACATCGTCCAGTGGCGGAAGTTGCCCCGGTAGTGAAATAAGATGACCTGGGTGCCGACCATGGCGAAGGCGAGGGCGGTGAACAGGATGAGCATACGGTTCAGGGTCCAGGCAGCGAACATGGAATCTCCCTCCTCTCCCTAGGATTGGCCTGTGCGGTGGGCGGCTATGCCAGTTGCTCAGGTTATCCCTGGCTGGTCGGGGCCACGGGGGCGGTGGCTGCGGCGTCGATAAGGACGGGGCCTTTTGCGTCGCGGGCTTCGTTGAGCGCTTGTTGCAGGTCGGTTGGGGTGGTTGCGCGTAGGGCGTTGAGTCCGCAGGCCTGTGCGACGGCGACGAAGTCGGGGGTGCGCGGGGCGGTGCCCAGCTTCGTATGTCCCTGGGTGATGACCCGGTTCCGCTCGATGGCCATTTCGCCGTTGTTGACGACGACGATGGTAATGGGGAGGCCCAGGTCGGCGGCAGTGGTCAGTTCGCCGAGCAGTGACTGGAGGCCGGTGTCGCCGACGAGGGCGGCCACGGTGCGGTCGGGGCAGCAGAGCTTGGCGGCGAGGGCAGCGGGCAGGCCGAAGCCGAGGGTGCGCCAGCGCCCGGAGACGAGGATCTCGTGGGCCGTCCCCCCGAAGATGCGGTTGAACCAGACGGTGTGGTCGCCGGTGTCGAGCGCGATGATGGCGTCGGGCGGGAGGGATTGCTCCAGGATGCGGATGATTTGCTGGGGGGGCATGGCCGGGGCCGGGCCGATGCCGGCGGGCGCCGGGCCGATGCCGGCGGGCGCCGGG
>Ga0196970_1001839_pt1 | contig 12558 bp, 14 predicted proteins | sample S1v_513CmetaG_FD_148672 | JGI IMG/M metagenome (GOLD analysis project Ga0196970, IMG submission 148672) | Soil microbial communities from Anza Borrego desert, Southern California, United States - S1+v_5-13C | ecosystem: Environmental > Terrestrial > Soil > Desert | place: USA: California... | reverse complement strand
CTCAGTGCGAGTGCTCGGAACTATGGTCTCCGGTTCCAGTGCCATGCCGCACGAGGGACACGCCGCCGGCCCTTGATGCCTAACCTCAGGGCACATCGGGCAGATATGCCAATCTTCGTCTTTGGCTGATTCAGCTTTTCGCGCAGCATCGATGTGCTCCGGACGGGAAGCTGAAGCACCGGCATTACCCAGATACTTTTCCGGATCCGCCTTAAACTTCGAAACGCAACTCTGGCTGCAGAAATCATAGGTCTGCCCGGCGTACTCCACTTTGCCTGCTGCGCTGTCCGGGCTCACATCCATCCCGCACACCGGATCTTTGGTGGGGCCTTTACCGACCCTCGCCGCGCTTATCGGCCTAATAGCCCCAAGCTGCACGACATTTGAGGTCCGCGGCATTGGACTGGGACCGCGCTCTAGTATCCCTTGCGGGTCGGCTCTGAACTTAGTCGCGCAACCGGCACAGCAGAAGTAGTACGTATTGCCGTCGTGCTGCACCGTACCCTTCGCGTTGGCGGGATCGACGGTCATTCCGCAAACCGGATCCTTTGCGCCGCCAAGAACCGTCAGCTTGTTATCGTCAGCCATCTCTCACCCCTTCAAACACCTACCGCGAAAACTTAAACATTAAGTCGATCAGCTCCTCATACATCGCCTCAGCATCCTGCTTGCTGCCCTGCTGGATAGCCTGCGACGCGCAATGCTGTAAGTGGTTTCGCATGAGTTCCCGCCCGACGCTCCGCAGCGCCTCCTGAACGGAGGAAATTTGCACTAGGATGTCCGCACAGTATCGATCAGCCTCGACCATTTTCTGGAGGCCTCGAATCTGACCTTCTATGCGACGTAGGCGCTTCAGGTTCGAAGACTTAATCTGAGGATCCACGCCAACTGCCTGGCGCTCGCTTCTAGTCGCACATCCACAACTGGCACTTTCGTTAGCTCCAACCATGAGTTTCTTATACCCCCGCCCCCTATCTCCTGTCAAGTACCCCCTACCCCTATTCGCGGGTGGGACCGCTGCTCCACAGAATGGTTCGTTGCTCAGCTTTCGCCTGTGTATTAGATTTTGAAGGGGAAGCTCCATACGAGGTGGGTGGAAAGGGCAATCATGACTGCTGTTGACGTGGTTTTCCGTTATAGCAAGCAACCGGGTGAGCGGGAGATGCGCGCCATCGACAATGTTTGGGAGGTCTACGGAATCCGGCGAATCCAGTTCAACGAAGCCGAGAAGACGATTCGGGTCGAATACGATGCTACCAGGATGAATGAAGACGTCGTTGCGGGTCTGTTGCGCCGGGCTGGCATTGACGTACTGGAAAAATTGGCTCTGGCCTAATTGGCTCGACGATTCTTCTACTGATCCCGACAGACTCGGGTTGGAGAGAAATTGACTCCAGACAGACTGAGGTTGGGGAAAAATGCAAAGGGGCGTTCAAGATACCTCCGCTCTGGCCGACCGAAGTTCTCTTTGTGAACGCCCCTGTTGCGCGCCACTTCGTCTGCCCTATCTAATAGCATCTGCCATGCCATCCCGTGGGCTCTTTTAGGATCAGCGATTTGCGGGTGCTCGAAGCAACGGTAAGTAAGCTGGGAACGTAGGTTTTGCTTAGGTCGTGGAAGTTTTACCCGGATCCCAGAAGGAGCTTCCAAATGCGGGTAGCAATTACCCGGGAAGTCAGTCCCACTATTGAGCGCTGCGAACTGACACACCTCTTGCGGACTCCCATCGATGCCGTACTTGCCCGCAGGCAGCACGAAAACTACGAGCGAAATCTAGCCCTGCTCGGGTGCCAGTGGTCTCCCTTCCCTTTCAGGCGAATCTGCCTGACTCGGTTTTCGTTGAGGACACGGCGGTCGTCCTCGAGGAAGCAGCCGTGATCACACGCCCTGGAGCACAGTCTCGCCGGGCAGAGACTGCCCTCGGTGGCACGGGCGCTTGAGGCATATCGCCCCCTCGCATACATTCAGGAACCCGGCACGCTGGATGGTGGAGATGTGCTGCGGCTCGGCCAACATATTTACGTGGGCTTGTCCGGCCGGTCGAACTGGAGCGCAGTAACCCAATTTCGAGAAATCGTCTCGAAATTCGCCTATGTTGTCCACGAAGTGCCGGTCTCCGGCTGTCTGCACCTGAAATCAGCCGTGACCCAGGTTTCTGCCGATACGCTCCTGATCAACCCTGCATGGATTTCCAGAGATGCCTTTTCGGGCTGGCGTCTGCTCGAGATCGCCTCGGGTGAGGATTATGCCGCCAACGCCCTGTTGGTCGGAGAAAAGGTGATCTACCCAACGTCGTTCCCAGCGACAAGAGGTCGCCTGGAAGAGAACGGCATCCCGGTGGTTGCTTTGGACATTTCGGAGTTGCAGAAAGCCGAAGGTGCAGTGACTTGCTGCAGCCTCATATTTCACCATGAGGTGTGAAGAGTGTTGGCGGGTCACGCCCACCAGACCGGAGCCTCTCACTCCGGACAGGCTGCACTGATGTGCCGTAGCGACGAGAGCACCTCGTCTGCGCTAGGCAGTCTAGCGCCATGATGAGCCGAATAGATCTCCCCGTACTGATCCGTCACGTACAGCGCTGGGGCATTTTCGGCTCCGAAACGGCGGCTAACTTTGCGATCAGCATCTAAGAGCACCGGGAACCCTGCCGCGTTTGCCGCCTCCAAGCGCTCCGATCTTGCAGCAGCGATCAAAAACACGCGCGCGTTTTCTTGTTCGAGTTCTTCCGTACGGGACGCAAGTTCCGCGACTAGAGGCAACGTTGCTCCGGCCGTGAATACCAGAACCAGGTTTCGGTGCCCGCGAAAGTTCGCCATGCGAAACTCTCGTCCGTCCAGGGACTCAAGCCTGAAATCCGGGATCATCTGATCTACGAGGGGATAACTTTGGGCGGTGCTCATTGCGACTCCACCCAGTTGGATGATGGCGGCGTAATATCGACGCACCACTACCCAGAACGAAAAAAGGACGGGCCGCAGCCCGTCCTGCTTAACGCGTTCTTTCTGTCGCTAGAAGCCCTGCGCAACCAGCTTCTCTTTCGTTATTTCCTGTTTCAATTCGCCCCGATTCATCCACTTTTCGAGGTACTTCGCAACAATGTCTGTCTCGATGTTTACTGGATCGCCCGGTTTGAGGGAGTTCAGGTTGGTCATGTCGCACGTGTGCGGAATGATCGCGATGGTGACACGGTTCCCTTCCAGCCGCGCAACCGTCAGGCTTATGCCCTCGATGCCGATTGAGCCTTTGAAAACGACGTACTTCTCCAACTCAGCCGGGATCTCAATATGCAGCCAGAAATCCTGAGCGCCTGGGATGGGTTCGAGTCCAAGGAATTTACCAGTTCCATCAACGTGCCCCTGGACCATATGGCCGCCCATTCGTCCATCAGCCCTGAGCGGCAATTCAAGATTTACTGCGGCACCCTCGGTGATACGCGAAAACGAGGTCCGCGTCCACGTCTCGGCAGCGAGATCGGCTCCAAGCGAATCCGGCTTGACGTCAACCGCCGTAAGGCAAACGCCGCTCACGGCAACACTGTCGCCGATCTTGAGTTCTTTGGTTACGTTCTTCGCAGCAACGGTGATCCGCCGCTTGCCTTGCATCTCCTGGATGCTGGTGATCTTTCCGACTTCTTCAACCAAACCGGTGAACATTGCCGCTCTCCGAAGTTCTTTATGAAACGAAATGACTTTGACAGCGCCTGTCAGAAAACCGTCTGTCAGGCATACGGATCGTGAACATAGCCTTCGACCGCGAAATCTTCGCCGAACCGATGCAGTTGAACATTGCGGATGGTCGTCGCATCTGCCAACTTGCGGAATCCGATTCCGGACGCGAATGGCACCGCTCCCGTCCCACCCAGTATCTTTGGCGCGTAGTACAGGAAAACCTTGTCTATCGCGCCGGAGGTTAGCGCAGCCCAGTTGACAGTAGATCCGCCCTCAATCATAAGGCTTGTAATTTCGAGTTCTCCGAGGCGTTGCAGCACCTGTGACAGGTCTGGTCGAGCAGAAAAGCCCTGAAACTCGACCTTTTCGACGCGCACGCCAAGCGCCTCAAGTTCACGCTTCTTCTCCTCTTCCGCGAAAGAACAGAATACAGTCACGTCATTCTGGGCGGTCCTGACGACTCTCGACTGCAGCGGGATACGCAAGCGGGAATCAAGAATGACTCGCATCAGCGGTCGGCGACGGGCGCGTCCGCTGCGGTCAGTTAAGAGAGGGTCGTCTGCGATGATCGTGCCGACACCCACCATGATCGCGTCCGATTGGTGCCGCAATTCCTGAACGTGCGCTCGAGCTAACTCGCTCGTTATCCAACCTCGCGTTGCCGCCGCTACGCCAAGTGCTGACGGACCGTCCGACTCGCCGGCTGGCGCGATCTTCCCATCCAGGGTCATAGCGGTTTTCAGCAGAACCAACGGCTGTTTCGTGCGAATGAACATCGCGAACGACTCGTTCAGTTTCCGGGCCTCACGTTCGTAAAGTCCGACCGCCATTTCAACTCCGGCAGCCTGTAAACGTGCGAATCCCTGGCCTGCTACAAGCGGATTAGGGTCGGCCATACTGGCAACCACGCGCTTGATGCCAGATGCAATCACCGCGTCCGAACACGGACCGGTGCGGCCTCTATGACAGCAAGGTTCCAGGTTCAAATAGAGTGTTGCCCCGCGAGCGTGATCCCCTGCCCGTTCCAGAGCGATCACCTCAGCATGTTTACGTCCTTCGTAAGTGTGGGTGCCTTCGCCAACGACTTGACCTGATTGGCTTACGACGACTGCGCCTACACATGGGTTAGGCGAAGCTAGACCGATGCCTTCACGGGCAAGTTCCAGCGCACGAGCCATGTACTGCGCGTCTTCTGACATCCCGCTCACGTCCGGCACCCTCGCTCGCAAAATGGCTTATGAAAACATCGAATCGACGAACGCCTTGGGATCGAAAGGAAGCAAGTCGCCCGCTTTCTCACCCACGCCCACGTAACGCACCGGCAGGCCCAGTTCGCGCGAGATTGCAACGACCACGCCGCCTTTTGCCGTGCCGTCCAGCTTCGTCAGCACAATACCAGTCACTCCTGCAGATTGCGTGAACAGGCGTGCCTGCTGGAGGCCGTTCTGCCCCGTTGTTGCGTCCATCACAAGAAGTGTTTCGTGCGGCGCCGTCGGGATGATGCGCTCCGCCGTGCGCTTCATCTTCTCTAGTTCCGACATCAGATTGCTCTTAGTGTGCAGACGACCAGCGGTGTCCACAATGACGTAATCGGTCTTCCGCGCCTTCGCTGCCTGTAACGCGTCAAAGAGCACTGCGGCGGGATCCCCACCCGGTCTCGTCTTAATGACTTCTGTTCCGGTGCGATCACCCCAAATCTCCAACTGATCAATGGCTGCAGCGCGAAAAGTATCAGCCGCGCAAAGCAACACTGTCTTTCCATTGCCGCGCAGTACATTTGCGAGCTTTCCGATCGTGGTGGTCTTGCCTGTGCCATTCACGCCGACCACCAGGATAACCTCGGGTTCGCCGTCAACCGCCTTGGCTGGCTGCTTGTTTGCGTTTTCCAGAATCGAAAGCAGCTCTTCCTTTAGCAAGCGCTTCAGTTCGTCCACATCCTTGATCTGCTTGCGATCCGCCTTGTCGCGGAGCCTGTCCAAAACTTCCCTGGTCGTCGTTGTGCCGAGATCGGCGCCGATGAGAGTGGCTTCGAGGTCGTCGAGAACTTCGCGATCGATCTCCTTGCCGATTGGGATCGCCGAGACGACATCATCGATGCGCTCGCTAAGATTCTCCCGCGTGCGCGTAACGGCCTGCTTCATCCGATCAAAGAAACCGGATTTCTGTTTCTCTTTGTTTTCGTCTTCAAGACTGCCGAACAGCGTCTGAATCATGAAACCACTTCCCGAGCGCTAATAATCTGACATGAATCTACTGCCCTGCCTAAACACCCAATTATAGCCAAGGGAGGATTCATGCTCGGAGTCACAACAGCGCGCCATCTGTGTGGGGCTCGAGGCTAGAGTTTGACTGCACCAGCTAACACTTCGGTTTCAGGATCCGACTCGGCGTGGTGCATAGCCAGTCCGCCATTCTTAAAGACCGCCGTAAGGGCCGCGACTACTGATGGGTCGAATTTGGTATTCACTAGCGAGTTGATTATGCCGATGACGTATTCCGGATCCATCGCGGCTTGGTATGGCCGGTTCGTCGTCATGGCGTCGAAAGTATCGGCAACCATGATGATTCGGGCCACGGTGGGAATGGCGTCACCCTTTAACCCATAAGGATAGCCCCTGCCGTCGAGGGACTCGTGGTGCAACTCGATTCCCGGGATGATCTTCCGAAGCTGCTCAACAGATCTCAGGATGTTCGCACCCTTGGTCGTGTGCGCTTTCATCAAGCCAAACTCTTCGGGAGTGAGTGCTCCAGGCTTTTTAAGAATCCGATCCTCGATTCCGATCTTGCCCACATCGTGCAATTGCGCCGAAATGCGAACCTTTTCGACCTCATCCGGCGGCAAACCCATTTGTTCGGCGATCAGCACGGAGTAGCGCGTTACGCGGTCGGAATGGCCTCGAGTGTAGGGGTCCTTTTCGTCGACAGCGCCGGCGAGCATCTGGATGGAGCTAAGAAACAGGGTCCGGTTCTCTTCGGCGGCACGCTTCAGGTCAGCCACGAGTTGCTCGAGGTCCTGAGACATGCGGTTGAAGGTGGACGCCAGTTCTCCTATTTCCGTGCGGCTCTTGAGGTCCACACGCTGAGAGAAGTCGCCCTTAGCGATGGCCTTGCTGGATTCGGCGAGCACTTGTAGGGGCGTTACTATTTTTCGTGTCGCAAAGCTAGAAATGCCGACGCTCATCAAAATCGCGATGATCGCCAAGACACGCGCAGTGCGCTGCATCTCGGTGACGTCCTGATATGCGTCTTCCTGCGTTTTTTGCGCGACGACCGCCCACTCTAGCTCCGGAACCGTCTTGTACGTTCCAAGCATTTGCTGCCGCGTTTTACCGATCGTAGCCGTGAACTCTTCGGTGGCGGCGAACCTTCCCCGGGCACCCTGCTCGACGAAGTTCCGGACAATCTCCATGTTCGTCATGTCCTGCCCGGTGGCATAGTCCGTTGCGGCACCAGCAACCAACCGGCCTCGTCGATCGACCACGTACGTAAGGAGCCCGCCCTGGCTGGTGTCGCGAAGACGAGCGATCAGATACCCAAGGTCCACAAAAGCGGCTGTCATCCCCACGAAATTGTCGTTCACCGTGACGGGCTTGCTGACCAGCATCACGGTATGTGCGTCACGCCCCGTTCCCACCGACAGCGGTTGGCCGTTATAGGCGCGACCATCGCGAGCCGCCGCGAACGCGCGTTCCAGGTCACGTGTCATGAACGGGTCAGGCGGGATGCGTGAAGAAGAAATGCCCTTGGATTCGGCATTGACCAGCGTCGCGTAGGCTATGTCCGCTGAAGAAGAAACAAAGTTTTCCAGCAGAGACATTAGTTGCGGAGCATTGACCCGATCGCCCGAGAGATCGCCTCCGCTGGATGCCTGTACTCCTGCCGAGAAATTACCGAGCATGGTGAGAAGGTTTTTCTCACGCTGCGCGATTTCATCGCCCAACGAACGGGTGATGGTGTTCTGCAGCAGCATTTCGTTCGTCTTCAGGCGATCCCGGTTGATCGCGACCACACGCGTTGCATAAAAATACATGGGTACGACGCTGACGAACAGCAGAACGCCGAGGATCAGCCATAGAATTGGAATACGCGCCGGAATCTTCATCGAACGAAGTAGCCTTTGCTGTCTAACTACACGCACCCATGGTGACGAAGAACTCTCGTCTCGAATTGCGTGCATTCTATCCTGAAACTCTGGAACCTTTAGTTTACAACGCAGGCACATCCGGTTACTGAAGTACAACGGATCCGTGACCGCAGCAGGGCGATCTTGCCCGAGTCTGGAGTAAACCAGCCTGCGAATCACTGAAAGTCTTGCACTAGTGTCTCGTCATGTAGTCGTTGCTCATCCAAACAGCAGAGAGACTATTTGCGCATGCCAAAGCTGACAGCCCTCATTCACGCCCATCCAGATGACGGTCGCCGCCTTGGCCGTTTGTTGGAGACGCTGCGCCCTTGTGACGAGGTCCTCATCGTTAACCATGGCCCCGACGAAGAAATCGAGAAGATCGCCCGGCAGTACGGCGCCTCCACCAGGCAGGCTCTTCCAGGTGTTTCGACGGGTGCTTATCTCATGGACGCCAAGAACGACTGGATCCTCTCATTACTGCCAAGCGAGTCGCTAACCGAAGGATTGGAGGCCTCGCTGTTCGAGTGGAAGGGACAAGACCACGAACCACGCCTCTCGTATTCGGTCGCGATACGTCGCGAAAACGGTGCCGGTTGGTCGCCCCATCCCCCGGTCACTCGCCTCGTCAATAGAACCGCTGTGAACTGGATCACGGACTTGCCTGAGAACGATCCAGGTTCTGAGGTGCTTGTTGGGGACCTACTGAGGTTCGAGAATCCCTGATCTATATTTCACCGTATTGAAGCTTGCGTGCTTGCCTTTATAATCGCCACGCGATTCGAGGCACAGCGTGGATCCACTTTACGCAACGATCATTTTTGTTTTTGGGCTGGCATTCGGCAGTTTCTTGAATGTTTGTATATATAGGCTGCCGCGCGCCATCAACGAGGACCTATCGTTCTTCCCAGCCCTTCGCCGCAGTGCTCAGTCGCTGGTGAACCCGAGCCGCTCGGCGTGTCCTGGTTGCCGACAGGAGATCGCCTGGTACGACAACGTGCCAGTCCTAAGTTGGGTCATGCTGCGCGGTCGCTGCCGAAAATGCGGCATGAAGATATCAGCCCGTTACGCCGCAGTCGAGTTGCTCACCGCACTTCTCTTCATCGCTTGTTATGCGCAATTCGGGCTCACACTCGAGGCACTAAAGTTCGGTGTTTTCTCCTTCCTTGTGATTGGTCTGATCTTTACCGACGCGGAAACTAAACTGCTGCCCGACTCGCTAACGCTACCTGGACTAGCTATGGGACTCGCTTTAAGCCTCATTGTCCCCGTGCACGACGTCCTGGCGCGATTCCTGCCCAGCGTTATCTCAATGCAGTACCCACAGGAGTCCTGGCGCTGGCTGTCGTTTGGGGACGCCATATTGGGCGCGATCGTAGGCGCATCCTTCATCTACGGCTCAGGAATGATGTACAAACTGGCTCGCGGTGTTGAAGGAATGGGCTTTGGCGATGTCAAACTGATGGCGATGATCGGAGCGTTCCTCGGACTCAAGTTAACCCTGTTCACCATCTTCGGGGCATCGATACTTGGAGCCTTGTTTGGGTTGAGTTCCGTCCCGGCGGTCTGGATGAAGAGAACCAGGCGCCACATGCTTCGCGGCAAACCGGTCCCCGTTGCGCGTCGGCAGGCATGGGCTTCTGCCAGGAACGTCTATCGCTACTATGCGATGCCGTTTGGAGTCTTTCTGGGCACGATGTCGTTGTTGGCGGTATTCGCCGGCGACTGGCTGCTTCAGTGGTACTGGAATCGATACTTCTAGATACCGGTACTCATCGGGCTGGCTCCGGTACGACACCCTTGGCCATGTACCAAGGTGGTGCCCTCTGTATGAGAAGACAGACTTAATCGCCACCCTTCCGCATTAAAATACGCGAGGTACTCTGGTGACACTCTCTGGAGGGCGCCGATGAAGCGCATCTTGAGCTGGTTTGCGTTGTCAATTTTTCTAACGGGTGTGGCGTGGTCTCAGTCGCTCGGTGATGTGGCTCGCGAAGTTCGCAAGACGGAGCGCCAGCGTAAGAAGGCGGCACGCGTCTACACGAACGACGACATTCCGTCCGTCGTGGCTCCCGCACCCTCTTCCGACGCCGCGGCCGAAGCGAGCAAGACGGACGTGCCCAAGACTGGTGAGCCCACCTCAGCCGATGCCAAGGCAAGCAACTCTGAGAAAAATTCGGACGCGAAGGCACCCGGCGATTCGGATGCGGAACTTAAGAGTATGTACGAAAGCTATCGTGGACGCCTCGATGCCCAGAAAGCCGCGGTGCAATTGCTCGAGCGCGAAATTAGCGTCCTCCAACGCGAAAACCAGATACAGGCCTCAGCCTACTATCAGGATGCCGGAACGCGACTGAAAGACGGGAAGAACTGGTACGAAGCTCGCACGAAACGTGATGCCGAAATAGCGGAAAAGAAGAAGCTCCTCGACGAGGCAAGGCAGAGCCTGGATTCTATCCGCGAGGAAGCTCGCAAATCGGGCGTGCCGGCGACCTTCACCGAATAGGAACTTCTGAATCGAAAACGGACTGGGCGACTGGGCTTCAGTCGTTCGCCTTCCGTTGCGATCGCAACCTCTTCCCCCGCAGTTCAACTCCAATAGCGCATGACAGAGCCTCAGGCGCACCCGGCTAGGGTAGCAGTTGTTGGCTGCGGCAACGTCGGCGCGACGTTTGCCTACGCCCTTCTTCTCAGCGGACTCGCATCAGAAATCGTCCTGATTGACTACAACCGCCAGAAAGCCGAAGGCGAGGCTATGGACCTCGCACATACCGAACCATTCGCTCATCCCACCCGCATTTGGGCAGGCGACTACCCGGACACCGCGGGCGCGATCGTTACCGTGATTGCGGCCGGAGTCGGACAGAAACCCGGAGAGACCCGCCTGGATTTGGTGAAGCGTAATGCGGAGGTCATGCGCCAGATCGTTCCGCAAATCGCACGACACAATCCCGATGGCATCATCTTGATGACCACGAACCCGGTGGACGTCCTCACTTATGCGGCTTGGAAATACTCAGGATTGCCACCGCGTCGAGTCTTCGGGTCAGGAACGATTCTCGACACGGCGCGCTTCCGCTACTTACTTAGCCAATACTTTCACGTCGATGCACGTAGTATTCATGCGCACATCATCGGAGAACACGGAGATAGCGAAGTACCAGTCTGGTCTCTTGCCAACATCGGAGGGATGAAACTGCCGGCCTTTTGCGCAGCGCACGGAATCGACTACAGGCAAGACGACATGGATGAGATTTTCCAGCAGACGCGAGACGCCGCTTACCACATCATCAAGCGAAAGGGTGCCACGTACTATGCGGTAGCCGCCGGCCTGATGCGGATTGTCGAAGCCATACTTCGCGACCAAAGTACGGTTCTCTCATTATCCAGCCTGGTGGAAAATTACTGTGGCATCAGCGACGTATGCCTGAGTCTCCCAACCATCGTCAACCGCAGCGGAGTAGAGCGCGTACTGCGCCTCGATTTGAGCCAGGAAGAAGTTGGCGGCCTGCGGAATTCTGCAGGTATCCTCAAGCAAACCATTGCCCAACTGAGCCTTGTGGAGCAGGCTGACCGGGCAGCGTGAGAAGGGACCATACGCTGTTTTACTCCTGCTTGGTCGTGCTCACTCGTCGGTTCCCTCGTTCCGCGCTCCCATTCGTCGACGATCCGCCAGTTCGCATTCGCCGTATCTGGGCCAAGTGGTGCCTTGTGTGAACCAGATGAAACTTGCGCCACTCCCGCAGGCTCAATGGCCCGAGGATCGGATGCGCGGCAACCTTTTTTGATGTGCCATGTACCCGTTCGCAAGACGTGATCTGCTGGTCCATTTCCGACAGCGCTTCGCGAAATCGGGCACGCACATCGATCAAGTCCGCGGTTACTGGAAGCGCAAAATCCGGCGACTTTCTTCCACTCGGCAGGTGTCCTAGCCCAACGACGATCGTTGTCGCGATTCGCTGCTTCAAAGTCGGTTGCGGAACGGACGGACTGGAACCCGAAAGCTTTTGCATCAGTTTGGCGGTACTGCTAAAGGTTAGCGTGAGGTGTTCGAGCGTCTCTGCAGCCGACCATTTCCCTTTCGAGGTGCGCATGGTCAGTAATTCTGTGTCTGTGATGTCATCAGTTGCGTTTTCCATCTCCCGCAATACCGATTCGAAATACGCGCTCATCGACTAATCTCCGTCACGTTTTGGATTTGGAACTCCTGCCCAAGTTGCATCCGATACAATAGATCGCCCGCCGCGGGCTTCAAGGACGAAATGCCAATGAAATGCAGTGTCGTTGTTGTCACGCTGGTGCTCATCGTTGCATTCAGCGCCTGCTCAACCGAAAAACCAGCGGAACCTGCCTCGCAACAGAAGCAGCAACAAGCAACTCCCAAGCCCCCGGAAAGCCATACTGGTCGTGAGGTCTTTCAGAGACTCTACGTCGCAGCTCGCGGATGGGCACCGGACGTTAAACCATTTCGCCTGCAATCCGAACCCACCGGCGAAGTGAATGGTCAGAACGGAAAAGCCGCAGTCTGGCGCGCCTCTTTTGCGTCCCCGTCCCGCCGTGGGTTGAAAACCTATCTGTGGTCCGGAACCGGAGAAGACCGTGGTGTAACCCCTGGCACCGAGGATACCTACAACCCGAATAACAGCGCCACCCAGATCTTCGACATCGCATTCCTAAAAACAGATTCGGATAAGGCGTTCTCGGTTGCGCAGGAGCACGGGGGCGAGAAACTGCTCAAGAAGGATCCCAAGCAACCGGTGTTCTATG
>Ga0196970_1001837_pt1 | contig 12560 bp, 5 predicted proteins | sample S1v_513CmetaG_FD_148672 | JGI IMG/M metagenome (GOLD analysis project Ga0196970, IMG submission 148672) | Soil microbial communities from Anza Borrego desert, Southern California, United States - S1+v_5-13C | ecosystem: Environmental > Terrestrial > Soil > Desert | place: USA: California... | reverse complement strand
CGGAATCGACGAGGCCCTGGCCGACCCCGCCATCGCCGGCGTCGTCATCGCCAGTTCCACCGACACCCACCTGGACTACAGCCTGCGCGCCGTCGCCGCCGGCAAGGCGGTGTTCTGCGAAAAGCCGATCGACCTGGACCTGGAACGGGCTCGATCCGCCGCGTCGCAGTTCGAGGGAGCCCCGCTGTTCCTGGGTTTCAATCGCCGCTTCGACCCCAACTTCCAGGCGCTGCGGGCCAAGCTCGCGAGCGGCGTGGTCGGCCGGCTCGAGAGCCTGCAGATCACCTCCAACGACCCGGCGCCGCCGCCGCCCAGCTACGTCGCCGTCAGCGGCGGGCTGTTCAAGGACATGGCCATCCACGACTTCGACATGGCGCGCTGGCTGCTGGACGAGGAGCCGGTCGAGGTGTTCGCCTTCGGGGCCTGCCTGGTCGATTCGGAGATCGGCCGCCTGGGCGACGTGGACACGGCGCGGACCGTGCTCAGGACCGCCTCGGGCAAGCTGTGCGTCATCTCCAACAGCCGCCGCAGCGGCTTCGGCTACGACCAGCGCGTCGAGGCCTTCGCCAGCGGGGGCATGGCGCGGGCCGACAATGTGCTGGAAAGCACCCTGCAGGTCTGGAGCGAGGAGGGCGCCCGCGCGGACCGCTTCCAGAATTTCTTCCTCGACCGCTACGCCGAGGCCTACCGCCGCGAGATGGATCACTTCGCCGAGGTGATGGGCGGGGCGACGCCGGCCATCGGCTATCGCGACGGCGTTCAGGCGCTGGTGCTGGCCGAGGCGGCCGCGGAGTCGGCGCGCAGCGGGTCGGTGGTGCGCCTCGCCTGAAAAGAAGACGGGCGGCCCCCGCGAGGGAGCCGCCCGAGTTGGCCTTCGCGTCGCGGCTTCAGGAGGACCGCGAGGCGAGAGAGGGCCGGGGAGGAAGGCTAGAAGCTGAGCTGGATGCCGGTCCGCAGGCTCCAGCCGTAGATCTCGTTCTCGTCCACCCGTCCGGGACGTCCGAGGTAGAAGCGGTTCGCCGCGTTGTTCAGGTTGCTGCCCTCCACGAAGATCGAGGCGTTGCTCGTGAAGGCGTAGCCGATACGCGCGTCCCATTGGTTGAAGTCGTCGACGTACAGGTCCTCGTCGGTGTCGCCGCCCGGCTCCAGCAGGTAGGCCGAGCGGTAGGTGTAGGCGACCCGCGCCGAGAGGCCGTGCTTCTCGTAGGTGACCTGGGCGGAGGCGACCTGGTCCGACTGGTTCGCCAACGGCAGGGTCTCGCCGGGGCGGCCCGGAATGCCGCTGGCCTCGGATTCGACGAAGGTCAGACTGCCGCCCACGCTCAGCCCGTCGAACGGCGCGGGCAGGAAGCTGAGTTCGTACTGAGCGTTGAACTCGACGCCGGTGACGGTGGCCTCCTCGGCGTTGACCGGCCGCGTCACCTCCGCGTCCACCAGCGCCTGGCCGGCGAACACGCCGGTCTCCTCGGTGGTCGTGAAGTAGATCGGATCCGAGATTTCCTTGTGGAACACGGCGGCGGAGAGGATGCCGCGATTGCCCAGGTAGTACTCCGCGGCAATGTCGAAGTTGACCGAGCGGAGCGGTTCGAGGTCGGGGTTGCCCATCTCGACCTCGTTGTCGGAGGTGACGACCACCGTGTAGGGCGCGAGGTTCTCGTAGTTCGGCCGCCCGATCGCCGTCGTGACCGCTCCGCGCAGGACGAGGTGGTCATTGACGTCGAAGCGCAGGTTCACGCCGGGGAAGACGTCGGTGTAGCTCTGGCCGCCGAACACGTCATAGGGCCGGTCCAGGTCGGCGAGGGTGTAGGTGTCCAGCACCGCCTTGGCGGCGTACTCGCTCTCGGTGTGCTCGACGCGCACGCCCGGCACGACGGTCCACTGGCCCGTCTTGATCGTCGCCATGACGTAGCCGGCGATGATGGTCTCCTGGATCTCGAAGTCACCGGCCAGGCTGTCGCCGACCGTGCCCTCCTCGTCGATCTCGAACAGGTCCTGGTTGGCGCGGAAGAAGGCGTCGGCGGCGCGGCCGTCGACGGTGGGGCCATACGGATAGCGCCCCTCGTAGATCGACGGGATCGTGGCGCCCTCGAACATGTCCAGCGTCAGGTCCGGACCGGCGAAGCCGTCATAGATGGTCGCGTCGATGTCATTGGTCTTGGTCCGGTCGAGGATCTTGGCGCCGAACTTCAGGGTCGTCTCGTCCGCGAAGGTCAGCGGCATGCGGTAGTCGATGCGCGCCTGGTAGAGGTCCTCCACCGCGTGACGGCTCTCGTAGCTGGTCTCGTCGAACTCGAAGTTGGCGGAGTCGAAGGCGGCCGCGTCGGGGAAGAACCGGAACAGTTCCGGTCCCAGATCGTAGGACCCGGTGACGTCGCCCGCCTCGAAGATCCACTCGTCGCGGCGCGGGTCGCGCTTGTCGGCCTTGGTGTAGGTCCCCTCGATGGTCAGCTCGCTCTCGCCGATCTCGAAGCGGGCGCCCAGCGTGCTGGTGAAGGAGCTGGTGTCTTCCTGGCGGGTGCGCAGCGCGCGAATGGCGTCCGCCTCGGCGAAGTCGCCGGTGGTGTCGGTCTGGTTGGACAGCTCGTCCTCGTCCAGTTCGACGGTGAAGTTGTTGCGCAGCTCCTGGTCCTCGTACTTGGAGTAGAGGATGCGCGCGTAGGTCTCGACCGCGTCGTTGGGCCGCCAGTCCAGGTTCAGCACGGCGCCGCTACGGCGGCGCTCGGTGTCGTACTTGCGGATGGAGTACTCCAGCGGCAGTTCGAAGCCGTTCACCTCGTCCCAGCTTCCGCCGGCCTGGAGGTTGTCGGGCGCCAGCTGGCGTTCGGAGTGGTTGATGGCGAAGACGACGCCGAACTGGCGGTCGGCCCCGAACACGGTGCCCCACGAGGCGTCGAACTCGTACGGGTTAGAGCCGTTGATGTCGTTGTAGCCGTAGGCGACCCGGGCGGTTCCGAAGGTGCGGTTGCGGTCGTAGGCGGTCAGGGTCTCGATGTTGGCCGCCCCGGCGATGGCGTTGGCGTCCAGGTCGGGCGTCAGCGTCTTCACGACCGTCACGCGGCCGATGAGCGCCGAGGGGATGTCGTCCAGCTTGACCTGGCGCGACTCCGGCTCGGGCGCGGCGGCGGTCTGGCCGTTGAGCGTCACGTTCAGGAGGTCCGGGGACACGCCCCGCACCGAGAGATATCGCCCCTCGCCCTGGTCGTTGGCCACGGCCAGACCGGGGAGGCGGCGCAGCGCCTCGGCCACGTTCTGGTCGGGCAGCTTGCCGACCTCGTCGGCGCGGACGCTGTCGATCTGGCCGTCCGCGTCGCGCTTGTCCTCGATGGCGGCGCGGTCGGCGGCGCGACGTCCGGTGACGATCACCTCCTCAACGGCCGTCGGTTCCTCCTGCGCATGGGCGAATCCCGGCGCCAGCAGCGTGGTGCCGAGCAGTACGGCCTTCAGGGCCAGCCTTGAGCTACGCATGGATCTTCCCCCTGTGTTCCGGTCTGGCGCCGATTTCCCTGCGACCCCGCCGTTATGGTTGGCGTGATGCTACAACAGATATTCCATCTGGCAACCAAAATAGAATATCTCTTGCAGGCGAGAGGCGGTGCTGTAACCTCGCTTAAGCCCGCGGGGGCAGACCACACCGGCTTGAAAGTCCTGTGACAGTCGAGGAGAGATCTGGAATGGCTCGTTCATTTGTCGCCCTGCTGATGGGCTCGTCCCTCCTCTGCGCTGGATCGGCTCTGGCCCAGGCCGCGCCGGCGGCGCCCTCGGTCTCCGCCGCGCGCGAGACCCAGCCGACCGCCCAGGGCGGCGCGAACGGCGCGGTGGTGTGGCTGGGGGCCGACGCCGCATCGGCGCGGATCGTCGGCTCGGGCGAACTGGGCGGGCTGGAGGTCTACGGCCTGGATGGCGCGCGGCAGTCGTCCGCGGCCGGAGGCGAGGTCGTGGGCGTGGACGTCCGCTACAACGTGCCCGTGGGCGGACGCCGGGCCACGGTCTTCGCCGCCGGCGACGCCCAGGCCAACACCTTGCGCTTCTACGAAGGCGGCCTCGACGGGCGGCTGGTCGAGATCGGCGCCCGCGCCGTGCCCGTGGGCTTCGCCCTGGAGAGCCTTTGCCTGTTCGCCAGCGCGCTGGACGGCAACCTCTACGCTTACGCCCTAGGCGGCGGGGGCGAGATCCAGCAGTTCGTGGTCTATGCGTCGCCCGACGGGCGCCTGGACGCGCGCCCCGTGCGCCGCCTGCACCTCGCGTCGGAAGTCAGCTACTGCGCCGCGGACGACGCCACCGGCGATCTCTACGTCGCCGAGCAGGGTGTCGGCGTGTGGCGCTTCCCGGCCGATCCCGAGGCGGAGGTCGTGCCCGAACTGATCGACGCCCGCCGGCTGGGCCATATCCAGGAGGAGGTCGGCGGCCTCGCCCTCTACGACGGCGGCGAGGGAGCCCGCTGGCTGGTGGTCTCCAACGCCAGCGCCGGGCAGCTCAACGTCTACGACCGTTCCGCCGACCACCGGCTCGCCGGCCGGCTGTCGATCGCCGCGGCGCCGGGCGGCGCCGACGGGGTGGACGAACCCACGGCGCTGTTCGCGTCCAGCCTGTCGCTCGGCGCCGGGCTGCCGAACGGCGTGCTGCTGGTGACCGACGAGGCGGACGACGCCGGCGCCAACTACAAGCTGGTGTCCTTCGCCGACCTGGCCGGCCGGCTGCAGCTTGCCGTTGGCGCCCCGCAGGACCCACGCCGCCGGCTGGAGCCGCCCATGCCGACGGTCGTCGCCTCGGTCGAGACCGTACCGGTGGAGACCGACGGCGACGCCGCCGACGACCCGGCCGTCTGGGTGCACCCGACCGATCCGAGCCTCAGCCTCGTCATCGGCACGCAGAAGCAGTCCGGGCTGTACGTCTACGGCCTGGACGGCAAGACCCTCCAGTTCCTGCCCGACGGCAAGATGAACAATGTCGACCTGCGGGACGGCTTCATGCTCGACGGCAAGCCGGTCAGCCTCGTCCTAGCCAGCAACCGCACCGACGACAGCATCGCAATCTACCGCGTCGATCCCGAGGCGCGCCGCCTCGTGGCCGTCGCCGACGGCGTCCAGGCGACGGGCCTGCCCGATCCGTACGGCCTCTGCCTCTACCGCAGCCGCCGATCGAAGAAGACCTACGTCTTCGTCAACGACACCGAAGGCCGGATGAAGCAGTGGGAGCTGGTCGACGCCGGCGGCGGCAAGGTGCGCACGAAGCTCGTGCGCGAGTTCGCCTTCGGCAGCCAGGCCGAGGGCTGCGTCGCCGACGACGAGACCGGGGTGCTCTACGTGGCCGAAGAGGACGTCGGCCTGTGGCGCATGAGCGCCGAGCCGAAGGGCGGCGCCGCGCGCACCTCCGTCGCCGCCGTCGCCGCCAACCCGGCCCTGAAGGATGACATGGAGGGCGTCGGCCTCTACGACCTTGGCGGCGGGCGCGGATACCTGGTGCTCTCCAGCCAGGGTAACAACAGCTACGCCGTGTTCCGGCGCGAGGGCGCCAACGAATACATCGGCTCCTTCGCCGTGGTCGCCGACGGTGCGACGGGCATCGACGGGGTTTCCGAAACCGACGGCCTGGAGGTGACCAGCCGTTCCCTGGGCGCCGCCTTCCCGCACGGCGCAATGATCGCCCAGGACGGCCGCAACGTCGGTCCGCAGGAGCACCAGAACTTCAAGATCATCTCCTGGGACGCGATCGCCGCGAGCCTCAAGCTCGAGTCGCGCTGACCCCCGCCTTCGCCACGCGATTGACAGTCGCGCGCCGGCCGCCACTGTCGCTCCCTTCGGAGGCGGTCGCGTGACGGATGGAGTGGTGACGACGGGGACCCTGGCGACGGCGCTGGCGCATGGTTCGCGCCTGCTCGCGTCCGATCCCGCCATGGCCGAGGCGCAGGCGCGGGAGATCCTCGGCGCCTATCCGGGCCATCCCGAGGCCCTGCTGCTGCTTGCGGCCTCCCAGCGCGTCCAGGGCCGCCCGGAGGCGGCGGTCGAGACGCTCGAACCGGTCGTCCGCGCCCTGCCGGCGTGGCCGCCGGGTCATCTCGAGGTCGGCCTGGCCATGGCCGAACTGGGGCATGGGAAGACGGCGGCGGCCGCGCTCCGGCGGGCGACAGCGCTGGAGCCGCGGCTGATCCCGGCCTGGCGGGCGCTGGCGGAGCAGCTGCGGGCGCTGGGCGACGATGCCGGCGCCGATGCAGCCACGGCGGCGGAGATCCGCGCCTCGACCTCCGATCCCGGGCTGCTGGAGGCCGCCACGGCGCTCGTCGACAACCGCCTCGCCGTGGCGGAGCGCCTGCTGCGCGACCGGCTGAAGCGCGATCCGGAGAACGTCCCGGCTATCCGCATGCTGGCCGAGGTCGGCGGCCGCCTGGGCAAGCTGGAGGACGCCGAGAAGCTGTTGTCGCGGGCGCTGGAACTTGCGCCGGGATTCGCCCCCGCGCGGTTCAACTACGCCACCGTACTGTACCGACTGAACCGCGCCGCGGAGGCCGTGGCCCACCTCGACCTGCTGCTGGCGCGAGAACCGGGCCGGGCGGGGTACATGAACCTCAAGGCCGCCGCGCTGGGCCGCATCGGCGAGTACGACCAGGCCATCGCGCTCTACGACGTCCTGCTCGCTCGCTATCCGGATCACCCCAAGGCCTGGATGAGCTACGGCCATGCGCTGAAGACGGTGGGCCGGCAGGAGGACTGCGTCGCCGCCTACCGCCGCGCCGTCGCCCTCAGCCCTCAGTTGGGGGAAGCGTGGTGGAGCCTGGCCAACCTGAAGACCTGGAGTTTCGCCCCGGCCGACATCGCCGCCATGCGCGAGCAACTGGCGCGGCCGGACCTCTCGGACGAGGACCGGCTGCACCTGGAATACGCGCTCGGCAAGGCGACCGAGGACGCCGGCGCCTGGGACGAGAGCTTCGGCCACTACGCTCGGGGCGCCGCGCTGAGGCGGGGGCAGGTGACCTACGACCCCGACGGTACCTCGGCCCACCTGGAGCGGTCGCGCGCCGTCTTCACCCCTGCTTTCTTCGGCGAGCGGGTCGGTTGGGGCTGTCCGGCGGCGGACCCGATCTTCGTGGTGGGCCTGCCGCGGGCCGGATCCACCCTGATCGAGCAGATCCTCTCCAGCCACTCGGCGGTCGAGGGCACCATGGAGCTGCCGGACGTCATCACCATCGCCCGGCGGCTGGGCGGCAGCGAGGGGCGGCGGTCGGACTCCCTCTATCCGGAGGTGCTGCAAGATCTCGGCGCGTCCGCCGTCGCGGCCCTGGGCGAGGAGTACCTCGAGCGGACCCGGGTGCAGCGCAAGACGGACCGGCCCTTCTTCATCGACAAGATGCCGAACAACTTCGCCCACCTGGGCCTGATCTGCCTGATGCTGCCGAACGCCAAGATCGTCGACGCCCGGCGCCATCCGATGGCGGGCTGCTTCTCGGCCTTCAAGCAGCATTTCGCCCGGGGCCAGCACTTCTCCTACGACCTCGTCGACCTGGGCCGCTACTACGCCGACTACGTGGCCCTCATGGCCCATTTCGACGCGGTCCTGCCCGGCCGGGTCCACCGGGTGATCTACGAGGACATGGTGGCCGACCCCGAGGCCCGGATCCGGGACCTGCTCGACTATTGCGGCCTTCCGTTCGAGGAGGCCTGCCTGCGTTTCCACGAGAACGCCCGCGCCGTGCGCACCGCGAGTTCCGAGCAGGTCCGCCGCCCGATCTTCACCGAGGCGCTGGACCACTGGCGCCGCTACGAGGCGCACCTGGACCCGCTCCGGTCCGCCCTCGGACCCGCGCTGGATCGCTGGCGCGGCTGACGCAGGGAAAACCGAGCCTTCACCGCCACAGTGGGGACCCGGCCGCCGAATTGGCGCCGCCGTCGTAAGCTTTGCCGATTGACAACGGTTGCGGCGCAGTCAGCAATCCGACCCGCGTTATTCATCCGGAGGCTGACATGGCGACGGTGCGGGGTTCGGGCGTTCGGAGCGTGATCTGGTCGGCGGCCCTGCTGGGGACGACCATGCTGGCGGGCGTGCCCGCGGCGATGGCGCAGTCCGCGGAAGGCGCCACGATGGTCGACGAGGTGATCGTCACCGCCCAGAAGCGCGACGAGAACCTGCAGGACGTGCCCATCAGCATCCAGGCGCTGGGCACCGAGAAGCTGGACCAGATGGGCGTCTCCGACTTCAACGACTACGTGAAGCTCCTGCCCAGCGTTTCCTATCAGACCGTCGCGCCCGGCTTCTCCAGCGTCTACATGCGCGGGGTGGCCAGCGGCGGGGACGGCAACCACTCTGGCTCCCTGCCCAGCGTCGGCATCTACCTGGACGAGCAGCCGATCACGACTATCCAGGGCGCGCTGGACGTCAACGTCTACGACATGGCGCGGGTCGAGGCCCTGGCCGGACCGCAGGGCACCCTGTACGGCGCCAGTTCCCAGGCGGGCACCATCCGCCTGATCACCAACAAGCCTGACCCCAGCGGATTCTCGGCCGCGATCGACACCGAACTGAACACCGTGACCGACGGCGGCGTCGGCGGCAGCGTCGAGGGCTACGTCAACCTGCCGGTGCACGACCGCGCCGCGCTGCGCCTGGTGGGCTGGTACCGCGAGGACGCCGGCTACATCGACAACGTGCCGGGATCGATCACCTATGCGACGTCCGGCTTCACCCTCGACAACGCCGATCGCGTCGAGGAGGACTACAACACCACGAGCACCTACGGCGGCCGCGCCGCCCTGCGCATCGACTTGAACGACGACTGGACGGTGACGCCTGCCATCATGGGCCAGCACCAGGAGGCGAACGGCTCCTTCGCCTACGACCCGCAGCGCGGCGACCTGGCGATCAGCCACTTCTATCCCGAAGGCGGCGAGGACCGCTGGTACCAGGCCGCGCTGACGGTCGAGGGCAAGCTGGGGTCGTGGGACCTGGTCTATGCCGGCGCCTACATGGACCGGGACGTCGACACCCGGTCCGACTATTCGGACTATTCGTACTTCTACGACACCCTCTACGGCTACGGCGCCTACTGGACCGACGACTTCGGCGTGCCGCTGGACAACCCGTCCCAGTACATCGAGGCCCAGGACCGCTACAAGCGCGAGAGCCACGAGATCCGGGTCGCCTCGCCGACGGACCAGCCCATGCGCTTCGTCCTGGGATTGTTCTGGCAGAACCAGCAGCACAACATCGAGCAGAAGTACAAGATCGACGACCTGGCCGAGGCGCTGGAGGTCACCGGTCAGGACGACGTGCTCTGGCTCACCCAGCAGTTCCGCGAGGACGAGGATCGCGCCGTATTTGGCGAGATCGCCTACGACTTCACCGACAAGCTGACCGTGACCGGCGGCCTGCGCCTGTTCCAGGCGGACAACTCGCTGCGGGGCTTCTTCGGGTTCGGCACGGGCTACAGCGGCTCCACCGGCGAGGCGGCCTGTTTCGCCGGGCCGATCCTGCCGGACTCGCCGTGCACCAACCTGGTCAAGCGGGTGCAGGAGAGCGGCAACACCCACCGCCTGAACCTGACCTACAAGTTCGACGAAGACCGGATGATCTACGCCACCTGGTCGACGGGCTACCGGCCGGGCGGCATCAACCGCCGCGGCACCCTTCCGCCCTACAGCTCAGACTTCCTGACCAACTACGAACTCGGCTGGAAGACCAGCTGGCGCGACGGCAGCCTGCGCTGGAACGGCGCCGTCTACGCCCTGCGTTGGGACGACTTCCAGTTCTCCATCCTGGGCAGCCAGGGCCTGACGGAGATCAAGAACGCCGCCCAGGCGCGGGTGTTGGGGATCGAATCCGACGTGGTGTGGCGCCCGACCGCGGCGCTGACCCTGACCGCCGCCGTGGCTTATACCAACGCCGAGCTGAGCGAGGACTACTGCGGCTTCCTCTCCCCGACCGGCGAGCCGGAGACCAACTGCGCCGCGCCCCTGGCCCCGGAAGGCACCGAGTTGCCGATCACGCCCAAGTTCAAGGGCAACGTCACGGCGCGCTACGAGTTCGACCTGGCCGGGTTCGACGCTCACGTACAGGGCTCGGCGGCGTACGTCGGCTCCAACTGGACCGATCTGCGGCTGTTCGAGCGGGCGATCATCGGCAAGCAGGACGCCTACACTGTGGTGGATTTCACCACGGGCGTGGAGAACGAGGACTGGAAGCTGACCCTTTTCCTCAACAACGCCTTCGACGAACGGGCCAGCCTGTACCGCTTCGCCCAGTGCGCCGAGGCGGTCTGCGGCGGGCGGACCTATGTCGTGCCGAACCGGCCACGGACCTTCGGGATTCGGCTGGGCCGGCGGTTCTAGGCCCGCACGCGGCGGCTTCCACTCGCCGAATGGCCTCGCTAGGAAAAGGCGTCGCAGTTCGGGCGCCTATGCCCGCTCGGGAGGGATCGAGTGTTCAGTCATATCGTGTTGGGCGCGGACGACGTCGCGCGGTCCAAGCAGTTCTACGACGCCGTCCTCGGGGTGCTCGGCGTTCCGGGAGGCTTCGAAGACGAGAAGGGCCGCGTCTTCTATCGCACCTCGACCGGCGTGCTGGGCATCACCAGGCCGATCAACGGCCAGCCGGCGTCCTGCGCCAACGGCGGCACCATCGGCTTCGCCGCCAAGACCACCGAGGACGTCGATCGCTGGCACGCGGCCGGGCTCGAGAACGGCGGCGTGACCTGCGAGGATCCGCCGGGCCTGCGCAACGGCTCCTTCGGCAGCCTCTACATCGCCTACCTGCGGGACCCGGCGGGGAACAAGATCTGCGCCGTGCACCGGGTTGCGGCAGGGTGAGGGACGCCTGAGGGGCGAGCCTCTGATCGAATCCGGCAGCCCACCCCTCCGGCGTCGAGGATGAGCCTTCGAACTCTATGGTGGAACTCTAGCGCCCTTCGGTCCAAGCGCTGTCAAGGATGGCCCGAAGGGCCACAAGCTCCGCTTGCGCGAGCGAAGCTCGCGTCCTTGACAGCGCTTGGACCGGGCGCACCATTCCATCAAGAGATCGACGGCGGGATGCGTTCGGGTTGATCGTCGGCGGGGCCCGTACCGGACCATGCCCAGGTGGCGCTAGGCGGCGCTCGCCCTCCCCCTGCGACCGAATCCCTCCCGGTCGCCGCTTCGCCGTATTTGTGGTACATCACCCACCTCCCGCGCCGCGGGCCGGCGGCTCCCTACCGCTGCGCCGCCGCATCGCCTCATCCGTTTCGACCGGACCGGCCCTGCTAAGGCCCGTCCGGCGCTGCCCACTTCCCAGGTTACAGAATGCCCTTCCCGACCACCCATCCCGCGCTCGAGCGCACCCTCGCCGCGCGTGGCTACGCCGAGCCCACGCCGGTTCAGGCCGCCGTGATCCAGGACGAGGCCGTCGGCCGCGATCTGCTGGTCTCGGCCCAGACCGGCTCGGGCAAGACCGTGGCCTTCGGCCTTGCCGCCGCCGCCGAGATCCTCGGCGAGGCGGAGCGGGCCGGGCAGGCCGGCGCGCCGCTCTGCCTGGTGGTCGCCCCCACCCGCGAACTGGCGCTGCAGGTGAAGGCCGAGCTGACCTGGCTCTACGCCGAGGCCGGCATCCGCCTGGTCTCCTGCGTCGGCGGCATGGACAGCCGCGCCGAGCAGCGCGCGCTGAACGTCGGCGCCCACATCGTCGTCGGCACGCCGGGGCGCCTGCGCGACCACATCGAGCGCGGCAACCTCGACCTGTCGGCCCTGCGCGTCGTCGTGCTGGACGAGGCCGACGAGATGCTGGACCTGGGCTTCCGCGAGGACCTCGAGTTCATCCTCGACGCCACGCCGTCCGAGCGCCGCACCCTGCTGTTCTCGGCCACCATCGCCAAGCCCATCGCGGCCCTGGCCAAGACCTACCAGCGCGATGCCTTCCGCATCGACACGGTCGCCCGCAACCAGCCCCACGCCGACATCGAGTATCGCGCGATCCGCGTGGCGCCGAACGAGATCGAGCACGCGGTCGTCAATGTGCTTCGCTACTTCGAGAGCCCAGGCGCCCTGGTGTTCTGCGCCACCCGCGAGAAGGTGCGCCACCTGCACGCCAGCCTGCGCGAGCGCGGCTTCGAGGTCGTGAGCCTGTCCGGCGAACTGACCCAGAAGGAACGCTCCGACGCCCTGCAGGCGCTGCGCGACGGCCGCGCCCGGGTCTGCGTCGCCACCGACGTGGCCGCGCGCGGCCTCGACCTGCCCGACCTCGGCCTGGTCATCCACGCCGAACTGCCGGTGAACAAGGCGGCCCTGACCCACCGCTCGGGCCGCACCGGACGGGCCGGCAAGAAGGGCCTGTCGGTCCTGCTGGTGCCCTACACGCGGCGCCGCAAGGCCGAGCTGATGCTGGGCGACATCGACGTCGAGGCGCAGTGGAGCGGCCCGCCGTCGGCCGAGGAGATCATCGCCCGGGACAAGGTGCGCCTGCTCGAGCAGATCGCCGCCCTGCACTCGGTCGAGGAAGAGGCCGAGCTGGTGGAGGCGGTGGTCGCCACCCTGACGCCCCAGCAGATGGCCGCCGCCATCATCGCCAGCTACCGCGCCAAGCTGCCGGCGCCGGAGGAGGTCTAT
>Ga0196970_1001836_pt1 | contig 12561 bp, 13 predicted proteins | sample S1v_513CmetaG_FD_148672 | JGI IMG/M metagenome (GOLD analysis project Ga0196970, IMG submission 148672) | Soil microbial communities from Anza Borrego desert, Southern California, United States - S1+v_5-13C | ecosystem: Environmental > Terrestrial > Soil > Desert | place: USA: California... | reverse complement strand
CGGCAATGGCAGAAGAGGTAAAATTCTCTGCTTCCGCCAACACCGGGATTCGCGCTCCTCATTTTGTAATGTACATTCGTGAACAACTTGTCGAACGCTACGGTGAGGAAGACCTGGCTACCAAAGGACTAAAAGTTATCACCACGCTTGATTACGAACTCCAAGAAGAAGCCGAAAAAATAATCAAGGAATATGCCTTGGAAAACGAGAAGAGATACAACGCTTCTAACGCGGGTATGGTTGCCATGGATCCAAAGACAGGTGACATTCTTGTTATGGTTGGATCCCGTGACTACTTCGATGAGTCTGTAGACGGCAACTACAACATCACTCTCGCGATGCGCCAGCCAGGATCTTCAATTAAACCTTTCATCTACGCAAAAGCTTTCGAGAAAGGATATACTCCAGCCACTACCCTATTCGACGTTCAAACTCAGTTTTCCACTACTTGCGCACCTAACAACTTTACCTCTGATGACGGTTGTTACTCACCTCAAAATTACGACAATTTCTTCCGTGGTCCAGTGTCAATGCGAAATGCGTTAGCTCAATCATTGAACATCCCAGCCGTTAAAACGCTTTATCTAGCTGGTATCCAAGACTCAATCAAACTAGCCAGAGACACCGGCTTGGCCACCCTAACCGACTGGCGTCGCTACGGTCTCACACTGGTGCTGGGAGGCGGTGAAGTAAGGTTGATTGATATGGTTGGCGCTTATAGCGTACTCGCAAATGAAGGTGTCAAAAAACCAACTCGAGACATCCTTCGGATTGAAGACATGCGAGGAAATGTTCTAGAAAAAGTGGAGGATGAGGCGCCAGAAGGTTCACGCATCATGGATCGTGACGCAGCTCTTTATATATCAGATATCCTTTCTGACAATGTCGCACGCACTCCTTTATACGGAGCTAACTCCCAACTTTACTTTGGCGATCGTGACGTAGCCGCCAAAACCGGTACCACAAACGATAAACGTGATGCTTGGATTTTCGGTTACACCCCGAACTTGGTAGTTGGTGCCTGGGCCGGAAACAACGACAACGAATCAATGAATGAAATTTCTGGTCTTATCATTTCTCCGCTATGGCGAGCTTTTATGGACAAGGCTTTGGCTAAAGTTGAAAACGAAAGTTTTGCCGAGCCGGCAGCTATTCCGAGCGACATAAAACCCGTTCTAAGATCCAATGGTTACTTTGTAGACACAGCTAGTCTATTATCGGAATTAGACAGCGATACGGACGCCGCAGAGCTTCTGAACGCTATCTATCAGAACACCCACTCAATACTGCACTATGTAAATAAAGATGACCCACGAGGTCCTTACCCTAGTAATCCAGCCAGTGATCCTCAATACAACCTTTGGGAATATGGAGTAGGAGTATGGAAAGGTGGACAATTCAGCAACATGGTAAGTAGCAGCACTGAAAGTATCGAGCTGGACGAAGAGACAGAACAGGAAGAAGAGGGTGAAACAGTAGGAAATAGACAAAACTAACCAGTTGGAGCAAACGACAAAACCGACGGTGCCTTAGGCACCGTCGGTTTTGTTTACAACCCTACCTCTATAACTAAATGATGTGCTTAGGAGCACTCTTGTCCCCCAAACGTCCTTTTAGATGATCAAACACCTCCTGCTCACGTTTTTTAATTTCCGAACGCAAAATTCCCAAACCAACAATCGACAACGTTTTCGTGGTAGGACTGTAACGAATCTTGTCACGATTTATCTCAAGCCCAAACAAGTCTTTCACCACCTCTACAAAGGCATCAATAACACTTCCTTCAGGCGCGATTAGCCGCTCTTTATATTTATCAAAAAGTGAGGACAGTTTTTTTAATTCACCACGAGCCATAACTATAAAGGTTTTTCATCCAATCTTGCAGGTAGAAGGTTGCGAAATCGGAAGAAGTTCGAGGCGGGCGAGAAAAATAACACGAGGTGAACTTTAGTCTGTTCAGTGAGTGTCATTTTCCAAAGCACAACGAAGAAACTCGCCGATTTCGCAACTTTCTATTTGTTCATTGGCATTACTAGATACCTGACAGAACTATCATTTACCCCCTTAATAACCATCGGTCGACCAATGCCAGAGAGATGGATAGTGATACTGTCATCACTAAAATGCGGCAACGCCTCACCAATATATTTCTGGTTAAAACTTAATGATAAGTCCTCCCCTTCAGTTGAAGCCCTAATCGACTCAGTCGTATTACCAACATCATTGTTCCCTGCCGTAACAGTAACCGAATCCTTAGCAAAACTAAGACTGACTTGGAAGAACTTATTTAGGAAAATGTTTGTCTTTTTAAAAGCGTGTGACAAATCCTCTTTAAGTAAGGTTGTGTGCGTAGAATATTCTTTTGGAATAATCTGTTCATAGTCAGGAAACACACCAGCTACCAACCGTGAGGTTATAGTGACTCCGTTTTCAAACTCCAGAGCCAACTGATGATCATTAACCTTCAGTTTAGGATCACCACCAACCACATCGCAGACCCGAGCGATTTCAATAGCATTTTTTTGCGGAATCAAAACAGCATCCTCAAGCACTACTCCTTTCTGAGGTACTGTTTTTTCAAACAAACGGAAAGAGTCGGTAGAGACAAAAGTTAGGGTGTGTTCCTTTTTTTGAAACACATTCACACTACCTAGTTCTGGCTTAATTGAAGACAATGAGGCAGCGAAGGCAGTGGACTTGATACCCAAGCTAAAGAGAGAACCATTAATAACCTGTCCACTTCCAGACACCTGTGGAATAGATGGAAATTCCTCATACGGAACACTCTTGATTTGGGTCTTTGAACCACTACCATCTACCTCAAGACTATTTTCGTTAAAACTTAAGGTTACTGTTTTCTGACTAACCAAATTAATGGTTTGTAAAAGAACTGACGCTGGTACCGCCACACTACCTACTTCACTCACATCTGCTTTTAAAATGGCTTCAATTGCCACCTCCAGATTAGTGGCTCGTAAAATTACCTTACCTTCCACTGCCTCAATCAAGACACATTGTAAAACCGGCAACGTAATATGCTTCGTGCTGATTCGACCAGCCATCTCCAACAGATTATAGAAATCATCACGATTCAAAGTCACTTTCATATGGCAATTATAGCACTGTGGGTTGGGGACGGTAGCTGGTATTTTATTTTTTATATTCCCCAACCTACTCTTTATTATTAGCCCTGTGGATTGGTGGATAATCAATTTGAGGTTGAAAAACAAGGGTTTTTTAGAGGTCTTTCTAAACTATGCTTGGGGATAGTAGCTAATCTGACTGGGTATAGGAGGTGGTTTATCCAAGCCGTTTCTCTGTCCCAGGGCTAATCTTGAGACTTATTAACAAGTTATCTAAAGACCAGAGAGTTGGTTTTACCTTACCTTTCCCCACCCTTTCAACAGGGTTTAAGCAACATAAAAACTGCAGCGAGAGCTGCAGTTTTATGTTTGGAGTAGTAGTTTACTTAAGTAGAGCTCGAAGTTGTGCCACCTCTTCCTCTAGAGAACTGTCTCGTTGTAGTTCGGTTTTGATTTTCTCACAAGAGTGAATGACTGTGGTATGGTCACGTCCGCCAAGTTTTTGACCAATGGTGGGGTAAGAAACCGCAAAATCTTCGCGCAGAATATACATAATCAGCTGTCGAGGTTTCACCACTTCTTTGCGGCGGGTCTTTTCGTAAATACTAGCCGGTTCAATATTGAAGTACTGAGCTACCTTATCCACTACATCGGAGACAGCCAAGTTGCGACGTGGTTTGGCGCTATTTTTAATGATCACCTGGACTTCAGGCAGGGATAGAATTCTACCCAAAAGTTGCGATTGGCACATGATGGAGTTGAGAGCGCCTTCAAGTTCTCGGATGTTGCCATTGATCGATTCAGCCAGGTGATCGACCACTTCATCAGAAAGAGTGATGTTGTTTTGGGCTGCTTTAGCACGCAAGATAGCGGCACGGGACTCTAGGTCTGGCGCTGGGATGTCCACAATCATTCCGGCTGCAAAACGAGAACGTAGTCGCTCCTCCATGCCAGACAATAAGGACGGGTGGATGTCGCTAGAGAACACGATTTGTTTGTTGTTATCGTGCATCGTGTTGAACAGATGAAACAACTCTTCCTGAGTCTTCTCTTTACTGTTTAAGAACTGCACGTCATCCATTATTAACACATCATACTGACGGTATTTGTCCTTAAAGCTGTTGGCGGTTCCGCTCTGGAGAGAATTAAAGTAGTCCACAGTGAAACGCTCAGCTGTCACATAGAACACCTTGGCGCCCGATCGTTTGAGGTGATTGCCAACAGCTTGTATCAGGTGAGTTTTACCGTGACCAGTCTTGCCGTAAATAAACAACGGATTATAGGTAATACCAGGACGTTCACTGACAGTCTTGGCCGCCGCGTGAGCTAGGGCATTAAAGGGACCAATTACGAAGGTGTCGAAGGAGTAACGAGGGTTTAGGTTGTCGCTCTTATTGATGTAGTACTCTTCAAGTGGCAGAGACGCGTTTATACTCTGTTGTCGGCTCTCTTGACGCTTTTCGGTACGGCTAACTACTGCATACTCGATACCTCGGATGAACGTCGCCTGGTCACGCAAAACTTTCAGGATCATTGACTGAAATTTGTCGCGCAACCAGTCCCGTACAAACACACTCGGCACTCCAAGAGTGATGGTTCCGTCTTCTATTGCGACTATTCGTGTGTCTCTAAACCAAGTTTTAAAGTTGGCCGGAGTGATGGAGAGCTCAATGTTAACCAAAGCATCATCCCATAGTTTCTTGGTGTCTATCTCAGCTGTGCCGATAAACCCAGTGGTGATCGTTGATGAGGTTTGATTCATATCCTGTGCAACCACTTACGTGATAACGTGACTTGAATTATACCCCTCTCATTCGGCGTGTAAACTTTTTGTAACGTTCCTTCAAATAACAAACCGCCGCGTGCCCCAAAATCGTCAATTGTGTATAACGTGGGGACAAGTCAGAAAATGAGAGTGGCAGTAAAACCAGAGGGTCTTATATAACTGAACGAGTGGAAATTGTATCTTCCCAGCAAATGGAAGTCGGTGAGTAAGGATTTAACGGAAGACAAGAGCTGGTTTTTGCAACAATTTGAACCAAATCAGTGGAAATTCTGTGGACAAGAGAGAAAGTACAAGCTTTATAGGTAGACTGTATTCTGTGGAGAGTGGTCCGAAGATTTACAAGTGAAAATCATATGAACTACCCAGACTGTTAGTGTGCCGTTGATTTTGTTGAGAATTAGTGTATATTGTTCTCCAACAATTCATAATTTATGCCGAAAAGAACCTATCAACCAAGCAAGAAGAAGCGAATGACTACTCACGGTTTTCTTGCCCGCAAAAACAGTGTCAAAGGACCGAAAGTGCTGCAGGCACGTCGTCGTAAAGGCCGAGCCCAACTTGCTGTTAGACCTAGTAAATAGTTAGTAGGAATATAGTAAGTAACGTTCGAGAACGAACACTGGCTACCTGCTACTTACTATCACCTACTTACTTTATGTTGAAGAAAAAAGAACGATTGACTAAAAAGGAGTTCGATCGTTTTTTTTCGTCTGGACGTCGCCTCCACTCCCCTCTTTTTACTCTGATATATAGTCAGGATACCAATTTCCATGGTGCGGTGGTGGTCGGTAAAAAAGTTTTTAAACACGCAGTGGATCGCAATCGTCTTAGACGACGGCTATACAATATTCTTTACCGTTTGTCCCGCGAAAGTGAACGCAGTGGAGTGTATATTGTTCTTACCAAACCCGCTGCTGGCTTGGTAAGTTTCGATGAACTAAAGAAAGCTCTGGAGACTCTCGTCGCGCAGTCATTAAAAAACTAGAATTTACAACCTAATTATGAGTTACATCTGGCACACTTTTTTCTTTGATCCGATTTACAACGGACTAGTTTTTTTTATCGATGCGATTCCAGGCGGCGACGTTGGATTGTCTATTATCGCAATTACAGTAGTGGTGAAGATGTTTTTGCTGCCGCTTTCTATTAAAGCTGCCAAGATGCAGAAGACCATGCGTGAACTGGATCCGAAGCTCAAGGCGCTAAAAGAAAAGTATAAAAACGATCGTGAAGCGTTGGCTCGAGAAACCATGGCGCTTTATCGCGAAGTCGGACTCAATCCTTTCTCCGGTATTTTCTTGGTGCTTTTACAAATACCAATAGTATTTGCTCTTTATTTTGCGGTTTACAAAGGCGGAGGTGTGTCACTACCGAATATTAATATCGAATTACTTTACTCCTTCGTTCCTGTGCCAGAAAACGTGGATATGATCTTTCTCGATCTTATCAATATCGCGAGTAAGAGTTGGCCACTTGCTGTATTGGCGGGACTGACACAGTTTATTCATGCGCACTTGTCATTACCTAAACCAGAGCCACGTAAGGAGGGTGAGAGTGATATGAAAGCGGATTTCGCCCGCAGCATGAATATGAATATGCGCTACGTTCTCCCTGGTGTCATTGGTTTTGTTGCCTATACCCTTTCGGCTTCAGTGGCGCTTTATTTTACGGTCAGCAACCTAATGGCAATTGCGCAGGAGTTTGTAGTTAGAAAACATCGCTAGTAGCGCTTGTTGTTCCGGTATTGCCGACCGGCTCAACTTCGGTCGTCTCGTTGTTCCCACTCAAGCGATACATCCACAAGGCGTCGTTGATTTTGTTACGGAACAAAAGCATTGTTCCGTCATCTGAAACAGTCATGTCGACTACATCAATATTGAATCCCGCTACTTCTAACAAGTCTACTTCTATACTGGCCACTCCCCAGTTTTCGTAATCAGAAACCCAAATCTTATCTTCTGAAATAGCTTCTCCGCGATACCATTTATTGAGGTAGCCACGATCTGTCCCAAGTAGCATAAAAGATGAGGCACACCAGACACGAAGACGAACTGGACTAAAGACACATTTTTCAGGAATCGCTGGCAGTGGCGATATTGTCTCCTCGTTAGTGTATACGTCACGAACTTTGGCTACAGTGGTTTGTTTCTCTGTGTCGAAATAACGATAAAGCACATATTGTCCTGCGGGGTCCGGTGTGGCGGTAAATGCATAAGCCGGACCAACAATTGTAGTCAGACTGTTGTTTTGAATTTCATATAAGCTGCCAGCTAGATTGGCCGCGGGGTTGTTGATAAGTAGTGCTGTTGTAGCAGTAAACATAACGCGCAAGTCAGCCATTGGTACGCGCCAGAGCTCGGTGCGGCTGTCCTTGCTGGCCTCGTAAGCAACCTTGCCTTCAGAAGTTTTTTCGGTATAGCGAAGAGAATCTTCACTTCCCCAAGCAAAGTCGTAACTGTTATTAGGCAATATGGTAGAGCCAGCCGAACCAACAGAGGTTCGCCACACTACAACTCGTTCCTGATTGTCTACTGAAACCAATACAGCCTCCGTTCCTTCTTCGTTGAAGTAAGCTTCAGTAGTGTTGGCGGAAGTCGTGCCATCGATACGTTCTTCAGTACCGTTAGTTAGGTTTATTTCATAAACATGGCCAGTACCCTTTTCGGCATAGCGCACAGTTGGCTGGCTGGTGGTGTTTATCAATACAAAGCCAGCGACTGGACGAGTAGTTAACTGGGCCAGATTTTTATCACCCAGTGCTACTGTTGTGTCTAAGGACCCGACAATTGGTTGTTCGAAAGGGGTTTCTGGAGAACTTAAATTATTCAGCGCTTGCCCGACACTGTCTGGCGTACCAAAAACAAACAGATATATCCAAGCCCCTAGCATTAGCAGAATAGTGGAAGCGCCGATTATGATCAGTATTTTATTTGTCATAGGCTACTGCACACAAGTGTATGAATAATAAGAGTAACCACCAAAATTAATGTCTGGATCAAATTTCCAGTCAACTTTGCTACCACCATTGTGTTTGCAGCTCTGGTTTAACTTATCCACTGCGTCATTTACACATTCTTCATTGGAACTGAAATCTAGATTACCTTCACCACACATGGATCCAATATCGGCTGCGGAGAAAGTATCGCCCGGTTTGAAACCAATTCTATCTATCGTGTCTGCATCCTTTATATTCAAAGGAGCTGAATCATTTAGGAAATTCATCCCGACAAGTTTAGGGTTTATTGTGCCAAGTATTAACACCGCCCCTAGAATAACCAAAAGTCCTAGTAGAGCATTCTTGATGTCCTCCTTGGCTTGGCTCTTGTTGGATACAACTTCCGACAGCATATATTTAGCACCGGCTAACATCAGTCGTATGACTACGATGATAGAAGCCAAGGCAATGGCCAATTTGTACATCGCTTCCACAAAACCTTGAGTGGTTAAGTCGCCGTCTAAGAACGGTATATTATCTGTGAAAGTTTTGATCTCTGTGGAATCGCTTCCTTGGGCCAAGACAACGATCGGGCAAATCAAAATGATTGCAATAAGTAAAATGTACCGTGTCATATTTCTAAAATAAACCCGTTGCTAAGAGTTTCAGTCAGCGTATTTAAATTGCTGGTTTCTAAGCTGATTCTGGTGTTTGAAACATCTTCTGTACGCAAAATGGTCAGAGTGCGCCAGTTGTCTGAGGGTACATTGTCCAATCGGCCAGTATTCCAGCGACCACTCATAGATGTTAAAGAGAGTGGATTAATGAAATAAGGCTCGCCGCGCACGGTCACCTCGTCTCCAATCAGTGACAGGCTGCCCCTAATCGCAATATTGGAAATTCCCCGCAATGGATTAACTTCATAGAAGGACAGTGAAGGATTAGATAGAGGTATATAGTCGGTTGTTTGGCCGATTACATTGCCGTTTTGGTCTAACGCGGAGACATCAACCACTACTTCGCTGGTGCCGGTCGGTGTCGTTGTCTTTAAAGTTTGACCGCTGGCATTCATTAATTGACCGTCAACTCGCCAGCGATAGCTGGCTACCGCGTCAGGATTCCCCGGCATTGCGATTAGTCTCATTGTTGACCCAGCGGTCGGTTCGGCGCGACCGCGATAAAAATGTGGAGTATATGTCTCTGCTTCCACTATTAAATTAAGGGAAGTAGCCACTGGAGCAGTAGTAGTTTGATCACTGGTCTCTTTGTTTCCTCCGACCTTGAGCAATTGAAACAAGCCGGAAGTAAAAGCATCAGAGGGAGCCGGCCAGCTGATGCTGACGATCACTAACAGAATTAGCACTAGTCTCATCCAAATATGATATCACGCTCACTTCTCTGCACCCTTTAGATTTGACCAGGCGACGTACAGGTTCCAGAGCCACATTACTGGAAAGAGGTTTAACACCGGAGTTAGCAATAGAATCGTGCATATAGTTAAAACTAACAGACTTAGTCCACGAAAAGCGTTGCATTTGCCGGTCCAGAACAGAGCGATTGATATCAAACAGGTTAATAATCCACATAACATAGCGCCGGTCATTCCAATCAGGAGAAGTGCCCCACCCGCGCTACTGGCAGTTTCAAAGCTGGCTATATCCAGTCCTTTTAAAACGAATGAGCTGTCTATGCCAAGAGCCAAGCCAAGACCTATCAGTGCAGCAATAGCAAAGTAAATCTGAGCTGCCAGATAAATTGGCGCTGTGAATGTGATTGTTCGGAGAAAGACTGGCCAAACGACGGCCGATTGTTTCAGGTTTTTTATATTCACCTCCATAGGTTACCCTTGGGCCGCTTGAAGTTCCGCGCGGGCCTGCTTGATCTGGAGAATCTGCGAAGGATCAGAGGTAATAATCTGATCCTCGGTATAACTAGCGATCACTTTAATAGCGACATGTTTGAGGCCAACGAAGAATATTCCCTCCCCCACGTTACTCTCGAGGAGCAGAAGTTTTTCCTCGTCAGTCAAGTTGAAAGTGCGTTGCACCAAGTCAATCGAAGTTGCCGATTGTTTCATCAAGAATTGCAGAGAAGAGTTGGTGATCATCGGTACTCCGTATGGCGAGCGCAAGAAGTCGTCAACGTCTTGAGTGATGGTGGCAATTCCAAGATAATACTTACGACCACGTTTAGCGAGCGAGAAAAGGAATGATGCTGTGTCTTCACTTTTCATCATCCACCAAGCCTCGTCAATTACCAAAAGACGTTTTTGAAGTCGACGACGAACCATATTCCAGATATGGTTGGTGATGATATACATCGCGATTGTCTTCAGCTCATCCTCCATGTCTCGCAAGCTGAAGACAATAAATTTTTGATAGATATCGACATTGGTTGGCTTGTTCATAAAGCCCGACCAAGTACCAGCTGTGTATTTTTGGAGGCGGGCAATCAATGAATCACTTCCCTCCATGCCTGCCAGTACCATTTCAAAGTCGGAAAGTAGCGGTGGTTCCAAGCCCTTCCAATCGGCGTCACCATTTATATCCTTAAGCGCATACACTTCGTGAAGTGCTTGATCAATGATGGTTTCCTCTTCCGGAGACAGACCACCAAGCATCAGTCTAAACAGACCGATTAATTCAATGATGTGGGAACGTAGTACATCTTCCGGTGCCTCATCTTCTTGCGGATCGGGCAAATCGAAAGGATTTATGTGGTGACTGCTGGAAAGAGAAATGTTAAAGAAACGACCGCCAGTCGCTTCAGCCAAATGCTCGTATTCTTTTTCTGGGTCGATCACAATCACTTCCGTTCCGAACATTAAGGAGCGCAATATCTCCAACTTGATGGCGTAGGATTTGCCGGCACCCGAAGTAGCGAAAGTCACTGAGTTGTAGTTGGTCAGTGCAAAACGATCGAATAACACCAAGGAAGAATTGTGGCGATTGATACCATATAAAATTCCGTTATCACTGGTGAGATCGAATGAAGTGAATGGGAAAAAACTCGAAAGCGGACTCGAATTAAATTTACTATGCACCATCAGCTCGTCAGTGCCGGTTGGGATAATGCTGCGGAAACCTTGTTCTTGTTGGAACAAAGCGGGCTTCAGGTAAACCAAACGAGAATCCAGAATACCTTTGATCTCAGATTCGGTTTCGTTGAGAATGTCTTCATTTGCTCCATAAACAGCTACGTAGAGGCCAACGTCGAATAACTTCTCTTCCGCTTGCTGCAGCTTGTCACGTAAATCTTCGAGGTTACGGTAGGCGGCTTCCAATTGCGGATCGCGCACCATGCCCTTCTCTTCATTCATATTGATCTGACTTTGTACCTCGGCCACTTTCTTTTGAAATTTCTTCAAAGTTTCAGCGGTGTCGATAGGATGGATCACTATCGAAACGTCCATCTCACGTTCGATGTTGAGTATTGGTTCAAGCCAACCGTCGTTTAAATAACGCGGATAGGACACGGTGAAAAACACCCGGGCATTTTGACCACTGACATTGATACTACGTGGCTGCACCTTGACAGCAGAAGGCGCCACCACGTCCTCAAGGGTCATCAAGGCACTTTCGGTGTCTATCACCTTCTCACCGATGCCACTTTTTTGTTTGATTAAGTCAAAGATTCCCATACTGTTTATTTACTGGACGGTGGAGAGTTGCCAGTCTCACCAGGGTTGAATATATGATAATACAGTTCAACCAGCTCTTCATTCTGAAGCAGGATAGTGCGTACTCCAACGGCAGACAAACCTTGCTCCACTAAAGACGCTCGTTGTTGAAGTTGTAGTTTGTGCTCAGCGAAGTTCTTATCATCGAAGTATACATTCTTCGGTCCACCTAAGAGTTCTTTAAAGCTGCCAAGATTTGACTGAATACTGGCGGTGACTGGCGTATAAGGAATGACTATAAAAAAGCTCTTGCTCATCACGTCAACTTCAGTCGTGAAAGTTTTGACAAACTGCATGTACTCGCGCAGTTGAATACGCATCAGATCATTGTCTTGCTTACTTTCACGCGCGGCTAAGGTGTCTAGGTAGGGCTGTATATCCAGACGACGGGATTGAATATAAAACTGTAGAGAGAAATCAATGGTATTTAGGAAAGCTTGAAACTGACGCAGAATAGCCTCCTGTTCATCTATTGATTTAAGCGCAAAGTTGATTGATGACGCCAAAAGCACCATATTCATCTGGCCATTTTTCAAAATAACGACATTGTCTTTGATGTCGCGTAAGGGAACAAAATTTTGCGTCGTGTTCTTTTTCTCCACCATTCTGATAATAATAACATCCCCCACGCGGTGTTTAGCGAGTGTCTTTCTGAATGGCCTTCAGTTCTAGGCGACGTGAAATCGAAGCAATGTTGCTTTCAGGAGACGGCGGCATATAAACCGGCGCGCCGGCTTCTTCGGGCGCGGCTCCGCTATAAACACCGGTCCCCCGTTTCCTCCATAAGTAGAGTTTGGCACCCCGTAAATATCCAACTGCCGATTCCATAAAGATCGAGAAAGGTCGATTGTTGACCGGATAAAAGCTAAGAAGAAAAGTTAAAGCCGCCACTGGTACTCCCAACAATACAAACACCAGAAAAGGAGTGAAAAAGAATAGTACGGCAGCCAAACCGCTTCCACCAGCCACATAAACGAATTGTTTCCAGGTTAGAGGACCGAAGATCTTATCCTCAATCTCAATAAATTGCGGGACTTCAAATCTCATTGCTTGATTATATCATCCTGATTTGAACGGT
>Ga0196970_1001835_pt1 | contig 12567 bp, 6 predicted proteins | sample S1v_513CmetaG_FD_148672 | JGI IMG/M metagenome (GOLD analysis project Ga0196970, IMG submission 148672) | Soil microbial communities from Anza Borrego desert, Southern California, United States - S1+v_5-13C | ecosystem: Environmental > Terrestrial > Soil > Desert | place: USA: California... | reverse complement strand
AGAGTTGCGCGCGCAAGCGTGTAGGCGCCGCCCAGCGTTTGCGAACCGAGAATCACGTGAATGCCAAAGGCACGGCCCTGGCGCACGATCCGATCCAGCAACACCGCCGCTCCCTGCGAAACGCGATCCTCCTCCGTGAAAAATTCCTGGAACTCATCGATCAGCAGCAGCGACCGCGGCATCGGCTCCTTGCCACCACTGCGCCTGTAACCCGCCAGATCCTGCACCCCAAGCGTGCGAAACAGATCACCCCGCCGCCGTAATTCGTCGTCGACCCGCTGCAGCACACTCAATCCAAACTGGCGGTCACTCTCGATGGCCACGACGCGCGCATGCGGCAGGCGATGCGTTGCGTATCCCTTGAATTCAACGCCTTTTTTGAAATCAACGAGATAAAACTCGACCTCTTCCGGCCGGCACCACAGCGCCAGGTTGGTAATGATGATATGAAACAGCGTCGATTTGCCTGAGCCCGTCTTGCCCGCGATCAACGCGTGCTGGCGCGTGCCGCGGCCGATCTCCAGCCATTGCAGCTTCGTCGCGCCTGAACGTCCGATTGCGACACGCAATTCCTCCGCGGTCTCGCGGCTCCAGATTTCCGGTTCCGGCGGGGCAACGTGCGAGAAAGGAACCTCAACTCGATTCGATCCACGCCCGCTTTCTCCCACCTGATGCAGAAAACGCGTGGCGACTTCCGCCGGAGGAGGTTCATCGAGCACGAGGCGCGTTCCAGGGCGTTTGGTTCCCGCGATCGCAAATCCCCCATCGGCTGCGACCAATTCGACGCTGTTCTTCCGCAGCTCATCGGCCACAAACCCCTGCGGCAGCGGCTGGCGCTGGTCCCAATGGATGAGCGTGTAAACCCCGCACCGTGCGCCATTGCTCACGATGTTGATCAGGCGCCGCAGCGCGGTGTCGCTGAAGTTGACGGGAAAATCCGCGATGACCAGGAAATGATATTTCTCAGCGATGCTGCCGGCCTGCGCGTTGTATTCGGTGATCGTCGGATATTCATTGCGAAGGTACATCTGGATGACCTTCTCCATGTGCTCGTTCAATTCAGCCAGTTTTTCCTCGAGGTGATTGGATTGGGTCCAGATGCGGCTGTTGATGTGGCTTTCCTCGTAGTCGGCCAGGTGCATAAGCCCCGCGAAACTCTGGCCGAGTCCAACGGGATCGAAAATTGTGAAGCTCAATTTGCCGGGAGGAGTGGCAGCCAGCAGCCGGAAAATAATGCTGTTGATGAGCGTGCGCGCCGGCGCGGCATCCCCCGTGGTCCTGACCAGCAACGATCCCGCATCGGGGTAAGTCAGCAACAGCGGCACAGCCAGATTTTCGGCAGGGGGTGCAAGCCGCGAATCCTGGGGCACACGATCCGTCAACTGTGGAATTGCCAGGTGCAACTCACCGAATCGCGCCGCATTGATAAAATGGTTGGGGGGATCCCACTGAGCCCAGGAATCATCCTGCCAGCTGGGAAACAGTTGCTGCGCCTCCGCGGCATTCCGGGAGAGCGTCTCGAAGATGGGCCAGACATGCTGTTTCCATTCGCCAGCCAGCGCCGAGAATTTCGCGTGCCGATCCGCTTCGCGTTGCGCTTCGCGGGCCTGATGATCCGCCTCGAGCCCTAGCCTGGCTTCCTCGCCCTCACGTTCAAGCCGTTCAATGTGCGCCGGATGCTCCAATTCAATCCGCTGCAGCCTGCGTTGAAAAACCGCCTCATTCTTTTGCGTGACACGTTGAGCTTGTTCATCAATGCGGCGGGGGCGCTCTCCGAGCAGGTCGATGCCTTCCTTGACCGCTTTTTTCCATTCCTGATTCAATGCCTGCTTCGCCGCCTCGAACTCTGCATGTATGCGCGCTTGCTCCTGCGCGCTGCGCGCGTGCGCCTGGGCAGCGGCCGCGCTTAGCAATTGCTGGATCGTCGCGAGATCGGACGCCAGCATCTTGGCGGTCGGATTGATTTTACTCGTCGCCGTCAAGCGCCCGAGCAACAGCAGAATCCCGGCGGCCACAAGGCCAATCCCGATTGCCCGCCATGGACCGCCCGCAGGCAATTGGGCTGCAACAGGCGAAAGCATCACAACACCTGCGATGAACAGGAATGCGGACACGCCGGCAGGAAAGAAGCGAAACCATTTCGGCAGAGCGGCCGAGCTCAAATCCTCCAGGCGCCGTGACGCATCCGCGTGCGCTTGAGCCGCCTTTTCGAGCATTTCATCGGGCGAGGCGGCGGCGACAGATGGGACGGGATGTTCGCGCGACAGCATGCGGGTAATCTTCCCGTAGCCGCTGAAGGCAAATCGAGTCGACGTGGCCAGTTGCGCGAGCCATTGCTGGGCTTCGATGAGCCGGCCGTTAAATGCCGCGTCGTCTGCTGCGAGCGCGGCGAGTTCAGCATCCCGCCGTTTCTCGGCATTCAGGGTGCCTTCCTGCACTTTGTATTTCCGGCGCCCTTCCACTTCATGAATGGCATCCAGAGCCCGGCGACGGCTTTCCATGTGGCCCCGGTTGATCCGGGCCTTCCGTTGTTCAAAGCGCTGCTGCAATCCTTCCATTGCATGCTGCGAGTTCAACTCCGCCTGCGCTAGCATCTGGCTCCGACGCGCCAATTCGGCCTCGCGCGCGGTAGTGAACGCATGCTGGTCAGCCGCTGTGCGCGTGCGGAACTCTGCGAGGAGGCGTTGCTCGCGCGCGGCGAATTCCTGCATCGCAGCCACCAGCTGGTCGATCAGCGCCAGCGTTTCATTTGTGCCTGGAAGCTTACTCACAGTCTTTTCTCACTTTTGCCAGCAGGTCATCGACTTTCTCCATCGCAGTAATCGTTCGGTCAACGCTGATGAACAGTTCCTGCATGTAATCCTTCTCGAACTCGAGCGCCTTTGCGTCCCGCCACGCTTCGCGCGTCTCGTGCCATTGCATCCACAAATCCTTCGTCAACGTGGCAAGGCGGCTCTTGGACCCCGCAAGGCTCATGGCTGCGCCTCCCCGTCTGACGGCTCGGACTGGGCCGCGGGCGCCACTGCGTTCGTTCCGGAAACGACATCACGGTAGGCCGCGAGGGCGCGGCTGATCTGTTCGAGATGGGCGACGGCTCGCGGCAGGTCATTGTTGAGGACATGCTGCAGCCCGTTCGTCTGGCGCACCAGCGGCTCAGCGATATGCTCCAGTTCGCGATCCCATTTTTTCAAAAGGCTGAGTTTATTCTCCGCTTCCTGGACACTGTCGCGCGCCCTGCGAACCGCCATCTGCTGACCGGCGGTGGCTTCATCCATCAATGAAAGGCGCGCCGACGAAAGCTCGCTCATGGCAGCATCGAGTTTTTTTCGGCGACGACGCAATTCGTCGCTCCAGTTCTTGCGCTGATCTCCCTGGATCCATTGGCGGGTGCGGCTGACCTCGCCGGAAACCTCCTCCACGAGAGCGCGGGTTTTCGTGGCATACACAATCAGGTGCGCGCGAAATTTATCGATCGCTTCAACCGATGTGACCTGGGCTCGTTCGGCCATTTAACGCTGGTTCAAGTACTCCTCAATGCGCTGTGCCTTGCGGAGAAGGTAGGGGGTGTGGGCCTTTGACAGTTCCACGAATTTTTTCAACGCCTTCATCGTCTGCCGAAATTCCTCCGAGAACTTTTCGTGTTCCTGGTCCTGCCAGCTGTCGCCGAGCGCGGTGAAACGCGCCTGCAGCAATGTCAGCCGGCCTTCCAAATCGCTGTTGAACCGCTGAAGGTCATCGGCAAACCGCCGGACCTTTTCCGGATCCATCATCGCCTGAGCCATGCAATTCCTTTCGAGCTGTTAAACGCCGGGTGCAGCGCTGACGCAACTTAGCTTGGTGCCCCGAAGATGGCCAGCAGGAGAATCACCCGTTCGAGACGCGCGGCATTGATGGCCTTCAGCGAAAATCGCGCAAAGGGGCAGTCCTGCTTGCTTTCCCAGACCCCGCGGGCGGGCGCCGTTGCTCAAAGCTCAGGGAACTTCAATCTGATAGTAGCGCCCAGCCTCCTCCCCGCTGAGGGAGTTCGTGAATGAAAAACTGCCCAGAGAATCAAATTGGTTGGTCGAAATGCGGATCCACTCTGTCATGGGCCGCGCAAGGTTCGTGGTGGTCAGAACATGATACGTCCAATCGGGTGTGCCCCCTGAGCCTCGAATGACAAGGCCAGCCGCAACATTTTGAACCTGCGAAAGGTGCGGCGACGCAGTGCGCAAGACCCAGAGCGTCCCATCAAGGTTCAGACGCGATGTGTTCCATTTCAGGCTGTCATCGAGGGCGGGCAGGCTGAAGCTGGCGAATTCACCCGTGAATGATTCAGCCTGCAGCAAGGGAAACCGGTCGCCCGCGGCAAGGAGCTCGGGTGTCACATTCACCACCGTCAATTCTCCGTTCAATGCAAGATTTCCGCCGACCCGGATCGAATCGTTCGTCATCGGGCTTACACTGATTTCAAACACCGCGTCGCTGCCTGCTGCAAACGTCACGTTGCGATGGAAGCGCAACGCTCCGATGCCTGCGCCGGGCCGCAATCCGCCAATGATGACCGCATCGCCGCCAATGATTCCGTTCCCCCCGAGGCTGCCATTAACACCCACCGTGACGACATTCGTCGCCGCCGATTGATCGCCATTCACCAGCAATCTTCCGGCGTTGACCGTTGTCGCGCCTGAATAGGTGTTGTCGGAGGTGAGTGTCCATGAACCCGCGCCTTCCTTGATGAGCGCCGTTGTGCCTTGGAAACGCGCGTTGTTGATCGCATCCGTGTTCAAGCCACCGACGCGCCACGTGACAGAATTTTGCGCACCGGCTCCGCTGCCCGAACCGGCATTTACAACCGCTCCAACCGCGCCCGAGAATTCGCCAATCGGAATCACGCTTCCCGCATTCGCGCGTGAATACATGAAAATGTTCGAGGCGATGTGCACACGCGCGGCGGGAAAACCAGCGCCCGTGCTGACGCGAAAGTCATCCATCGTTCCGCTGGGCGGCGTGCCAGTGGTTGGCAACACGTTGAGCGATCCCGCAAAACCCGTCCAGTCGCCGCCGACGTCACCGCGCACGTAATCCACATTCAGGTTGAGCGTTCCTGAGCCTGTGACCGTGCTGGCGATGGCCTGCCGCGGACCGGCAGCGAGCGTTCCCGTTTGGCCGGATTCAATCACCAATCGATTGGTGATCGATCCGAAGCTGCTCGTGTTGTCCGCCAGCCCTGAACCGTACAGGGCAAGGCGGCCGCCACGAAAGAGCACGGGTCCCGATCCGAGCGCGAAGGTGTTGGCCGTGTATCCCCCAACGAGATTTCCGACGATCGCGAGCGTTCCGTTGCTCAGGATCGTTCCGCCTGAAAAGGTATTCGTCGTGCCCAGGGAAATCGTGCTTGTGCCCGTCTTGACCAATGCAGCCGGCCCTGCAATTCGCCCACCGCCCGTTATCGTGTAATTCCGGGTGCCGGCGAACATCAGGGAGGCCGGCTGAACAATCTGCGTCAGGTTCAACGCTGGGGTATTCGAGCCGCTGTTGTCAAAGAGCACATGCGCGCCATCGGTGAACACTGTGAGGGTCGAGCCATCAAACCAGTTCGCCGTTCCTATCACATTCCAAACGTTCTGCAAACCATCCCCGCGCCACGTCAACGCGGGCGGCGTTGCGCTCGTCGTTGCGCTGGCAGTGGCGGAGTATTCGGAGAATCCAGCCAGGTTCGTCCCACGCACCCGGTAAAAATAGGCAACGTTCGCAGCCAGCCCGGAATCCGTGAAGTTGGTCACGCTTCCACCCACCGTGCCGGCCTGCGCGAAGGCATTGCCATTACCTGTTGAACGCTCGATCAGGAACGCGTTGATGTCGTCACCCGTATGACGCCAGGTCAGTGTAATCTGTGAAGCATTCAATGCGAACGCCTGCAACTGGAAGGGTGCCGGCGGCGGGGCATTGGGGACGATCGCAAGGAGCGCAATCTGCCCCGGCAGATTGGTGAGCACGACGTCCTGGATGAAATTCCCGCTCAATGCCAGATTGTTGAGCCCGCCCGAAATCGCGCCGGTATATGAAATCAGAGGATACACACCGCCTTGCAGGAACCCGTCCGGCAATCGCACCACAATCAGGTTTGTGCCCGTCAACGTGAGATTTCCCACGACGTCCACACGATCGTTGGCACCCTGCAACGTGCTCGACAACTCAAAGTGATTGGTGGCTCCTGCGAGCGTCAGTTGATTTGAAACCGTGAGCACCCCTGCCCCGTTGGTGCCAGGGCCAACGATCAACGTGCAACCCGCCTGGACGGTCAGGCCGTTGCCGAAAATGCCCGCGCCGCCGATGGTGGCAAATCCTTCGGGTGTGCCTCTGCGTTCAACGGTCACCGCGCTGCCCGAAAACGCGCCGTTCACAATCAAGGCGCCTCCGCTGACAACTGTAGGGCCCGTGAAGGAATTTTGATTCGCAACGGTCAGGCGACCCTGACCCGCCTTGAGCAGTCCTCCCATGCCGGAAATCGACCCTGCGCCTGTGAAGATATAATCGGTTGGTGAGTACACAGTGACATGGGCGGGCTCGACGACCGTGCTCAGCGTCACAGGTGTTTGATTGGATCCGCCGATATCGAACAGCACGGATTCTCCTGCAAATGCAACCGGCGGATTGTTCGTGCTCCAAACCCCGTTCGTTCGCCAGTTCGCCGTCATTTCGTCCCACACGTTTCCAGCCGCATTGCCGCGCCATGCGAGCTGCGCCTGCGAAATCGGCGCGCGCGGCGCGGGCGACATTCCTGCGCCAAGAAAGAACCCGGGATGCGGCGGTTGATTGTATCCCGTATTCTGCCACGCAATGGCGCAACGATATTGCGGGTCGTGCATCAGCGTGTAGAAGCGGTTCGTCGAAAGCGTTGTTGCGGTGTAAATGCGCAGCGCGGAATTGTCGGCCGTGCGCCAGATGACTTCCTCGCGCCAGTCGCCGAACAGATCGGCGCTCAAGCACGGATTTGATTTCGTGCTGTTAACGGACGCGAGCCCTCCCGGCGAAAGCTGGCTGCTGGTTGAGCTTGAATTCCAGTTCCATTTTGAAATTGTCGTCCCGTCCAGCAGTTCGCGCGTGAGATCGGCATCCCACCAAAGAGCGAAGTTCATCTGTCCCGGCCTTGACCCGGAAATCTGAACTCCCGTCGAACTCATCAGTCCCCCGCGCGATGCCCATGCCTCATAGCCGGGCTGTCGCGGATCGATGTCCATCGCAATCCCGCGGCCGACATCCGAGTTTTGTCCGCTGACACCAAACAAAATGGCTCCCGTCCGTGCATCGCGGAAGTCGCCGCCGTACGGTCCATACGAACCCGGATCTTCATGGACCATCCAGATTTCCTGTCCTGGACGATTGGGATTCATATCCGAAAGATGCAATGCATCGCCGTGCCCGAGGCCGGTCGAATAGAGTCCCTGCCCATTGTCATCGATTGCCGCCGCGCCATAAACGATCTCGTCCTTCCCGTCGCCATCGACGTCGCCCACGGTCAGGCTGTGCGCGCCCTGGCCGCGATACGCGAGATTGCCACTGCCGCCCGTGTTGCTGTCAAACACCCAGCGCCTGCTCAAGCGGCCGTCGCGCCAGTCCCACGCGGCAATAACGGCGCGTGTGTAATAACCACGGCAGAAAATCCCGCTCGGCTGCTTGCCATCCAGGTACGCCACCCCGGCGAGAAATCGGTCCAATCGATTGCCATAGCTATCGCCCCAAACAGCATTGATGCGGCTGGCCGTTGGATTGTCGTTGTTGTTGTCTGGATCGCGTTTGGGATAGTAGCCGGCGCTCGCCAGCTCCTGCCCCGTACTGCCTTCGAACACGGTCAGGAATTCCGGCCCTGCAAGAACATAGCCGTTCGCCGAGCCATTCGGATTGCTGTAGCGGTAATCATCCGTGTTGTTGAACGGCGGACGCGCTCCGTTCGCATTCTGCCAATTCGCCGCGCCCGCAACGTAGTTCCCGGCACCATCGCGCGTTCCCGGCGCTGTGCGGCACATCAGTTCCGCGCGGCCGTCGCCGTCGAAATCAAAGACCATGAAATGCGTGTAATGCGCGCCAGCCCGGATGTTCGGACCGAGGTCAATCCGCCAGAGCAACGCCCCGTTCAACCTGTAACAGTCAAGCAACGTGTTTCCCGTGAACCCGCTTTGCGAGTTATCCTTGGAATTCGACGGATCCCACTTGAGGAAGATCCCGTATTGTCCATCCCCATCGACGTCGCCGGCACTGGCGTCGTTCGCGTGATAAACGTACTGGCTGCCATCGGGTGAAGTGCCGCCTGCGGGGATCGACAGCGGGATCTGCAGGTATTGCTGCGTCGGTGACTGCGCCGGAAGTGTATGGCCCGCGCTCGGAGGACTCATCACGCCGTTGGTCAGCGCACGAACAAAATAAGTGTTCGCCACTGAAAGGTTGGCGGATGCATCCACGAAATTGCACGAGTTCACAATGGCGCCGCCGGTGTTCACCAGGTTTGTGAGACCATTCGCGACCCGATACACATTGAATGCGATCGCGTCGGGATCGTCCCCGAGCAGTCTCCAGCCGACATATACTGAATTCGCTCCCGTGGAGATTGCAATCAGTCCGCGATCGAGAGCTTCCATTTGGCGCTGTGCGGCCGCCGGGCCGCAACACGCGAGAACCAGGATGAAATGCAGGTAAGTTCGAGCGATGGGGAAAGGCTGATCCATTTGGCAGTGTATGTCAGGATTGGTCGTTCAAATGCGAGCGATATTGTATCGACACGCCGCCGCCAGACCCAGCCCCGCAATGCCTGTCCCCGCAGCAAATTCTGGTTACACAGCCGCCGCGGAATGCGTGCCGCGGACGCCTGGCGGCCGGCCATCCAACCTTTTGCCCTGCGTCATTGGCTTGTTTTCTGTTGAAACAGCTTGAGCACGCCCTCTGTGATATCGATTACCTCGCCGCTGCTTTGGTATAGAAGCCCGGCGTGATTCGAAAAGCGGTCGCTTGAATCTGCGACAACATTGAAGCGGTCGCGCGCATACTCAGCCACAAGTCCGTTCACAGTGTATCGGGTGCGAATTTCTTCGGACGCGCGCTGGCGGCGTTCGAGGACGGATGCAATCGGCAACCGAGCTTTTTCCTGCTGGGCCATCAGCTCTTCGTAATTCGCAGTCAGGTTTGTGTTAGCGGGGACACGAGTGGGCATCCCCGTGGCCGGATCGAAGTGTGGTGGATAGGGACGGCGCACTCGCGACAATTCGCGATTGATCGCCTCATAACGTTCCAAATGCTGGGCGACCTCAGGCTCCAAGACCTCGCTGCGAATATCTGCCTGAATTTGACGGATACTCCAGGTGTTGATTGCGGACTCTATTCTTTCCCGGCTTGCAACAGCCAACCGAATGGAGCCGGCCCCCGCGGCGTTCTGTCGCATCCATTCAGCACCTGCCGCCGGTTCAACGTTTTTTCGCGCACAACATCCCGTTGCAAACAGTGTGGCACATGCCAGAAAGGCGAAAAGCAAACCACCGTTGATGCAAACGCGCGGCATGCCAGGTGTGATAGGCGCATTCCTGAAATGGTGGAATGCCTTCGCGTTCAAGCATCCAATCGAAGTGATAATCCTCATTGCGAACGCACCCTATGAAGCCCGATTTTGGGCGTCAAGAATTTTGCCCGGCTACGAACCCGCGTCGCTTCAAATGAACTCGTAGTCGTACGGTTTTCGCATCGACCGGGCGAGCCGGCGGTTCGCATCCTCCGCGTGTTGGCCCACGAACACTTCCTTCTCAGCATCCCACTGCAGCACCTTCTTTTCTGCCAGCCCGATCACGATCAAATGTCCAATCACGGCGGAACGATGCCCTTCCTCGACGCTCGCAATGGGATCCTTTCGCGACCGGACGCATTCGAAGAAGTTCGACATGTGATCGCGGCTGCGTTCCAGTTGGATGGAGTCCTCAGGCAAAGGCGTGCGGATTCGTTCCGGATCGTTTGCGGTGATTTCATCGCGATTGACCCAAAGCCAGCCGTCGCTGCCTTCAAACTTGATCCCGTTGCGTTGGCCATCGGCCTTGATCACAGCGCCGTACGGACTGTCATCGGGCGTGGTGCGCACGATTTGCTTCACTTCATTTGGCCATAGCAGGGTGGCTTCGAAATCGCTGGGCGCGGTGTAGCCGCCGGGAACGATTTCCGCCAGCGCGCGCGCTTCCACCGATGCCGGCCCTGGCGAGCCGAGTGCCCAGCGGACAATATCGTTGTGATGCGCGCCCCAATCCGTGACGGGTCCGCCCGAATATTCAAACCACCAGCGGAAGTTTCCATGACAACGTTCCGCGACATATTCCGCGGCAGGAGCCTGCCCCTGCCAGAGATCCCAATTGAGGCTTTCGGGCACCGGCCGTTTTTGGAATGGGCCGCCACGCAATCCGGAGGGAACAAACACACGGACCTGCTGGAGCTTCCCAATGCGCCCGTTCCGAATCAATTCACATGCCAGCCGAAAACGCGCGCTGCTCCGTTGCTGCGTGCCCGTTTGCAACACCACCTTATGCTTTCGCACGGCGGCGATTGTCCGCTTGCCTTCATCGATCGTCAGTGTCAGCGGCTTCTCCGCATAGACATCCTTGCCCGCCTGGGCAGCGGCGATGTTGATGAGCGTGTGCCAGTGATCCGGCGCCGCCTGCACCACGACATCGACGATATCCTTCTCGAATAATTTTCGGAAATCTGCGAACGCGGCGGGGGTCTTTCCATCCCTGGCAAGTTCGCGTGCAGCTGAGTCTGCCCTCGATCGATCCACATCACAAACGGCGACGATCGTTCCGTGCCGGGCAGCGTTCCGCCCGTCTGCCATTCCCATCCCTCCACAACCCACCAGGGCAATGCGGGGACGTTCATTCGGAGAAGACTCCGCCGACGTGACCTGGGCAAATGCGCGTTCAGCGTCGAGAAACCAGAGTGGAAGCCCCGCGGCGGCCGCGGTTTTCGCTGAGGTTGAAAGGAAGCTTCGGCGGGTCATCTGGCTGGACGATTTCATACAAGTTGAATTACACGCACAGCAGAGCAGAAGCTCACGCCAATGCCAGTCGTTAAAATTGATGAAGTTCATCGGCGCGCCATGCGTCTCCCTGTGACAAATGACAGGGGTCGTTTCGATATGACCGTGTGGGGAATGATGATTGCCCGCGGAGCGGCTTCAACTACTGTGTCAGCATTCTCGTCAAGCGTGCACACATGAGAACTCACCTCTGCCGTCGCTGGATCTGCTTGAGCCTCCTTTCCTCCGTGCCCGCGATCGCGCCAGGCAATGCGGCGACAGAAATCCGCTTCGCCGGGCACCCTGGCGAACTGGTGATCAGCGAAGTCAGCGAACGAACGGCGCGAATTCAGTTCTTCCCGTTCGACCTCAATGGAAGGCCGCGGCAACCCGCGAAGTCCACTGTGTTAGTCCCATTCGACGCGACGGAGAAACTGCGGCTGAAAGCGCTCGACGGAACGAAGACTGTCAATGTGGGAACAGTGCGCGTCAACGTGACAGCAGATCCCTTGACGATCGCGTTTCAACGCAATGGAAAACAGGTGCAGCGAATCGTGTTGGATGCCGCGTCCGCCACCAATGCAGCGGTTCACTTTCAAACCGCCGCGCCGGTGCTTGGCCTTGGTGAAGGTGCGCAACAGTTTGATCGCCGTGGCGCGCTTTATCCAATGGAGCCGAGCTGGGGCGGATGGAATCGCTCCGTATTGGGGTCGGTGGTTCCCTCGCCTTTCCTGATTGGCACTGAAGGCTGGGCGCTCTTCGCGCATCGTCCTGAAGGCCAGTTTGACCTGCGTGGCGACGTTGGAAAATTCGTGCCCCGCCAGGATTCCGACGGCGGCGCGGCCCTCGACATCTTTGTCGTCAGCGTCGAAGAGCCCGCGGCAGCACTTGCCGAATACATCCGTCTGACCGGGCGCCCCGTGATGCCTCCCAAATGGGCGCTTGGATACTTTCAATCGCATCGAACCCTCCCGGGTCCCGACGAACCGCTCCAAATCGCGCGCACGTTCCGCGAAAAGAACCTGCCGTGCGATGCGCTAATTTATCTTGGCACCGGCTATTGCACGAACGGCTGGAACACCGGACACGGATCCCTGACGTTCAACAGCAACGCCTTTGCTGCGGACCACGTCCGCGCCCTGCACGACTTGAATTTCAAGGTGGTGTTGCACGTGAACCGCGCGCCGCGCAACCTGTTCGGCAATTCCATCAATGAAGCTTCGGATTCCCCGCTGCATATCCGGAATTACTGGCGGCGGCACAGCGCTCTCGCAAGCTTGGGCGTGGATGGCTGGTGGCCGGACGATGGCGACGAACTTCCGCTCGAAGCCAGGCTTACGCGGCATCGCTGCTATTACGAAGGTTCGCTGTCAGACGAGCCAAACGTGCGTCCCTGGAGCCTCCACCGGACGGGTTACGCCGGCGCGCAGCGCTACGGGGGATGGATCTGGTCGGGCGACATTGATTCCAAATGGGAAACGCTCGCCGCGCAAGTGTCTGTCGGATTGAACCACGGACTGAGCCTGACACCTTTCTGGGGCACG
>Ga0196970_1001834_pt1 | contig 12568 bp, 9 predicted proteins | sample S1v_513CmetaG_FD_148672 | JGI IMG/M metagenome (GOLD analysis project Ga0196970, IMG submission 148672) | Soil microbial communities from Anza Borrego desert, Southern California, United States - S1+v_5-13C | ecosystem: Environmental > Terrestrial > Soil > Desert | place: USA: California... | reverse complement strand
GCGGCTCTGCCTGAGGGCGTCGCGCGAGGACTGGGCCAGGCTGACCTTGGCCTGCGGATCGCGGGCGATGGCGATGACTTGTTCGGCAGTGAGGGTGAAACCGTCGATGTTGATGGTGGTTGTCATTGTGTTGTTCCTTCTTGAATCATGTTGGCTCTGTCAACGCTTCGCTGGCCGGCTCCCTCCCCCTGCAAGGGGGAGGGAACCGGACAGCGACTCACCCGTAGTTACTTCGCCCCGGCTTCATACCACCGCCCGACAAGCGCCCGCTCTTCATCCGTCATGTTGGTCAGGTTCCCGATCGGCATCGACTTCAGCTGCACCGTCTGCTGGTACACCCGCGCCGCATGCTGACGCACCAGTTCGGGAGTATGCAGCAGCACGCCGGCAGGCGCGGTGGCGAAGCCCGGCTGGGTCGGCTTGTCGGAGTGGCAGGTGGCGCAGCGTTGCTGGATCACGGGCATGAGCTTCGTCGTGTCCACTGCAGCCACGCCTGCGGGCTGCACCGCCGGTTTCGGGGCGATCGAAAATGCAACCACCGCCAGCAGCGCCACGCCCGCTGCCGGGTAGCTCCAGGAAATCTGCCCCCTGTGCCGCAGGTTGAAGAAGTGGCGGATCAGCACGCCGGCGGCCATGATGCCCGCCAGGACCAGCCAGTTGTACGGATGGTTGTAGGTCATCGCGTAGTGGTTGCTGATCATGATGAACAGCACCGGCAGCGTGAAATAGTTGTTGTGCACCGAGCGCTGCTTGGCGCGCTTGCCGTAGATCGGATCGGGCGACTTGCCGGCCTTCATCGCATCGACCAGCTTGCGCTGCCCGGGGATGATCTGCATGAGCACGTTCCCCACCATCATGGTGCCGATCATGGCGCCGACATGGATGTAGGCGGCGCGCCCGCCGAGGAACTTTGACAGGCCGTAGGCGGCGGCCACGAGCAGCACAAACATCACGATGCCGAGCAGCCCGTCGCGCTGGCCGAGCGGTGACTTGCACAGCAGGTCGTACACGATCCATCCGGCGGCAAGGCTCCCCAGGCCGATGAGCACCGCCTGCGTCCCGCTGATGTCGGCCACCGATTTGTCCACCATCATGGCGGTGGCGTTGAAGTAGTAGACGATGAACAGCAGCGCGAAGCCGGACAGCCAGGTGCTGTAAGCTTCCCACTTGAACCAGTGCAGTTCCTCGGGAAGCTGCTTGGGCGCGACCAGGTATTTCTGCGGATTGTAGAAGCCGCCGCCGTGAACGGCCCAGAGTTCGCCAGCCACGCCGGCCTTTTCCAGGTCCGAGCCGGGCTTGGGGGGCCGGATCGAGTTGTCCAGCCAGACGAAGTAGAAGGAGGCGCCGATCCAGGCGATGCCGGTGATCAAATGCAGCCAGCGCACTAGCAGGTTGAGCCATTCGGCTCCGTAATTGAGCAGCAAAGCTTCCATGTATTCCTCATAGACAGAAGCTCGTCTGCCTCCGCGGGCGCTTCAGACGAGGGGGATTTCTCCCGGGTTGGTCGCGAACCGTTTAGAGCTCCGCTGCGACCGGTGGGTCTTGCCGATGCGAATTCCAATATACCCGGCATTCGCTCCGGGCCATTTGACGCACTGCTATAACAAGATAGACTTTTTTCTAACCCGAAACATCGGGTGTCCAGTATATTTTACATAGCCGAATCATTATAGAGGGGACGGAATGTCGGGCTTGCCGGAGCACCTGGATATCCATCTTATACGGATCCTTTACCTGCTGCTGTCTGAGAAGAACGTTTCCCGGGTCGCGCTCAAACTCAATCAGCCCCAGCCCTCGATTTCCGCATCGCTGCGCAAGCTGCGCGAACTCACCGGCGACCCGCTGCTGGTGCGCGGCGCGCGCGGCATGGTGCCGACGCAGCACGGCGAAAGCCTGCTCAAGCCCGCCAGGCAGATCCTCGACGAGACCGAGAAGCTGTTCGCGCAGAAGACCGCCTTCGTGCCCCAGCACGACGCCCGCACCTTTCGTATCGCCGCGCCGGACTACCTCGACAGCCAGTTCCTGCCCAACATCGTCGCCAGCGTGCGGCGCGAATCGCCGAATAGCCGCGTGGTCATCCACAACATGGGCGCCGACAGCGACTGCCTGAAGCTGCTGTCGGACGGCGAACTCGACGTGGTGATCGCCAACTGGGACGAGCCGCCGGAACACCTGCACCTGTCCAAGCTGTTCGAGGACGAGATCGCCTGCATCATGCGCGCGGACTGCGCCTATGCGCTGCGTACCGGGCCGGACGAGATGACGGTGGAAGACTATCTTTCGCTGCCGCATGTCGCGCCGTCGCAGATGCTGCCCGGCTATTCCGGCGTGATCGAATCCTTTCTGGCGAAGCAGAACCTGCACCGCAACGTGGTGGTGGAGTCCTCCTACTTCGGCCTGATCCCCTACATGCTCACGCGCAGCGACCTGGTGCTGACGACCGGCCGCCAGTTCATGCGCTTTTATGAAAAAAACCTGCCGCTGAAAATCTTCACCGTGCCGGTGAAGTTCCCGGCGATGCGCTTCTACCAGCTGTGGCACGAACGGGTGCATCATGCATCCGAACACAAGTGGTTGCGGGAGCTGATCGCTGCCACTGCGAAATCGCTGTTGTCAAAATAGATGTATATCGGCGCGCTGAAGCCGCGTATCAGCCGCCACTTATACCGCTGTGCCGATGGCGATTTACTATCGAGCATCATCCATCTACGGGTTCAAGCGTGACTGATACCTACAACAACTACCCCCGCGACCTCGCCGGCTACGGCCGCAACCCGCCGCATGCGCGCTGGCCGGGCGGCGCCCGCATCGCCGTCCAGTTCGTGCTGAACTACGAGGAAGGCGGCGAGAACTGCGTGCTGCACGGCGACAAGGCCTCCGAAACCTTCCTGTCCGAGATCATCGGCGCGCAAGCCTTCGAGATGCGGCACATGAGCATGGAGTCGATCTACGAATACGGCTCCCGCGCCGGCCTGTGGCGCCTGCTGCGCATGTTCGAGGAGCGCCGGCTGCCGCTGACCGTCTTCGGCGTCTCGATGGCGCTCAAGCGGCATCCGGAAGCGGTGGCCGCCTTCCGCGAGCTCGGCCACGAGATCGCCTGCCACGGCCTGCGCTGGATCAGCTACCAGCACATCGACGAGGCCACCGAACGCGCGCACATGCAGGAAGCGGTGCAGATCATCCGCGAGATGACCGGCGAAGCGCCGCTTGGCTGGTACACCGGGCGCGACTCGCCCAATACGCGCCGGCTGGTGGTCGAGCACGGCGGATTTGCCTATGACGCGGATTATTACGGCGACGACCTGCCCTTCTGGGAATCGGTGACGATCACCGGCCCCGACGGCAAGCCGGAGAGCAAGCCGCACCTCGTCGTGCCTTACACGCTGGATGCGAACGACATGCGCTTCGCCGCCATGCAGGGCTTCAACTCCGGCACCCAGTTCTTCGACTACCTGAAGGATGCCTTCGACGTGCTGTACAAGGAAGGCGATCCCGGCGGCCTGGACCGGCCGAAGATGATGTCGGTCGGCCTGCACTGCCGCCTCGCGGGACGCCCCGGCCGCGCCGCCGCCCTCGCCCGCTTCCTCGACTACATCCAGTCGCACGACAAGGTGTGGATCACGCGCCGCATCGATATCGCCGACCACTGGCGCACGGCGCATCCCTTTACCGAAACCCGCATATGACAACCACCCTGCAGCAGCTCAACGCCTGCGACAGCGCCGAATTCGTGCGCCTCCTGTCCGGCATCTATGAACATTCGCCCTGGATTCCCGAGCGCGCCGCCGCGCGCCGCCCCTTCTCCAGCCTGGCCGCGCTCAAGCAGGCGCTGCAGGCGGAGGTGGAAAACGCCCATGAGGAAGAACAGCTCGGCCTGATCCGTGCCCACCCGGAACTCGCCGGCAAGGCAGCCATTGCCGGTCAGCTGACGAAGGAATCGACCGGCGAGCAGGCCAAGGCCGGCCTCAACAATTGCAGCCCGGAAGAATTCGCGACCCTGCAGAAACTGAATGCGGACTACAACGCGAAGTTCGGCTTTCCCTTCATCCTCGCGGTAAAAGGTCCGGACGGAAAGGGCCTCAACCGGCAGCAGATCATTGCCGCCTTCACCCGCCGCCTGAAGAATTGCCGTGCCGATGAAATGGCGGAAGACCTGCGCCAGATCCATCGCATCGCCGAACTGCGCCTGAACGACCTGTTCGGCTACACGCCGGCGCTGGGCAACACCATCATGGAATGGGCCGAGGCGATCGGCGCCTGGAGCGACGACGACACGGGCCTGACCTGCGCGTACATGACCGCCGCGCACCGCAAGACGGCGGCCCAGCTCGCGACCTGGATGCGCGAAGCGGGCATGGATGTCCATATCGACGCGGTCGGCAACGTGGTCGGCCGCTACCTGTCCGACAGGCCGGATGCGAAAACCCTGATGACAGGCTCGCATTACGACACCGTCTGCAACGGCGGCAAGTACGACGGCCGCGAAGGCATCCTGCTGCCAATCGCCGTCGTCCGCCACCTGCACGAGCGCGGCGAGAAACTGCCCTTCCACCTGGAGATCGTGGGTTTCTCCGAGGAAGAAGGCGTGCGCTACAAGAGCACCTTCCTCGGCAGCAATGCGATTGCCGGCCGTTTCGACATGGCGCTGCTGGACAAGCTGGATGCCGAGGGCATTTCCATGCGCGCCGCGCTGGTCGACGCCGGCCACAATCCCGATGACATCCCTCGCATCGCCCGCAAGCCGGAAGATTTGCTCGGCTTCGTCGAAGTGCATATCGAGCAGGGTCCGGTGCTGCTCGAACGCGGACTTCCGGCAGGCATCGTCACCTCGATCGCCGGCAGCTGCAGATACCTGGTGGAATTGACGGGGGTGGCCAGCCATGCCGGCACCACGCCGATGCACATGCGCAAGGATGCCGCCGCCGCGGCAGCGGAGATCATCCTGTTCGTGGAGCAGCGCTGCGCGCAGGCGCCCTCGCTGGTCGGCACGGTCGGCCAGCTCCAGGTGCCGCACGGTTCGGTGAACGTCGTCCCCGGCGCATGCCGTCTGTCGCTCGACATTCGCGCCGCCGACGATGCGACGCGCGATGCCGCGCGCGACGACATCCTGCACGAGATCGAAGCCATCTGCGCGCGCCGCAACATCGAATTCCGGATGGAGCTGCTGGTGAGCGCGCCGGCCGTGCCCTGTGCGCCGTGGCTGATGGAACAGCTCGCGGCCTCCACCGCGCGCGCCGGCATCGCCCCCTTCAAGCTGACCTCCGGCGCGGGGCACGATGCAATGGCGATCGCCGCCGTCACCGACGTCGCCATGCTGTTCACGCGCTGCGGCAACGGCGGCATCAGCCACAATCCGCTGGAGACCATGACCGCGGACGATGCCGAGGTATCGGCGCAGATCTTCCTCGACTTCCTCAGAAACTTCGAGAGAAAATAAGCCCCCCGATCCGACCGGCCTTTCTCCATGAACAAGACCCTCCTCATCCGCCACGCGCGCGTACTCGTCACCATGGACGACGCGCGCCGCGAGATTGCCGACGGCGCCGTTTTCGTGCGCGGCAACGTGATCGAACAGGTCGGCCTCAGTGCCGACCTGCCGCAGGAAGCGGATGAAGTGATCGATGCCCGGCACCACGTCGTGCTGCCCGGCCTGGTCAACACCCACCACCACATGTTCCAGAGCCTGACCCGCGCCGTGCCGGCGGCGCAGGACAGCGAACTGTTCAACTGGCTGCAGCACCTCTACCCGATCTGGTCGCGGCTCACGCCGGACATGCTGCGTGCGGCCACACTGACGGCGATGTCGGAACTGGTGCTGACCGGCTGCACCACCACCAGCGACCACCTCTACCTGTATCCCAATGGCTGCCGCCTGGAAGACAGCATCGAGGCGGCGCAACAGATCGGCATGCGTTTCCATGCGGCGCGCGGGTCGATGAGCCTGGGCGAATCGCAGGGCGGGCTGCCTCCGGACATCCTGGTCGAAGACGAAGCGGCGATCCTGAAGGATATGCAGCGCCTGGTCGAGACCTGGCACGATCCGGCGCGCCACGCGATGCTGCGCATCGTCGCCGCGCCCTGCTCCCCGTTCTCGGTCTCGCGCGACCTGATGCGCGAATCGGCGGCGCTGGCGCGCCACTACGGCATCTCGCTGCACACCCATCTGGCCGAGAGCAGGACCGACATCGACTACAGCCGCGAGCGCTTCAACATGACGCCCGCGCAGTACGCCGAGGATTGCGGCTGGGTCGGGCACGACGTGTGGCACGCCCACTGCGTGCAGCTGGACGAGCACGGCATCCAGCTCTTTGCGCACACCCATACCGGCGTGGCGCACTGCCCCTGCTCCAACATGCGGCTCGCTTCAGGCATCGCGCCCGTGCGCAGGATGCGCGAAGCGGGCGTGCCGGTCGGGCTGGGCGTGGACGGCTCGGCGTCGAACGACGCCGGCCACATGCTGGGCGAAGCGCGCATGGCGATGCTGCTGCAGCGCGTGGGCCACGGGCCGGATGCGATGACTGCGCGGCAGGCGCTGGAACTGGCGACGCGCGGCGGCGCGAAGGTATTGAACCGCGACGACATCGGCGCGCTGGCGCCGGGCATGAGCGCGGACATTGTGCTGTTCGATACCCGCCAGATCGGCTTCGCGGGCGCGCTGCACGATCCGGTGGCGGCGCTCGTGTTCTGCACGCCGCCGCAGGTCGCTTACAGTGTGATCAACGGGAAGATCGTCGTGCGCGACGGCCGCTGCACGACCGTCGAAACGGCGCGCGTGATCGAGCAGCACCAGGCGCAGGCGGCCCGCATCATGGGCGCCTGATCTCTCATTCGATCAGGATCGCGCGGAAGTCGTTGACGTTGGTGCGCGTCGGCCCGGTGACGACGAGGTCGCCCAGCGCGCTGAAGAAACCGTACCCATCATTGTTGTCGAGCATGGCCCGCGCGCGCAGGCCGAGCCGTCCGGCGCGTGACAGCGAATCAGGCTGGCAGATGGCGCCGGCATTGTCTTCGGAACCGTCGATGCCGTCGGTATCGGCGGCAATCGCATGGACGCCGGGCAGACCGTCCAGCGCAGTGCACAGGCTGAGCAGGAATTCCGCATTGCGCCCTCCCCGCCCGTTGCCGCGCACCGTGACCGTGGTCTCGCCCCCGGAAAGGATCACGCAGGGCCGCGCAAAAGGTTGGTTGCGCAAGGCCACCTGCCGCGCCAGCGCGGCATGCACCAGGCCCACGTCGCGCGCTTCGCCTTCCATCTCATCGGACAGGATGTAGGGCGTGACGCCGGCGGCGCGCGCAACCTCGGCAGCGGCTTCCAGCGCCTGCTGTGCGGTCGCCATGATGTGATGCGCATTGCGCGAGAAGCGCGGGTCGTCCGGCTTCGGCGTTTCGCCGGCGCCGGAGGCGAGATGCGCTTCCATGTTTTCCGGGACGGCGATCCGGTACTTGCGCAGGATGGCGAGTGCGTCTTCGCAAGTGGTCGGATCGGGCAGCGTGGGGCCGCTGGCGATCACGCCCGGATCGTCGCCGGGCACATCCGAGATGAGCAGCGTGACCACGCGCGCCGGCGCGCAGGCCAGCGCGAGCCGTCCGCCCTTGATCGCGGAGAAGTGCTTGCGCACACAGTTGATCTCGCCGATCGTCGCCCCGCTCTTGAGCAGCGCCTTGTTGACCGCCTGCTTCTGTTCCAGCGCGATGCCCTCTGCCGGCAAGGCAAGCAAGGCAGAACCGCCGCCGGAAATCAGGCACAGCACGAGATCGTTTTCCGTCAGGCCCTGCACCATGTCCATGATGCGTCCCGCCGCGCGCCGTCCGGCTTCGTCGGGCACGGGATGCGCGGCCTCGACTACCTCGATGCGGCGGCAATCCGCGCCGTGCCCGTAGCGGGTCACCACCAGTCCGCTCAGCTCCCCCTGCCAGTGGTCTTCCACCGTCTTCGCCATCGCCGCCGCGCCCTTGCCGGCGCCGATGACGAGGGTGCGTCCCGCCGGCGGTTGCGGCAGGAAGGGTGGCAGGCACTTGCCGGCGCTGACGGCGGCGGTGGCGCTGGAGAACATGTCGAGCAGCAACTGGCGGGCTTTCATCGGATGCGTCCTTTTGTTTCCGGCTATTTTACGCGTCCGCGATCGGGTGGTTGGACAGCAGTTCGATCGCCCGGCAGAGCGCCGAATGGTCGAGCCCGCCCATGCCGTGGGCAGCGCAGGCGTTCATCAGTTCCTGCGCGGTCGCGGTGTTCGGCAGCGAGACGCCGAGCGCCTTCGCCCCCTGCAGCGCGAGGTTCAGGTCCTTCTGGTGCAGCTCGATGCGGAAGCCCGGATTGAATGTGCGCTTGACCATGCGCTCGCCGTGCACCTCCAGGATGCGCGACGAAGCAAAGCCGCCCATCAGCGCCTGGCGCACGCGTGCCGGGTCTGCACCCGCCTTCGAGGCGAACAGCAAGGCCTCGGCCACTGCCTGGATATTGAGCGCGACGATGATCTGGTTCGCCACCTTGGTGGTCTGGCCGTCGCCGTTGCCGCCGACCAGGGTGATGTTCTTGCCCATCAGTTCGAACAGCGGTTTGACGTCGTTGAACGCACTTTCCGGACCGCCCACCATGATGGTCAGCGAGGCCGCCCTGGCGCCGACTTCGCCGCCCGATACCGGCGCGTCGAGGTATTCGCAGCCGAGGGCGTTGATGCGCTTCGCGAAATCCTTGGTCGCGATCGGCGAGATCGAGCTCATGTCGACGACGATCTTGCCCTTGTCCAGCCCCTTGGCGACGCCGTGCTCGCCGAACAGGACCGACTCGACGTGCGGCGTGTCGGGGACCATGACGATGATCACCTCGGCGCGCCGCGCGACTTCCTCGCCGGAGGTGCACACCGTCGCGCCGCCTTCGATCAGCTCGAAGGGCGGGTTCTTGTGGTCATGCAGGTAGAGCTTGTGGCCGCCCTTCTGCAGATGCCCCGCCATGGGGGCGCCCATGATGCCCAGTCCGATGAAACCGATTTTTGCCATTGCTTTCTCCCGTGTAGGTAAAAATACGCTATTGATTGCAGGCGGGCGGTTGCGTCTTGCATGCCCACACACTCTGCCCCGTCGTCCCGGCGTGCGCCGGGATGACGGGGAAAGAAATGCGGGAATGTTGCGCTTGCATCCCGCAGCAACCCTCCTCACCCCTTTCGATTGCGAACGGGTACATGCCCTTGAACCTCATTCCCCGTCATTCCCGCGAAGGCGGGAACGACGGGGAAAGAGCCGCGGGAATGTCGCGGTTGCGTCCCGCAACATCCTTCCTCAAACCCCATGCGCCGCACGCCACCCCAGCCCTTCCACCGTTCCCGCGCGCGGCTTGTACTCGCAGCCTATCCATCCGTCGTAGCCGGCCTCGTCCAGCATCTTGAACAGGTAGCGGTAATTGATCTCCCCCGTTCCCGGTTCACACCGTCCCGGATTGTCCGCCAGCTGGATGTGCCGGATGATGTCGAGGTTGGACTTGATCGTGTTCGCCAGTTCGCCTTCCATGCGCTGCATGTGGTAGATGTCGTACTGCAGGTAGATGTTGGACGAGCCCGTCTCCTTGATGAGGTCGACCGCCTGCTGCGTGTGCGTCAGGAAGAAGCCCGGGATGTCGACGTTGTTGACCGGTTCGATCAACAGCCTGATCCTGTTTTCCTGCAGCATATCCGCCGCGTATTTCAGGTTGTTCACCGTGGTCTTATAGACGGTATCGGCATCCACCCCTGGCGGTACCTTGCCGACCAGGCAGTTGAGCTGCTTCACGCCCAGCGCCTTCGCATAGCGGATCGCTTCCTCCACGCCGTCGCGGAATTCACTCACTCGGTCCGGATGGCAGGCGATGCCGCGCTCGCCGGCTTCCCAGTTCCCGGCCGGCAGGTTGTGCAGCACGAGGTCGAGCTGGAAGGTACTGAGCTTGTCGGCGATCCGGTCCGCGTGGAACGCATACGGGAACAGGAATTCGACGCCGCGGAAGCCGGCCCGCGCGGCCGCCTCGAAGCGGTCCATGAAGGGATGCTCGTTGAAGAGCATGGTCAGGTTGGCTGCAAGTCGTGTCATCTTTCCCTCCTCAATCCAGCAAGGCGATCGCGGTTGGCGCGTGCTCCGGCGAAGTCGCGAGTTCTTCGAATTCGTTGATGTTGTCGATCTCGGTGCCCATGGCGATGTTGGTCACGCGCTCGAGGATGATCTCGACCACGACCGGCACCCGGTACTGGCGCATCCACGCCCTGGCCTGGCCGAAGGCATCCTGGAGGTCGTCGTGCCGCCTGACGCGGATCGCCTTGCAGCCGAGCCCTTCGGCGACGGCGACGTGATCGACGCCATAGCCCTCCAGCTCCGGCGCATTGATGTTCTCGAAGGCGAGCTGCACGCAGTAATCCATGTCGAAGCCGCGCTGCGACTGGCGGATCAGGCCCAGGTAGGAGTTGTTCACCACCACATGCAGATAGGGCAGCCGGAACTGCGCGCCGACGGCAAGCTCCTCGATCATGAACTGGAAGTCGTAGTCGCCCGAGATGGCGACGACCTGCCGCTCCGGGTCCGCCGCGCACACGCCGAGCGCGGCCGGCACGGTCCAGCCCAGCGGCCCGGCCTGGCCGCAGTTGATCCAGTGCCGCGGCTGGTATACATGCAGGAACTGCGCGGCGGCGATCTGCGACAGGCCGATGGTGCTGACGTAGCAGGTATCGCGTCCGAAGGCGCGGTTCATCTCTTCATACACGCGCTGCGGCTTGACCGGCGCATCGTCGAAATGCGTCCTGCGCAGCATGGTGCGCTTGCGCTCCTGGCACTGCGCCACCCACGGCGCGCGGCTCTTGAGCCTGCCCGCGGCCTTCCACTCCTGCGCCACCTCAAGGAACAGCTTCAATGCTGCACCCGCATCCGACACGATGCCGAGGTCCGGGCCGAACACGCGCCCGATCTGCGTCGGTTCGATATCCACATGCACGAATGTGCGCCCCTTCGTGAACACATCGATGGAACCCGTATGCCGGTTGGCCCAGCGGTTGCCGATGCCGAGCACGAAATCCGATGCGAGCATGGTCGCATTGCCGTAGCGGTGACTGGTCTGCAGTCCGACCATGCCGGCCATCAGCGGATGGTCGTCGGGAATCGCCCCCCAGCCCATGAGGGTAGGAATCACCGGCACGTTCAGGGTCTCGGCGAACGCCACCAGCAATGCCGCGGCATCCGCATTGATGATGCCGCCGCCGGCGGTGATCAGCGGCCGTTCCGCCTCGTTGAGCATGGCCAGCGCCTTCTCGATCTGCGCCCGGGTGGCGGCCGGCTTGTACACCGGCAGCGGCGCATAGGTCTCGGGATCGAATTCGATCTCCGCCATCTGCACGTCGAACGGCAGGTCGATCAGCACCGGGCCGGGCCGCCCGGAACGCATCAGGTGACAGGCTTGCTGGAAGGCGCGCGGCACCTGCGCCGGCTCGCGCACCGTCACCGCCCACTTGGTCACCGGCTTGGCGATGGCTTCGATATCCACCGCCTGGAAGTCTTCCTTGTACAGACGCGCGCGCGGCGCCTGGCCGGTCACGCAGAGAATGGGGATCGAATCGGCCTGCGCCGAATACAGCCCCGTGATCATGTCCGTGCCGGCCGGGCCGGAGGTGCCGATGCACAGGCCGATATTGCCCGCCTTCGCGCGGGTATACCCCTCCGCCATGTGCGACGCTCCCTCGACGTGGCGCGCGAGGATGTGCCTGATGCTCCCCCGCTTCCTCAGCGCCGCATAAAACGGATTGATCGCCGCGCCCGGCACACCGAAGGCCTGGACGATGCCTTCCCTTTCCAATACATGCACTGCGGCTTCCGCCGCCGTCATCCTTGCCATACGTCCTCCTGATCACCGTGGTATCCGATGGAAGGATGCTAAACACAAACAATATGTTTGATAAGAAGACAAATAATCGCTTTATTCGATACCTATGGTATGGAATAATCGCCGGCATGGACAAATTCAAGCAGATCGAAGCCTTCGTGGATGTCGTGGAGAAAGGCAGCCTCGCCCGGGCGGCGCTGGAGCAGCACATCACGCCCGTAATGCTGGGCCGCCGTATCGATGCGCTGGAACGCCGCCTCGGGGTCAAGCTCATGCACCGCACCACCCGCCACCTCACGCTCACGGAAGAAGGCACCGTCTTCCTCGACCACTGCCGCAAGCTGCTGGACGAGCTCGACTTTGCGGAAAAGATCATTTCGGAGGGCAGGCACAAGGCCACCGGCCACCTTGTGGTCTCGGCTCCCGCCGCCTATGGAAGAAAACATGTGGCCCCGCACGCCCCGGCCTTCCTGGCTGCCAACCCGGACGTGCGCATCTCCTTCAACCTGACTGACCGCGTGGTGGACCTGGTGCGCGAGGGCTACGATGTCGGCATCCGCATCGGCGGGGCGATCGATCCCAACTTCGTCGCGGTCAAGCTGGCCAGCAATCGCCGCGTGGTGTGCGGCAGCCCGGCCTACTTCGAGAGGCACGGCATTCCGAAAACACTGGCCGACCTGGAGCGGCACAACTGCCTCGCCTTCAACTTGCAGGGCGGCCAGCAGCGCGGCTGGTCCT
>Ga0196970_1001832_pt1 | contig 12578 bp, 8 predicted proteins | sample S1v_513CmetaG_FD_148672 | JGI IMG/M metagenome (GOLD analysis project Ga0196970, IMG submission 148672) | Soil microbial communities from Anza Borrego desert, Southern California, United States - S1+v_5-13C | ecosystem: Environmental > Terrestrial > Soil > Desert | place: USA: California... | reverse complement strand
GTATTCGCCCCGGCGCTTGCCCGTACCGAACATCGAAGATGCGCCCGGATAGGGATGGAACGCGTCCATGTGATACCAAGCACCTTTGAACCCGATTGGCTTCCACGGGCTGAACCCGACCTCCACCTGGGTCATGCGGTTATTCGTCCAGTAGCCCAGACCCTTTTCCTTCCACGCGGTGTACATGTACGTGTCGCCCCACTTGCCCGTGCGCCCAAAGATCGGGTCCCAGCCCTCGACCTTGGCCGTACTCGGGTCGTCGCCCGAGAAAGCCCAATACCCGCCTTGCACGTAGGGCTTCCATTTTCGGTTCCAAGTCTTTTTCACGTAGGCGTAACCAGCCCAGCCACGCACCGCGTTCGTCGGATGCTGTGCGCCCCACTGAACTGCCCCCTCCGTGGCGAACGTGAAGTCTCGAGGCAGGCGTCTGACGAGCCTCGCTCCGCCCGTGTTCACATGCCGGTCCGGTGCATACGCCGCATTCGTTACGGGCAGGCGGTTGTGAACTTCCTTCTTGTAGAAGTAATACGCGTCCACGTCAGTGTTGCTGTGGTTGCGATCGCTGTAATACAAGCCGATTGCCTGGTCGTCCCAGTCGTTCAGGAACCTGTGCTGATCGTTGATGCCTGGAAGCATTCGGTCCTGCTTCGGGTTCAAGATGCCGATCAGCTCGAACTCTGATTTCCTTACCTTGTAACTGATGTTGACTGCGTTGAAGTACGTGCTGCGGGAACCGTCTCCTGCCGTCCCATCGAAGAGGATGAAGCCTTCTCCGCGAACCAGGTTCTGCCGGCCAATCCTCATCGTCAGGCCGGGAACGAACGTGCGTTTGATATCCAAGTACAAGCTCTCAAACACTACCTCGTCACCACTGAACTTGAGGTCCGGGTTCGACTGCTTCTTGTACTCATCAACCAGACCCACAAAGAAATCCACATTCTTCGAAACGGGGATGTTCATCCATGCGCGCGACCGGAATCGCACCTGTTGCCTCGCGTCGGCCAGACCGTCCGAAAGATCCATCACGTTGTTCCACGTTTCCGACCGCACCCGCTGCTCGAAGCCGTACTCGAAGACAGTTTCAAGCCTGGGCTCGTCGGCAGCGATGGCCGCACTGCCACCCGGAAGTGGTGTTGCTACAGTCGCGACCGGCAGCACCGGTGTCGGTTTTGCAGTGCCATCCGAGGTCACGCTATTCGAGTCTTCAGCCCGTGCCGTCATGGCGAAAAACAACAAAAGTGCTACCGATAGCCGCAGCGAGAGCCGCATGTCGGCCTCCTTTGCCCCCAAAATCATGTGGAAACAGCAGCTTACCTTATAATCCGGAGAATCCTCATTCGAAGTTCTTATGGCGACTGCTGGTCGGGCTGATAGCTAGAACCGTCATCGTTGGTGAGCTCTTCCCCTCCGACCCGAGCTGGATGTAAAGTTGCGCATCGTGGAGGTGCTCCATGCCCGCAAGCATGATCAGGCTCGCCAGCGCCCCAAAGCTGTTTATCGGCATTCTCTCCTTGATTCTTCTCGTGTCCTGCGGTGGGAACGGCGTCACTCCAAGCGGCCCGGCGGATCAGACCTACGCCCACACTGGCACGCTCGTTTCAGTTCTCAAGGTCAGCCCTCAATTCCACACGATGTCGCTGCAGATGAAGATAAAGGTCAAGTCGCTCAGCCTCAGTCTGGCGGCGCACCTATCAACGCGGCTCACCCCCTCGATGTCCTCGAGGAGTTCTCGCAATACTCCGACTTCTCCACCCTGTTTGACAGTGGTGCCATGGTCCCCATTGGCACGTACTCGCAAGTGACTCTCGCCTTCTCCTCGCCCCGATTTACCGTGCTCGACACGTCCAACACGCCGCCGCAGCCAGTCGCGCTCACTCCTGTCCTGGGGACATCGGAAGTGACCGTACCGATCACTCCCGCACTCCAGATCCGTGAGTCAAGCGCTTCTGCCATCATCATCAAGCTTGATCTTTGGAGTTCCCTGGAGCACACACCACAAGGCGCATACACGGGCAAGATCACGCCTTCGGTTGTCGTGACCGCTGACAACGCACCTGGAAGCACGTTGCCGCTGGACGAAGTCCACGGCGTGGTGTTCAGCGTAAGTACCGACAGCTGGATGTTACGTAGCTTCAACATCGGTTTGGAAAACGCACCTTTCGGCGGCCCACATATCGTCCAGGTGGATGGTCAGTCAAAGTTCTTGGGTGTCAGCCGTCTCGAAGATCTGAAGAAGGGTCATTTCGTCGACATCCGGGGTGCCGTGTCGAACCAGGGGTCACTCTACGCCGGTGAAGTTCAGGCCGAAGCCTTGAACGACGCGACGCAAAACAAGGCCGCGTTTCTCGGATTGGTCACATCCGTTTCGCCGGGCAGCCTGACCCTGTTCGTTCGCGAAGAGGCGCCGATGCTCACTAACCTCGACGCAACCGGCACAGTCGTGCTAGCCACGTGGTCCCCTGGCGTCCAGTTCGGAGTCGCGACGGCGCAGAGTGCGCTCCAGTTACCTTTTTCTGCGGAGAATCTGCTCGCCGGACAGCACATCGCCGTACACGGCACAGCGCATCCGGGTTCACCGGCAACCGTCGACGCAACCACAATGACGCTGCGGCGACAGGCTGTCCTCATCTCAGGAGCTTATGACTTCGTGATCGCGTCCGACGACAAGACCGGCGGCTTCAGTGCGGATCTGACAGAGGTGGGAACGGGACGCGGTGTGCCCATCACCGTGATTACGGGCAGTTCGACAACTTTCATCAACATCCGCAATCTTCGTGACATCTTTGCGCTCGATGGCATGTCGATCAAGGGCCTTCTCTACTGGCAGCCGCACGCCGGCAGCCTAAACGGAAAGTCCTGGCCTGCGGGTTCTCGCGTGCTCGTCGCCGAGCAGATCACAAGGATCGCCGTATAGCCCAAACTGAAAGGCCTGCGCATCGGCAGGCCTCAGCAAGTGACGCCGACTGCGGCGAGGGCATCTCGGCTCTCGCCATCCTCACGACAGTCGTGTACAGACGGCCTTAGTCTCCGTGTACATCTCCAGCGCGTCATGTCCCATCTCGCGGCCCCAGCCCGACTGCTTGTAGCCGCCGAAAGGCATAGCCGCGTCAAATATGTTGTAGCAGTTGATCCACACCGTTCCAGCGCGCAACTCCGCCGCAATGGTGTTTGCTTTTCCGATGTCCTTCGACCATACCGCTGCTGCCAGTCCATACACCGTGTCGTTAGCACGTGGCAAAAGTTCCTCCGGATCTGAGAACGGCATTGCCGTCACAACCGGCCCGAATATCTCCTCCTGCACCACCTTCATCCTCTCGTTTGTGTTGACCAAAACGGTTGGTTCGACGAAGTAGCCCTTCTCGCCGTAGCGTCCTCCGCCGCAGACGGCCTGCGCGCCTTCCTGCTTGCCGGCGTCGAGATATCCGCACACGCGTTCGAGTTGCTCCTGCGAAACCAGAGGTCCCATGTCGCTATCCGAACGCATGCCGGGGCCGACTTTGATCTTCTTCGCATGTGCCGCCACGCCATCGACCACTTTGTCGAACAGCTTGTTATGAACATACAGGCGTGACCCGGCACAGCAGCACTGGCCGTGATTGAAGAAGATCGCACTTGCCGCTCCGGGAACGGCAACATCCAGGTCGGCATCGTCGAGCACGATATTCGGCGACTTGCCGCCAAGTTCGAGCGACACCTTCTTCAGGTTTCCAGCAGCCGCCTGCAGGATGAGTTTTCCCACTTCGGTTGATCCGGTGAACGCCACTTTGTCTACGTCCGGATGCGCTGCGAGCGGCGCGCCCGCCGTTTCGCCGTAACCCGGCACGATGTTGACGACGCCTTCCGGGAATCCAGCTTCCAGGATGAGTTCACCCAAGCGAAGTGCCGACAATGGCGTTTGTTCCGCCGGCTTCAGCACCACGGTGCAACCCGTAGCCAGCGCTGGACCGAGCTTCCAGGCGGCCATCAGCAATGGGAAGTTCCACGGAATGATCTGTCCGACCACGCCTACCGGTTCGCGCAAGGTATACGCCAGATAGCGCGCGCCCGGCGTGTACGGAACCGATAATGGAATGGTGTTGCCCTCAATCTTCGTGGCCCATCCCGCCATATAGCGGAACAGATCCACCGCAAGCGGGACGTCGGCCACGCGGGCGACCCCAAGAGGTTTGCCGTTGTCCAGGCTCTCGAGTTGCGCGAATTCCTCCAGGTTGCGTTCGAGCAGGTCGGCAAGCTTCCAGATGAGCCTGCCGCGCTCAGAAGCAGTCATCTTGCGCCATGGCCCGTGGTCAAACGCGTTGCGGGCCGACTTTACGGCGCGGTTGATGTCTTCCCATCCACCCTCGGCGATCTGCGCCAGCACTTCTCCTGTAGCTGGATCATAGGTGGGAAAGGTCTTGCCGGACGCGGAGTCAACCCAGCGTCCTCCGATCAGCATTTTTCGGGGAACCGATACGAAGCCCGCCACTCGGGCATCTGGCTTGATTGTTGCTGCTGTGGACATAGTTCTCCTCATGCGCGCACGCGGCGAACGCGTGCGGAAAAAGAAAACGGATTGCCGATGTGTCTCCTCACACCGCGCACCCACCCCTGAGCACACGATGTCCACCGGCACGAACTGAGTCCTGATAGGGCCCGCGGACGCGGACCGAGCTGCCATCCTCACATGAGCAGCGCGCGAGATAGTACCACAACTCCAGAGCGTCACGCCGGAAGGAGGCCGAAAGCAGTCGTCAGCCCGAAGCGCAGCATGGACCACAGGCACTTGTTGTCTCGAGAGCAGCCTGGCCCACAGCAGTTGCCATCCGTACCGCCGAGTCACCCGGCATTCGTGATCCCGAGGCGCGGCGTCGTCCAGCATTTGTCATCCCGAGCGCAGCGAGGGATCCCTACCGTCACCTCAACGTTCCGCAGTTGTGCACAAAAGAAAAGGGGCTGGTCAAAAGCCAGCCCTCTAATACCGAATCGAAATCGTCAAGTCATCAAATCATGGAATCATCAAATCTCGTCAACCAATCGCGACCGCTTCCGCCTTCAGTTTCTCTGCCTGGTAGTACGTGATAAGCGCGTCGATGAACGGCTGTAGTTTGCCGTCCATAACTTCGGTGAGCTGATGAATCGTGAGGCCGATGCGATGATCGGTTACGCGATTCTGCGGGAAGTTATAAGTGCGGATCTTCTCGCTGCGGTCACCGCTTCCCACCATTGCCTTGCGCTCTTTCGCGAGCGCCTCGTGCTGCTTCTGCTGCTCGACCTCGTAGAGTCGCGCGCGCAGCACGCGCATGCCCTTTTCGCGGTTCTTGATTTGCGACTTCTCGTCTTGGCAGCTCACCACGGTGTTCGTTGGAATGTGGGTGATGCGCACGGCCGAGTAAGTCGTGTTCACAGACTGCCCACCCGGCCCAGACGAGCAGAACGTATCGATCTTCAGGTCCTTCGGGTCAATCTTGATATCGACGTCTTCGGCTTCGGGCAGCACGGCAACCGTTACGGCCGACGTGTGTACGCGCCCCTGCTGTTCTGTTGCCGGGACGCGCTGCACGCGATGCACTCCGCTCTCGTACTTGAGGCGCGAATAAGCACCGTGACCTTCGATAATGGCGATGACTTCCTTCAGCCCGCCAACCCCCGACTCCGACGTGGACAGGACTTCCATGCGCCAGCGTTGCGTTTCTGCGTAACGTGCGTACATGCGGAAGATCTCAGCCGCGAACAGCGTGGCTTCGTCTCCGCCCGTGCCGGCACGAATTTCAAGCACAACGTTCTTGTCGTCGTTCGGGTCCTTGGGCAGCAGCAGCACCTTGAGTTCCTGCTCGCAGTCGCCCAGCCGTTGCTCGGAACGCTCCAGCTCTTCCTGCGCATAGGCCCGCATGTCCGGATCGGTTTCGGACTCGAGCAGGGCGCGGCTGTCGGCGATGCTCTGTTTCACGCTCTTGTATTCGCGATAGCGCTCCACCACGGGCGCGATTTCGCTGTGCGCCTTGGCCGTCTTCTGATACTTGCCGGAATCGGTCATGATCTCCGGCGAGGCCAGCGCCTGCGTGAGTTCCTCGTACTTAGCTTCGATTTGGTCTAACCGGTCAAACATGGAAGTTCTCAGTTCTCGGCTCTCGTTGGAGCCGGAGTTCCCCATAACCTGGGGTGCCCCATCCTTCGCCCGTCCTAGGCGAAACGGTGGGTCTTTGATCCTCGTGCGTGATTCTATTGTAAGCGGAACAGAGTGGAGGCGTGCGGACGCACGCAGGGTCCTGCTAATGGAAGAATGTCTGAGAACTGACCACTACGAACTGATAGCGCTTCTTCATGCCAACACCATTTCCCCGCCGCGCTGCTTCTCGATTTCCATCGAAGCATTAAGCGCAACGATTGCGCATTCCACCTGGTCGTCAGCCGGAGGCTGCGTCGTAATCCTCTGCAACCAGAGCCCTGGAGCCGTGAGCGCCGTGAACAGCATCGATCCGAATCCTACGGACTTCCCACTGTTCAGCGCCTTGGCCCTAGCCTTAGCCGCGAAGCGAATAATCTCGTACGACAGGCCCGCGATCACCGGCAGCAGCACGATCCGGATCGCAAACCGCGACCAGAATGTATGCACCGGAACCAGCGTGTAAACCACGATCGAGATCAGCATCACGGTCATGAGGAAGCTGGTGCCGCAGCGCGGGTGGAATGTCGAAAACTTCTGCGCATTCGGGATCGTGAGCTGGTCGCCCGACTCGAACGCGAACACCGTCTTGTGCTCGGCCCCGTGGTATTCGTAAACCCGCCGCAGGTCCTTCCAAAGTGACGTCGACCAGATGAACAGCAGGAACAGCAGAATGCGAATGATGCCGTCAACCACGTTGAACGCGATCTGGCTGTCGAATATCGGATTCAGGTTTTTCAATTCCGTCGCCGCCAGCAGCGGCAGGAACTTATACATAAAGATGAAAAACCCGAGAGAGATGACGATGTTCAGCGCCATCAGCCAGCCGCTGAGCTGTAACTTCTCTTCCGGTTTGGTATCGGGTTGCGCCTCGTCCAGCGCAACGTTCGCGGAGAACTTCAGCGCGCGGAAGCCGAGCTTCATCGCGTGCCCCATGGTCACGACGCCCCGCAGCACCGGCCAGCCCATCCACTTATGCTTTTCCGAGGGCCGATCCAGCGGTTCCGAATGAGTAGCCACTTCGCCCGAAGGCTTGCGCACGGCAATGCCCCATGCATGAGGAGAGCGCATCATGACGCCCTCAAGCACGGCCTGCCCGCCTACCAGCGTTTCTTCACCGCTCTCCAGCGCCGGCACGAGCTGAAGCGCCGCCAAAAAACGCAGATTTTTCCGCCACTTAAACATGCAGAGTATTAGATGATGCCCGTTAACCAGGTGATACACGTATTGTACGACATCCAGCAGCCATCCCGCCGGGAAACCTATCACGGCTGGAGGGCCGCTCTATGCCTCGCGTCGTTTCTTCAATCGCCGATTCTCCCGAACGGGACTCCCCCGGTTCCCCTGCGTCCGCGTGTCCTCTACGATAGGTTTCCCCACCCCGGCATCTCAGTAAGAGAATGCAGGCTTTTGCTCAAACTGCCGAAGCGATCGCGGCCACAACCAAGAAGCTCGAAAAGGTTCGCCTCCTGGCGGACTACTTTCGTTCGCGCAGCGTAGAAGAATCCGCCATTTCAGCCGTCTTCTTCTCAGGACGCCCCTTCCCGGCCTACGAAGAAACCACCCTTCAGGTCGGAGGCCGCCTGCTCTGGCACGTCGTCGCTGAACTCTCCGGCCAGTCCGGTGACGCGCTCAGCGCCGCTTACCGCCGCTACGGAGACCTCGGCGCCGCTGCATTCGATGTTCTCTCCGTCCCCGTATTCAGCCCTGCTGCGGCGTTCGCCCGTCCTACACACGATGTGCCGCAGTCTTCTCCGGAACGAGAGGGCGCAAAAGACCAGAATGCGAATTTGAGTGACTCATCCGGTTCCTCTTCTTCCTCTGCAGTACAAGCGCGGATCACCGTGCTCGAAGCCGCTCACGCCTTCCGCGCCATTGCCGCAGCCCGGGGTGTGGCGGCCAAGGCTCACTCACTTCGCGATCTGCTCAGTCGAGCAACGCCGCTCGAAGCCAAGTACCTGATCAAGATCATGACCGGCGAGCTGCGTATCGGCTTGAAAGAGAGCCTGGTCGAGGAGGCCATTGCCGTTGCTTACGGCGACCCGGTGCGGCAAGTTCAGCGCGCCAACATGATGCTCGGCGATATCGGCCAGACGCTCCGCCTCGCCGCCGAGCACCGCCTCTCGGAAGCCCGCATGCGCCTGCTGCACCCCATCGGCTTTATGCTCGCCAGTCCTGTCGAGACCTCCACCGAGGCCTTCGAGTTCTTTCACTACGCGCAGATCGAAGACAAGTACGACGGAATTCGCGCCCAGGCACACGTGGCCCACGGTGACGTCCGCCTGTTTTCGCGCACGTTCGACGAAATCAGCGAGTCATTCCCTGAGTTGCTCGATCCGCTGGCGGCATTCCCCGACGTGATCTTCGACGGCGAAATACTCGCCTGGGACTTCACCGGCGAAAACTTCGGCCGCGCCCTGCCCTTCACCGCCCTTCAACAGCGCCTCGGCCGCAAACGCCCAACAGCAAAAATCCAGCGCGACTTCCCGGTAGCCTACGTTGTTTTCGACGTCCTCTACGCTCGCGGCGACCTAGTCATCGACAGGCCGCTTCAGGAACGCACAAAGCTGCTCAACGAACTCTTCCTCTCGCCGCAGTTCCTGCAAGCTGGCATTAAACGCACGCGCAAGCTCCGGCCTTACGAAGATCACCAGCACAAGTTCGACTTCGACGCGCCTCCTGAATCTGCCGACGATGCACAACTCGTCCAGGACAGATCATCCGTTCATCCGCTCATGCGTTCATCCGATCTTTCGTCCGATCACCCGTCCATGCAGTCATCCGCTCACAAGTCCTTGATCATTCGCGCGCCGGTGCTTCACGCCGACTCGCCGCGCCATCTTGCCGAGATGTTCGACAGCGCGCAGGCCCGCGGCAACGAAGGCCTGATGATTAAGGATATGCAGTCGCCTTACACGCCCGGGCGGCGCGGCAAATCGTGGCTGAAGTTGAAGCGGGAACTAGCAACGCTCGACGTTGTCGTAACCGCCGTTGAGCCTGGTCACGGCAAGCGCGCCGGCATCTTGAGCGACTACACGTTCGCGGTGCGCGATAAATCGTCTGAATGGGGTACTGTGCCCCGTCCTACTCCGGTCTCGACAGAAACGTCCAGCACGCTCCCCCGCACGCCTTCCGGCGAACCGCTGCTCAATATCGGCAAGGCCTATACCGGCCTCACCGACGCCGAGATCTTGAAGATGTCGGAATGGTTTGAACAGCACACGGTCCAAGACGATGGATGGGTGCGGCAGGTGGAACCGAAGATCGTGATCGAAGTGGCATTCAACGCCATCATGCGCGGCGACCGCCATAACAGCGGTTATGCACTGCGCTTCCCCCGCATCGTTCGCCTTCGGCCCGACAAATCACCCGATGAGGCTGACACCCTTGACCGCGTGCGCGAGATCTACGAACGGCAGCGCGAATTACCACAGACAGCATAAAGACAAGTCATCCTGAGCGGAGCGAAGGATCTATGCATTTTGTGTTTGCGTTACGAAGATGCTGAAGGAAACTCTGCCCTCACAGCAGTTGCCAAATTCCGCGAATCGGTGACGCGAAGCCAGATTGCCCGATTTCCATCAAATCATCCAACCAATCAATTCAATCAATCTTTCCTCGCCACCACATTGAATGTTTGCGCGCCGCCCTTGCCATCCTTGTTTGCGATCACGACAACGTCCCACGGCCCGGCCATCGTGAACTTCCCCTTGCCTTCGTATATGCCCTGGCCATTATCTATGAGTGACACGATGTTTTTCCCCATGTCGTGCCCCTTCATCTTCAGGTCGGCCTCGACCTTGGCTCCGGGCATCGGCTTGCCGGAGTCGTCCTGCAGGCTGACACGAAACACGGTTTCCTGTCCGTACTTCGGCTGCGCGGGCTCCGTTGTAAACGCCATATCCCAAGGCGAAGGCGGCAGCGGCTCGGTCTGTGCAGCGGTGCCGTGCCCATGAGGTTTTCCGCTGCAGCCGATCAATGAAAGAGTTGTGATTAGCCCAGTTGCTAGTAAGACAGCCGCGAACAGAAAACCGAATCGCTTATTCATGCCGAATACGCTCCGCTTGTTGATTTAAGAGTGCTTCAACAGTGGTGTGGGACGGGGGCTGTGCCCCGTCCGACGCCTGGTATAGCAAAACGGGCCAGCCCCGCCCATAGACTCAATGTTGATTTCCGTTCCGCCGCTGCCCCGTGTGGCCGTTCAAGGGCACCACGCATCCGTGGGCCTCCTCGCACACTTCATGCTCGAACTGCAGCGTTGTGTGTTCGATATTGAATCCGGTTCGCAATGTCTCTTTCACATTGCGCAGGATGTGTTCGCTTTCGGACGGAGGAATGTCCGCAATGATCACGTGTGACGACAGTGCGTGCATGTTCGATCCGATCGTCCACACGTGTAGGTCGTGCACGTCGCGAACTCCGGGCACTGCTGCAATCGCGTCGGCGATCTTCTCCAGCTCCATGCCCGTCGGAGTGCCTTCCAACAGTATGTTCAGCGTTTCACGAATGATGCCGAACGAAGACCACAGGATCAGCGCGCCGATGCCGAACGACAGCGCCGAGTCGATCCACTGCTGTCCCGTGTAGACGATCACCCAGCCGCCCACAATGACCGCCGCCGTCGAGAGCGTGTCACCGATCTCGTGCAGAAAAGCGCTGCGAATGTTGACGTCGCGGTGCCCAGCCCAGAGCATCAGTGCGATGAAGCCGTTCAGGAGTACACCGACTCCTGCAACCCAGATCATCGTCCCGGCGTGGATGTCCTGCGGATGCTTCAGCCGCTCAAAAGCCTCGTAGAAGATGTAGAACGCGATCAGCACCAGCGTAGCCGAATTGATGAACGCGGCCAGGACTCCCGCGCGACTGTAGCCGTAAGTCTTCGTTGCGCTCGGCGGTCGCGCTTCCAGGTACACGGCAAAAAGCGAGAGAAGCAGTGCCAGAAAGTCCGAAACGTTGTGAGCAGCTTCGGAAAGCAGAGCCAGCGAATTTGACTTCAGGCCTGCGATCACCAGCACGAGAATGTAGGCCGATGTGAGTACCAGCGAGATCCGCAGGACGCGCGCCTTCCTGCGCGGATCTGTGTGCCCGTGCTCGTGACCATCCCCATGAGCATGCGCGTGCATATCGACAGTCTAAGTGATAGAGGAACCAGCCTTCAACGGGCCTAAAGGGAGCGTGGGACGGGAAAAGAGAACATTCTCGGGCGCTCGAATGAATAAGTTGGGCAGCTTCGTCTGACCACCCCTACCCCCGCCCTCGCATCACATCCGTAACAGCAATTCGTATCAACCGCGCTTCTTCGTCAAGGGCATGTCGCCCAATCTCTGGCAAACAACACCGAGGGAGTATACCGACCATGAAGCATCCTTTTGTTCTCACATTGGCGTTGGCGGCTGCAACAACATTCGCTGCTGGCCAAATGACCCCGGGCGGAGCGCCTCAGCGGCCCAGCGACATGGGCGCGCAGACCGGCCAGCCAGGCATGGGGCAGCCCGGTACGGGCCAGCAGCACCCGGATCACATCCCCGGCGTGGGTGAGCCCGGCATGAGCGGCGGGCAGACCGGCATCGACGACCAGGTTCGGCAGCAGCAGACCAGCAATGCTCCCACTGTGGACGACAGCACGCTGCAGCAACAACTTCAGCAACAGTTTTCCGCACGCAGCGAATTCAACAACGTCCAGGTAAGTGTCGAGAACGGCGTGGCCACCCTGAGCGGCTCAGTCGCCAGCAAAGACGACCGCAAGCAGGCCAAGAAAATGGCGAAGTCTCTTCAGGGTGTGCGCAGCGTTCGCGAGAATCTCACGGTTCGTCCCGGCGGGGCCAGCGCCGCCAACACGTCTGATTCTGCTCCTGTAAGCGGAAGCTCAGGCACGGCGGAACAACAGAGCAACACCGCCGGGAGCATCTCCGGCAACACAGCGGCCGAGGCTGGAACAGCAACCGGAACTAGCGCTATGGGGCAGGCCGGATCAAGCACAAGCACAGCGCCCAGCACCAGTCCGAGCACATCACCCAGCACCTCAAGCAGCACATCCAGCACCCCAAGCGGACAGACGAGCAGCAGTTCCAGCAGCACTGACCCAAGCGCACAATCGAGCACCTCGTCCGGCACAGTAGGACAGACCGGCAGCACCTCTACCACAACTTCGACGACATCCACTACCACTTCCTCAACTCAGAGTGCGGAGCCTGGAACGATGGGTTCGGCTCCGATAACCGCGCCCGGTGGCGTCTCTGCTTCGCAGGGTGTCTCCACTCCGAGCGGCACATCTGGTCAGACCAGCGGCACCACTGGCGGCGTGAGCGGTCAAACCACCGGTACTACGGGCGGCGTCAGCGGTCAGACCACCACCGGCACGCAGTCGGGCACGACCGGCTCCGTGGGTAGCAGCACAGGAACGTCGGGTATCTCCGGAACTTCTTCGGGCATCGGC
>Ga0196970_1001831_pt1 | contig 12581 bp, 9 predicted proteins | sample S1v_513CmetaG_FD_148672 | JGI IMG/M metagenome (GOLD analysis project Ga0196970, IMG submission 148672) | Soil microbial communities from Anza Borrego desert, Southern California, United States - S1+v_5-13C | ecosystem: Environmental > Terrestrial > Soil > Desert | place: USA: California... | reverse complement strand
CAGCGGCACGTTGCGAAACAGTTCCACGTAGCAGGTCGCGATGCCCGCTACGATGCGGTTTGGCACAGTGCGCATGACCCCCAGAATGGAGCCCAGCAGCAAGGCGATGATCCACGCCACGACAGCGATGCCAATGGTCCAGCCCAGACCGGCGATGTACCAGTCGAGATAAGTCTCGCTGCCAACGCCGGTGGACTTGAAGAACACGCCCCAGTCCCAGTTGTAATTCATTAGGGTCTCCCCTCGAAATCGATCGATGTACAAGCACCCGCTTGGGGAAGTTCCTTTCCCGTCCGACGAGGAACGCCGGACACACGCGATCGGCTCGAAAACCGCCAGGTCGAGTGTTCCACAGCAAAGCCAGCAGGCAGTAACAGACGTCTGAGGGAGGGTCGCTCCCTCAGACGATAAGGTTAGTCAGGAATCAGATTTTCACGTCAGGCGCAGGCTTGTCGCTCGGGTTGGCGATCAGATCCTTTACCTTGTCGCTCATCGGGAAGTTCAGGTTCAGGCCTTTTGGCGGGATCGGGCTTTCGAACCACTTGCTGTAGATCTTGTTGATCTCGCCAGATTTGTACAGGCCGACGATGGCGTCATCGACAGCTTTCTTGAACGGCGCATCGCCTTTGCGAACCATGCAGGCATAGGCTTCGAAGGACTGCGGCGTGCCGGTGATGACCCAGTCAGTCGGCTTCTTGGCCTTGGCTTCTTCACCGGCCAGCAGGGCGTCGTCCATCATGAAGGCAACGGCGCGGCCGCTTTCGAGCATGTTGAAGGATTCGCCGTGGTCTTTGGCGGAGATGATGTTCATGCCCATCTGCTTGTCGGCGTTCATCGCTTTGATGATGCGCTCGGACGTGGTGCCAGCGGTGGTCACGACGTTTTTGCCTTTGAGATCGGCGAAGTCGTTATAGGACGGCTTGCCTTCCTTGTCTTTCTTGACCAGCAGACGGGTGCCGATTTCGAAGATGTTGACGGTGAAGTCGACCTGCTGGGCGCGTTCGGTGTTGTTGGTGGTGGAACCACACTCGATATCCGCGGTGCCGTTCTGGATCAGCGGGATACGGGTTTGCGAGGTTACCAGGTTGTACTTGACTTGCAGGTCTGGCTTGTTCAGGTCTTTTTTCAGGGCTTCAACGATCGCCATCTGAATGTCGTGGGAGTAGCCCACTGGTTTGCCGGAGGCATCCGCGATGTAGGAAAACGGGATGGAGCTATCGCGGTGAGCGAGCGTGACGGTACCGGAATCGTTGATTTTCTTCAGGGTGCCGGTGAGTTCGGCGGCGAAAACTGGCGTGCTGATCAGAGCGGCAGCAATGGCTGCGCCCAGGATATGGGGAACGATGCGCATCAAATTTTCCTCGACATTGTTTTTTTTATGGAGCCAGTTTGTCGGCCCTTTTGTGCTTCGAATGCCTGACGGCTCCTGAAGTGTTGGCTCAGCGGGCATTCGTCGAGAGAGTGTAGAGCATGAGTCGTGCCAGAGCAGGCGACGATGGCTAAGTTATTGTTTTGTAACATTATTAAACTTTTGTGATGGTATTTTTGTGGATGGCTGATCCGGTTTACCGAATCGACTATAGAGTCTCGTTCGGAAAACCGAACATGGCGTGCGGACTCGTCAAGCGTTTATCCCGCAAGGGGTGTTTCATGCAAATACACCCACTTCACGCCTTGTAAAGATGCGCGCAGGATCGCCACCGACAGCCGCGAATGTTCAATGCCATGCAGCCGATGGGTTTCCACATAGCTCAGCGCCAGCGTCTCATCCTCCTGCCAGACAGTGTGCAAATCGCTGATGCCGATCTCAAGTCCCGGACGTACCCCCACGGCACCTCTGAACAATTGCTCGACTTCACAGCGGTTCAAAGGAATTGCCGAAACCCCGACCATGCTGAAGTCATCTGCAAACGCGTGCAGCAACGGCTCTATGCTCGCTTCGCCGGTTCCGTCGGTATCGGTGAACACACGATGTATCAGGTCGTGAACGTGGTGAATACTGTGTTTGGCCAGTTCAATCAGCTCGTGCGTCATGGGTTTTCCTTTGAAGGGTTCAATTGGCTCATCTGAAAAAGCGGGAACAGCCCGATCAGTGCCGCCATCGCGAAGGTGGCGTGATAGGCAGCGGTGATTTCGAACTGCTTGAGCAGGACGTTGAAAATCATCAGAAACAACGCGGCACCGAGGCTGAACGACATCTGCCGGTTGATGTTCCAGATCACGCTGGCCTTGTGTGTATCACCGCCGGCAAAGTCCATCAGCGAGGTGGTTTGTGCAGTGTTGGCACCGATGCCGCCGCCAACGCCCATCAAGCTGTAAGCGATGACAATCACCCACAGGTCCGTCGGGTCGTTGACCAGTATCAGCGTGGCGATACCGGCGCTGTGCAGCAGCATTCCTAAGGTGAACAGACGCTTGGCGCCGACGCGGTTGTAGACCCGGCCGCAAATCGTCATGGCGATGAACGCGCCGATGGCATAGACAATCATGAACATGCCGGTCAGGCGGGCGCTGAAATGCAGGGTGTCCTGCAGGAAGAAAATGCTCATTAGATTGACCCCGGTGAACACACCGGGAATCGCGTAATAGATGAGGATCGAGGTGCTGAGCTTTTTGCTTTTGAGCAGGCTCAATTCAATGATCGCATGGCTGCAGCGGCGGTAGTGCAGCAGGTACAGCGCGATGAACAGCAGGCCGGCCGCGACGCAGATCAGCGCGACCAACGACGGGTAATCGCCGCCGTACAACGACATGCCCAGCAGCAGGCTGGCGAGTGCGGCGCTGACCAGCAACAGGCCTTTGATGTCCGGGCGGGGCAGGCTGGTCGGTTTGCTTTCCTTGATCCAGAACCACGACAGCCCGGCGGCGATCAGCGAGAACGGAATGTTGCTGTAGAACACCCAGCGCCAGGAACTGCTGTCGACAATAATGCCGCCAACAGTCGGTGAGATGGCCGGGGCGATCAGTGCGACGGCCATCACCAGTGTGGAGATTTTTGCCCGCTCTTCACCCTGAAACAAATTGAAGGTCAAAGCCTGCCCGACCGGAATCAACAACCCGCCGCCTATTCCTTGCAGGAAACGCCAGGCAACCAGTTCGTGGAAGCTGTCAGACAGCCCACACATCCACACCGAACCTGTGAACACCAGCATCGACGCCGTGAGAATCTCGCGGCTGCCAAAACGTCCGGCCAGCCAGGTGCTGACTGGAATAATCAGGGTCAGACCAAGAATATAAGCATTGGCGACCCATGCCACCGATGAAGTACTGACGTGTAAAGTTGCCGATATACTTGGCAGGGCTACCGCCGACATAAATATGTTTATACAGTCAATAAAGAAGCCGATCAGAAAGATCAGCGCGATCTTGTAGCGATAGTTCATTGCGCATCCTCTTTGCCGCGCAGGATAGGGGCGATGGACTTGAAGTGTCGATACGACTATGCTTAAAACAATGTTTGGCAGGATTTAACAGTGAGCCATCGCTTCATGCACTCTCACCTTAATCGGGTTCAGACGTTTCTCGCGGTGGTCGATTTTGGTTCTTATACCAAGGCCGCGAATTACCTCAGCATCAGCAAAGCCATGGCCAGCCTGCATGTCAAGGCACTTGAGGAAGTCCTGTCGGCGACGTTGCTGATACGCAATACCCGCAACATAGCCCTGACAGAGATAGGGCAGGACTTTTATGAAGAGTTCAAGGGTATTGTCGCGGATATCGACAACGCCTTTGACAATGTATTGAAGGGTAATAATCGGGTTTCGGGCAAGTTACGGATTAGTTCAACCAGCGAGTACGGCGAGAAGTTTATCCTGCCGTTGATACCGTTGTTTTCCGAGCGCTATCCGGAGATTCGCCTGTGCTACAACTTTAATTCTTCGTTGAATGACCTGGTCGCAGAAAAACTCGATCTGGTGGTACGTCTGGGTAATCTGGCGGACTCGGCGTTCAAGTGTCGCAAGTTGGCGGACTACGAAATCGTCCTGGTGGCCACCGAGGCGTTTCTCGCCCGCCATGCAGTAGCAGAACCGCAAGACCTGAATCACCTGCCGTGGATCGCCAACAGCAATCTTCAGGCGCCGACGCAGTGGACGTTGCGCGACGGGCAAGGGCGAAGCGTGGAGGTCAACGGTACCAGTCACTTCGAGTCGAATTCCTCGACAGCGATCCGCTCGATGACCTTGTCATCGCTGGGTGCTTCAATACTGCCGGCATGGATGGTCGAAGACGATATTGTCGCCGGGCGTCTGGTGCGTCTGCTGCCTGGCTATTCACTTCCATCACAGTCGATCAATGTAGTGTTTCCCAACACAGCGCACCTGCCGCACAAGTCACGGGCGTTCATTGATTTTCTGTTTCTTCACCTGTCTCGGTGATGCCGACCTGAAAGCCCCTCACCCTAGCCCTCTCCCGGAGGGAGACGGGACTGATCCTGGCGACTGGGCGAGATGCACTAACCTGGCATACCGAGTCGAACTCAGAATTTGAACCTCATGAAGATCGGCTCCCTTCCCCCTCTACTCCATGGGGGAGAGGGCTGGGGTGAGGGGGAAGAGATCTAACTGACCCAATCAAATTTTGCAGAGCCCACAAAACAAAAAAGCCCCTGAATCTGCCGATTCAGGGGCTTTCGTTCAAGCGTCGCTCACATCACGCCGCTTCGATCTTGCGGTTCTGCTCAACCTTACCCAGATACGTCGCCAGCTTCTGCTGCTCGTCCGCCGTAGTGAACAACCCGAGCTTGGTGCGGCGCCACAGAATGTCGTGCGCCGTCGTAGCCCACTCTTCGCTGCACAGATAATCGACTTCGCGGGTGTAGAGACCGCCGCCGATGTGTTCGCCCATGTCGGCCAGGCTTTCTACGCCTTCGAGCATGCGCCAGGTGCGGCTGCCGTAGGTCACCGACCAGCGACGGGCGATTTCCGTCGGGACGAAGTCGAACTTGTCACGGATCAGTGCGCTGAGTGCCTGCGGGGTGGTCATGTCTTCGCCGCCGGGCAGGGTCGCCGTGGCGGTCCAGCTAGGGCGCATCTGGGTAAAGAACGGCATCAGTTGCGCCATCGCCGACTCGGCGAGTTTGCGGTAGGTGGTCAGCTTGCCGCCGAACACCGACAGCAACGGTGCTTCCTGCGCGTTGCCGGACAGCGCCAGCGTGTAGTCGCGGGTCACGGCCGATGGGTTATCCGATTCGTCGTTGCACAACGGACGTACGCCCGAGTAGCTGTGCTGGATGTCGTCGCGGCTGAGCTGCTTCTTGAAGTGTTGGTTGACCACTTTCAGCAGATAGTCGGTTTCGACTTCGGTGATCGCCACTTTCGCCGGGTCGCCGTTGTATTCGCGGTCGGTGGTGCCGATCAGGGTGAAGTGGTTCAGGTATGGAATAGTGAAAACGATGCGCTGATCTTCGTTTTGCAGAATGTGCGCATGCTCGCCTTCGTACAGCTTCGGCACGATGATGTGGCTGCCCTGAATCAGACGGATGCCGTACGGCGACTCCATCTTCAGATCGTCGCGGATGAACTTGGCGACCCACGGGCCTGCTGCGTTGACCAGAGCTTTGGCCGTGATCGAAAACAGGCTGCCGTCAGCGCGTTCCAGGTGCAGATGCCACAAGCCTTTGGCCCGGCGCGCGCTGACGCAACGGGTCTGGGTGTGCACGTGGGCGCCTTTTTCTCGGGCGGCCATAGCGTTAAGCACTACGAGGCGGGCGTCGTCGACCCAGCAATCGGAATACTCGAAGCCTTTCTTGATCTCGCTTTTCAGCGCGCTGTCGGCGCCGAACTTCAGGCTTTTCGAGCCTGGCAGTTTTTCGCGCTTGCCGAGGTTGTCATACAGGAACAGGCCAGCACGGATCATCCACGCCGGGCGCAGGTGCGGGCGGTGCGGCAACACGAAGCGCATCGGTTTGACGATGTGCGGCGCCTTGGCCAGCAGCACTTCGCGCTCGGCCAATGCTTCACGCACCAGACGGAATTCGTAGTGTTCGAGATAGCGCAAGCCACCATGGATCAGCTTGCTGCTGGCCGACGAGGTGTGGCTGGCCAAGTCGTCTTTTTCGCAAAGGAACACCGAGAGCCCGCGACCGGCGGCATCCGCAGCGATCCCGACGCCATTGATCCCGCCACCAATGACGGCGATATCGTAGATCTCGGAGACAGGGGGCGTTCGCAAGGTAGAGGTGGACATTGGCTGGCCTCGGGTTTTTTTGATTGTCTATATTTGAAATCGAACATGAATGTTCATTTGCGAAAATGGTAGCCCATAAAGACGCGCACAGCCAGCCGCCTTCGATTGAAAAAACTCATCGAAGGGCGAAGAAAGGAAAATTATCGAACATGAGGTGCGCGAGAAGGCGCAGAAGAGGTGATGCAGATCGTTCCCACGCAGAGCGTGGGAACGAGAGGTTAAACGACTTCCAGGCGAATCTTGTGCTGACTCAGCAGCTGCGCCAATGCCGGCACCGGTTGCTGATCGGTCACCAGACAGTCGATCAGGCTGATCGGCCCCAGCCGGATCATCGCATTGCGCCCGAACTTGCTCGAGTCTGCCGCCAGAATCACCTGGCGCGCATTGGCAATGATCGCCTGCGATACACGGACTTCCTGATAATCGAAGTCGAGCAGGCTGCCATCCTCGTCGATGCCGCTGATCCCGACCAAGGCGAAATCGACCTTGAACTGATTGATGAAATCCACGCTTGCCTGACCGACCACACCCCCGTCGCGCCGCACATTGCCGCCGGTCAACAGCACGTCGAAATCATCCTTGGCGCTGAGCATCGACGCGACGTTGAGGTTGTTGGTGATGATTTTCAAATGGCTGTGATTGAGCAGGGCGCGGGCAATCGATTCGGTGGTGGTGCCGATGTTGATGAACAACGAGGCGTGATCGGGGATCTGCGCGGCGATGGCTTCGCCGATGCGTTGTTTTTCATCGCGCATCTGATCGGCGCGCATCGCATAGGCGGTGTTTTCGACGCTGGAATCATAAGCCGCGCCGCCATGATAGCGACGCAACAGATTGGCTTCCGCGAGCTGATTGATATCGCGGCGAATGGTTTGCGGGGTAACAACGAACAGCGTGGCCATTTCCTCGATGCTCACATAGCCGCGTTCGCGGACCAGCTCGAGGATTTGCTGCTGACGGGGAGGCAGATTCATGGGGCTTCCTTTGGGCTGCCAAGCAAAATTTGCTCATGATGCCGCAGGAATCCGCTCCCTACCAGTTTGATGCCTGTCTGTAACTGAACCTTGGCTTATTCAGCGTCCTCGCGCGCCCAGTCACGGGTGCGGCTGACGGCTTTTTTCCAGCCTTTGTACAGTTTCTCTTTCGCGGCTTCGTCCAGGCTCGGTTCGAACTCGCGCTCGATCACCGCTTTGCCGCGCAGTTCGTCCAGGCTGCCCCAGAAACCGCACGCCAGACCCGCCAGATACGCCGCGCCGAGGGCGGTGGTTTCGCGCATTTGCGGGCGCTCGACCTGGGTGCCGAGGATGTCGGCCTGGAACTGCATGAGGAAGTTGTTCGCCACTGCGCCGCCGTCCACACGCAACGCCTTGAGGCGTTCGCCGGAGTCCTGCTGCATGGCGTCGAGCACATCGCGGGTCTGGTAGGCGATCGATTCCAGCGCGGCGCGGATAATGTGATCCACACGCACGCCGCGGGTCAGGCCGAACAGTGCGCCGCGGGCATACGGGTCCCAGTATGGCGCGCCGAGACCGGTGAAGGCCGGTACCAGATAGACGCCATTGCTGTCCTTGACCTTGTTGGCGAAGTATTCGGTGTCGTGGGCGTCGTTGACGATTTTCAGTTCGTCACGCAGCCACTGCACGGTCGAACCGCCGTTGAACACCGCGCCTTCCAGTGCGTAGGCCACTTCACCGCGTGGGCCGCAAGCGATGGTGGTGAGCATGCCGTGCTGCGATTTCACCGCTTTGTCGCCGGTGTTCATCAGCAGGAAGCAGCCGGTGCCGTAGGTGTTTTTCGCCTGACCCGGCTCGACGCACATCTGACCGAACAGTGCCGCTTGTTGGTCGCCGGCGATGCCGCCGATGGCGATACCGCTCTTGGTGCGACCGTAGATTTCCGAAGAGGCTTTGACTTCCGGGAGCATTTCGCGCGGGATGTCGAGAATTTTCAGCATCTTCGAATCCCATTCCAGCGAGTGGATGTTGAAGAGCATGGTGCGTGAGGCGTTGGTGTAGTCGGTGACGTGCACCTTGCCACCGGTGAACTTCCAGATCAGCCAGCTATCGACGGTACCGAACAGCAGCTCGCCGTTGCGCGCACGCTCGCGGCTGCCTTCGACGTTGTCGAGAATCCACTTCAGCTTGGTGCCGGAGAAGTACGGGTCGGTGACCAGACCCGTGGTGTCGCGGATGTAGTCTTCATGACCATCACGCTTGAGTTGCTGACAGATTTCGGTACTGCGGCGGCACTGCCAGACAATGGCGTTGTACACCGGGCGGCCGGTGGTCTTGTCCCACACAACAGTGGTTTCACGCTGGTTGGTGATGCCGATGGCGGCCACCTGATCGTGATGCAGGCCCGCCTGGGCCAGCGCTTCGACCATCACCGCACTCTGGGTGGCGAAGATTTCCATCGGATCATGCTCGACCCAACCGGCCTGCGGGTAGTGCTGGACGAACTCGCGCTGCGCGGTGCAAACCACGTTCGCATCGCGGTCGAAAATGATCGCGCGCGAACTGGTCGTACCCTGATCGAGGGCAATGATGTAGTTCTTGTTCTGAATGTCGGTCATGTCGATTGCCTTGGACGAAATAAGGGAGAGTGGGCCGTGGCGCAGGCTCGTACGGGCAGGAGCCTGCGCCGACTGTTTCAGGACGTTCTGGGTTTGCCGTCAATGGCCGGTTCTGCATCCTTTGTAGCAGGTGTGGCGCCGGTCAGGTGGCGGGCGATGAGCCCGCGGTACCCGGCAGCGCCGAGGCAGGCACCGACAATCGGTGCAAAAATCGGAATCAGGAAGTACGGAATGTCACGGCCGCCAGTTAAGGAAATTTCACCCCAGCCGGTGAAGAAAGTCATCAGTTTGGGACCGAAATCTCGCGCCGGGTTCATCGCAAAACCGGTCAGCGGGCCCATCGAGCTGCCGATCACGGCGATCAGCAAGCCGATCAGCAGCGGCGCCATCGGGCCGCGCGGCAGGCCGTTGTTGTCGTCGGTCAGGGCCATGATCACGCCCATCAGGATTGCGGTGATGATCATCTCGACCAGAAACGCCTGAGCGGTCGACAGCGCCGGATTCGGGAACGTCGAGAACACCGAGGCCAGTTCGAGGCTGGCTGCCGAGCCACGAACCATTTGGTGAGTTTGTTCGAAATCGAAGAACAGATTGCTGTACAGCGTGTAGACCAGCAGCGCGCCACAGAAGGCACCTGCAATCTGCGAAAGAATGTAGAACGGCAGTTTGCGCTTTTCGAAATCGGCGAAAATCGCCAGAGCGATGCTCACGGCCGGGTTCAAATGCGCGCCAGAAACCCCGGCCGTCAGGTAGATCGCCATGCTCACGCCGACGCCCCAGATGATGCTGATTTCCCATAGGCCGAAGCTGGCGCCCGCGACTTTGAGCGCGGCAACACAACCGGTGCCGAAAAATATCAGCAGGGCCGTGCCGAGAAATTCGGCCAGGCATTGGCCCCAAAGCGATGGTTGCGGTAAAGCAGTGGTCATTGAATACCTCGGTTTTTGTTGTTGTCTGGCGCGTTGCCAACAGGGCAAGGCGCGATATCCGCCGGTCAGGAATCCCCATTCCGTCCCCGGGTACTGCAATATCGATAATTCTTACATTATTCAGTTTCGAAAAAATATAGACAAGAAACAAACCTGTCAAAGGTCGAAAGTGAACTGTCAGTCACAATAAAACTATTCGTAGCGTGAATGATCCCTCGTCGAAGGTGCCGTCTGGTTGGCCTGGAATCGCTGCAGGTCCCGGGAATCGTGGCGTGCACTAGAGCCTTTTGCACCGTGATCGCCTAGAATCCGGCGCAGGTTTTTTCCGTCACTGCCGAGCCCGGAGCTGCCATGACCCCTGCGTTGGACTTGTTAAAAAAAGTTCGTGCCGAACATCGCGTGCACAGTTACGAACATGACCCCAAAGCCGCTTCGTACGGGCTCGAAGCTGCAGAGAAGCTGGCGCTTGAGCCGGCGCAGGTGTTCAAGACGCTGCTGGCGGCGAGCGAAAAAGGCGAATTGCTGGTGGCGGTAGTGCCGGTCGTCGGAAGCCTTGATCTCAAAGGCCTGGCGCATGCGTCGGGGGTGAAGAAAGTCGAAATGGCTGACCCGGCAGCGGCGCAACGCTCCACCGGTTATCTGTTGGGCGGCATCAGTCCGCTGGGACAGAAGAAGCGCCTGCGCACGTTCATCGATAACTCGGCGCAAGGCTTCGCCACCATTTATGTCAGCGCCGGGCGCCGAGGACTGGAAGTCGAGTTGGCGCCGGCAGTGCTTGCCGAACACACTCAGGCGAAATTCGCTGACATCGGCCGACCCTGAACGGCCTCGGCACTGTATGAAAGAATATCGCGGGTTCTGTCACTGGCACCGCCCGCCGCGCAGTAGCATGCTGTGCCGACTGACTTAAGGAGAAGGTTATGCAGCTTGCGTTTCATCAGGTCGACGCGTTCAGTGACCGGCCGTTCAGTGGCAATCCGGCCATGGTTTATCGGCTCGATGCGTGGCTCGCTGACGAGTTGATGCAGAAGATCGCCGCCGAGCACAATCTGGCGGAAACCGCGTTCCTGGTGCGCGAAGGCCAGGCCTGGCATATCCGCTGGTTCACCCCGACCACCGAAGTGCCACTGTGCGGGCACGCGACGCTGGCCAGCGCTTATGTGCTGTTCGAGATCTACGGTGAAACCGCTGAGCGTATCGACTTCATCTGCAAATCCGGGCCGCTGAGTGTCAGTCGTGAAGGTGATCGGTTGTGGCTGGACTTCCCTACGATTGTGCCGACAGAGATCGGCGTGACACTGGATGTGCAGCGCGCCTTGGGTGTCGAAGCGGTTGATGTGCTCGGCTCCAACGAACTGTTTGTGGTACTGGAGTCGGAGCAGGCGGTGCTTGATTGCACGCCGGACATGGCGGCGCTGGCGAAGCTGCCGTGGCTGGGCGCGATCGTTACCGCTCGCGGCAACCAGCATGATTTCGTCTCACGTTATTTCGCCCCGGCGATTGGCATCAATGAAGATCCGGTCACCGGATCGACCCACTGCAGCCTGATTCCGTATTGGTCGAAACGACTGGGCAAATCGAGCCTGACCGCCTGCCAGCGCTCGGCGCGAGGCGGGGAGTTGTTCTGTCGACTGGAAGGTGAGCGGGTGAAGATCGGCGGCAATGCGACGTTGGTGGCAAGCGGAACATTGTTCCTGAATTAAACCCGGTCCATTGTAGGAGTGAGCCTGCTCGCGATAGCGGTCTATCAGCCAACGCATTTTTGCCGGCATACCGCAATCGCGAGCAGGCTCACTCCTACAGGGAGCGAATCAGATCAGAGGGCTGTGCTGTGCCGGCGCACGCCGTTTTCCGCTGCCGGAATCTGCGCCGCCGTGCTGCCGGATGCCTGGAACAGCACCAGATGTTCGGCCACTACCCGAATCCCCACATCCGCACCGACCTGATGATCCGCATGGCTGGGGAAAATCGATTCCAGCTGCGCACCGGTCGGTAACTGCAAGCGATACAGCGTCGAAGCACCGAGGAACGTCTTGCCGACAATCCGCGCCTTCAATGCGCTGTCCGGCGCATAGACAATGTCGTCCGGACGCAGCAATACATCCACCGCTCCGCCTATCGGCCAGGTGTAAGCACGGTTGCCGCGCAGTTCACCGAGTTCGGTCTGCACCGACTCCGGGCTGGCGAGCTGCCCGCGAATGAAATAACCCTGACCGATGAAACTGGCCACATAAGGCGTCGCCGGCTCGTGGTAGAGGTTGTACGGCGTGTCCCATTGTTCCAGCCGACCCTCCTTGAACACGCCGACGTGATCGCTGACGGCGAAGGCTTCTTCCTGATCGTGGGTCACCAGAATCGCGCTGGTGCCACGTGCCTTGAGAATATCGCGCACCTCATGGCTGAGCTTGCGCCGCAGTTCGCCATCAAGGTTGGAAAACGGCTCATCGAGCAGCAGCAATTGCGGCTCTGGCGCCAGGGCGCGGGCGAGGGCGACACGCTGTTGCTGACCGCCGGACAATTCGTGCGGGAAACGCTTGCCGAGGTTCTTCAGGTTGACCAGTTCCAGCAGCTCTTCGGTGACGCGCTCCTTGTTCGGATGCTTGCGAATGCCGAAGGCAATGTTGTCGGCGACGCTCAGGTGCGGAAACAGCGCGTAATCCTGGAACACCATGCCGATTCGGCGTCTCTCCGGCGCCAGGGTAAACCCGGCACTGGACAGGGTTTCGCCACCGAGGGTGATTTCGCCCTCGTGCACCGGCTCGAAACCGGCGATGGCGCGCAGCGTGGTGGTCTTGCCGCAGCCGGACGAGCCGAGCAGGCAACCGATGTCACCGGCGTTGAGGTGCAGATTGAGATTCTGCACCACACGTTGATCTTGATAGCCGCAAGCGAGG
>Ga0196970_1001830_pt1 | contig 12605 bp, 12 predicted proteins | sample S1v_513CmetaG_FD_148672 | JGI IMG/M metagenome (GOLD analysis project Ga0196970, IMG submission 148672) | Soil microbial communities from Anza Borrego desert, Southern California, United States - S1+v_5-13C | ecosystem: Environmental > Terrestrial > Soil > Desert | place: USA: California... | reverse complement strand
CGCTGCTGAGGTTCAGTGAATAGGGTGCAACCATGGCGACGTTGCTGCCACACTGCGCCAGTGCCCAATCAGAGCTGTCATAGGTTGGCTGTTCGTCGTCAGCGCGTGCGGTAGCGAAGCGCAATTCGCCGAGGCCCTGATCATCGGTGGCAAACGTTCCAGCAACTTTCTTCTTGTGCCATACCGTTACGTTGCAGCCTTTCACCGGCGCACCCGTCCGGCGATCCACGGCAAAGCCAAGCAGGTAACCCGGGGCGCTCTTGGTAATCAGTGCCGTCTCGCTCACTAACAAAACCGCGTACGCCCGGTAATTCCCATCCGTTGCTTCAACGACGTACGCTCCCGACGACAACGACTCCAGAGGGATCGCCGAGGTTTCGCTGACGTACTTCGGCGGCAAATCCATTCGCCATCGGCCCACGAGACGTTGTGGGTTCAGGATCGGCACATCGGCGAAGCCGGCTGATGAGGTCACACGAGTACGGCGGGCGCGGCCTGAATTCCAGTCTCGAATAGCCGCCCGGGAACGCGCTGAGTACTGTCCGCGAAAGAAGTCCCGCAGTGTGGCCCACGTGCGGTACTTCCAGTCGTGGAATTTCTCCAACCATGTGAGTTCGTCAACTCGCTCCTTTGGAGAGTATTGCGGACCGAAGCTATGAACGTCGTCCAGCTTGCTGAAAAACTGCACCGGGTCCTGCACGCGGTAGAGCCGAAACTCAAGCACGTCCACGTCCTGCGCATACAGCCGGATTTTCGGTTGCTCAGTTGGCAGGTACGTGCGGTCGGTGCTCAGCGAGAAATACACTCGCTGTTCCCGCGCAAAGCCCGGAACCGCGGCCCATAGACTCACCAAGAGCATCAGGAATACAACCGCTCGGAGCGATCGCATCAGTTAGCGCCTCGCAAAATGTTCCACCGGAAAACACCAAGGAAATTCGAGTTGCTGGCGACAGGACGCCAGCGCGGATCGGGGTGCTGCAGCAGGTCGCGCAAGTGTACGCGTTTCATGACGCCCGGTCTCTTACCGTCAGGGCCGGTGTGGTACACCAGCCAGTCGTCGCCGGGTGCGGAGAAATGACTACGGCCTACGAAGATCATCGAGTGAAACGGCGATCGCTGTTCCAACTGCCGGAAGAACAGTAGATCGCCTGGACGCGCGTCGCCCACCTCACGGCCGACGAGGTGGGTGTTGCGGAGCATCAGGTTTTTCGCGTCGGCGAACTCGGAAAACGTGCCGTCACCGAGGTCGGAGGCGCTAAACGAACCGTCTTTCACACGGAACAACCTCGGCCCAAGCGGCGTGTACGGGACGGCATACTTCCGCACGTCGTCAATCGCGGGCACGTCCGCCAGACTGAGCGAGGACGCCCAAGCGGCGTCATGCCGCTTCAGGGCTTCGCGATAGGAAAACCGCAGGAGCGCCGCACAGTCCGTGATCTCGGCTGAGAAAGGTGCGGTGGGGGCAATGGCTGCGTGTTCCGCGAGCAGGGTGAACCAGCGCCGGAAGGATTCCCGATCAGCCGGTGCGCTTAGCCGAAGTACATCGGGCGTGCCGTCGTGGTCGCTGTCGGAGTAGTCCGGCGCAAGATCGACCGTCACGCGCCGTGCCGCCAGCTTCGGGCCACTTACAACGAGTGTCAGCGTCCCCGGTTCCACGCCAGCCTGCAGAACACCCGTGGCGCGTTTCGACCCAAGGGCACGCCATTCGAACTTCCCGCGACGCTCTCCTTCGACCACACGGGCCACGAGCTTTGGCATCCGCCCACCATCGGCGGGTATGATCTCGATCTCGCTCGCAGAAACGCCGTCCGCGAGCATTCGCGCCTGAGTTGGGTTAACAGTGATGGAGGTTGACTGAGTAGTACAACTTACCGACGAAAAGACACAGCACAGGCCGAGAGCCAAGGCGACCCTTGCCGGGAGCGCTGCACTTCCGCTGGACGAATGCGAGCCGAACGTTTTCACGTGAGGCGCGCATTATATCGCGAGTTGCTGCACGATTTAGAGGGCTGCGCGTCAGCTGTTGATAATTGTTTTCTGTGGGAGGCGCTCTCAAGCAACTTTGCCGTCTTTGAGCGGCTCCATCGGATGCTCCTCTGGCTTCAACCCCAGTTCTTTGACGGTATCGGAGCTCTCGACTTGTTCCTTCTTCGTGTGCAGACGAATGTCGAGTTCCCGCTCGGCGTCATGATGCCCGCCCACCAGCACTAGTTCGCACCCCTCATGGTCGAGGAATTCAGGAGGATCAAGGTCGATCCAGCGCCGGTTTTCGAACTTCTTGCTCATCTCCTCCGGGTAGTCGGTGCTTTCTGCTCCTCCGGAAGACCGGCGTTCCGAGGGCTGCCAACATTCGGATTCTTGACTGATACGATGTAGCTGCCCTGATCTTCGATCTGGAATTCTTCCTGCGCTTTGCCGGTCTTCCGAGGCAGTTCGAGCGCATAAGCAAGGTGCGTGTGGTTCTCGTGCCGAACGATCGCGTAACGGCCTTCTGCAGCGGGACGCACCGCGGGTTGATGCCGTTCGCCACGCGTTTTGGTCTGGTAGTCTTCGGCCTTCAGATCTTCGTGCACCTGCTCGGCCGTGCCGACTACTTCTACAAACGCCCAGTTGCGCTCGTGCTCCTCGATGTTGGACAGGTACTTTTGTCCGATGACGATTCGGCGGTATCGATCTTTTCCGTCCGGCTTCAACACCATGTAGAACCGCTGTATGTCGGACAACTGCTCGGGATTCTCTTCGTTCACCTTGGGTCGGTAGAGAAAGAACACATCGCCTCGCTCGAGCACTTCAGCCATTTCAGCCCCCTTGTCGGATCGTCCTGTTGGACGCAGCCGCGTGGGCTGACGGCGAGTTCACGACTGTCTCGAACCGAAGAACACCCTATCAGAGTTCTACGATTTCAACGACTTTTCCGCATTCGCGTACGTGGCGAGGGCGAGCAGAGGGAAGTAATCGCGATACAGGTGATAGCTGATGTAGAACACGCGCGGAAATCCGGTGCCGGTCGTGACCGTCTCATCCCAGGTACCATCGGGACGCTGATTCTCGCGCAGCCACTTTATGCCTAGCGCGACAGCCGCGCTGTTTATCTCTCCCGAAGCAATCAGTCCGAGGATGGCCCAGGATGTCTGCGAAGGAGTGCTGGGCGCTCGTTCGAAGCGCTCTGTCTCGTAGCCTCGGCAGCTTTCACCCCAACCGCCATCGGGATTTTGTACTTCCCGAAGCCAACGTGCGCCTCGTGCAATGGCACTCTGCACATCCGGAGAACCTGTCGCTTTCAGTCCGCGGATCGCCAGAAATGTCCCGTAGACGTAGTTCACGCCCCAACGGCCGTACCAGCTTCCGTTGTTTTTCTGCTGTTTGAGCAGGTAGGCGATACCGCGCGCGATCGGCGCTTGCCTGTAATCAAAACCACGTCGACAAAGGGACTCCAACGTTCGCCCCGTAATGTCAGGACAAGTCGGATCAAGCATCGCGTTATGGTCCGCAAACGGGACCTTGGTAAGAATTTCCCAGTTGTTGTCGACGTCGAAGGCAGCCCACCCGCCATCGGAGCTTTGCATGCCGAGCAGCCATTCTATGGCACGTTTTTCAGCCCGGGCCTGCCGTTCAGGGTCGCTGGCCTTCGCCTTCAACAATGCGAGCAGAACCATGGCAGTGTCGTCGATGTCCGGGTAGAACTCATTATCGAACTCGAAAGCCCATCCCGAAGGCGTCAGGTCAGGACGCTTCCTCGCCCAATCCCCTTTGCGGCGGACCTCCTTTGAGAGCAGCCAGTCGGCGGCAGCGGTCAGACGCTTCGGATCACCTTCGCCAAGTTCACCCAAAGCATAGGCGGCAATCGCCGTGTCCCAGACGGGGGACTTCGCCGGCTGAAAGATAAGGGTCTCTCCACGATCCAGCATAAGGTCGTCGAACTGCTTGAGCGCAAGAAGCAGATCCGGATGGTCACGCTCATAGCCAAGCGCATCCATGGCCATGATCGCGTACATCATGCTCGGGTAGATTGCACCCAGCCCTTCACTGTGCTGCAGATGTTGTAACGTCCAGTTTTCTGCTTCGCGAATCGCGCTGCCCCGAATCTTCTTTACGCTTTGCCGCTCCCAACGTTTGAAAAGCTTATCCGCTGTGATGAATAAATTGGCAATGCGATCCTTGCGCTTTAGAGCAAACTTTCGGTTCTGATGGACCAGTTCGTCCACGCGAAAGCCGCCGGGCGTGGGCTTCGTTTTCCCGATTGCCTGCACAATCGACAGCGGAACGATGATGCTCCGCGTCCACGAAGACATCTCGTAGAGAAAATTGCCGGGGATAATCATGATCTCCGGCGGGATGGTCGGACAGAACTTGCGCGGAAACAGGTCAAAGAAGCTAAAGTTGATTTTCGTGTAGCTATTGCATGCCTGAATCCCGCCAAGCTTCTGGATTACCGCGCGCGCCTTCTTCATGCGCGGATTTTCCATGTCCATGCCGACCATCTTCAGCGCCGTATAGGCCCGAACGGTCGCGTTGATCTCCGCTGGACCAGGCTCGTATATGCTCCAGCCGCCATCAGGGTTCTGCGATTCGAGAATGGCTCGCGCCGCTTTGCGGATCTTAGGCATGGTGGGCGGATTCCAACTACCGTCCGCTGCCACCGGATAAAGCCACATCTGGAGCAGGATGTAATCGGACTGCAGCGTCGAATCCGCCGTGAGATCGCCGTACCAATAACCATCGCCGTATTGCTTGGCTTCCAGTGCTCGGGCCGCCTGTAGCGCCACGCCCCGAGTCTCTTCGGCGCTGATCCGCACTGCCGCCAACGCAGGCGCAGCACAACTGTCACTCACAGCCTGGATCTCACCTGGAATGACGAAGCCCGGCAATTCACGCATTTAGATTTCCTCGCCTGAAGCCTGCAAAACCTTCAACCCTGAACAGGCTAATTCAATGTACAACCACCTACGAAGTGTCGTCGAGCAGAAACCCGTCGTTTGGTGACAGGGTTTCGAGAATGGCGACACGGTACTTTGTGAAACGATGTGGTGCTACAACACGCCTCGGCTGTACCTGAACAGCGTCGTGGCGGTCGCGAAGACGCGCCATTTCGCAGGTTAGGTTCGTTAGCGACATTGCGAAACCCTTTCACCGTTCAGCTCGGGCACGGGTGTCGCGACCGGTGTGAGCCAGTGCCGATACCGCGGTTCGCGTCCGGAAACCACATCGGCAAACAGGCGCTGGAGCACGCTCGTAATCGGGCCACGGCGGCCGTCAGCGATTGGCCGTCCGTCGACCGCTGCCACGAATGTGACTTCTACAGCGGTTCCTGTCATGAAGACTTCGTCTGCCGCAAGCAAGTCTTCGAGCGACAGCTTGCGAATACAAACCTGCATACCTGTGTCAATCGCCATCTTCAGGACCGAATCGCGCGTGATTCCCATGAGCACGGAGCTTTTCTCGTCGTTGGTGAAGAGAACACCGTCCTTGACTAGGAAGAGATTTTCGCCCGAGCCCTCGGCCAGGTATCCATCCTCCCCAACGAGAATAGCTTCATCGAATCCGCGCGCGACGGCATCACGAACCGCCAGCACCGAATTCAGATACTGCCCGCACGCTTTCGCCGTTGCAGGCATGGCCGTGGAAGAAAACTTCCTCCATGGAGAGATCGTCACGTGTGCGCCTTTTGCGGCAGCATCAGCACCCAGGTACTGCCCCCACTTCCAGGCAAAGATGACGACCTCGACAGGGGTGTTCCGAGGGTGGAGGCCAAGCGTGTCTGATCCGTAAATCGCGAGTGGACGAATGTAACAACTGGAGAAGTTGTTCGCCGCAACCACTTGCATCACAGCGTCGGCCAGTTGCTCGCGCGTGTATGGAAGATGCATCCCGTAAACTTTGGCCGATGCCAGCCAGCGATCAATGTGCTCGTACAAGCGGAAGATCGCAGGGCCGCTGTCAGTGCAATAACAACGAATACCCTCGAATACGCCCGTGCCATAGTGCACTCCATGGCAGGACACGTGAAACGTCGCCTGCTGCCAAGGAACCATTTCGCCGTTCTTCCACACATACTTGCTCTGATCAAAAGACACGATAATTTCTCCATTATGAGTTGTTGCTAAACAAAAGCCGTTCAGGCGCGCCACCGCTGCACGCCAATGTGAAGCCGTGTTCGTTTGTGGCCGAAAAAAACCACCCCGCCTTTTGGCGGGGTGGCTAAGGATCTTTATTCTCTTCGCCTCTTCTACCCCGCCGGACCAGTGGTCGTAAGCGCGAGGGTGTTAAGAAGGGCAAGAAGGAACAGGACTGCAGCGAGACGAGCGCCGCCGAACGCACTTTCGTTCGTAAACGTGGATGCGTTGGTCAAGGTGGCTTCGTTGTAGATCGCTGCGGTCATGTCAGATTGTGAGCGCAGAATGCGAGCGTCAGATCGTGAGCACCTTCGCATTCTCGCCTAAGTCGTTGCTGTTCGGTCTGAGTAACAGCAACGATCATACCTTGGTTCCCTTCCTTTTCAAGGCAGCAAAGAAATTCTAATAGCCCCATAAGCAGCACTTGCCAATGACAGACGCCTGTTTGTATGCCTTGAACGGTTCTGGAGTGGGTAGAACTGAAATCACTTTCCGATGCAGAACGATCCGAAAATCAGGTTGAGGATGTCGTCTGTGGTTGTGGCGCCGGTGATATCGTCGAGAGCGCGAAGGGATCGGTAGAGGTCCAGCAGTACCATCTCGTGCGGCATGGCGTTTTGGACCGCGACGCTAGCGCTGTCTAGCCCGGCCAACGCATCATTCACCAATTGCTGGTGGCGCACGTTCGTAAGGAAACCGCTTTCCTGCTGGGCGTTGCCGTCGCCGCCTGCCTTGCGCACGATCTCGGCACGCAGTTCCGCGATCCCCTGTCCAGTCACTGCCGAGGTGACGATGGTCGTTGTCTTGGTCTGCGAAAGTTTCTTTGTTGCGGACTCAACTGCCGACGTTTCCGCCGGCGTTTTCCTGACGTGAGTCGCTGTGGAAATTGGCGGTCCGGTTCGTGTGACCTCAGATCCTGACGTGTCGTGTCCTGAAATTTCTAGCGGACCAGCCTCTTCGCATTCGAGCGCGGGCGCAGGACGCAGGTCCGCCTTGTTCATGATCAGGATCGCGGGGCGGTTTTCGAGGGCTTCGAGCAGTTCCCTGTCTTCGGGGGTAGGCGCGCTCAAGACATCGGTGACTAGCAGGACCATGTCAGCGTCGGCCAGCGCCTCCATGCTTTTGCGGATCCCGATACTTTCCGCTTCATCCAGCGCTTTGCGAATACCGGCGGTGTCAATGAGGCGCACAGGTATGCCGCCGATGGCCACGGTTTCCGTCACCAGGTCGCGCGTGGTGCCCGGCGTTGCCGTCACGATCGCTCGTTCGCGCTCTACCAATTGATTGAAAAGCGATGACTTTCCCACGTTCGGCCGGCCAACGATCGCCAGCGTTAGTCCTTCATGGACGAGTTTGCCGAACGCAAACGATTCAGCGAGACGCAAAAGAGGCTCTCGAACCTCCCCGATCCTTGCCAATACCTGCTCGGGTGCGGCGACGGCGACATCGTCCTCGGCAAAGTCGATGCCCGCCTCCATAACCGCGATGAGTTCGACCAACTTCTGCTTGATCGGCGACATTCGGTGCGATAGGGCGCCGCCGAGTTGTTGCGCTGCAACCTTCGCCTGGAAGAGTGTTTGAGAATCGATCAGGTCCCGCACGGCCTCGGCTTGGGTCAAATCAATCCGGCCATTCAGAAAGGCGCGCATGGTGAACTCGCCGGGATCTGCCAGGCGGGCTCCGCGCTGAAGCGCCAGTTCGACCACATGCCGAAGTACAACGGGAGAGCCGTGTGCCGCGATTTCAACGATGTCGTCGGTTGTGTAGGAATGCGGCTTCCTATAGTAGGTGACGACGATCTCATCGATGCGCTGGGCATCGGCATTCTGCGCTGCGGCGGTGCCAGGCTCGACCAGTTCGCCGAAAATGGCGCGGTTCGGCTCCATTTCGCGCGGCAGTCGCAGCATGGACGATGCAATCGCCCGCGCGTCCGGGCCTGCCAAGCGAACAACGCCAATGCCGCCGCGGCCCGGCGGTGTCGCGATTGCAACGATGGTGTCGTCGAGGTTCACTTCTCTATTGTATTGGTCGCCCAGCGCGACGCGTGACAACCCTTGGCCCTAGGGCCGACGCAGGCTAGGCGGAGCGATGATTCGCAAGCGGTTCAGCAGTGGCGTTAGTTGCTCTTCGTCTCCGCTGATCGCGGTCACCGAAAGGATATAGCCTTTGCGCACCGTCACCATGGTGGCTTGATAGGTATTCACATTGTCTGCGGATTCACGAACAAAGTCGCCGCGAAGGAAGGTGACTCCGCCGATCTCGATCTCACCAGGTTCGTTCAGCACCTTGAAGCCCTTGGTGATAGCGAAGTTCTTCACAGCTTCCAGGTAAGCTTCCGCGTCAACGGCTTCTTTGTATTGCGCTGCGCTCTCGGCCGAGATGGTGATCGACGAGTTCACAGCGTCAGCCTTCGGCTTTGGCTCCGCGAAGGCCGAGAGCAGCAGGACCGTGTCTCCACTGGGCAAGCCTTTGCGCATTTCGTCCGTCTGCACGGTCCAGCCCTGCGGAACTGAGTAGCGCAAGTTGAAAAATTTCTCCGTGTAGATCCCGTCCACCAACAGTCCGTCGTCAGGACGGGTCGCGTCAGACTTCTTCGACCTGGACGGCTGCGCTGCTGGGTTCTGCCCCGCCTTGTCGGCCTGTTGCCGTGTAACGACTGGCTTGGCTGGCGCACTTGGAGCCGTGCGGGACGGAGTTGGCGTAGGCTGCTGCGCGACCGACGCAGCGCCCGCCAGTGCGGTAAAGACTATGGCAAGAATGACTTTAGCTCGACTCACTCCTTCCATCATAGCCTAGCCGCTGCCCCTGCGCGTTCATCTATGCCGGCCAGCAGCACGGTCGTGCCCCCTCCTGCACAGGTTCGGAAAATCGAGGTTCATTTCTGGCCTGAAATATCACAAGCGCCGGTGACTGAATCTAATTTCGCACCAAAAGGACTACGGAAAAGGCGAGCTACCGTGCCACGTTTCTTCGGCGCGGGCGGAGGACTTTCATGTTTGAAGAGAGCTTGATTGAGTCCGAGAAGAAGATCAAAACGCGCCAGGGCTGGACAACTGTTCTATCGTTCAGTTTGCAAACTCTTGCGGTCACAATCCTGGTGCTCTTACCACTGATTTTCACTGAAGCTATACCGCTTACTCCCGAAAGCATGACTAACCTTGTTGCTCCTCCTCCGCCGCCACCGCCTCCGCCGCCGGCAGCGCAAGCCGCGCCCCAGGTTCAGGAGACTGCCGCCGTCACTGAAACTGACGAGCTAAGGGTGCCCGTGAAAATCCCCGAGAAGATCGCCATGATCAGGGAGGCGCCTGCGGCTGCGGCTGGAGCACCACCGACCGGTGTTGTCGGCGGCGTGCCCGGCGGAGTCGCCGGAGGTCAGATGGGCGGCGTCATCGGGGGCGTAATCGGTGCTACTCCGACGGCGGTGCCGAAGATAGCGGCACCGAACAAGGTTCGCATATCGCAGGGCGTCTCAGAGGGACTTCTCCAAAAGCAGGTGAAGCCCACTTACCCGTCGCTAGCGAAACAGGCGCGTATTCAGGGTCAGGTCGTGTTGCAGGCTGTTATCGGCAAGGACGGAAAAGTACAGAACCTGCAGGTTGTCAGCGGCCATCCAATGTTGGCTGGAGCGGCGCTCGACGCCGTTAAGCAGTGGCGCTATAAACCGTACTTCCTCAACGGAGAGCCCGTAGAGGTTGAAACCAACATCACGGTTAATTTCAGTCTCGCCGGCTAACACTCCGGGACACACATTTGTGCTAGCGGACGCAGACACAGTCTCCTTCGGAATTGTCATCCCGAACGCAGTGAGGGATCCCTATTGATGGGATCCCTCAGTGCTTGACACCTCACGGCAGGAGTTCTCCGCAACTCTACATGCCCGCTTCGGTGGCCGCGGTTACTTCCACCTTTCGTAGGCTGACCCGCTTCGCTGCTGCCTTGGCGCGCTGCTCATACGTGCCACGGACGGCAGGCGTTTTGGGATGTACAACTCGGTATTCGTTGGCGAGCATGGTCCAGAACTCCGGATCTTCCATGCCGAGGACCCAAGCCGAAATGCCCCAGCCAAGCTTCTTATCCGTTGCGAGTTTCAGTTTCGGCGAGAGGCTCTTCGCGTCTTCGTACCAGACCACGTTCCGCGCACCCGGCTGGCACTCTGCGCTGCCGTTCCGCTGAGCCACAGGTGTGGGCTGTGGTTGCGAACAGTCTGAGTTGAACTCGAGGAAGTGCGCCTCTTCCGTTGCGTCCCATTGCGGCGTGTTGGTTTTGAGCAGTGCCGGAAGGACTTCGGGCCAGGCAGCCGTGCTGGTCTTCCACTTCTTTACGGTCGTGCCTTCGTTGTCCTGAACGAAATCGGCCTTCTTCGCCGTTGCCGGATCGATGGCCGTCCAGCGAATTCCGTATGTGGGCACCCCGAGCGAAATCTTGCTGGCGGGCATGTTAGAGAGCGTGAAGTCCACGATCTTGCCTACCCAAGGCACACCGGCCAGAGGACCAGGGCCGCTGAAGCCCGCGTGCTGCGGGTAGGCCATGATGCTCAGGAAATCGGCGTGTTTGGCCAAAGCGCGATAATCGTAAACGCCGCTCCAATTCTCGAAGCCGCCCGGCGACTCCGAGTTGCGGTCATCCGAATACTTGCCCACCACGGCAGCCGTCAGCAGCAGTCCATGGCGATGGAACTCGCGTGCCGCTTCCTTGAAGAACACGGTAAAGCGATCGCGGTAAGTGTACTTGATGTTCTCGTAATCGAACTGGAAGCCGATGTAGCCGTCGCGCAGTGCGTAATACAGCAGGTAGCGAATGACTCGCGCGCGGGATGCGGGCGTGTCCAGAACCGTGTGCATCAGGTCCTGGTTGAAGCCGCGGTTCACGACCAGGGGCATGAGCGCGACTTTGTTTTCACGAGCGATCTCCAGCACGGCAGCAGGTACTTCCCCGCCCACGAAACCTTCTGCATCCATGCTGAACGATTGCGGTGCAATGATCGAAATCTGTTTGGCGTTGGCGCGAAAACTCTCGATCGCGGCCGGTCGGTTAACCATGTACATCAAAGTTGTGATTCGTGGCTTTGCGGCAGCCTTGGCAGAAACGCGTTTTTCCGCGAATGCTGACCCGGCGAGTACCGCAACGATGGCAGTGGCGATGGCAAGACGATGTAAGTAGCGCATTCCGAGCGGATTGTACTGCCGTAAAAGAAAATTGTCAGCGGGGTTAGTGACTCGCCACCGCGCCGCGCTGTTGCGGCGCTAGCATGGTTTGCAAGACATGCCGGGGAGGGCTGTTGTGTTGGCTCCGCCTGCGCCGCATAATCTTCACATGCTCGATAAGGACAAAGCTCCCGCCGTCGTGAATCGAACGTTTCAAACCGCGCGCGCGGTACGCCTGTTCGCGCTTCTGGCACTTTTCCTTGCGGCAGCTGTCGCGTCACTGTTGGCAAAAGAATTCGTCATGCCCAGGGCGGAAAACGCCCGCGCCTACGCCGCACATGACTACCATCCGTCCGAGCACGTTGCGGTCGGGGTCGACGCCTATATCGGCGACAAGGGATCAATTTTCAAGACAAGATTCGCCGAGAACGAAATCATCCCAATTTTCGTCGTGATCTCGAACAGCGGAGATCAGCCCGTCGAACTCTCGCGGGTGAAGTTTGAGTTGGTCGCTGTGGACCGCCGTGCTCGCATTGAGCCGGCGACCGAAGACGATCTATTCCGACGCCTCAGCCAGACAAAGCGACGAGGCGATGAGGCCAGCCGCAACCCACTTCCCATCCCTCTACCAAGAGGCGGACCCAAGATTGGCGTCAAGAAAGAAACGCGTCAGGAGATCGACGCCGCGCAGTTCCGCGCTCGCGCCGTGGATGCGCACTCGACCGAGTCGGGCTTCTTATTCTTCGATGTGAGTGGCGTACGCGACCCGCTCGCCGGCGGAAAGTTGTACGTGACCGGCGTTCGCGACAGCGATGGACAGGAGTTGATGTTCTTCGAAGTGCCTCTGGATAAAGCGGGGAATAGGTAACGTCGATCGTGGCGCTCAGTTAAGGCGGCTGTTAACCCTGATCAGTGGGATGTATTCTCCTGTGACGCAAATCACAGAACTCTGTGCCATAGTCAGGCATCCTTCCAGCAATGCAGTACCCGCTGGCTGGACGGGAAACCAGCCGCGGAAGATAGTTTCTGGCCGCGATTTAGGATCACCCGCGATCGGGTGCTTACAGGGCGGACAGGGTTCGATGCAAGGGTTCAACCGGTCAGGCGGCAAACGCTTGACCGGTTTGTTCTTCCGGCGAACCGCCGTTGACCACCTGCGGCAACGCCAGCGCTCCATTCCTCTTCCTAGCAACAGCGAGTCTTTGCAAGGAGCGACAACATGCCAGACGTGACCCACAGCGCCGAGGCGATCAAGAAACTCAACCACCTGATCAAGGACATCAAGTTCGCCATGCTCACCACGGCGCAGCCGGATGGGCAGCTGCGCAGCCGTCCCATGGCTACGCAA
>Ga0196970_1001828_pt1 | contig 12625 bp, 11 predicted proteins | sample S1v_513CmetaG_FD_148672 | JGI IMG/M metagenome (GOLD analysis project Ga0196970, IMG submission 148672) | Soil microbial communities from Anza Borrego desert, Southern California, United States - S1+v_5-13C | ecosystem: Environmental > Terrestrial > Soil > Desert | place: USA: California... | reverse complement strand
TGTTACTTTCATAGGCTTTGAAGACTTAGGAGTAAAAATAGTGCATGCTTGTCATTTTAACCCCCTCTATTTGTCGCTTTCGCACAACATCGCTTTCCGTGTTTTGGGTCATTTTTGGGTCATTAAACCAGCAACTAAAATAATACATCATGTCAAAGAAGATCTTTATTAATCTGCCGGTTGCAGACCTCAAAACATCAATGGAATTCTACACAAAAATCGGTTTTACGAACAACCCTGCTTTTACGGATGATACGGCCGCTTGTATGGTGCTGACCGACGAAATTTATGTGATGCTGTTGACCCATGATAAGTTTTCACAGTTTACGAGCAAAGAGATCATTGATGCTAAAACACGCATTGGTGTTATCAACTCCATTTCAGTAGATAGCCTTGCTGAGGTCAACACAATGGCAGATACTGCTTTAAATGCCGGGGGAAGTGAACCTAGCCCTGCCAAAGACTACGGGTTTATGCAACAAAGAAGCTTTGCTGATCCGGATGGCAACCATTGGGAGGTACTGTATATGGATATGAGCCAGTATCCTGGTTAATAACCATTGAAGGAAAAGAGTCTAAACTGAATTAAATGTTGAAGGATGATCCGGCTTTTGCAGTACACCTTTCCTTTAATGGAAATTGCGGAGAAGCTTTCAGGTATTATCAAAAGTGTTTTGGCGGAGAATTGAAGGTGCAAACACTTGCAGATACACCCTTTGCCGCCGGAATCGGCAAAGGTATGCTAAAGACCGTTGTCTGGGCAACATTGAAGAACGAGTATTTTAGACTGGTGGGTACAGATTTGACGGATGAGGGTAGCCTTGTTTCAGGTAATAGTGTAAGCATCCTGATTGAATGCCACTCCTATACTGAGCGAATCAAACTGATCAACAAACTTATATGCAGGAATTTTTGCTCACTTCCCAATGAGAACCCACTGATTAATGTTATAGACAGGTATTCTGTCTGTTGGATTATAGGTGTTAACCAAAAAAACATATAAAATGAAAAGAACTAAAATTGTCTTCTGGGTGTCAACAATTATTATTTTTCTGTTTGAAGGCGTCATGCCCATTAGCACTTTGTTGTTTGCTCCGCAATATACAAATGCAGGCACCCTTCCGCTTGGCTATCCTGACTACTTTGCTGAGGCGCTTATTATCTTCAAGTTTTTAGGTACATTGGCTCTAATTGTGCCTTCGTTACCTGTCCGCTTGAGGGAGTGGGCTTATGCAGGTCTTACCTTCAATCTGATATTCGCTGTAATCAGCCACTCGGTTGTCGATGGCAACATTGGGTTTATTCTTCTGCCCGTGGGCATAATGGCTGTTCTGGCGTTGTCTTACTATAGCAAGGATAGAGTAGCGCGTGGGGTCGGCATACAAAAGGAAGATGGCGTTCACATGCTTGAAAGTATGGCTTAAGCTACAGCCAACTCTGAAAGAGGATCGAAAAGCTAGTTTCATGTAGTTAGTTGCTTAAGTACGTGCGAGTCTTCTACTTTGGAGACTCGCACGTACTAAGGTCTCAGCATTACGTCCTGAGTATCCGTGAGAAGGAGTAAGGAGGGAAGTTACTGTAAATCACTCCATGGAAAAAAGACCAAAGGGGTTTCCTTCAGTATCCACGCAGATGGAACAATATCCGAATTCACCAATCGAAAACTTAGACCGGTGTACAGTACCACCTGCAGCTTTGATACGGGCTTCTTCAATACTGCAATCCTGGCAAGGGAAGTACACCATGGAGTTTACACATTGTCCATCACCAGTTTTGGTGCCGGGCATTTCAATCAAAGCTCCAGAAACACCCTGGTTTTCCATAGGGGAGAAGAAGGCCATCTTCATGCCTTCAGGAGATTCACCTGGAGCATTGCTGTCAATGAATTGCGTACCTAATACAGCGTTGTAGAATTTCTTCGCACGTTGCATATCCTTTACATAGATCTCAAACCAACAGATAATATTCTGGTTCATAATATAAAATTGATTTTAGTTAAATCAAATGTAGGCTGAGCCTGTACACCGGCGGCAGGCTGATCGCGTCAAAAGTGAGGGTGATTTACGACAAAGGGCTCTTGTTGGTCGAAAGGAGTAAACAGTCACAGAAGTCAATTTACCTTGTATCATTTCTTTGATTGAAGCGTCCTCTATAGATATATAGCAGCAGGTCGAGTTCCCAAATTGTCGTTCTTATAGATGGAAGTGGTATCTCAATGCGACCTGATGGGAACTCGAACCGAAAAAGTGCCGTGGACCCCGCAGAAATGCGGAACGCGGGCAGGAATAGTTGTCGGGTATATGATACCCGTACAATCCTTTCATCTGAGATTGAATCCCATTCAAAGAAGCCTTCTGATTCAACATGGATACCTGTATCGTTCAGGGTTAGTAACGGTCTGTTTGCGGCTGGGCTGACAGCGGACCTGGCAAAAAGGTGTGTTTCATTGGGAAATGCAGGGTCATCCACAAAGGATTCTTCTTCTGAGAACCTTTCCAGGAGTGACAGTAGCTTTTTTCGTTGAGAATGACTCATGAGACCACTGGTGCTTTCATGAGACCTTAGTCGCAACAGACCCGCTAGTTCTGCCGATCTTTGTAGCTGGTGAATGTCACCCACGTTTTCATATGCCCATATTCTCAACCGGGTTTTTGCCCACATCGTATAGATTGCGGAAATTATTGCTCCGAAAGGAAATATTAAGAGCACCCACAGGGTAGAACCGAGCAATATCAAAACTATCGGGCAAATGAATGCAGCCCATAAAATGTATTTTGATGGCTGCGAAATTTCCCTGAGGCCAGTTCGAACGGCTTCCTGGATAGATGTAGAGTTATTGGTCATCTCAAAAAAGGTGGCAGGCAGGGTTTGCAATCACACGAGATGGAGAACATTTTTTGTTTGCCTTCATTTTTTACTATCAACTAATGTTCAATCAGATTTGTTCGAATTTAATTGGAGTCTTTGACAAGGTGTGTAGGGGGAAGTCTTACATGAGTTTAAAAAAGCCTCATCTCGATGGCGGATCTGACAAGGCCGGCAGTATTCTTTACATTTAGCTTTTGAAGCAGACTAAACCGGTGCGTCTCAACAGTCCGGATACTTATGTTCAGCTTTGTGGCAATTTCCATGTTGGTATGTTCTTCAGTAATGAGTCTGAGGATTTCCCGTTCTCTTCTAGTAAGGGTGCCAGCAACATTTTCAGCCGCCTTTTTCTTTTTCAGGATGTTGCTGAGTAATTGCTTCTGCAGTAGAGTATCGAGGTAGTATTCTCCACGGTATACAGCTTCAATTGCATTAGTTATCTGCTCATCATCGGAACTGCTTTTTAGAAGGTAACCTGCGCAGCCGAGTTGCATCATTTCCTCAATATTATAGGTAGCTTCTAGCCCTGTCAGTACTATTATCCGGATTGATGGGTATGCTTTAAGGATACTTTCCGCCAGCTCCTTCCCGAATATGTCGGGTAGTTGCATGTCTAGCATTAGTACATCCGGTAGTTGATCTTTAAGACCATTTAATAGATCCAATCCACAGGAATAACAACCAATGAGCTGCATCTGCTCCTGAGAGTTGATAACACTCTTCAGGCCGCTGAGCACCAGGGGATGGTCGTCGGCAATTGCTATTTTTATAGGCATAGAGACTTTGTCTGTTCAACTTTATTGTAGGGAATTTCCAGGTCAATCGTGAGCCCCTCTTTGGGAGAGGAAGTTATTTCCATAGTTCCATGTAGAAGCTTTAATCGTTCTCTCATATTCTTAAGGCCCCCATTTTCGTTTACGGTACTGTTTTCCTCTAAACCACCGCCATTATCTTCCACTGTTATGGTGAGCGATTCTTCGCTGAAACAAAGTTGCACCAGTACATTACTGGCATCTGCATATTTTACTGCGTTCTGAACAAGTTCCTGCACCATTCTGTACAGAGTCAGTTCATGTGTCTGATCGAGGCGAACTTCAGCTCCTACAACCATAAAGTTAACAGACATTTCATCGCTGTCCATTTTCTGGCAGAAGTCATCCAGCGCCTTTACTAAACCGGCGTTTAATACCGTTTCCGGCATTAGATTATGTGCAGTTGTTCTCAGATCTTTTGTAGTTGTCTCCAGGTAAGCAAAACCCTGTTCGAAGGCATTTCTGTTAAAGTGGTGTCCAGATTCTGATGGCAGAGCCGCTTTAAACTTTAGCTTGACTGCCAGCAATTGGCTGACGATACCGTCATGTAGTTGCCATGCTATTCGTGTCCGCTCCTTTTCCTCACCTTGCATTATAGCCTGAAGCCTGCGTATCTCCTGATCCTTTTCCAGGTTACGTATTTTCTCTTGCTGGAGTCTCTGTTTATGGCTCTTAATTCGATAAAGGCTGACGAAGAGTATGGCAGAAAGGACACTGCCAATGCTAATGCTCCAGATCCAGAAATTCTGTTCCCTGAGCCTGCTTTCTTTTCGGGTGAGTAGTAGCTTTTGCTGAATCAGTTGCTTGTCCTTTTCGGCAGTCCTGTACTTTATCTCCAGCTGACTTGCAGCGCCAATCTTATGGTCCGAAGTAAGACTATCTAACAGCAATGCTGAGGATTTGAGGTTAATGTACGCCCTTCGCCAGTCCGATCGGGCTTCATATGCTAGCGCCATTGCCCTTTGCGCATAAGGAATATAAGTGTATGATGGTAGTGATTTAGAAAGCTGGAAGGCAGAGTCGGCCAGAACTAATGCTTTTGTATAATCCCCTTTATCGAGATATATGTTACTAAGGTGCATGTAAGGAATGATGCGTGAATTGACCGGGTTGGTCTTGTTGGAAGTGCTTATCGCCTTCTCAAAGTAATGGGTGGCAGTATCTATCTGACCCTGACCGAGGCTTCTCATGGCCATACTGATATAGGCGATCTGCAATGCATAAATGTCCTTCGCTGCTGAGCTAAGCTTTATAGCTTTCCAGAAGTAGATCCTGGATCTTTTTAGATACCCTCTTGCGGCATAAACGTTTCCGAGGTTCACGTATACCCGTCCAAGCTGCTTCTTGTTGCCGGCAAGTAACGATAGTTTTTCTGCAGGGTGGAGGTAGTAGATGCTGACTTCTCTCTGGTTTACATGTTGCCAGAGACTTCCGATATCTGAGTACAGCATTCCTTTTAAGTTGTGATCCTCGATGTTGTAACTCTGCAGAATTGCCAGTGCATTATAGTAAAGTCTGAACGCCTGCTCATACTCTCCTCTATGGGACTTCAGGAAGCCCATATTCTTATTCCATAGTATCAGGGGCGTTCTGTTGCCATTAATGAATTCCTCTTTGCATCGAGGAAAGGCTTCTATTAACAATGCTTCCGACGTTCCATATTTACCTTTGTTCAGGTAGGAAATCCCAAGCCCAAATAATGAATGTACAATTCCAGCTCTGAATCCCCGCTCTCTACTTAATGTGAGTGCCCTGTTAGCGTAAAAAATGCTTGAATCAGGGTCATAGTCAATAAGCATTTCAGCTTTAGTCATCAGGTTCACAATATTCAAGCTGTCTGAGGCAGACCATTTGTCCCTCATCTGTCTGTCAACACGCGAGCTGAGTCTATAGTCGTCGACATCCTGTGCCGATAAACTACTCGTAATGGTACATGCACCTAGTGTGACGGCTAACAATCCGATAAACTGCATCGCCCGTACATGTAACATATTGGCCAAAGTTTGTTGGTTGATCTACGTATAAACACGTAGAAAAAATCGATTACAATATACGTATTACCCCTCTGTTTTTGAGGAATGAAATCGGATACTTTTATCACTGACTTCTAAATCAAAGTACTTAGGGAGTATGTATTTCATAACTAAACTTTACACAATGCGAACCAGATTTATTTTACTGAATGTGTTATCCTGCCTGTTGTTATGCCTGTCTTCCTTTGCCCAAAAGGAAAATAATAACTGGGTTTTTGGCATAAATGCTGGGCTGAACTTCAATAGTGGTAGCCCAGTCCCATTTACGTCAACCTTGTTTAATCAGCACATCAGCGCCAGTGTCAGTGACAGGAATGGCAGTCTTTTATTCTATAGTGATGGTATTAGTGTAAGGGACAAGAACAACAATGTAATGCCAAATGGCACGCACCTGATGGATAGTGCGATACTCGATCCCTATTTTCAGCAAGCGGCTTTAATAGTGCCGTTCGTGAATGACACAAATAAGTATTTTCTTTTCTGTTCCTATTCATATAGCACGCTTGACAACAACGTGGTGAGTGACACGATCTACTATTCGGTTGTGGATATGCAGCTAAATGGAGGGCTTGGTGATGTTGTTCCCTCACAAAAGATGATCCCCCTTGGAGGCGGGCTCACAAGCCTGGTGGTTGCAGTGCCTGGGGAAAACTGTAACACATGGCTGGTAGCACATCAGCATGATACAACCTTTTTCAATGTATATGAGATTACCGCAGCGGGTCTGAATACGAACCCGACAGTCTACAACAGCGGCACTGTAAATGGGCCAGGAGCTTACTCAACCGGTGAAATAAAAGCATCCTCAGACAATATGAACCTCGCTGTTGTTACGTTTAATGCCACACCTCACACTCTGGCTTCCGGGTTTGTTTCAACTCTAGAAGTACATGATTTTGACCCATCAACAGGTGCAATCAGCAATTGCCGGGTCATAGATTCGTTAACGGACAATACCGCCGGGTTCAAAGGTGTGTGCTTTTCACCCGATAACTCGAAGTTGTATGCCTCTATCATGAGCATGTCCGGGGTGTTTCAATATGACTTGAGTTTACCCACTCTTTCAGCGATTACTAATTCGAGAACAGATGTATCACAATCCAACGGATATATTTTGTCAGGTGGGCTCCAAAACGGTCCTGATGGCAAAGTGTATGTGAGCTCTTGGGGCATTCCATATTCTTCTGTTGACCGTATAGAGTCTCCGAATCTTGCAGGTACGGCCTGCAATTATGTTTCCGGTGCCGTTAGCCTTGCTGGTGGTACAATGGTTGCGGGCGCCTTCCCTCAGATGATAGGTCGGCCGATACAGGATTCTATCTTCACCAGTGCTCCTAAATGTTCAGAGTTCCCGGTAAAGCTTTCAGCTCCTGCCGGCTTACTTTACTACGCCTGGTATAGCAACGCTTCAGCAGCAGTGTTGTCCACCGCAGATTCTTTTATTGCGACTCAGAATGGCATTTATTGGGTGGTTGCAAAATCTGACTGTGTATTCAAGGTAGACACTTTTGTTGTACAGCGTGCAGATACTGTGGTTACTCAAACGGCTAATACCCTTACCTCAGCTGCGACAGGTGCAACCTATCAATGGATAGATTGTGCGACAAATCAGCCAATATCAGGAGCAACAGGCGCATCTTATGCTCCTGCATCCAGTGGCAGCTATGCTGTTATTGTTACGGTAAATGGATGTAGCCAGACATCTTCCTGTCATGCGTTTATCCACCTCGGCCTAGAAGACTTTGAACTTCTATCATTGATGAAAGTCTATCCAAATCCGGCAAGTACCCATCTGTTCATTGAAAATAGTTCGGATGTTCCAATCAATGAAATCAGCATATTAACAATCCAGGGTGCAGTTGCAGCTCAGGTTACACCTAAGGCAGGTTCAAAGCAGACCATTGAGGTTGGCAGCCTTACATCAGGAGTTTACTTTATACAGCTTGAAACAGATCACGGACGAGTGATGAGGAAGTTTGAAGTCATCAAGTGATCAGGTGCATTCTAGTAACTACAGTTTATTTACATTTTGTATGAAGCGGTTTTTAGTAAGTGTTTTATGCATATGCTGGCTTCCGATGTGTTCACAGGGTCAGAGTATTTGGGCATTTGGCAGCTTTGCAGGTTTGGATTTCACAACGGGCAACCCTGTGGCGATTCAAACCGCCATCCACGGTCCTGTTTATTTTAATGGTGCGGGATTCGTGGAAGGATCTGCTTCTGTTGCTGATGCTACCGGACTTTTGTTTTATACAGAGGGTACCACCATTTGGAACAGACAGCATAGTCCGATGCCTGCTGGAAACAATCTCACAGGGCTTCAGGATTATTACAATGGCGCTCCACCTCAGCTAGCATTGCATCCTACTTCAAGTACCACACAAGCAGCTGCTATCGTGCAGGTACCCGATACACCACAGAAGTACTATGTGTTTTCACTTAGTCAGCTAGAACTAGGTGCAGATGCTGGTCGCTTGTACTACTCAGTTGTAGACATGAGTTTGGATGGGAGTAATGGCGACATAGAACCCGGGCGTAAAGGTATTCTGCTTGATACCGGACTCACTGAGAAAATGACTGTGGTTGTCGGAGACCGATGTAATTTATGGTTGCTGGTTCATTCTAAATGGGAGAATGCATTTAAAGCTTTTGAAATAACGGATGCGGGTATCAACCCTGCACCCGTTATTTCTCTTTGCGGCGTTTTTACAGGCAGCGACTATTTAGCAGGTGTATTGAAGGTTTCCCCGAACAGAAAAAAGCTGCTCACCTGCAACATAGGCGCGGGCGCAGAGATCTATGATTTCGATCCTGCTACTGGTAATGTGTCCAACGCAATATCGCTAAACTATAGTCCGCAGGGGTGGGGTGGTTGTTATGGGGGAACCTTTTCTCCTGACAATCTTAAAGTTTATACCACGGAGATTGGTGATCGTATATACCAGTATGACCTTACATCCGGAGTGGCTGCTACCATAAAAGCTTCAAGGGATGACGTAGGTGTTGCTACCTTGTTCGGTGATATGAAGATCGCTCCTGACAACCGAATTTACTTCTTTCCCTCAAATCCAGGAATGCTTGGGCGCATCGACTTCCCGAATGTAACAGGAAATGGTTGCCAAGTGGTGCCGAATGCGGTTAGCTTATTGCCAGGAACGCAACACACCATGGGCTTGCCAAACGACGTCGTTGAATTGCACAAGGACACAGTGGACACCAGACAGGCAATTACAGCATGCTTTAAAGACAGTATTATGCTTACCGTTCCCTCTAGTGGATGGGATTACAAATGGAGTACCGGTTCCGTAGATACAAAAACCGTCGTGACACAGTCAGGACTGTACACAGTCACCTATTTTACATCACCTTGTATCATGCACAGAGATACTTTTCAGGTAAGCTTTGAAGGAAAAATGCCACTGATCGGCTCCAGACCAGGTTGCCGGTACGACAGCTTAGGCATGGCCTGGGCAGTACCGTCGTTTGCTGATACCGCTGCTTATACTTATGAGTGGTCTGATGTAAATAATAACAGTGTAAAGGTATCGACAACCAGCACAACCGGTGACACATTATCCTGGGCGCGATCAGGTACTTACATACTCACCGTCAGAACGGTTGGTGGTTGCGACACATCGGTAACCGTCTTTGTGCCGCCACCTCCTCCCAGACCCGTAATTCTGGCTGATACAATCATTTGCCATCACGATATTCTGGAGTTTAAGAGCTCGCCTTCAGGCTTCCTTTCCTACCTCTGGGATTTTGGCGACAGCACGTACTCTAGTCTGGAAGACCCTACGCATCTGTATGCAAATCCTGGCGTATACCAGGTCCAGTTGTTCGTGCAGACGCCGGAACTTTGTTACGACACAACTAGCATATGGGTAACAGTGGACACAATACCCACTGTGTCTTTTATTACTAATAAAGAGTATCTCTGCGAAGGTGAAAGCGTGACCTGCTATCCTGTCTACACCAGTGGTGCCGAGTATTTATTGTGGACGTTCGATGGCATTACTGATTCTTCTGCGCGAATGTGGAACCCCACACATGCATCAGACACATCAGGAGAAATGACCATAGTAATGACTGCAATTTACCGGGCATGTAGGGACACTTCTTTCTCTGTTGTCATTGATGTCCACCCATATCCCCGGGTCAACCTGGGCAAGGATGATTCTCTTTGCCTCAATGGAGATCCGATAGCTTTGCTAAACCAGGACCCAGTGACCGGTGCTCCTAACTATCTTTGGAATACGGGCGATTCTACTCCACACATCCTTGCGCGCCACCCAGGTATATACTCACTCACAGTTACCTCAGAAGAGGGCTGCAGTACTGCAGATAGCGTTGAGATACACAAAAACTGTTACTTGAATATACCCAACGCGTTTACCCCGAATGCTGATGGTAACAATGACTACTTCATGCCTCGCCAATCTCTTTCCGGGAGTCTTACCCGGTTTCATATGAAAATACTTAATCGTTGGGGAGAGTTGGTGTTTGAAACGTTTCGTACTGATGGCAGAGGGTGGGATGGCAGGTACAACGGTGTGACTCAGCCAGGAGGCGTTTATATTTACCTGATAGAAGCTGAAATTAGCGGGCGTATCAATGAGAGATACCAGGGTAATGTAACGCTGTTAAGATGACGGGTTAAAAGCAAATGCACACCGTTTTGAGACAGTGTGCATAGAGGCAATTGTTATTGTTGATTGAGTGGAAAGACTAAGTGATGCGGGAGGTATTAAGATGATCTGTAAAGCTTAAGCAAGAGCTTAATGCGACTGATGATATTGGAGTAGGGAAGAAGCTCAAAATGAGACTCGAGTTCCTCAAGCATGTTAATGCGGTACTCTTTATTTTCTGGTGAAATGTCTCGCTTCAGGAGGATGGCTGATGAGTTTTGTAAACCTTCGCGAACGAGGTCTAACTCGGAATTGAGAATACCGGCAATGAGGCGGATCACATCATCCTGGTTAACACCTTGTAGGGCATCACTGATTGGAAACAGCCCGTCAGCTTGCATTAGCTGAATAATGAGCAATTGCTTAGTGAGATCCACCGGCGTCTCCGGAGCTTTTTCCGGAGCTGCTGCCTCCTCAGCCTGAGGTTCCGGCTCAACTTCAGTAAGGGACTGGATGAAGGAAATAACCCTGGACCAGGAGAGAATATAATAGTCGATAACTACATGATCTGTTTTCGGGTTTTTACGATCGTGGTGGAGTTTAGTGATTGCGTTCTTACAAAAGCGGATCAGCTTTTCCGCTGCGTCATTCTTATCTTCAGATACGCGGTAGATCTGTTCAAATTCACGAATCAGGTTATCGAAGTATTTTCCTGATGTGATAAAAGACTGAGCCGTCTTAGGTTTGGTTTCCTTTGCCGGAGTTTGAGGCTCTTCCTTTTCAAGTTTTTTCAGGTATTCGTGGAGCTTATCGCCACGCTCGACCCTTTTCTTAACCTGCTGCTCAGTAAGCTCAAGCTCACCATTTGCCAGTTGAAGGAAGTACTTGTTATCTCTCTGAATGATGTCCATTAAGCCAATGTTTTAGATCCGCTCTTCCTTATATACTTAGAAATAATAAACATGTGCTAGTCTGAATGGTAGCGGTGATAGGTTTACAGGTCCGCGATCTAAAACCGATTAGCTGTTTATGCCTGCAAATATGCTTTGTAAGTTTTAGGCTTACAATATTCGAGTAAGGATTAACTGCGGCTTTGCATGAGCTTAACAGTCGCTTAATAACAAGGCACTTGCAAAAGTTGCAAGGGCTACATTGAAGCAAGTAGAGTTTACCCCATGAAACATATGTGCAACGCTCAGGGCATCACGGTGTCAGTTGTTGCGGTATCAAGATTGGGAGAGGGGTTAGAAACAGGCGTCGTACCACCAGCCGGATTAGAAGGGTTATCAGGACCGGTATTTTCGGGGCTTTCAGCAGAATTTGCAGGATTGTCGACGCCATCCATAGTGCAGGCGGAATGAAGTGTGAGAGCGACAAGAGAAAGGAATAGCAGCTTTTTCATAATAATAAAATTTTAGATCAAACACTGGATACGATATGACAAGTAAATATAATGCCATGTAGGAGCAGCCGGCTTATCTCAAACCTTGGCTAACGAAGTATTGGTAGCTGGGGTGCCTGTTGATGCTGGCTTCTTTCGTTTGGTTGATCCGGAAAGACGAGGGCGGACCGGCGCCTTGACTTCTGTGCCTTCAATATGCCAGTAGCCCCAAACTTTCTTTTCAGTCCCCTTTCTTAAATTGACCGCAACCTTTTCGGCAAGAAACCAGCCAAGCTGATAGCCAAATTCCCTATTCTCAGCATCTACCGGAGCGATGGAGATCTGATCCATACACGTGACAAGTACCTTTTTGAGCGCTGGTTTGGTTGGCCTTTTCGGCTGGCGAAGCATCTGTAAGAGACTAGTGCAGCAGGTGTCCAGGATTTCAGAAACTACTTCCTTTTGTATGGAAGAAGTATGAACAACAGCAGGTAGGACTTCAAAGAAGGCCTCATATTTGTCTACCGACCGAAACTTAACCAGTTTGCTGATTGTGTCCTGAATCTGCACACCTGCAAATTAACAAAACATGGAAAACTACAGAACAAGAAGTTCACCAGATTCCAGGAAGTGAGTTGGACAAGATCAATTTTACGAATGAGTACACAGTTAAGGATTGACCATGTCATTTAATACTGCGGATGTCCATCTCATGGTAAAAGGTACCCGGTGCCGGGAGAAAGTAATAGCCAGTCTTCTGGAGCATTATGAATGATTCCTCGGACTGGTCACCAGTTTCAGACTTCAGTTCACCATTAGTATACAGGTAAATCCCGCGTGCTGATGGAAGGTTCAGGCTAATAGGCAAACCAGGCGGTAGGGAGTCTGGGTGGTAGCGAACACCAC
>Ga0196970_1001827_pt1 | contig 12645 bp, 8 predicted proteins | sample S1v_513CmetaG_FD_148672 | JGI IMG/M metagenome (GOLD analysis project Ga0196970, IMG submission 148672) | Soil microbial communities from Anza Borrego desert, Southern California, United States - S1+v_5-13C | ecosystem: Environmental > Terrestrial > Soil > Desert | place: USA: California... | reverse complement strand
CGCGGTGTTGCAGACGACGCCGATATGGTATTCGTAGGTATCACCCCACCTCCTTCCCACTGGACTTCCACTGGAATGAGCGCCATCATCGATGGAATGAGTTACATATACAACTATGCTGCTTCAGTGGGCAAGCCAGCAGTTGCCAATCTTAGCTGGGGATGCAGTATCGGTTCTCACGATGGTCTTTCGCTGTTCAGCCAGGCCTGCGACAATCTTACTGGTCCCGGTAAGCTCTTTGTTTGCTCTGCGGGCAATAATGGCGATCAGAAGCTCCACCTCAACAAGTCCTTTTCCGCAAACGACTCACTGGTTCATACTTTCCTCACATTCAGCTCGTCTCTTGGGTCAAAGAAGACTTGGCTCGACATCTGGGGCGATTCTTCAAAGTCTTTCTGTGTCCAGCTCACGCTCTTCCACGGTGCAAACAGAATTGATAGCACAGGATTCATCTGCCTCGACAACCAGCTTCACAACCTTCATATGATCGGCTCTAACGCTGATACTTTCTTTGCCACGGTTACTACTTCGGCAGTCGACTTCAACGGCAAGCCCCGCATCTTCCTCGATATTCACAGCAAGGTCGGCGACTCAGTACTTGTGTCAGTTAAGGCTCATGATGGAACGGTGGACATCTGGTCAGGCTTCGTAGAAAACACCACAGGTTATTATGCTGATCTGGTTACTTGCAACTTTCCTTTCGCTACTCCTGGCAATACCGTCTCCACTATAGGGGATATGGCCAGCACTCGTTCCGCCTTAGCTGTTGGTGCATATTGTTCCAAAAGAGATTTCATAAATGTCAGCGGTAGCAATGTCAGCTACAGCGGCTACGCCGTTCGTGGCCAGATAGCTCCCTTCAGCAGTCGCGGCCCTTCTGCCGATGGTCGCATCAAACCAGACATTACCGCTCCTGGCCTCGTTCTCGGCTCAGCCGTCAGCTCTTACGATCCATCGTTCCTTTCATCCGGTAGTTCCTATTCTTCTGTGGTAAAGAAGTATACTGATCCCGGCAACAGCAAAGAGTACTCCTACGCCATGCTTATGGGTACTTCCATGTCTTCCCCGGTGGCTTCTGGTATTGTCGCGCTAATGCTTCAGGCTAATCCCTCACTCACACCCTTGCAGGTAAAGCAGGTTCTGTCAGAGACTGCTCTCAAGGATAACTACACGGGTCCGTTACCGGCTCCGGGCAATAACACCTGGGGCGCCGGCAAGATCAACGCAATGGGCGCAGTTATCAAAGCCTTAGTACTGAGTACTGATGATGTCTCTCGCTCTGCAACGGCATTGTCGGTCCATCCCAATCCCGCACAAGGCTACTTCACGGTAAGCCACCTTTCTCGGGTTCGATCGGCTGCATCATTGTATGTTTTTGATATAACAGGCAAACAGGTTTTCTCGTCACCTTTGGCAATCCAACCAGGCGAGAACGAATTCACCATTAATGCCACAGGATGGGCGACTGGGGTCTACATTGTGTCACTCCTCTCGTCTACAGGTACCTCCGCTGCCCGCGTCATTGTCGAGTAGCTCTTATCACCTGCATGGCATGATTTAGAAGAGAAGTTTTTTTGATGCTTAAGAGGACTCGGGTACGGCTTCGGAAACTGGTAGCTGCAATAGGGTTGCTATCGGTCGAGGTCATTATCATTATTATTGCGCTGCTTATAGCTATAGTAGGCTTTTCCTATATAGTCAAGCAGATATTCTTCGATAGGGAAGAACAGTTCGATCATGATGTTTTCCAGTGGCTGGCACTGCATGTTAATCCCTTTACTACGTCAGTAATGCAGTTCATCACCTTCCTGGGCACTCACACGTTCCTTATTCCTGCTAACCTTGTTCTTATCGGCTACTTCTTGTTCATCCGGCGTCACCGGTGGTACTCAATTAAGGTTGTAGCCATTTCTCTTAGCAGTACAGCTATGATGTTTCTGCTCAAGTTCATCTTTTCGCGCGCTCGTCCTCTTGAGCCCCTGCTTCAGCCAGCATTAGGGTATAGTTTTCCCAGCGGCCATTCTTTCGTCAGCTTCGCCTTTTACGGACTGCTTATTTTTCTCTCGTATAAATATCTTGAGACACCCGTTCTCAAGTGGTTGATAATTATCAGCCTGTCCTTATTAATTCTGCTGATCGGTGTGTCCCGCATCTACCTTCGGGTCCACTATGCCAGCGATGTGCTTGCAGGCTTTTCCATCGGAATCATATGGCTCGTCTTTTCTTTATGGATACTTAATCGAATGGAAAGCTATAGCCGCAAGAAGCTGCAGCCAGTAGTAGAGGAAGAGGTCTAGTGTAGATAGCTTGTAAATTTAGACTAGGTCTAGCCTGTCCTGCGAAGGGTACTGGGGTCGTTCCTCAGATGAAGGGAGCGTAGGCGTTCTGCTTCGTTAGCCATAAGCGTGTCGTAAAGCTCCATTGCCGCGTCAGCGTTTATCTTATCCTGCGGCGACAGTGAGTTAACTAGCTTGCCCTTGTGATCCACTGTAAAGCTGCTCCACCCCAGTTCTTCTGCCAAGGGGCTGCTGAGAAGATTTATTGTCATATGCTCTTCTGTAAAGAGTACATGAATAAGGCAGTCAGTGTTGTTGTATTGTAAGGCAAACAGTTTGTTGGTCATTATTCAGGGAGTTTGCCAAAACCCTAAAACACTATGCCATAGTAAACCAGTGGTATATGTATAGTTATATAAGTTCTTTTGCTAGGCGACTATTTGCGTTTGTACTCCTTCTTTAGCTGAGCATCAAATACAAAAGTCCCGAATGGAAAGAACGCGGCAACAAAAGCAAACACCAAACGCTTAAATGGCCAGCTGTACTGAAAATACGCAGCAAGCGCGGCAAACATGAACAACACGAATAATAGCCCATGTATCCACCCGGTGATCTTCACCGCCTCCGGCTGACCAGCCATGTACTTCAACGGCATTGCAATTCCCAATAATACCAACAGCGAAATACCCTCAGCCAGGCCTAGTAGCCTCAGTCTACCTATTGGTGTGCTCATCAACTCCTTCATATTCAGCAAGATTTCCGCAAAAATAGGCTTATTCCCATCATCCCGCCAATTCCTCCTCATATATTCATTAACCCCTCTAAAGGAAATCCCAAGCTCCAAAAGATAGCAAAAAAAAGCTGTCCCTGGTTTGCAACTAAGGACAGCTTCATTAATACAGTAGCACCCTGCAAAGCCCCGGCAATACCTCAGGAGTGTAGCAACATGCCTTCTACACTGCCTTCGGTATGGCTGAACATCTCTATAAGGTCTCTATAATGTCTCTATAAGGTCTCTATAAGGGTAGGAGAAAATCGGGATTTTGGTAGGAAATTCATTGTTCCAGAAAGGAACACCACAGTACCCTTGAAGATACGGAAATATCGTCAAAATGCCAAAAGAAACCTCCTGCACCTTTACCTCCCCCTGAGGGATGTTAGTCTACCACGAATTGGCTAATTTCGGCCATCTTTCCACCTAACTAAATACGCTTATGCGCAGACTCCTTTATCATGGCTTACTTTTTTTTATGGCCACTGCTTGCAGCACCCATCTACTTGCACAGAATAAAAAGAACATGGATAGATCAGAATCAACATTAGCTACGGAAGCACAGAACCCCTTACTCGCTCGGTGGACTGGTCCCTATAATGGCGTTCCTCCGCTCGATCAGGTTAAGGTTGCTCACTTCAGGCCCGCTTTAGAAGCCGCTATGGCTGAGAACCTTCGCGAGGTCGAGGCTATCGCATCCAACTCAGCCGCCCCCGATTTTCAGAATACCATCGCAGCTTTGGAACGTACCGGCAAGAAGTTGGATCGCGTAACCACTGTCTATGGCATTTGGAGTTCAACAATGAACGATGCCGAATTCCAAAAGGTAGAAAAGGAGATGGCACCTAAGCTTGCAGCTTTCTCAGATAAAATTTACCAGAACGAAAATCTCTTCAAAAGAATAGAAGCTGTATACAACGATCCCGGAAAGTCAAAGCTCACACCCGAGCAGCAAAGGCTCACCTGGAAGTACTTTACAAATTTTGTTCGTGCAGGAGCTCGACTTGATGCTGCCGCGAAAGAACGTCTTAGTAAGATCAACCAGGACCTGGCAGGACTGTTCACTCAGTTTAGCCAGAATGTTCTTGCAGACGAGGGACAGGTGCTTGTATTAAAATCTGACGCCGATCTTTCCGGGCTCCCGCAGTCTTTAAAGGATGCCGCGGCCGCCGCAGCCAAAACGAAGAAGGTTGATGGCTGGGTCATCAACAATACGAGGTCGTCAGTAGACCCTTTCCTCACTTTCTCCGACAGGCGTGATCTGCGTGAGAAGGCCTGGAAAATGTTCGTTAGCCGGGGCGATAATGGTGATAAGAATGACAATAATGCTATTATCACTCAGATATTACAACTGCGGGCTGAGCGCGCCAGGCTGCTGGGATATGAGACGCACGCACATTGGCGACTGGAGAATACAATGGCGAAAACTCCCGAGAAGGCGGTCGAGTTGCTCGAAGCAGTCTGGACTCCCGCTGTCGCTCGGGTTAAAGAGGAAGTGGCCGACATGCAGGCGCTCGCCGACAAAGAGGGAGCAAATATTACTATAGAACCTTGGGATTATAAATACTATGCAGAGAAGGTGCGGAAGCAGCGTTATGACCTTGACCAGAATGAGGTAAAAGAATTCCTTCAGCTAGATAAGCTCCGCGAAGGAATGTTCTGGGTTGCCGGTGAGCTTTTCGACTTTTCCTTTTCACCTATTGACAACATTCCGATACATCACCCTGATATCAAGGTATGGGAGGTGAAGAATAAAACCACCGGAAGGCACGTCGGCTTGTGGTATTTCGATGCATACGCCAGGTCGGGCAAACGAAGTGGCGCATGGATGAATGCTTACCGCCGGCAGGAGCGCATGGAGGGGAATGTTACTACCATAGTTTCAAACAACTCCAATTTCGTCAAAGGCAACCCAGGCGAGCCGGTACTTATCTCCTGGGATGATGCTCAAACGCTTTTCCACGAGTTTGGTCACGCACTTCATGGTTTGTCGTCTAATGTTACCTACCCTTCGCTTGCCGGCACTTCAGTAGTTAGAGACTATGTTGAGTTTCCATCACAGCTACTTGAGCACTGGCTATCTACACCAGAGGTGCTTCAGCGTTTTGCAGTCCATTACAAAACAGGTGAGCCAATTCCACAGCCCCTTGTCGATAAAATAGAGAAAGCTTCCACATTCAACCAAGGGTTTGCAACAACAGAATACCTCGCTAGTGCGATCATAGACATGAGACTCCACCTTGCCGGGTCCGAAAAGATTGACCCCGACAAATTTGAACGCGAAACTCTGGATCGTCTCGGAATGCCAAAGGAGATAGTGATGAGACACCGCACACCTCACTTCACTCACGTGTTTGCAGGTGATGGATATTCGGCGGGCTATTATAGCTACTTGTGGTCTGATGTCCTTACTGCTGATGCGTATGGAGCATTCACTGAAGCCGGCGGCCCTTACGATAAAAAGGTCGCGGAAAGACTTCGTAACAATGTCTTCAATGTCGGCAACACAATCGACCCAGCCGAAGGATACCGTTCCTTCCGTGGCCGCGATCCGCAGATAAATGCTTTAATGCTTAAGAGGGGATTTCCCTCAAAACAGTAATCAATAAAACCTAAAGAGGCTGTATCAAGAGTAATGCAGCCTCTTTTTATTTGCGTCCTCATACTTCGGGACCACAACTTTTCTCATAGAGAGCGGCGGAATAGTCTCTATTTTCTGCACCAGCGGAAACTACTACTCTCAACAACACCCTCGTAGGTCATCGTGTCGATGCATAGAGCTCCGCAGCTCAGTCAACCTGCTGGTCTAGAACGGACGATTTGTCCAGTATCTCCAGCGGAACATTTCCCAGGTTTATAAATCCGCTGTGGAACTCCTGCACACTTCCTCTTGGGTTCTTTTCAAGCCATTGTACCTTAACTTGTTCTATATAGCTGGCACCGATTTTATAGCTCAATGCCTGCCCGCACCAGTTCATTACACGTGTCACTTCCCGCTCTGCAATATCATCCTGACCTGGTATCGTTGACTTCCAATAAGCTAGCGCTTCTTCCTTAGACCATCCTTTGTAGTGGATGCCGGCATCTATGACCACCCTCGCTGATCTCACAAGATCCCATTCCCATTTCCCAAGTCTGCTATATAGGTCTTTGTACATTCCAAGGTCCTTCCCGTAATACTCTACATAACATGCCCAACCTTCGAAGTTCCCGGGATAGACGAATAGTCGCTGAAGTTCTGTTCTCGCAGCCATGCTACTCTGCAGGTGATGACCAGGTATAGCTTCATGCATATATATCCATTCCAGCGACCTACGGTTGTATCTGTTGTTGTAGAAGTTAAACTGGAAGACATCTCTGCCATATGCGTTTTGTGTGTGGTTCAGGTAAATTCCCGGCGGTGTGTATTGCCCGGCTCCGGGCCACTCCATTGCATATACCGGCGGAAGATTCGGTACCTTTATAAAATTGCTTAAGGTACCTCTGATCACACTGTCTGCTCTCGCAAAGCGCTGTAGTATCTCCTCCTTATCACGTAAATAGAAGCTGTCATTGCTAAGGTGTTTGTAAAAGCTTTCATCATCGCTAAACCCAAGGGCTGACTTGATCTTATTTATTTCATCTTTCACTCTCCTCACTTCACCATGCCCAATCGCCAACACTTCCCCTGGAGACATTTTTACACTAGTAAACTTCTGAATGAAGAGTTTATACCATTCATCATTATCAGGTAAACCGGAAAGTCCGTGCTCAGGAACATTCCTTCCATTCCTTACCCATTGTTGCTCCAGCTTTATCCTCTGAAGATTGAATTGAAGTTCATATCTGATATGAGCATAGGCAAGTCGCTCATGCCCCTTCAGCGATGCAACATGCTTTACCGCTGACAGCATCGACATCTGACGGGTAAAAAATGACTCTTGACTGTTTAGCACTGTTGCTGCAGGGATGGATGTGAAGTAATCCCGGTAGCTATATTCAATCGGAGGTATACCTAGTGAACTGAATCCAGCTATGAATTGACTCTTGTACTCCTCAAAGGTTAGCTCTCCATCCTTACCGGAGAAGAATACCGCAAGGATAACTAAGCAAAGGAACATTCTTTTGATGAGTGCCATTAGGATTGCTTTCTTAGCCATTCCACGAACACACGTCCTACGCTCACATTATACTCGCCAGGGTTATTTCGCGCTTGCTGAAAGTTAGATGCCGTATACATTCCGTGGTCAGCACCTTCAATAATGGCTAAGGTCGCCATCCCGGGGTAGTACTTATTAATAGCACTTTCCAGGATCTCGTGATCCTCTCGTGATGCAATGAAGTCACTCTGTCCATAGGCTATAAGACTCCTGCCCTTGTACTCCTTCCAGATTGCAGGCAAATTCAGCGCATAAAGCTCGTCATTGTATTTTCTCGACCTTGCCTCAAACACAGACAGATAATCTCTGCAATCCGCCTTCCTTTCCGCAGCCTGCTCTACCGACATCTTTTCTATAAAGTAAAAGGATGCACATTCACAATAGTCTTTTACATACGCATCCGTTTCTTCTGCCGGCCAGTTATATGCCTCCCCAATGGTGCGGCGGGTCTTCAGCAGATACTCCATGAAGTTTGATCCAATGGTTCCGTACGCAATTATACCTTTCACGTCAATCTTGGCCGCAATCAGTGGTGCCATCGCTCCGCCCATACTGTGTCCTATTATATATATGTCTTTACCTTTCAGTCTTGCCTGTTCCTTCACAGATGCAATTGCATCTATGTACCCAGCGGTTTCCTCATGAAATCCTATCTCATTACATGGCTTGCTGTAACCTGCACCGTCTCCAATTCCTGGTTTTTCAATTCGTATAGTTGTGTACCCCGATCTTGCTAACATATTTAATAGTTGTAGCTCGCTTCGGCTTGTATCCAGTGGTGAGTCCAGTGAATAGCACCCTATCCCTCCAATAAATACAACGAGAGCTCCATTACCGTCTTTTTTTGACTCTGTAATGATAACCCGCTGCACACCGGTTGCTGTTTTCGCCTCAGTATACGTCACTGATAGGTCGGGATAAGTTTCCTTAGGGTAGGGCTTAAATGTTCCTTTGCCCTCTATTATTTTCTTGTCTCTCATTATTTGGTACGTGAAGCCGGTATTACTCTTTTGGCCGCCAACATACCGTACCGCATCTGCAGTAGAGTTGATTATCTGGTCGTTGATCTTCAAAAGGATGTCCCCGGTTCTAAATCCCACTGCTGACGCCGTAGAGTTCTGGATCACATTGTTGATAAGCACACCATTCCCGTTCTTCAACCCCATAATCCTTATCACGTCATCATTAAGGTTCTCCATTTGGATGCCTAGAAAGCTTCTCCTCACTAGTTCCTGCCCAGGGGCTGAGTGTCCAGTGGTTAGAATAAATAAGAACAGAAGTAGTTTTTTCATGATCTATTATTTTACTGCCATCTAAGGTGATAATAATACAGTACTGCTTCCTCCCGCTGATAGGGTGGTATTTCACTTCGTTGCATTAATAAGTGCTCTTTCAACGTTTACCTCTGTTTGTGCAGCTGGTTTAATGCTTCTTAAATGCTGGCCTTTAGGAGAATATACTAACTTTGCCCGCTATATCTCAAAACCACCCAAAGCAGTGGGAAGACATAATAAGCTCTCAGCAGCCGGTCTGTTAATCGCCCTTGGTATCATTTACGGCGACATCGGCACCTCCCCGCTCTACGTTTTTAACGCCATATGTAACGGAAAGGTTATAGATGATCTTTTGATCATCGGCGGGTGTTCCTGCATCATCTGGACACTGACGCTACAAACTACCGTCAAATATGTACTACTCACGCTTAGGGCAGATAATAAAGGGGAAGGGGGTACTTTCAGTCTGTTTGCTCTCGTCCGGCGGCACGGCAAGTGGACGGTCTTCCCTGCAATGATAGGTGGAGCTACTTTGCTCGCCGATGGTATGATTACGCCCCCTATCTCTGTCACGTCTGCAGTAGAAGGCCTCAAAAACTTACCCGGCTTATCCTGGGTCACCGACAATGTCATTGTCACAATCGTCCTTGTCATTCTTACAGGTCTCTTCTTCTTTCAGCAGTTCGGCACCGCGTCCATCGGCAGGCTTTTCGGCCCCGTCATGTTCATCTGGTTCCTCATGCTCGCTGTCCTGGGTCTTTACCACATAAGTGATGAGTGGAGTATTTTCAATGCATTCAATCCATATTATGCTATAAAGCTTCTTACTATATATCCCGGCGGTTTTTGGTTACTAGGTGCTGTCTTCCTTTGTACCACTGGTGCAGAGGCGTTGTACTCCGATATGGGACATTGTGGAAGAAGGAACATCAGGATATCCTGGATATTTGTCAAGAGCTGCCTTATACTTAACTACCTCGGTCAGGGTGCTTGGCTGCTCTCGCATCGTGGCGTTATGTGGAGCTCGGCTACTGCAAACCCTTTTTATGAGTTAATGCCTCCCTGGTTTCTCATCGCGGGTATCTGCATAGCCACATTAGCGGCAATAATTGCCAGCCAGGCTATGCTTACCGGGTCTTTTACCCTGATAAGTGAGGCCGTAAAGCTTAACGTATGGCCCCGGCTTAAGATCAATTACCCTACTATCGAGCGAGGCCAATCCTTCATACCAGGTATTAATCTGCTGTTGTTCGTTGGTTGCGTCACCATTGTCCTCATTTTCCGGAAATCCAGCAGTATGGAAGCCGCCTATGGCCTTGCCATCACGCTTTGTATGATGATGACATCAGTCCTGTTCGCTTTCTTCATGTTCATCAGACGGGTACCGCTCTTTTGGATCATTGCATACCTCGTTGTCTTTTTTACTATCGAAACTTCATTCCTCGTTGCCAACCTGGAGAAGTTCCCCCATGGTGGATATGTAGCGCTTATTGTTGCCGGGTTCCTCTTCCTGGTAATGTACATTTGGTTCAAGAGCAGGAAGATCAAGAACAGATATGTGGAGTTTGTCCGGCTTGAGGATTATGTTCCCATTCTGCAGGAGCTCAGCAATGACAAGTCTATTCCTAAATACAGCACCCACCTGGTCTATCTTACTAGTGCCAACAACCCGAAGGAGATTGAGCATAAGATTATTTTTTCCATCCTCTATCGTAAGCCCAAGCGCGCTGATATCTACTGGTTCGTCCATGTAGACGTAACCGATGATCCTTACACTATGGAATATGTGGTTCAAACCATTGTTCCAAATGAGATCGTCCGGGTTGAGTTCCGCCTGGGTTTTAGGGTGGAGCACCGTATTCAGATGATGTTCAGGAAGGTCGTCGAAGAAATGGTGGTGAACAAAGAGGTAAATGTAGTTAGCCGCTACGAATCTCTCAGCCGGAACAATGTTATGGGTGACTTCCGTTTTATCGTTATGGAAAAGTTCCTGTCACGGGATAATGATCTTCCCTTCCTCGAAAAATTGATCATGAGGGGCTACTTTATCCTGAAGCGGATCAGCCTTTCGGAGGAAAGGGGCTTTGGTCTCGATCCTTCTGACGTTACGCTCGAAAAGTACCCGATTATCGTTTCTTCTGTTTCTGAAGTCAACTTGAAAAGAATTGCGGAGGAATGACCAGCCTGAGAACAATCGGTCATCCAGCTTCGCTAGGTGGTAAATACTATTAATCCACGCTTTCTTTTCGACTTTCGCCACGCTATCTTTGCACCGGAACTGTCATGTTTATGAAGAAGATTACCCTTGCAATAGCCCTGCTTCTTTCCTGCCAATCTGTTTTCGCGCAGGAACCTCCCGCACCCGAAGTCAGCGAGTTCAATAAGAACAACATAAAGCTGAACCTGTTCGCTCTCCCACTCAGGAGTTTTTCCCTGCAGTACGAAAGAGGGTTGAATGAGAATATGTCAGTGTCTCTTGGTGTGCGCCTTCAGCCTAAGGGTGGCATCCCTTTCAGAGCTACTATTGAAAATGCATATGCCTCCGATAGTCTTGACCGGGATTTTGTCAACAACTCCAGGATCAGCAGTTGGGCTATTACTCCTGAGTTTAGATACTACTTCGGTAAGCGGCCCCTTAACGGTTTCTACATCGCTCCCTTTGTTAGAATCGGAGGCTATGGCCTTGAGTGGACCTATAGATACACAGAAGACAATGGTAACGTAAGGACCATGAACTTCAATGGTAGGAGCACGGCATTCTCTGGCGGTCTCTTGTTCGGAGCACAATGGCATGTCGGAAAGCGTTTCCTGGTTGATTGGTGGATACTCGGTCCATCTTACGGTTCCTACAAGGTCAATCTCAATGCTGCCACCGATCTGTCCGATCTCCTTCCGGACGATAAGCAGGAGATCAAAACGGAGATTGAGAACTTGGGTGTGCAGGGTAGCAGGTTCACAGCCACAGTGAGCAATACTGGTGTTGTAGCAGATGGAAAACTGTCTCTTCCTGGTCTCAGAACAGGGTTGTGTATAGGTTTCACATTCTAGCAATCAACTGGTTGCCATTCCTTAGCAGCGCCGGTAAGTGTCTGGTTCATACAGGCCAATTGGGAATTTCCCGTTGTGTTAGTGGATAATATCGGGTCGCTTAATGTGTTAAATATCGCAGCCTGGCACTGCTGCTAGGCGCTTACATATCATACAATGCATTATCCTTCTTACCTTTGCGCTCCTTTATGGTCAGGATCGGAAATATAGAATTAGGTGAGTTCCCGCTATTGTTAGCTCCTATGGAGGACGTAAGTGATCCGCCTTTCCGTGCTGTTTGCAAGGATAATGGTGCTGATCTCATGTACACCGAGTTCATCTCTTCTGAAGGGCTCATCCGCGATGCTATGAAGAGCCGGCAAAAGCTCGATATCTTCGATTACGAGAAGCCGATAGGTATCCAGATATTCGGTGGTGATGAGGAAGCGCTGGCACTATCAGCACGCATCATCGACGCCACAAATCCCGACCTGCTGGATATCAACTATGGTTGTCCTGTAAAGAAGGTGGTCTGCAAAGGTGCAGGTGCCGGTGTGCTCAAAGATGTAGATCTTATGGTGAGACTCACCAGCGCTGTAGTGAAGAACACTAGCCTTCCGGTTACAGTAAAGACCCGCCTCGGTTGGGATGACAAGTCCCGTAATATTGAGGAGGTAGCAGAGCGACTTCAGGATGTTGGCATTCAGGCGTTGTCCATTCACGGCCGTACTCGTACGCAGATGTATAAGGGCAGCGCGGACTGGTCACTCATCGCTAAGGTCAAAAACAACCCACGTATCAAAATCCCCATCTTCGGTAACGGCGACATAGATTCTCCGCAAAAGGCACTCGAGTATCGTAACCGCTATGGAGTAGATGGCATCATGGTTGGCCGCGCAGCTATTGGCTATCCCTGGATATTCCGGGAGATCAAGCATTACTTCGCTACCGGCGAGCTTTTGGCGCCTCCTTCTCTGGAAGAAAGAATTGAAGCCTGCAAAAAACACCTCTATGGCTCGGTGAGCTGGAAAGGCCAAAAACTCGGCTTGCTCGAAATGCGCCGACATTATGCGAATTACCTCAAGGGCTTACCCCATATAAAAGACTTCCGACTGAAGCTCGTCACCACCGAGAACCTTCAGGAAATTGAAGACATC
>Ga0196970_1001826_pt1 | contig 12646 bp, 13 predicted proteins | sample S1v_513CmetaG_FD_148672 | JGI IMG/M metagenome (GOLD analysis project Ga0196970, IMG submission 148672) | Soil microbial communities from Anza Borrego desert, Southern California, United States - S1+v_5-13C | ecosystem: Environmental > Terrestrial > Soil > Desert | place: USA: California... | reverse complement strand
CCAGGTTCTTCATGGAGCGCGCGGCCTGGGATGGGCCCAGCTTGCAGCCGTAGCAGAAGACGGTGGCAAGGTACCGTTCCTGCGGTCGCTCGATCCGGGCGTCGAAGCCGGAAATCGGGCCGAAGTGGCGGGTCCAGTTCAGCCAGTGCTCGGTGTCGGCCAAGGCGTCTACCAGATCGACCGGAGCGAGCCGCTCCTTCAGCTGACGCTCCAAGTCGGCGGCGCCGGCGGCCTCAGGCTTGGCGCGCAGGCGCTTCAAGACCGGCTCGCCGTTCACGATCTCGACGTGGTCGTTGTCGGGGAAAGCGGCATCGACGGACTCCGCCGTCGCCGCCAGCCGCTCGCGCAAGGCGGCGACGATCCCCTGCGGTGTGGCCGGCAGGCCCGCCTGCTCCGTGTAGGCGGCGATCTCCCGTTCGTAGGTCTCCCACGGCACGAGTTGGGCGCGGTAGTCGCCGTAGGCGTCACTGCCTGGGATGCACAGGTCGCCCGACCGGAGGTCGTTCATCACCTGGGTGAACAGGCACAATTCGAAGGTCCGGCGATCCACGGTCGTCGGCATCGGATCGCGGCCGTTCTGCCCGGTGACCAGCAGCCACCAGGCCGGTGAAACGAAGGAAAGATCGAGGCTTGGCCGACGCTCTCGGCCTTCGACGTTCGCTTCGTCATCGGCGACGCGCAGGGTGGAGCCGCGCTGGGACCGCTGCTTCAGCATGAACGCGATGGCCTCTTCGACGCTGCGGTCCTGCGATGTCGATGTCAGGGGCACGATCTCCAGAAAACGCAGAAACGCCCCGCGCAGCCCGCGATAGAAGCGGGGTAGAAACGGCAGATGGTTGTGGCTGGCCGCAGCCGCGTGGGCCTCGCAGCGATCGAGGATCGTGTCGGCATCGGGCAGCAGCAAGGACTCGATGGCGGCCAGCCGTTCCTCGCCGCTGCGCTCGGTGCGGCAGGCCAGCACCGTCTCGCGCAGTAGGGCGATAAGTGCGCCGGCCTGTTCGATCTGTTCGAGCTGATGAAGCCGCAAGGCTTCCTGCGCGCGGGCATGCATCCTCTGCATCTGCCGGACGAACATGTCGGCCAGATCGTCCAACGTTCGCGCAATCTGGCTTTGCAGCAGCGCCGCCATCACGGACAACCGCTTGGGCTCGACCATCCGGGACAGCACGTTGGCGGTGAGGCAGCGCGCCTCGGCGGCGAAGTGGCGGACCTTGGCGTCCGGGACCTCGGCGAATACCGCGGTGTCGGCGCCCTGCTCGCGCAGCCAATCGAGATGGCGCAGGAAATCCTGCAGGTGGCGCGGGGTCGGCCGCTTCGGTTCGGTCTTCACGCGGTCCCAGGCGGTGCGCGTCTGGCCGGGCGGTAGAACCAGCAATCCGTTCAGGCGGTCACGCAGGTCGGCGCCCAACGCGCCGGCAACCTGCCGATGGTACCCACGGTTGATCGCGGCGCGCGCGGCCAAGGCGATCCGCAGCAGGGTGTCGAAGGCCGGCAGTTCGAGCCGCTGGCGCACCAACTCCTCGATGGCGGCGTTGATGATGTCGGCGGCCTCGTCCCGGGCGCGGGCGGCGGCGACACTGGCCCGCACGGCGGTGCGGCGGATCGTCGGGCCGTCGTTGGAAACACCGACGAAGTCCCGCACCGCCGCCGTGAGGCGGACGCGGTAGGTGGAGCTGTCGTAATCGGGCAGCGTGTCGAGAGCGCCGCGGAGATCGGCGATGGTGGCCAGATGGTCGCGGATCGCGGGCGGCACCTGCGCCAGGGCGACGAAGTAGCCCAGGTGCTGATAGGTTTTGAGCAGAACGAGCAAGGCAAGCCGCGGCCCCGCCCGCCGGGTGCGGCCAACGACGAAGACCATCTCCGCCGCCGTCGGCGTGAAGCCGGCCAGTTCCGCCATGCCAGGCGACGCCGCCAAGCGCGGATAGGCGGTGTCCTGGATCAGGGGCATCGCGGAAAATCCAAGGTCGCGGGTCCGGGAGCGCCATCGGCGGACCCGGTCTGTCACTTATTCTATTCACGGACCGTTTGCATGTCATAGTCTGCGAGACCGATTGCGTGACTGTTCGGCGCCGGATGACGACGCCGGTTTCCGGTGTCACGCAATCGGCCGTTGGCGTGACGGGAGGGAGCATGCTCCTGGGCTACATGCGGGTGTCCAAGGCGGACGGGTCGCAGATCTTCGACCTGCAGCGCGATGCCTTGCTCGGCGCCGGCGTCGATCCCCAATGCCTGTACGAGGACCTGAGTTCGGGCCGTCGCGACGACCGTCCCGGACTGGTGGCGTGCCTCAAGGCATTGCGCGCCGGCGATACGCTGGTGGTGTGGAAGCTCGACCGTCTCGGCCGCAACCTGCGCCACCTCGTCAACACGGTGCACGATCTGACCGGGCGCGGCGTCGGGCTGATGGTGCTGACTGGCCAGGGTGCCGCCATCGACACGACAACGGCATCGGGCAAGCTGGTGTTCGGCATCTTCGCCGCCCTGGCCGAGTTCGAACGCGAACTCATCGCCGAACGGACCCGTGCCGGCTTGGCCGCCGCGCGCGCCCGCGGCCGGACGGGCGGGCGGAAATTCAAGATGACCGCGGCCAAGTTGCGCCTCGCCATGGCGGCCATGGGCAAACCGGAGACGAAGGTGAGCGAACTGTGCCGGGAACTGGGCGTCACCCGACAGACCCTCTATCGCCATGTCGGACCCGACGGCTCTTTGCGAGAGGACGGCCGCAAGCTGCTCGAACGGCGCCATGGATAAAGCGACGGCATGGAGCGCCGACGTTTGGTCTTGGCCGGGGGCTCGCCGACCCCTACCATGGCGCACGCGTTCTGCTCTTTCATGATGGGGAGGAGCCCGCTTATGCCGACCTCGAAAAAGCCGGGACGACCAAAAGCGGCTGGCGGCCGGGTTGCCTCGAAGCGCAAGCCGGGCAAGGAAACCGTCTTGCCGGATCGGCGCGCCATGGAGGGACTGCTCTCCCTGTTCGCCTCCGGGCTCGGCGGCGGTCCGGGCCGCGATCCTTTGGATGAGGCTCAGGATCTGATGTACACGGCCTGGGAGACGGCCGACCGTCGGCAGCGGGTCACCTTGGCGAAGGAAGCCTTGCGGATATCGCCCCTGTGCGCCGATGCCTACGTTCTGCTCGCCGAAGAAACCGCGAAAACGCCCGAATAGGTGACCGAACTGTACCGGAAGGGCGTGGAAGCCGGCGAACGGGCTATGGGGCCGGCGGCCTTCAAAGACGACGTCGGATATTTCTGGGGCTTGCTGGAGACGCGTCCCTACATGCGCGCCCGCAGCGGGCTGGCCCAGGCGCTGTGGGCAGCCGGGCAGCACGAAGAGGCCATCGGTCATTACCGGGAGCTTCTGCGCCTCAATCCGAACGACAACCAGGGCAACCGTTATCTTCTCGCGGGTTGCCTGCTTGCCCTGGATCGGAACGCGGAACTGACCGAACTGCTCGACGCCTATGGGCAGGAATACTCAGCCGAATGGAGCTACACCCGGGCGCTGGTTGCCTTTCGCCGGGACGGCGATACGACGGAAACCCGGAGCCTGCTCACAGAGGCCGCAACGACGAACAGCCACGTCGCGCCCTACCTCTTGGGCCGGAAAAAGCTGCCGCGGACCCCGGCTTCGTACATCACCATGGGAGGAGAGGACGAGGCCCAGGAGTACGCTCGCCGCTATGTTGCCGCCTGGGCAAACACCGCGGGTGCACTGGAGTGGCTGGCGGTGCATCTGCTGCCGAATGCGAAAAAGCCGCGGAGCCGATAAGCCGCTCCCTGTGTGAACTTTACGCAGCTTTGGTTACCGCCCCCCTACATCGAGGAGGGGCAGCTGTTCCAGGATGACGTCGGGCGCTACTTGCCGCTGTGAGCCGTTGCAAGTGCGATTGTCCACAGGCTGTCAGCCGTTAGAGAGTTAGACTCATACTGTTAGAACGTTAGAGGGGCGGATTGCCTCGACGCATCAACGGCTTGAACCCGTTTTGCGTGGGCGTTCTACCGAGGATGTGTGGGCGATCTACCGAATTCCGGTGTGGGCGTTCTACCGAATCACCGTGGGCGATCTACCGAGCGGATTCACAGGGGGAGCAGAGCACAGTGATCCACGGCGTTACACCACGGCTGCTGAGTCGGAATATCGCCCACATCTAATGTGTTGGTGGGTCGAGTCGGTAGATCACCCACGCGGCATGAACAGGACTGTGACGCCCCGGCGCCGGCTCACGTCCTCCTCGACGCGGATCGTGTAGTCCGGCAGCGTGTCGGACTCAGCGAGCTTGATTAGGTCACGCTTGAAGTACCGCAGCTCCTGGCGGCTGCCACACTTCGCCGCCAGCTTCTCCAAGCCAATCCGCCATTCCGGTTGCTCGCCGACGTGCTTGCGCGCCAGTTCGTAAAGCCGGCGCTCCATGCCCTTGTCCAACGCGAAGTAGGCGGGGTTGATGGTGAGGACGCGCCGGTCCTGCACGATGGCGCGGAACATCCAGTCGTTCAGTGTCACCTCAACGGCCTGCATGACCTCCTTGCCGTCCGAGCGCTTGCGTCGAACGATCTTCCAACTGTCGATCCATCCGAACCCGCGCTCCTCAACATCGCCGGCTGACTTGATCGACGTGGTGATGGTGGTGCTGCGGAGCCGGAACAGCGCATCCTTCAGCAGTTCGTATGCCTGCTTCCCGGTACCGCGCTTCGCCAATGCTAGCAGGTCGTGCGCCGCGAATTGGACCTTCCGATCAACGGGCAGTCCGCGCTCGATACGGTCGTTGATCAGGCTGGCGAGGTATATCAGGACGTCCTTGTCCCAAATCGTCGCGACGCCCTTCTCGCCCGGCGACACCTCAATGCGGACCTGACCGTCGTCGTAGACGAGCTTCTCCATCAACGGCCTCTTCTGGAGGCTGAAGAACGGGAACTCCATCAGCGCGCGGTCATCCTTGACCGGCGCGTTGACGATGCTGTCGAGGAACAGGTCGATCTGGGTGCTCATTGGCGCTCACGTGGGCGTTCTACCGAGAGCATGGGCGTGGGCGATCTACCGAGTCAACGGGCGAAGGCGCGATAACCGCTAGGGAGGCCTCCCCCGGGACCAGAGTGAGGTATGGCTGGCGCAGAGATGGTTTGTTCGGCACCAGCGCTAGCCGCACTCATCCCATCCGCGACAGCCACGCTCGCAAATGATCATTTGCCCAAATTCTGTTTTGCCCTCTTGGTCATAAGACCTCTTGATCATATCTTTCTCGACCCACGCAAGCGCCGCCCGTCCTCCATGAAGTCGGAGTCCGTGACCGGGTAGCCGGCCTCTCGCAGCGCCGCCAAAATGAGATATCGCTTCGTCACACGCTGCTGGGCAGCGGCGATGGTGAGCGCATCGAACAGCTCGTCCGAGACCTCCACCTTGATCGGTCGCCGAGCGCCGGATGTGGCCGCGGCTGCTGGGGCGGGTGTAAGCGATGGGATACCCCGCTCCGTCGCCGTTACCGAGATCCGCTTGGCCAGGGCATCGTCGTCGTCATCGTCTAGGGGGAGCACGACCTTCTTACTCATGCCGCGGCCTCCTTCGTGCCAATGAGAGCAAGCACCTCGTCGCGGATCGCGGAGACGTTCGCCGCTGCGTTGCCGCCCGGTTCCACTAGGCGCGGCGGGGCGCCGTTGAAGGTCATCTCTTTGAACGCGGTACGGTCCATCAGCGGGGTCTGCAATACGGCCACGTCCGGCGCCTTCGCCGACAGCCGCTTGCGTGTCTCCTTAGCGGCCCGGCTCTCGATGGTCACCGGCCAACGGGACAGCAGGAAACAGGCGTGGATCGTCTTATCGGCTGCCTCTCCTGCCTGTTTCACGTTCTCTACCGTCTGGAGCGCGTCGTGAATGTCCATCTCCGAGGCCTGCACGGGGATGATGACCAGATCCGAGCGCGCCAGCCCGAGCAGCGTCAACTTGGACGACACGCCCGGCAGATCCACAAGGACGTGCTCCGCCTGGGCGCGGGCCGATTTGATGCTGGCCAGGATGTTCGCTTCCGTGATTTCGCCGACGGCGGTGAACGCGGCGCCGTCCAAGCGCTTGGCCATCTTCGCGCCGATGCGGCTGGCGTGGCCATTCGGGTCGGCATCGAGGATCGTAACGCGACCAGATTCGGACAGAGCCAGATCCGACGCCAGCGCCAGCAGGCCTGTGGACTTGCCGACGCCGCCCTTAATGCTGGCGAACGTGATGACTGCCATGGATGCTCCTCCCGCAGAATTCCCGGCATGAAGCATCAAAAAGGGTATGTGGTCAATCGGGCTTACGATCCTATGGGCAATTGATCATTTGCTCGATTTGGTGAGGATCTCAAGGACGATTAGGCGCGGTTTCCAGAACACCGAGCACGGCGCCGAGGCGTCCTCCTCGGGCGCTTGGGAGCGCAGGAGAAACCCATCAACAGAACCGCCTGTCCGAACTGCTGCCCTGGAATTGGAAGTCCGTCTGGCCGCGGCGCTCACCGGATACTTACGCCGAACAGAAGCACCGCCGCGATGCTCCTGACCCAGTCCGGATCTGCCACCATCACGCTCACCCTTAATCCGCCAGAAACGGCGAGGTGCTGCCTCGCCGTGCCCGGGCGTCCTAGATGTGGTGCGCAGCCTGACATGCGGCGACACCACGTCAACTCGGTCGCGATCATTCAACAACGCCGTAAGCGTCCATTTCCCCAACGTGCTTGCCCCAGCCCGCGGCCTCGGCTTTGCGGATCAACTTCTCAGCAACTGCGATAGACGGCAGCCGCGCCTGTCCTCTGGCAGGCTGGTAGTGGCCGTTGGGGCGCTTCCAGATGAACCGGTACCCACGATGGCTGGTGCCATCGGTGTACTCGTATCGGCACCATTCAAAGCACAAGGCCCAACCCTCGTGGAGCTTCTCCTCCACGCTCTCCAAGACGATGACGCGATTTGCGGCCATGAAAAGGCTCCTCTGCAACGGGTTACGCATGGCGCAACGCATGTGCGGCACATGCTAAGCAGATCATTAGCACATAACCTGCACATGTGCTAGCCCTTGCTAGCCGTCCTGGCAAGGAGCCCTAGATCCTTGGATACGTAAGATGCCGCCGGTGGAAACTCCGGCGGCATCTTCGTTTCCGGACCCCGCTAGGCGGGCTGGGGAGTAAGCGATCCATCTCCGGCAGAAGCATTCACTTGGGCTTGGTCATCGAGCAAAGCCGTCGTCTGTTTGGCAGTGAGAATGGCCCTCGTCTCGCAGTCTTCAAAAGCGTTGGCCATCTCCACCACCCCCTGCGGCGTATAAACGTGTCCGTTGGGGCTGTTCTTCGTCATCTGCATCGCGACGACTTCTGGATCAACTTCGCCTCTTACCAGCTTTGCTGCGCGCTCCATCACATGCCCTACCCTCGACGCAGGGGTTTGGACCTTTTCAAGCGCATCAGTAACGGTGTCAAAAGCCTTCTTCATGGTTGTCTCTCTTCTTGGGGGACAGGGGCGGGCGGCGACGCCTAGACAGTCGGGCCGAGACGAGATGTAAGCGGCCCATTCGGAATCCCAAGTCCCGGCCAAGCTCTGGCTTTCGAGGGGGGCACGTACGCCACCGTGCAAGATTCCCAGATGAAGGTAGGCCCCGGATGGCGATGCTCGTCCGGGGCGTTTTTTAGCGCGCTGCGCGGAGCAGGCGTCCCTGGTGATAGAGGTGGAAGCCCTGCTTCGTCACGTCCTCGCAGGCCTGCTTCCAGTCTGGAACTCCGTACGCTACCCGGCCGCGAAGCTCACCATCGAAGGACCGGTCGTAACGCCAAGTGCCACCGTCCTCGGGTGGGGGCAGAGAGCCCCCACCATCACGCCGGGCGGTCAGTGCGACCTGACGCCCGTTCCCGGCTCGGAAGACGTGGAACGTCGTGTTGTCGCGGCGCTTGTAGCGGGTTGCCCGGGAGAAGGGCGCGCCAGAGGTGACCTTCACATTCTGCTGGTCGATGACGTAGCCCCGGCGCTCGAGCACCTGACGAATCATGTGCCCGATCATCTGCTTCACGCGGTCGTCGAGGATCGCGGCGCCGAAGTCGGTGAGCAGGGGTTCATCCAGGGCTTCGGCCGCCGGGCGGCTAAGGTCGGATGCCGTCTCCATGCGGACGACATTCACTTCGCGGTTCAGCCACAGCCAGAGCTTCTGGCCCAGGTCGGTTTCGTACGTGCTGGCGTACGAGCCAGCGTCATAGGGAGGGTAGTCAGCAGCGGCCATAGGGGACCTCCAGCTTTTTTGACAAGTCAAATATGACTGGTCAAAAAAGCCTTGTCAAGGCCCCGGTTGCGGGCACCGGTTACATGACCACGACCGCACACCGCGCTCTGTCAGCCGTAGGCCTTCTTTGCCACGCGCCGGTAACCGCCCTCGGCGAGTAGCTTTTTGGCCTCCTCGGCGCTCTTCTGAGCCTCCTTGAGCGCTTCGTAGTCGCGCCGGTACTCGGCGAGACGCGCCTTCCGTTCCTCGTCCGTCGCCCGCACGGCCAGCTCGTACGGCTGCACCAGCCAGTCCGCCGGGATCTTCCACTCGTTGGCCAGCTTGGCGATCATCTCGACGGTCAGGCGGCGACGGCGGTTGAGGATCTCCGAAGCGCGGGGCTCGGATTCGAGCAAACGCGCCAAGTCGGTCTGGGTCAACCCCTGCATCTCCATATGAGCCTTGATCGCGTCGACCGGGTCCACGCGCTCGAGCGGCCAACGGCGCCGCTCATACTCGTCGATGAGCACGCTCCACACCTCGAGCTCGTCGGCTGCGGGCGTTCCAGTCTCTGCTCCCCAGAGCTCATCGACCCTCGCGAGAGCGGCCTCGTGGTCCGCATCGGTGCGGATGGGCTTGATGTTGCAGGTCATCGGTGCCTCATCTCAGTACAGGTCTACGGTCAGTACGTCTTTGATCGCGTCGTATTCGGCATGAGTGCCGATAAACTTGATGTAGGCGACTTGCGACGGAAAGTGGAACGCAGCAATAAGCCGATGGTTATCCCCAATCTCAAACCGGACACGCTCTCCATTGAGTACCTTTGCCGACTTGAAATCCTGAAGCACATCGTTAGGGGATTGCCATTTAGCTGCTGCTGTCCTCTGCTCCCAGATTGCCAGTGCCGCCCGCGGCCGGGCATGCTTGGCCGCGTAATCTCTCACGGTGTTCCGCTTCAGTATCCTCATACTACACTCTTCCCAATATGGGAAGCAATCCCAAAATGGGAAGCCCCCGCGAATGAACAATGGGTTTACACCGAAGGAGGTAGTCGCCTCAGCCCTGATAGTCAGCCGGAATCTTCAGCAGCCCGGCTACCTCGGCGAGCAGCTGCCGCCCGACCTTCTTCACCGCGGGCCCGCTCTCTGCGTTTGCATGGTCGAGCAACGCCTTGGCTGACCGCAGCCGCGGCACCGTGGTCACGGTCGCTTCACCGACAAGGCGCTCTACTCCGCGCCTAGGAGGCTGGTTCGCGGCGGGCGGCGCGCAGTTTGATGTTGAGCATGATCGTTTCTTCCCGAGGTCCTTATGCGGTTCTCGAGCACCCGTGTCGATAGGTGGCTGAATCAGGGCTTCAGCGCCGCCTCAACAGCCTTGGCCACCGTAGCTACGTGCTGAGCCTTGAGCTTGCTGGTCGACTTCGACACCGAGAACACCGTGAAGCCGTCCTTCTCGTTCAGGCACTGCACCTGGTCGTTCCAGCGGCCGCGGGCGATAAGACGGACTAAGACCTTCCGCTGCCCCTTCTCATCCCGGATGTTCAGCAGCTTCACCCCGGCATCCTTGAGCAGGATGTGGGCCCCCTTCGGGTCGATCGCGAACACCAGGTCGTCCTTCCAGACCAGGAAATCCGGGAAGAAGCGGCGGTTGTCGCCCTTGTGCAGCAGGGGAATCGAGTAACCACCGTTCACCGGGTTTCTGGCCCAGTCCAGCCCGGTGGCGTCGATGGCCTCGGCGACCTCGAGCTCGAGCGGGTTCAGGTCGTAGGCATCGTGAAGGGCATTGTCGAAGTGCTGCGCCTTGTGCGGATTCACATGGATCGCGCCTACCGTGTATAGGTTCTCCTCCTCAAACATCAGCTCGCTGTTATCGAGGTAGACGTCCACGATGGACTCTGCGTCCTTGCGTAGGGCCGCGGCGGCCGGGCTGGTGATCTCGATGCGAGCATCGAAGCGCCGGTCCGACCAGTCGATGGCCTTCGCCACATCGGGGTATAGGCTGAGCATCTCACGGCGCATGATCCAGCGTGCCATCACCCGGTTGGAGTGCGGCGTGTCGAGCTCGATGACGTCGACCTTGCCGCCGCCGCCGATCTGAAACTCGACTTGCTGGATGGCTCCTTTGCCGACCGTGTGCTTGGTGTCGTTTGTGTAGTCGTGGAGGTCGGTCACGGCTTGCTTCAGCGGGGCAACAGCGTCGCTGGCATCCGTATGGATCTCCGGAATGGTCTTTTTCTTCTTTGGTGTCTGATGAGCTCGCTGCCGGTCTTTCGGATCGATGTACCCGTCGATCTTCACCTCGGGCATGTCGGCCCCAAGCTTCTTTTGCACTGTCTTGAGGATTTTTGGAAATTCTTGCTTATTGTCGACCCGGATGAAGAAGGAGGCGGTGTTGAGATCGGGATCGGGCAAATGCTTAGCCCCGGGCTGCCGTAGAACGCGCCCGATGACCTGCTCGACCTGGATGCCAGACCCCATCGACTTGTCAATGTAGGCGCAGCACACTGCCGGGTCGTCCCACCCCTCTTGGAGGCTCTGGTTGAAGATGATGTGCTTGTAGTTGCCCGCCGTGAAGGCCGAAAAGTCCTGTTCACCGCCTGAGAAGAGCTTGAAGTCTGGGGGCGGCGGGTGCTCTCCGCGGTCGAATTTGAGGTCGCAGTAGACGGCGATGGACTCCGGGTCGATCTTCTTCTGGTCGACCAGATAGCGCCAGATCAAGATGGGGGGAGCCTTGCGCTGCTCAAATGGCTTGGACGGCAGGTCCATGCTGCCATCCTCCTGGCTTTTGTTGGTCTGGCAAACGTAGATGGCCTTGGGCTCGAACCCAGCCTGGAGGTCCTTCGCTTTCTGGCTGGCCTCCTCGATGGTCTGCATCATGTCGTCGAGCATGGTCTCCATGATCGACGTGTAGCCGCCCAGCACGATCTGGCGCTTTACCAGGCCATGGTCGACCACAGCCTTGCTGCTGACCGCGGTGACCAAGCAGGAGAGCGTTTCCTCCTTGGTGTCGTCGAGCGCCTCGTCGGACCACCCATGATCCTTGAGGCGGTCGATCATCTTCCCCAGCTTGCCCGGTGTGCTTAGGGTCGCGCTCGCGACCAGGATGGCGTCCGGCTCAAGCTCGAACAGAAAGTCGACTTGCTGGTCGGCTAGGTTGTGGCCCTCGTCGTACACGACGATCAGCGGCCGCCGCTCACCCGATCCCGTCTTGCGCGTCGTTAGGGCAGTCCACAGCGAGGATTTGCCCTTATCTTGCTTGATCTGGTGAACCCGGAGCGTGCCATCGCTCTTTTTCCTATCGTTGAACGCGCCAACCGTGGTCAGCACGAGAAACGGCGTGGTGCCGTCGCCAATCGCTTCCGGCGTCAACTCGGACAGGTACCCGACGGTGAACGGGTCGATGAGGTGGATGTACTTCCCACCCGGCTCGAAGTTGCTGTAGGTCTGATCGACGACGGCCTTGGCCTTGGAAATCCAAAGAACGATGGGCTCAACCGGCAACGTGGCTCGGATCTGGCCCACGGCGTCGGCGAGTATCGCCGTCTTGCCTGCGCCGGTGAGCGCCGATAACGCTTGGTAGAACGGCACCTCCCAGTTCTTATGCACCATGGGGCGCATCGGATCTGAGAGGAGCTTGTGGAAGCGGTTGACGATCTGCTGAGCAGCGCGAGCTTGAAAGGGAAGGAGTTCAATGCTGCTCATGCGGCGTCACCTTCTAATTCTTCATGGTCGGCATAGTACGGCTGGACCGCGTCGTTGAAGCCGATCTTCTCCAGGATACGGTCGGGGATCTGGTAGAACTCGATGTTCGGGCCTGAGTAGACCAGCTGCCGGGCGTAGACGTGGTACGGGGCCGTGAGATCTGCGGCCTTTGCCTCCTCGGCGATTTTGCGAAACGCTACGCGATCGAGGATGGACGGCTTGTCGGGGCCGTTCCAGATGAGGAAGAAACCTTCGCCCCGAGCGCTGATCGCGAACAAGTGGGCGTGTTCTCCGGCGGGCAGGCGCCGGAGGTGAGAGGCCGCCCGCTCACGCTGGTCCCAGTGCGCGGTTAGAAGGAGATCGAGCATCTCCTCACGCTCGAGGGTGAGCACGGCGTCGGCGTCGACTTTCGTGGTTAGCTTCGAGAAGCGGAAGCCGCCGGGCAGAGGCTCGGCGCGCTGGATGACCTTGCCCTCCTTGGTGACCCGTTCGCCTGTGATGGCGCGCTTCAAGCGTACGCAGGTTAGGGTGCGTGCGTAGGCGTCGCCGCGCTCAGGACGACCCTGCTCGATGAGGATGAAGCGCCGGTCCTTGTTCGGCTTCTCCTTATCTGAGCTGGTCCCCGTTCCCCGGACAGTTGGATAAGCTTGGTTCGCCCATCAGAAAGGACGGACCCGATGACGGGGAAACGGAAGCGGTATTCGGCGGAGTTCAAGGCGAAGGTGGCGCTGGAGGCGA
>Ga0196970_1001825_pt1 | contig 12647 bp, 15 predicted proteins | sample S1v_513CmetaG_FD_148672 | JGI IMG/M metagenome (GOLD analysis project Ga0196970, IMG submission 148672) | Soil microbial communities from Anza Borrego desert, Southern California, United States - S1+v_5-13C | ecosystem: Environmental > Terrestrial > Soil > Desert | place: USA: California... | reverse complement strand
CCCACGGCCGACAACCGGGGCCGTGAGCGCAAGTACGTGTTCCGCAAGGACATGACCCCGGTCCTGTGGGCCGTCCGGCCGGTGGAGAACGCGACCAAGATCCTCCTGGTGGAGGGCACCAAGCAATGCCTGGCCGCCGCCACGTACGCGCCGGAGGGCGTGGGCGTCTACGGCATGGCCGGGTGCCGGATGTGGCAGATCGACGGCCAGCCGATCCCGGACCTGATGGTGGCGGACGGCCGGGACGTGGTGGTCATCCTGGACGCCGACGCGGCCGACAACCCCCAGGTCTACGAGGCCGGGCTGGCGCTGGCCGAGGCGCTGGCGATGGAGGGCGCGACCCGGGTCACGTTCGGCCGCCTCCCCGGGAGCGGCGGCAAGGCGGGCCTTGACGATGTTCTGTCAAAGCGGCCCGAGGCGCGCCGGGCGGACTACCTGGCCCGCATCGTCTCGGGGGCCAAGCCCAAGCCCGCCGACGCCAAGCCCAAGGGCAAGAAGCGCGGCGAGGAGCCGGGCGGCACCTCGGACGGCCGGGTCACCATCGTGGTGAACGAGGACCGTTACGACGTGATCAACGCGCTGGCTGGTGCGCTCCTGGACCGCTGGAACGCCGTGGAGCTGTTCTGTCACGGTGGCGTGATCAGCCGCCGCAAGGCGGACGGGATGCACCCGGTGGACCGGGGCTCGTTCCACGACCTGATCCAGGAGACGGCCCGCACGGTGAACAAGAACGAGGGGGCCAACGGGACCACGTTCACGTTCTCCTGGCCGGACCCCGGCACGATGGCGGCCACCATGAGCCGGGCCGACCAGTTCGCCAAGCTGGACCGCATCGCCCACGCGCCGTTCGTCCGCGAGGACGGGACCGTGGTCACTGAGCCCGGGTACGACGAGGCCACCCGGACCATGCTGATCCCTGACCCGGCGTTCGAGGGACTGAAGGTGCCCGAGGACCCGACCCCGGCCGAGATCGAGGCGGCCCGCGAGCTCATCCTGACCGAGTGGCTGGGTGACTTCCCGTTCGACTCGGACACCGACCGGGCCAACGTGCTGGCGCTGATCGTCACCCCGGCCATCCGGGGCATGGTCCCCAAGGTCCCGCTGGCCGTGATCGACGGCCTCCAGATGGGCGTGGGGAAGAACCTCCTGGCGGACAGCCTCCTGACCGTCTACACCGGCCAGGCCGCCGAGCCGATGAACTGGGTCAGCGAGGCCGACGAGCTCCGGAAGCAAATCACCTCGGCGTTCCGCACCGGCGCGGAGTTCTTCGTGTTCGATGAGGCCCACGTGGTGGAGGGCGCTCCCCTGGCCCAGGCGCTCACGGCCGCCACCTGGCAGGACCGCATCCTGGGCGTCAGCACGATGGCGAACTTCCCGAACGTCATCACCTGGATGAGCCTCGGCAACAACGTCCAGGTCAAGGGCGACGTGACCCGCCGGGTCTACCGGATCGCGCTCCGGCCCCGGTACGCCAACCCCCAGGACCGCCCGGCCGAGACCTTCCGGCACCCCGGCCAGTCCGGGCTCGACCTGGGGAGCTGGACGCGCAAGCACCGCGCCGAGCTGATGACCGCCATCCTGACGCTGGTCCGGGCCTGGTTCGCCAAGGGCGCGCCCCGGCCCAAGCGCGGCGTGTCGTTCGGCTCGTTCGAGGTCTGGGAGAAGATCGTCGGCGGCATCGTGGAGACCGCCGGGCTGACCGGGTTCCTGGACAACCTGAAGGTCTGGCGCTCGGAGAGCGACTTCGACACCCAGTACTGGATGGGGCACCTCCGCTGGCTCCGCGAGCTGTTCGGGGACGATCCGTTCCGCACGGCCCAGGTCCGCGAGAAGGCGCTGAGCGACCCGGCCGGGTACATGGCCCCGCCCAAGCTGGACGACCCCTCGGACAAGGGCTACGGCAAGGCGCTGGGCGAGGCGTACTCCCGGCTCCGGGGCCGCCGGTACGAGGGCCTGTGGATCGAGCGCCAGGGGAGCGCCCACGGCCACGTGAGCCTGTGGAAGGTGTACGAGGAGGGCGAGGACGCGGCCACCGACGAGAACCCGGACCGCGAGCCCACGCCCCCGCCGGTCACCCCGAATCCGGAGCCGGTTGACACTCCACCGTCAATGGAGCCGGAGCCCGCCCCGTACAACGAACACGGCGAGGCGCGCGGCGCGGACGCCTCGGACCTGACCGGCGGGGAGACGGACATCGAGCCCACCGGCGTGGTGACGTTCGACCTGGAGACCGGCGACGCCGGGGACCTCTACAAGGCCGACCCGGCCGGGTACATCCGGCTGGCCGGTGCCGCCCGGGAGACCGGCTCGGTCATCACGGCCGCCGGGACTCCGGCCGCCACCGCGCTGGCCGCCCAGGCCATCCGCTCTGGCAAGGTGGTGACCGGCCACAACATCATGGGATTCGACCTCCCCGCCCTGGTGCGCGCCGGTGCGCTGACGATGGCCGAGGTGCACCAGCTCGCGGCTGACGGCCGCCTGTTCGATGCCCTCCTGGCCGCGCGGTTCATCGACCCGCCGATGGCCCGGGACAAGGGCGTGGACCAGACGCGCAAGTACGACCTGGGCCGTCTGGTGGACCAGTACGGCGTGGGCGAGAAGCTGTCCGAGGTCTCGGGCGCGCTCGCCAAGAAGTATGGCGGCTGGGACGGCATCCCGTGGGACACCAGCGACCCGGACCCGGAGCGCGCGGCCGACGCGGCCGAGTTCATCCGGTACATGGCCGGGGACGTGGAGGCCAGCCGGGCGCTCTACGGCGCGCTCCTGGAGAAGCTGGGCGGCACCGTGCCGGAGTACCTGGTCCGGGAGCACCGCGTGGCCGCCCTGGCCGCCCAGATCAGCTACAACGGGTTCCTGGTGGACCAGCCGCTCCTCGCCCAGCGGGTGGAGGAGGTCAACCAGCGCAAGGCCGAGAGCCTGGCTTGGCTGGCCGAGCACGCCGGTATCCCGCTGGCGGACGCCAAGGGCAAGCCGTACAAGTCGCCGCTGGCGAGCAAGGGCGGCAAGGAGGCGCTGGAGGCGGCTCTCCGCGCGGCCGGTGCCACCTCGCTGTGGCGGACCGGCCGGTCCGGTGACCTGGACACCTCGGGCGACCACATGAAGCACCTGGCCCAGGAGTACGGCCACCTCCCGGCCGTCCGCGAGATCGCCAAGAACGTGTACCGGATCGTCGGGGCGCGCTCGGTCTACCAGACGCTCTCGGACAACCTCGGCCCGGACGGCCGGGTCCACCCCCGGATTGGGTTCGACCAGGCCACCGGCCGCTGGTCCGTCACCTCGCCCGGCCTGACCGTGCTCGGCAAGCGCGGCGGCCGTCACGTGGAACGGGCCGTCCTCCTCCCCGACCCGGGGGAGGTGCTGATCTCGGCCGACCTCAGCCAGGTGGACATGCGCGCCGTGGCCGGGCTGAGCCAGGACCAGGGCTATATCCAGATGCTGATGTCCGAGGACCCCCACGCCGAGATCGCCCGGCTCCTGTTCGGTGACCCCGGGATGCGCGAGGTGGCTAAGCCGATCGGCCACGGCTGGAACTACGGCCGGGGGATCAAGGCCATCAGCGAGAGCAACGACCTGGACCCGGCCATCGTCCGCCAGTTCGACCGGTCGATGTACGAGCGCTTCCCCCGGCTCGTGGAGTGGCAGACCGAGGTTCGGGCGCTGGCCGAGAGCGGCGCGCTGATGGACAACGGGTTCGGCCGGATGATGCGGGCCGACCCCCAGCGCGCCCACACCCAGGGTCCGGCGCTGATGGGCCAGGGCGCGGCCCGGGACATCATGATGACCGGGCTCCTCCGGCTCCCGGCCGAGATCCTGCCGATGCTCCGGGCTCAGATCCACGATGAGATCGTGCTCAGCGTCCCGGCCGAGCACGCCGAGGAGATCGGCCGGACCGTGGTGGACGCGCTCTCGTTCGAGTGGCGCGGCGTGCCGATCCTGGCCGACGTGAGCAAGACCGGTACCGACTGGAGCAAGTGCTACGAGAAGTGACCGGCGCGGCGGCCGGGGAGACCCGGCCGCCGCCCGGCCCGCACCACCCGAACCAACCCTGGAGATCGACATGGTGAACGAGAAGATGGCCGCCACCGGCTACCGGCCCGGCGTGGCGCGAGTCGGCCCCCAGCCGCTGGAGCTGATGGCCGCCTGGGGCGCTCCCCCTCCCCCGCCGCCCATCGACAGCGAGGCCGCGTACGTCAGCCCAGGACGGCCGCCGTGGGCCGCCACGGTGCGGTCCAGGCGCAAGGACCCGCTATGGGCGCGCGTGTGCGTGGCGGCCGGTCTGGGCCTGGTGGTGCTGTCCCTGGCGGGCCTCGGGCTCGCGCTCACCTCACACTGACATCACAGCCCTGACGGTAAGGTTGGGGCACACGACGAGGAGGACCGAACCATGACCCTGTTGATCCGCATCCTGATGATGATCGCCAGCCTGGTGGCTGGCCTGAGCGCCGCGCCCAGCCCGGCCGCCGCCGCTCCCACGACCACGCCGGTGGCGTTCGCCATCGACTGGAGCAAGGCCGGGCCGCCGCCCCCGAGTAAGCGCGTGATCGAGGTGGTGGACCGGATCTCGCCGCGCGCCTGGCGGGTGTCGGCCGCCGTCAACTGGCTGGACCGGTACACGGCCTCGGACATGCGGATGGTCAGCCGGTGCTCCGGCAAGGCGTACCGGTGCGTCACCGTCCGGTCCGGCCGGGTGGGTGCCTGGAAGTCCGGGCCGGTCGGCTGGAGCCAGGGGAGCACCATCATGATCGACACCGGCAAGGCGATGAACAGCCGGTACAAGCGCTGGTACCGGTACGACTCCCGGCGGACCTGGCTCCTGGCCCACGAGCTCGGCCACCAGTTCGCGCTCGGGCACGTCGGCAAGAACAGCCGGACCCTGATGAACCCCTACGTGAACAAGGGCAAGCTGGTGCTGACCTCGGGCCAGCGCGCTCACCTCCGCAAGCGGTAGCCTGATCTTGCGGCTCCCCCGTCCCGGGACACAGTGGGGAGCCGTCCAGCCCGAGCCCCCGGCCCCTGACCTCCCCGTCCAGGCCGGGGGCTCGGTGCGTCTGACACTTCACTGTCACGGCTCCGAGGTCAGATGCCCCCTGACTGCAAGGTAGAGTGACAGCATGACCCGACCCCCCGGCCTGACCAAGGACAACAACCCCGGGAACGCCCGGTGGTGCGACGAACACGAGCGGCTGGAGTGCACCAAGAACCGGAGCAAAGGCCGGGGACAGTGCCACGCTCCAGCCGTTCGTGGCCTGGACACCTGCAAGATTCACAGCGGCCACCGGACGGACGTGGCGCGCGCCAAGGGCGAAGCCCGGATCACCGCGTGGTCCGCCATCGGCGCGCCGCACGGCGGCCAGCCGCTGGACGCCAGCATGGCCGTTCTCGGGATGCTCCAGATGACCTGGCTCCGGGCCGCCGCCTACGGTGAGCTCCTACGCCAGCAGGTGGTGACGGACGAGCCGCCGGAGCCGGACCGCGACGGCCTCCAGGCGGGCCAGGGCGAGCACGTCCAGGGCTCCGGCCTGATCGGCTACCGGTACGGCGCGGCGGGCAAGGACGGCCACATCTACGCCGTCAGCGAGGAGGTCCGCGCCCTGGTGGCCCTGGAGGCCCAGGAGCGGGACCGCGTGGTGAAGTTCGCCAAGACCGCCCACGACATGGGCATCAGCGAGCGCCTGACCGGCATGGCCGAGAAGTGGGGCGACATCGTGGCGTCCCGGCTGACCCTGATCCTGGCCGGACTGAACCTGACGCCCGAACAGGAGGCGATGGTCCCGGCGCTGATCCAGGCCCACCTCGCGTCCATCGACGTGACCGGGACCGAGGCGTGACGCACCGGCCGTGCGGCGCGTGCCGGGAGCTGGTGCCGGTTGCCACCGGGTGCGAACACTGGCGGCCGGGCCGCTCCCCCAGGGCGCGCGAGAGCCGCCGGACGAGGGCGGCCCGGACGGCCGCCACGGTGACCGAGTTCGAGCGCGTGATGGGGAGGAGCTACCGGTGAAGATCGACCTGGCGGCCAAGGTGCTCAGCCGGACCCGGCTGTCCCGCTGGATGCACAGCCCGGTGGCGTGGGCGGACGAGTGCCTGAACGTGAAGCTGGCGGGCTACCAGGGCGAGGTTCTGGACGCCCTCCCCGTCCAGCGCCGCGTGGCTGTGCGTGGCCCTCACGGCCTCGGGAAGTCGTTCATGGGCTCGGTCCTGGTGAACTGGTTCGCCACGACCCGGGACCTGGCGGGCAAGGACTGGAAGATCATCACGACGGCCAGCGCCTGGCGTCACCTGGAGGTCTACCTGTGGCCCGAGATCCACAAGTGGGCGGGCCGGATCGACTTCACCACGCTGGGCCGTGCGCCGTTCAACCCCCGGACCGAGCTCCTGGACCTCCGGCTGAAGCTGACCCACGGCGCGGCCACCGCCGTGGCGAGCAACCAGCCGGAGCGCATCGAGGGCGCGCACGCCGAGGAGTTGCTGTACCTCCTGGACGAGGCCAAGATCATCCCCCCGGCCACCTGGGACTCCATTGAGGGCGCGTTCTCGAACGCCGGTCCCGACACGGCGGACAACGCCTATGCGTTCGCCATGAGCACGCCCGGCCCGCCGTCCGGCCGGTTCTACGACATCCACCGGCGCGCGCCCGGGTACGCGGACTGGTGGACCCGGCACGTCACGATCCAGGAGGCCATCGAGGCTGGCCGGATCTCGCGTCAGTGGGCCGAGCAGCGCCGCGAGCAATGGGGCGCGGACAGCGCCATCTACCACAACCGCGTGCTGGGCGAGTTCCACGCCAGCGACGAGGAGAGCGTGATCCCGCTGGCCTGGCTGGAGGCGGCCATCGAGCGCTGGCACGAGTGGGACCGCGCTGGCCGACCCTCCCCCGGCGGCCCGCTGTGGACCGGCGTGGACGTGGGGCGCGGCGGGGACGAGTCCGTCCTGGCCGCCCGGGACGGCTGGGCGGTCACCCTGGAGAGCCACCGGCGGCGCGACACGATGGCGACCGTGGGGATGATCCAGGGCCGCGAGGGCCGGGCCATCATCGACGTGATCGGCCTGGGCGCTGGCGTCTACGACCGGCTCCGGGAGCTGGGCGTCCGGCCGCTGGCGTACACCGGCTCCGGCAAGACCCCCGTGCGGGACCGCTCCGGCAAGTACGGGTTCACCAACGTCCGGAGCGCGGCGTACTGGAACCTCCGCGAGCTCCTGGACCCGGCGTACGAGCCGGTGCTGGCGCTCCCCCCGGACGACCTGATGATCAGCGACCTGACCACGCCGCGCTGGGACGTGACGACCGGCGTCCCGCCCAAGATCAAGGTGGAGACCAAGGAGGACGTGGTGAAGCGGCTCGGCCGCTCGCCGGACCGTGGCGACGCCGTGGCGATGAGCCTGTGGGCGGACCGGCACCGGACCGGCACGGCCACGTTCGTGGAGCCCGTGGGCTCGCTCCCCGCAACGGGCTTGTCCCCGATCGGTCGCTGACACTTGCACGTCAACGCCCTGGTGAGACCCGCTGTTGACACCTTGCAGTCCTGACGGTAAGGTAGTCACCAGAAGCCGCGAGGGACGCGGCGAGGAGGAGGACCCAGTGGGCAAGGACCAGTTCGGGGACGGCGGCACCCGGCGCATCCCGCCGGAGAAGATCGAGAAGGCCAAGCAGCCCCCGGCCGAGCCCAAGAAGGACGAGAGCACCGACGACAAGAAGTGACCCGGCGCGGCGGCCGGGCGACCGGCCGCCGCACCATCCCTGGAAAGGAAGACAGGACATGCACCCGAGCCGCTACGCTCCCCGCCCCGAGCTGGGCGAGCTGAAGCCCGGCCAGCCGGTGATGGTCTACCGGAGCCCCAACGACATGAGGCGACGCCAGCCCGAGGAGCGCGCCATCCCCGCCGTGGTGGTCAAGGCCGCCCGCGTGTGGGTGGACCTCCAGAAGGCCGGGGAGGAAGACCTTCCCGAGTGGTCGGTGAACCGCTGGCGGATGCGCCGGGACACCCAGGACGAGGCCACCCAGTTCAGCGGCTCGAACTGCCGGTTCGTGACGCTCGAACAGCACGACTGGGAGGAGACCCGGCGCTGGGCGCTCGGGTTCCTCCGGGAGAACGGGATCGAGATCCGGACCAGCGGCAAGTGGCACGGCCGCGAGGTGGAGCTGGCCGACATCATCAGCGCCGGTACCGACCGGACGGACCCGCTGTGAACGCCGGGCAGTACCAGGGCCTGATGGGCATCCTGGGCCAGATCCTGGACCGGATGCCCGAGCGGCCCCAGCGCGCCGAGGCGGGCCTGGAGTCGTGCGGCCACGGCTGTGTGGAGGGCCGCAACTGCGCCGGGCCTGAGCCCGCTCAGTATGACCCGGGGCCGACCGTGCTCAGCCCGGCCGGGTGGCCGGTCAAGCTGACCGACACCCGGACCCCGGTCAAGCTGACGGACCCGGACCATCGGGCCGCCGCCAGCCTGGCGCTGTACTCCCTCCTGGTCAATCTGGACGGCTGGATTGAGGGCGCGCACAGCAACCACGAGGCGCTGGGCCACCGTGGCGAGAGCACGGACGCCCGGTGCTGGACCCAGTTCCACCCGGATGACATCCGACGCATGATCAACGACGTGGCGCGCGAGCTCGGTCTGTCCGAGTTCCCGACGCCCGAGGTCCCCAAGGAGGACACGTTCCGATGAGCCGTGACCTGTACCCCACTCAGACCTGGACGATCGGGGAGTGGATCTTCTCCGAGATCGACGGCCGCCAGATCAGCGACACCTACGAGGGCCGCAAGCTGTACGGGTTCGCCCAGGCCATCGTGGAGGGCTCCAGCCAGGCCGGGCGGGTGAACGAGTGGTACAACACCCTGGAGCACGCGATGGCCGCCGCCATCGCGGAGAAGTACACCGGGCCGCGCGGCGCTGGCGGCACCGGCGTGGGCACGGCGGCCGACTGGTTCATGCGGATGATCGGCGCGGACCAGCTCGTGGACGCTGGCGAGCCCGGCCGCCGGGCGCTGGCCGAGTCGATGGCGACCCACCGGGACAAGGGCCTCCCCCGGGCGGCCACGCTGGTGGAGCGCGACCTGGAGCGCCAGGGCCTGATCCTGGCCCACCAGAACCACGCCTGACACTTCACAGTCAAGAAGCGCCCCGGCCGCTGGTCGGGGCGCTTCTCTGTGTCCCTCCCCGGGTAGACACTGGAGGTGGAGGTGATCGGCATGGTGTCGAGTGCTGGTGGACGGAAGGGCTACGTGGCGCGGAGCCGCCACCGGGCGTACAAGGCGCTCCGGCGTAAGGGCATGAGCAAGAGCTCCGCCGCGCGCATCGCCAACGCCGGGGTCACCCGGGCCGGGCGGTCCCGGATGGCGCGCAAGGCCGCGAGGACACGCGGCTGAAGCTGTTACTGTGAGGTGACAGCGAGGGGAGGAGGACGCATTGACGGACGCGACTGAGCCGAGCGTGGACGAGCGGCTGACGTTCGGCACCGACGCACACGCGGCGGCCCCGGACGAGGACCCCCTGGAGCACCTGGGCGACGAGATCCCGGACCCCTGGGACGACGACGCACAGGCCGACTGGGGCACCACGTCCATCGGGGAGGTGAGCGCCTGATGGCCTGGGTGCTGACCAAGGGCCTGACCACGGTCCGGGCCGAGTTCAACGCCGTGTTCCCCGGGCGGGACAAGGCCAGCGACGGCTCGGTGGGCGACCTCGCTCACCAGACCGGGAGCTCTGGGCACAACCCCGACCGGACCGGCAAGGCGGAGTACAAGGACGGGGACGCGCTGGACGAGGTGCGCGCCATCGACGTGGACCGCGACCTGGTGAAGGGCTCCTCCATCGACTGGATGGAGCTGGTGGTCCAGTACCTGGTCAAGAAGGCCAGGGCCGGGGGCTACATCCCGTTCCGCTACATCATCTACAAGGGCCGCATCTGGGCGCGCTCGGACGGCTGGAAGACCCGGACCTACACCGGGGCGAACAAGCACGACAAGCACGCGCATTTCAGCGGCGACTACACCCAGACCGCCGACAACTGGACCGGCTCGCTCGGGCTGGCCTCGGTGCGCGGCGGCACCGGCGGCGGCGACATCGGAGAGGGAGACATGCTGGTCCAGAAGGGTGACAACGGTCAGGAGGTCGTGTTCTGGCAGTACGTCCTCCACGACCTCGGTTTCGGTGCCCAGGTGGGCGAGGTGGACGGCGACTACGGCCCCAAGATGGAGGCCGCCGTCAACGCCAGCCGCGCCAAGCTGAGCAGCACGGCGGGCAAGTCCACGGCCATCACCGGCTGGCACGGGTTCCGGATGCTGGCCGCGATGATGGACAAGCGCGCCGGTAAGCCCGGGGCTCCCGGCGCGGCCGGTGCGCGCGGCCCGGCGGGACCGGCCGGTCCCCAGGGTCCGATCGGCCCGGCTGGCCCCCAGGGTCCGGCGGGGAGGGACGGCACGCTGACCGGCGTGCTGGAGGTTCAGGGCGGCACGCTCAACGTGGCCGCCGCCCAGCAGTAGCAGGAGGACAACAGGTGAGGATCTTCGGTAGGGAGCCCGCTCTGTGGATCGGGCTCATCGGCTCGGTGCTGACGTGGGTGGCGGGCCTCGGGTTCGACTTCCTGAACACCGGCCAGGCCGTGGCGGCCACCACCGCCATCACGGCGGTCATCATCGCGGTCACCACGCGGCCGATCGCGCCGGGCCTGTACGTGGCGGCCGTGTCGGCCGCCGCCGCGCTGTTCGCGGAGTACGGCCTGCACTGGTCCGAGGCGGCCGTGACGGGCCTGGGCGGGATCATCCTGGCCGGGTTCGCGCTGTTCGGCATCCGGCCCCAGGTGACCCCGGCGGCCGACCGTCAGCCGATCGCTCCGGCCACCGGCGCGATTCGCTGACCCACGCACAGCGGCCCGGCTCTCCCCCTGGGAGGCCGGGCCGTTCTGTGTCTGGTCACAGCCGTGACGGTGAAGTGTCAACACCGGGAGGTGGGCATCGTCGCCAGCGCCGGACGCTGACCGGGTGCCGGTGGCTGATGCCGTTGGGGAGCCCGCACGGCGCGCCCTCGCACCAGCGGTCCACCGACAACCGGCCGATGGTGAGCTCCCAGTGCCGCCGGTCCCCCCAGGTCAGGTGCCGGTACAGCCACGCCCTCACGCTCTACGCCCTTCCGATCCTCGCCACCGTTCGGCCCTCGCGCGCTTGACCCCTCGGCGCTGGCTCCGGTCCGATCAGGCCCGGGTCCGGCCGGAGGGTCAGGACCCGCCGCCAGCGCCACCAGGGCAGCCCACGGCCGGGTCCTGACCCCGGGATCACCGCTTGCCCGAGCCCGAGCCGGTACCCCGGCCGCTCTCGTTCCCGTCCCGGCCGGTGCCCTCGGTGCGGCCCGGTCCGGTGCCAGCGCCTCCCCGGCCGCCGGTCGAACCGCCCGAGCTCTTGTCTCCCCGGCCCGGACCCTCGCTGTCCTTGGCTCCCATGCTGTCCTCCTCGTCCCCGAGCCTCGCTGGCTCGACTGGTGTCTACCTTACAGGCGTGACGGGAATGTGTCCAGTCAGGACACCCCTTGACACTTTGCAGTCGTGCCGGTAACGTACTCGGCATGACGCAACTCGTGGTGTTCAACCAGGTAGACCCCGGGATCGGGATCGTGTTCAAGACCGGGCCGTACCGGGGCTATGCCGGGACGTGCACCGAGTGCGGCAAGCCCATGCACTACTGGACCGAGGAGCGCGTGTTCGAGCTGGGCCAGGCCCACGTGGACAGCCACGAGCCGGTGCTGATCGGCGGCGATACGGACGCACTCGTCCGCTGAGACGACCACGGCCCGCTCCAGAAGGGGAGCGGGCCGAGACCGAACAGGAAAGGAAGGTGCGGACGATGAGCCAGCACCGCCAGGATACCCCGCACGAGCCCAGTCGGTGGTGGGTCGTGCTGTACGCATCGGCCGCCGGGATCACGCTCGGGATCGTGCTCCGGATCATCGGGACGGACACGTGGACCTGGGTCCACCTGGCCGCCGTGGTGTTCGGGATCTTCACGGCCGCCGTGTTCGCGGGCCTGATGATCCACAAGCTGAGCCAGCGCGAGGACGCACGCCGAGCGGCGGCCCGCCAGGCGGAGCGCCAGCGCCGCGACGCGCTGAGGGACAACGACCAGCGGGTAGCGGCCACCGGCACGTGGCGCGGCGAGCACGTGGGCCAGGTGCTGACCGTCCGGTGGGACGACGGGGCCGGGCACTACCTGATCCAGGGCTGGATGGGCGACCACTGGCAGATCCCCCGGGAGCTCCCCTGGACGCACCCGGAGAGCCTGGCCGGTCACCTCCGCGAGCTGGAGATCACCGACGAGCTCCGGCCGGTGGACGACGCGGGTACGCGGGCCATGCGCGCCCGGCTCGGCCTGGCTCCGGTGCTCACCGGCCAGGACCCGGGAGACACGGCCGTCATCGAGATGACCGATGCGGGCCTCCCCCGGCGCGCCGTGGGCGAGACGTTGCGGCCCATCGACGTGGCCCGCTGGCGGGTGGACCGCACCGAGGAGATCCCCCGCCAGCCTTGACAGTGAAGTGACAACCGGGCGGCTGGTCCGCTGGCCGCCCGGTGCTCGCTTGACACATTGCAGGCAGGCCGGTAAAGTAACAACCACAGGTCAACCAGCGAGAGAGGACCAGCGGCCATGAGGCTGAAGGAGAA
>Ga0196970_1001824_pt1 | contig 12662 bp, 10 predicted proteins | sample S1v_513CmetaG_FD_148672 | JGI IMG/M metagenome (GOLD analysis project Ga0196970, IMG submission 148672) | Soil microbial communities from Anza Borrego desert, Southern California, United States - S1+v_5-13C | ecosystem: Environmental > Terrestrial > Soil > Desert | place: USA: California... | reverse complement strand
CCAGTCCACAAATAAACCGGATTCGTCATACCGGGTGCAGACGCTATCAGGGACACATTATCCCCCGCGCAATACACCCCTCCACCCGTTACCGTTGGGGTATATTGTATATACAAGGGATAATCTTCCGTTTCCCCATATGTATACGCTACGCATGCTTCAGATCCGGTCAGTTGCGAGTTCCATCTAACCCTCACTCTCATAGTTGTCGGACCCGTGGCTGCATTTGCTGGAACTGTAATTGAATTCGATACCGTACCACCGGCTATTGAGCCAATATGTGTAAATTCTGAGGCATCAAATGTTCCATTTTGGTTGAAATCTACCCAAACCCCTACATATTCAGTGCCTCCATTTGTTACTGTTACTGAGATTGGGTAGGTAGAACCTTTGCTTAAAACCTGCGTTGGAACAGTTGCAGTATAGTTGCCATATCCATTTGGACTACATTGGGAATTATTGTTAATTGCTGCGAAAGTCACATTACTGATCATATCATTCGAAGCGCAGCTTGTAGTCCCCGGCGTACAATAGCAAGGCGCCACCGCAACTAGATTAACAATGTTTGTAGTGTCCGACAGTCCGCTGGGCGTGCAAATAACAAACGCTCTGTACTCTGTTGGCTGTGTCTGGGAAGCAATGATTAGACTATAGTTCGTAGCGCCGGGAATATCTGTCCAGGCTGACCCGCACACCCTCTTCTGCCATTGCACTACAATATTGCCAGCTAATGTAGTTCCCGCAAGTGATATTGTAGTGGGGCACGACCCAGAGACTGAAGCTACACCAGCAGTTGGTTGGCCGGTACAAGGAGTTGCTGCTACAACCATCAAATTGTAATCTTCTGCTTCACCTTCTGACTCTGGGCTACAGTCTGTAAAAGCCGTGTTTCCGCTACCGTACACAATTCTGATTCTCATCCTTTTTAAGCCCGGAGGAGCCGTAAGTGGAACAATGAAACTTCCAGTAGTAGTCGATCCTCCTGCTACAGTACCAGAATAAACTTGTTCTCCTGGATCCATAAAACTGCCGTTGCTATTATAATCCACCCATATTTTTGCGTTCTCGGAGTAGGTGGGGTTAATAGTAAATGAAAAGTTCACAGCAGTGTTTTGAATCGTTGTATGAGTCATTGTGTTGTAGAACGTAAATCCCCCACCTACGCAGCCCGTCCCGTTATTTGTGATATTCGTTGTGCCGCCAGTTGTCGAAAACGACTGAATATAGTCGAGTCCACAACCAAAAGTATATGGCGGACTACAATACGTTTGAGCCTGGATCCTGTAAGAGAAAGAAAATAAAACTACCAATAAAAATAAGCAGGTAATAATTCTTGTCATATCAGCCTAGTTATGCAAGTAAATTTAAGTAAACTAGGTGAAGATTAACAAAATATTTTACCAGGCTGTGACAACAGTGATAGCCAAGGTCACCTTGATGAATATCACCCTAATGAAATGACTCAACTCAAATCCTGGGCGGGTTTAGAATTTTGAGCAGAGTTCAGCGCTATTGCTGCGAGGCAGTATACACTATATCCGTCAGGTATATTGTCTTTTTGGGAGAGGCTTCATTGCCTGGAAAGACGCTTCTGAGATGAGATTTCACAGTTATATTGAACTGCTTACCCGATTGTATGAATACGTTACTGGGAGATGCCTTAAAGGCTACAAGACCCAGCCCACCAGCAAGCTGATCTTCGCCTTGAGCTATCCCAGTTGACTTATTGTCCTTCGGTTTTCTGGCTGTCGGTATTTTAGTGGGGTCTATTTTTGGCTTATTTACATGAAAGATCACAATATTCTGAAGTTGCATATTCACACGCTGTACTCCATACCCTACTGTCTGCGCATGGCCAATTGCTGCGCAAAATATCATCGAAGCCGTGAGGAGGCTGCATCTTATCAGTGCGGTAGGGTGATTGATCTTCATGATGTAAATATGGACTTAGATATATGATCGTGCAACTTCTTTATACTGGTTAACACTGATTTCACATTTGGTTAACCTGCTGATTTCAAATATCGGCGGAGGCTATTCATCTAACAAAGAATCCCGGCGATAGACCAGGATTCAAATTACAAAGTTTTGGTTGTGGGGCCTCACTGTACATTCATCTACCGATAACAACGGCATGAGTCAGTACTTCTAGGCAGAGGCCGCTACACTTAATGCGATCATCGAAATGATACTTAAAAGCATAAGTATAAGTGGCATGATCGATTTTTTGATTACTTGTGTGTTTTCCATAGTATTCAGTTTGTAGTTTATACTCCGCAAAAATCGCTCGCCAGCTGGAGCTTTAGGAATAATCTACATGTGTTAACCGTACCTTTGCAGCCAGTTAACGACCAGTTAACCGGTAATTACCCGGCATTGAACCTCCTTTCAATATCCCCGTTAGAAAGCTGTCAGCATTGTCATTACGAAAATAGCTCTGCGCACTGGTGACTTACAACCGGGCTGGTTAAAAACTAACCAGGCATATTGTTGGAACAATGTTTAAGAAAAATAACAAACAGGGTGTATGGCTAACACTTTCAATGATATTATACAAAGCGAAAAGCCTGTACTTGTAGATTTTTATGCCACATGGTGTGGTCCCTGTAAAATGATGAATCCGATCCTACAGGAACTAAAAAGTGCGGTTGGGGAGGAGGTTATCATCATAAAGATCGACGTAGAAAAAAACCATGGTGTCGCGAGCGCCCTGGAAATACAGGGGGTACCAACGCTGATGATCTTTCAAAAGGGAGAAATAAAGTGGAGGCAGTCTGGCGTCGTGTCGGCTAGCGTATTGGAGCAGGTATTGCAGCAATACAGGGCGGCAATATGATCTAATTTAATACTTAAATAATACTTCCGTTGCTCCAAAACCGTACTTGTTGTTCCATTCATTCTTATGACTGGCGACCTCCCTGGTCTCTTTCACCATCCTGTGAACTGCATCTCGTAACTTACCAGAACCTACACCATGAATAATGACCATTCGCTCCTGCTGATGCATCACCGCAATATGCAGGTACCGCTCCAGCGTTCGAAGCTGAATGGCCATTATTTCAGAATTACTCAGCCCTCTGTAATCATTTACTAATTGTTCGATGTGCAGATCGATCTCATATCTTGGTAGTTCGGAGAGTGAATTAATTTTTGGGGGCTTTGATGGCCGTGGCTGTATTACTACCTGTGAGAGCTGCGTCTGCACATCTTCCTTAGTTTTCTCAATGAAATCTTCCATTAATATGACGCTAAAAGTCGCCTCGTTTTTTTCCTGCAACCCGGTCATATAATCAAACAGCTTAGATGGTTTTATTCGAAGAACGCCTTCCTCTTGCCTGTATTGCGTACTGGTTGCATCTGAAAGCTTCCAGTGAAAACGTGGCTGGTCATTCATATCACCATAATCTATCGAATGCAGGTAAAGATGACCGAAAGCATGCAACGTACCCTCATGCCTGAACGCAGATGTATGGTGTACTTTCACATCATAGGCAAACTTTACGGATACAGGAGTCTCATTGAGCAGGAACACCTTTAGTTTGTCTACTATTTCGTCACCACCTTCAGAAATGTAAACCGGCATAAAGGACAGGTAAACACCTTTGCTTAATCGGCTGGGACGGTTTGTAATCTGTTCCACTGGAAGCTGGTCTGGTACACCTTGCTTTTTCTTGTTCGTTCGTTGCTGGGTAAACCAATGCAAGTAAGGATGATCAATATCTTCTGTGTACACCGGGAAACGGGTTCCAAGCACCTCCACTTCCCACATCTCCGGGCTGATGTAGTCAGTGATTACCCCCTCCTCACCAGTTTTTTTCATGATGATCTTGTCTCCGATAGTAAATTTCATATCTCTTGTACCTGCTCCTTTAAAAAGGCCACCATTTTTTTAATGGCCTTGCCCCTATGGCTTATCTCATTCTTTACCTTCAAAGGAAGTTCACCAAACGTGCTGTCATAACCATCTGGAACAAACAACGGGTCGTACCCGAAGCCACCTTCACCACGGGGTTCATAAAGAATATGCCCTTTACATATCCCTTCAAAGAAAAAAGTATTGCTTTCCCAGATGAGACAGATCACTGACTTGTAGAAGGCGGATCGATCTTCCTTGTCCTTTAGCTCCTCTAAAAGCTTTGTGTTGTTCTTTTCGTCGCTTCTTGGTAGTCCACCGAAATAGGCACTATGAACACCTGGTTCACCTTTTAAGGCGTTCACACAAATGCCACTGTCATCCGCAAAAACATCTTTTTGCGTGAATTGAAAAATAGCGCTTGCCTTTGCAAGGGCGTTTTCTTCAAAAGTGTTGAAAGGCTCCTCAATCTCTTGTTCAAAACCTATATCTTTCAAAGAAAGAAGGCGCAATTCTTCCAACATTTCCGATATTTCGCGGATTTTTCCTTGGTTTGCTGATGCTATTACCAATTCCCTCATCTGGTATAATCTGATGTCAAATTTACCTTCTCCAATTCAAACACTGGTGTAACGCTTTACGTACCCTGATGTAAGGTAAGAAAAAGCACCCCTGGCAGAGGTGCTATCATTAAAGTAATATGTGGTTTCAGATCAGAGCTTCCAGCTCTTGCTCTGGAAACGTTCGCTAACTACAAGCTCTTTACTGCCCGCCGTGTACTTATAAAACCCTTCACCTGATTTTACTCCCATAAATCCTGCCTGGACCATGTTCGCAAGCAGCGTTGCTGGTGCATATTTCTGGTTTCCGAAGCCCATATGAAGTACGTTCATGATGCTATAACAAGTATCCAAACCAATGAAGTCAGCTAATTGTAACGGGCCCATTGGATGTGCCATACCCAGTTTCATAATAGTATCGATCTCTACTACACCAGCTACGCCTTCCTGCAAAGCAAGCACTGCCTCATTGATCATAGGCATTAATATCCTGTTGGAAATAAAGCCAGGATAATCATTCACTATACAGGGCACCTTACCCAGATACTGCGAAAGACTATAAACCGTATTGGAAACTGCAATTTCAGTAGCATACCCATTTATGATCTCTACCAGTTTCATGACAGGCACTGGATTCATAAAGTGCATACCAATCACCTTTCCGGGACGCTTTGTGTTCGAACCAATTCTTGTAATGGAGATTGAAGACGTATTTGTGGCAAGAATTGTATGTTCCGGACATAACTGATCCAGCTGTTGAAAGATACGCACTTTGAGATCAATATTCTCAGTGGCTGCCTCCACTACCAGGTCAGCGTCTTTAACCGCTTCACCCATATCTGTAAAGGTGGTAATCCGGCCAAGCGCTTCAATTTTCTGATCTTCAGTCAGACTGTTCTTCGATACCTGGCGATCCATATTTTTTCCTATGGTTGCAAGGCCTTTGTCCAGGGCTGCCTGGTTAATATCCATCATGTGGACTTTGAAGCCGCTTTGGGCAAAAACATGGCAGATACCGTTGCCCATGGTACCAGAGCCGATCACGGTAATTGTCTTAAGTTGCTTTAACATGTTACGTGTATTTTCGTCCATGCCGGCATGTTCAATTTTCACCGGACTTTCCTGGGTGTTTACCATTAAATAATAAGTTTTAAAAACCTGCCCAAGGTAGTAATTTCTAGGAAAGAATAATCGATTGATTTGGTGCTGCCTGATATATTTCTCCTTCGCATAAATCCAATCAATTCAACTGATTATTGCGCCGTCTTTAAGCAAAAGAGACGCATCACGTGCGCCTCTTTTGAATTATATAAGGGTTTAGTTTTCCTTACCATTCAAACCATTGTAAAGGTATCTACAGCTATGTTAAAGGAAATCCAATCTCCAGGCGTCCATGTTAAGAAAAACAAAACATCGAAAGCTGCCGCTCATGATCGTTCCAGTTGCTGCGTTACAACCATTTCGTATTTCTTTAATTCGGCTTCTGTAGGCTGATATCCCTTTTCCGTTTTCAACAAGAGTTGAAATGCCCAATGCACTGAGTTGTTGGAGCCTTCCAGGTTTTTGACGATTTCAAGGTATTTAATGCGCTCACGTTTTGTCGGAAGACTCCCATCAATAATCGATCTATTCGCTAGTTCACTTGCCCATCTGACCTCCGATTCAGAAAAATGCCTTGCCTGCTCCTCCGCAAGACGATCCTCATGCATTTTGTCGACTAATACCTCGCCCGTCCTGTTGTCGAACTTGATCGCCGCGCTATTGCTGCTATTGCTTATAGCAGACTCCTCCTGGAAGTTTGGACGCTCAGTTTTGGTAATGATGGAAGCTGGTTGAGCAAATCCCGCTGTTTTTAACCGCGGGGAAGACTGCTGATGCGCATTCAGCGGTAATTCGTTTCGAAAGTTTCCCTGTGTCGAATGATATACCGAATAGGTCAATAACAGACACCCAATTATGGCCATTGCCGCTCCGGGATAGACAGTTCTCAACGAATAGCGGACTTTTCGATCTTTGGTAAAGCTTAGCGCATCATCAGTGGCCTTCAACACGATAATGATCCCGCACAGGATCATCAACAAGCAAGCAAATGCCAGAAAAAATGTTTTCGTGGAGTGGTCGTTCAGTGCAACTAGTTGTTGCAGAACAGAAAAGTTTACATCAAGATCTCGTGTTGTTGTAAACGCTTTCCTTACTTCAAAAGCATATTGGATCTGTCTGGTGACCAGGAACGTTATAATAAACAGAGGAATACAAACCAGGACATACACGGTGATTCGTCTGATGTCTTTGAACATTGGCAATGTGGGTTTTTCGAAAGTACTCACAACAACTACCACCCAAAAACATATTTATGCACAGCATGTTTATAACACAAGCTAACAGGCAGCGCAAAAAGAAACCGCCCTGGCGGGCGGTTCTTGTTAGTAATAAGGTAAGGAACTACTGTGCGCTTCTTCCGCCAAACATGTAACCAAGAGTGAAAAAGAAGTTATAGTTCTTTTGCTTAAGTTCCTGGTTAGGGTAAGATCCTAGTGGGCTTTGCTGACGCTGAGTGTTCGCGAAACCTACCTGGCTGCCAGCCTTTGCAAAGACTCCCATTGGCAGTTGATACCCGATAAATGCTTGAGCACCATAGTCAAGACCTTTTATATGGTCACCCTGATCGTCTCCAATTTCCAGGCTAAGGTTACGATCATCCTCTATTTCCTGTGTTTCCCCTGATACAATTACATAACTGGTACTTTTCTGCTTGTTCTGAGCATTAACCATATATGCTATGTATGGCCCTGCTCCTATCATGAAACGTCCGGAACCTTCAACACCTGTCTTGTACACAAGGTTCACTGGCAGCTCGAGATAGTGATAACTCAGCTTATTCTTCTGCTCCACAGTTGCGGAATTCCCGTTGATCGTAGTATTGAAATGCCTTTGTTCCTGGCCACCTTTCATACTATAACGTAACGCCGGAGCTACACTAAAGTGACTTCCTAATCCCATGTCTGCAACGACACCAGCATGGAATCCTGTCTTAATCTGATTAGAAGTAGTTTCACCTTCGTACTGGTCTGCAAGGTTGTTGAGATTTATACCTGCTTCGACACCAACTTTCATCTGGGCTGCCGCATTTCCTGCCAGGATCATCGCCGCTGCCACTGCTACATACACTTTTTTCATTTTAAATCATCTTTTGGTTCGAAAGCAGTTAAAAAAAGGTCGTGCCATACGAAAGACAAGTTGGGAATATACCTGTGGGCTTTAACGAAATGTTGGGAGTTCCTACTTGTAAACTGTAATCTCGCTATCACGACGCAAACAAAGATTTCAGAGATAACTGAGTGAGTAGCAAAGCGTAGTACAAATCAGCAGGGAAGCGGCTGAATTCGCGCGTCATCAAATGAAAGCTCTTAAAGAAAAATAAAGAATTGAGCGGATGAGGGCCATTCCACAATCTTCGGCCCTTTTTCAATTGCAAAGGCTATGGGATTATCGCAATGGGGAATTGGGTAGGCACTTAATCAATGAATTCGCGGCTATCCACGCACTGGACCATGCATGCTGGAAATTAAAACCTCCTGTAATACCATCCACATTCAGGATCTCACCTGCAAAGAATAGCCCCGGAACAACCCTGCTTTCCATTGTCCTGGGGTCAATTTCTGAAATGGTTACACCTCCGGAGGTAACAAACTCTTCTTTAAAGGTTGTTTTGCCCCGCACATGGAACGGGTGGCGGATAAGTTGCTCAATAAGTCTGTTTTGTTCTGAGGAAGGTAGATCTCCCCAGCGGATCTCTTCTTTTACGCCAGATTCAAGGAGTAAAAACTCCCACAGACGACGCGGCAGATTGAACGGGTTCTTATGCTGCACGGGCTGACCACCCTGTAGTCTTCTGATTTCCATTATCCTATCTCTCAATCCAGCTTCTTTCACATCGTGCAGCCAGTTCACCACTACCTGGAAATCATAGTTTCGCTCGTGCAGCTCAATTGCGCCCCATGCGGAAGCCCTGAGTATCGCAGGTCCGCTAAGACCCCAATGTGTGATTAATACTGGCCCATGTTCCACGATCCTGGTTCCGGCAACCTTAACCGTAACATGTGGGACGCTTACCCCCATCAGTTCAGTAATAGGGTGCCTGGGAATATTAAACGTAAATAGTGACGGAACAGGAGCATGGATTGTGTGTCCTAATGCTTTTATCCAGTGATATTGTTCCGCTTTCGGAAATCCGCCACATGTTATTAATATCTTTCGGGCATAATGCGCTGATTTATCTGCAAAATGCAACAGAAATCCCTCGCCCTTCCTTTCTATCCGTTCAACACTCTTGTGATATTTTACCTCTACCTGGTTTCGCATCATTTGCTCCCAAAGACATTTTATTATAGTTTGGGAGTCATCAGTGGTTGGAAACATTCTTCCGTCCTCTTCGGCTTTTAGTGCTACGTCCCTTTGGGCGAACCATTCTATTGTTTGCTTAGGTCCAAACTCATGTAAGGTTTTTTTTAGAAGCTGTTTCCCACGAGGATATTTCCCTACAAGTTCTGCAATGTCGAAGAGATTATGAGTTGTATTGCACCTGCCTCCTCCGGATATTTTTACTTTCTGGAGCACCTTGCCTGTTTTCTCAAAGACTACTACCTTCCTCCCGGGGACATAAGGCATATTGGCTGCCGCAAAGCATCCGGCTGCACCGGCGCCTATTATCGCATAGACCTGATCCTTATCCGAAAATGTGGAAGCGCCCTCTTTTGCCTCTGATTCTTTCACTGACATAACAGATTACTGAGCCTGTGCTATTGATCTATTTTGGCTGCGCCACCTTGATCTTTTACCTGTGCCTCTACAACCGCAATGGCTACCATATTTACTATCTGCCTAACCGTGCTACCCAACTGCAGTACATGCACAGGCTTTCGCAGACCCAGAAGTATAGGACCCACTGCCTCTGCGCCTCCTACTTCCTGCAAAAGATGGTAAGCAATATTACCAGCCGCGAGGTTAGGGAAGATAAGTACATTGGGTGCTTCGTTCATTAAATCCGAGAAGGGATAGTTCTCACGTAGCAGGTCTTTATTGAAAGCCACACCCGCCTGCATTTCTCCGTCAATCACCTGGTCCGGGTGCTCCCTCTTTATTCGATCAACAACATTCCTTACCAGCATAGCCTCCGGTGATGCACTACTGCCGAAGTTCGAATAGCTCAGCATAGCGATGCGGGGCTTTATGTTGAAGTTTTTTACAGCTTCAGCAGTCAGGAGAGTTATGTCCATCAGCTCCTCTTCAGTGGGGTTGAAGTTGACAGTAGTATCCGCAAAGAACAACGGCCCTTTCTTCGTTAGCATCATGTACATGCCAGCTACCCTTTTGGCGCCACTTTCCATGCCTATTATTTCAAGTGCTGGTTTCACGGTATCAGGATATCTTCTTGTAAGACCGGATATCATTGCATCTGCTTCACCAGTCTCCACCATCATGCACCCAAAGTATGGCCGCTCGCGCATGATCTTCTTTGCTTCATAAATGTTGTAGCCGCGTCGCTTCCGCTTCTCAAAGAAAAGGCTACCGAATTCCAACCGCTTCTCCCTCAGATCATTGCTCCGCGGGTCTATGATCCTTACACCACTAAGTTTCAGGTCGTGCTCTTCTATGAGGGCTTTTATCCGCTCTTCCTCACCCAGCAGTATGGGAATGGCTATACCTTCGTCCTTTACTATTTGTGCAGACTTAAGCACTTTAATGTTCTCTGCCTCTGCGAAGACAACTCTTTTGGGATTCTGTTTTGCTTTGTTGATAATGAAGCGCAGTATGTTGTCATCTGAACCCAGGCGCCTGAACAATGCAGCATCGTAGGCTTCCCAGTCTTTGATCGGATGCTTCGCCACCCCACTCTCCATAGCAGCACGTGCTACTGCAGGCGAGACTGTTGTCAGCAGCCGCGGATCCATTGGCTTTGGTATTATGTATGTAGGGCCGTAGCGTAGTTGTGTTTGATTGTACGCAACATTCACTATATCCGGAACCGGCTGCTTGGCCAGCGCAGCCAATGCCTTCACAGCAGCAAGCTTCATTTCCTCGTTTATAGAGGTAGCTCTCACATCCAGTGCACCACGAAATATGTAGGGAAAACCAAGCACGTTGTTTACCTGGTTGGGGTAGTCTGATCTTCCGGTTGCCATAATCACATCAGGACGAGCCTCCAGCGCATCTTCATAAGGGATCTCCGGATCAGGATTGGCAAGGGCGAAAACAATGGGCTTCTCACCCATTTTTTTTAGCATCTCCTTACTTACCACGTTTCCTTTGGACAGGCCTATAAATACATCAGCTCCTTCCATCGCCTGCTCCAAAGTTTGATCCTTTGCATCCTGTGCAAATTGCTTTTTGTATTCATCAAGGTCATTGCGCGAAGTGGTGATGAGTCCTTTACTGTCGAACATGTAGATGTTTCTGACATCTGCACCAAGTGCTATGTATATCTTACAGCAGGAGATTGCGGATGCTCCTGCACCACTTACCACCAGCTTCACTTTGGCAATGTCCTTGCTTACGAGTTCCAGTGCATTCAGTAGTGCTGCACCCGAGATAATGGCTGTTCCATGCTGATCATCATGCATGATCGGGATGCTTAGTTCTTCTTTCAGCCTTCGCTCGATCTCAAAACACTCAGGTGCCTTGATATCTTCCAGGTTGATGCCACCAAATGTGGGCTCAAGCGCTTTAACCACATTCACAAACCCTTCGATATCCATTGTGTTCAGCTCAATGTCAAACACATCTATGTCAGCAAATATTTTGAAGAGCAGACCCTTACCTTCCATTACAGGCTTAGATGCTTCAGGACCAATGTTGCCCAGGCCGAGGACGGCGGTACCGTTACTAATCACAGCAACAAGGTTGCCTTTTGCGGTATACCGGTATACGTTCTCTACGTTGTCATGTATCTCCAGGCACGGTTCCGCCACGCCGGGGGAGTATGCCAGTGCCAGATCACGCTGGGTCTTAGTTTCCTTTGTTGGGATAACCTCTATCTTTCCCGGCCTCCCCGTCTCGTGGTATTCAAGTGCATCCTCCTTTCTAATCAACTGTGCCATCTATAGTGTCTTTTTGAGGGTGAAAAGTTACACGTTGCATTGGTAAATGTCAAAACGTAGTACCAGAGACGAAGCCTACTTTCAGGTTCGGTTCGTCCCTGTTCTCTTCAACCCTATGCAAAAATACATGTGGCCATTCCAGTCTATCTGGAATAGACGACGCAACTTTATATTTCTTTTCCGGCAAGGGTGGCGGAAGGCTTTTCAGGCATGGGCGTTATAACCTTTACTGTATTGGCCACCTGTATGAAATGCCGCTGCTGGTGTGCAATAAGGAAGCGGAATGTGTCCCCTAGCTTGAGCTTGATGTATTTGCTGATGCTGATAGGGACCTTTAGTTTACCGATATCCGTGCGCTCGGCTTGTTGCAGAAAATCTATCAGCCTGTTCTGTGACTCTATGAATTCGGCCAGTACCTTCTTACTGTTCAGGTTGGCAACAGGGATGTGATCCTTCGGTGCTTTATATTTTTTGGTGACGCTACCCCCGGCAGCCGGTTCCATCATCCTGGTAAAGTAGTTGCCAAACCAGCCGGGTTTATATTCAGGTTTTGCTCCTATACCCAGGGCCCGTCCGTTTTGTATCGCCTTCTCTATTTCAGGCAGGTAATACCGGTTATAGCTATTTAGGTGTTCTACCACCTGCGCAATACTCCACTTTCCTGGTGCGGGTGCACGGTTCAGGTCCGCATCATTCATCTGTTGCAGTTCTCTGGCCTTCTCAACGGTTTCCGTCACATTTTGTCCAAGTGTAAAACACAGTTCGCTTACTTTTAGTTTCGACATATCATATTAATTTAGGACAAAACTATTGGGACCGCTACTTCTGAATCTTTGCCCAGACCAAGATTTTTTAAAGCCTGACAGAGCTAAGCAGCTTGCTGAAAGTTGCAGGGTCTACACCTATATACGAAGCCAGGTATTTGTGGGGAATCAAATTGAGCACATGGGGACTTCTCTTCAGTAGCGTTGTGAACTTCTCCTCAGCACTGAAAGACATTACCTCGATCTGACGCTTTAGCGTACCTGCGAGTGTTTGGGTTATTGCTATACGCACCCAGCTCTCGATGGAACGGTACTGCACAATAAGCGCCGACAGATCGTTGTAGTGGATACGCAGCAGTCTGCTTGCCGTGAGGGTCTCCAGGTAATA